>Ga0209281_1000557_pt1 | contig 45338 bp, 39 predicted proteins | sample MedtruBG_FD_187514 | JGI IMG/M metagenome (GOLD analysis project Ga0209281, IMG submission 187514) | Root nodule microbial communities of legume samples collected from California, USA - Medicago truncatula BG (SPAdes) (version 2) | ecosystem: Host-associated > Plants > Roots > Nodule | place... | reverse complement strand
CTCGCTACCTGTCCCTGCTGCCGTACACTGATCGTCATCAGTAATCGGGCACGGTCCATTAATACGACTTTAAGAGGATAAGGTAATGCAAGTTATTCTGCTTGATAAAGTAGCAAACCTGGGCAGCCTGGGTGATCAGGTTAACGTTAAAGCGGGTTACGCACGTAACTTCCTGGTTCCACAGGGTAAAGCTGTTCCAGCTACTAAGAAAAACGTAGAGTTTTTCGAAGCACGTCGTGCTGAACTGGAAGCCAAACTGGCTGACGTTCTGGCGGCTGCTAACGCTCGCGCTGAAGCAATCAACGCACTGGGCACCGTAACCATCGCGTCTAAATCTGGCGACGAAGGCAAACTGTTCGGTTCCATTGGTACTCGCGATATCGCTGACGCTGTTACTGCAGCTGGCGTTAACGTGGCTAAGAGCGAAGTTCGTATGCCGAACGGCGTTCTGCGCACCACTGGTGAGCACGAAGTGGACTTCCAGGTTCATAGCGAAGTCTTCGCTAAACTGGTTGTTAACGTTGTAGCTGAGTAATTTTTTACTTAGTTCGCGTCGATACGCCGGCCTTGTGCCGGCGTTTTGCTTTTTTATCGCCCGTAAATCCAACCCTTCCCGTCTTGTATGGTAGCTATTCCCGTCACAATCTCCGATAATAAAATGAAACGCCATTTTATCTTTGAGATTTGTCATGGACACCGCCCAGCCTGCATCCGTTTTTGCCCGTAAAAAAGTTGCTTACGCCTGCGCCACGCTATGTTGCCTGCTCTGGGGCAGCTCGTATCCGGCGATAAAAAGCGGCTACGAACTCTTTCAGATTGCCACCGATGACATCCCGTCGAAGCTCGTCTTTGCCGGCTATCGTTTTCTGTTTGCAGGGGCGCTGCTGCTTCTGTTTGCGCTCGCTCAGCGTAAACCTATCGCCAGGTTTACGACGCGCCAGTTCGGACAACTCACGCTGCTCGGCCTCACGCAAACGTCTATCCAGTACACATTCTTCTATATAGGGCTCGCCTGGACCACCGGGGTGAACGGGTCAATCATGAATGCGACGGGCACCTTCTTCAGCGTGCTGCTGGCGCATTTCATCTATCACAACGACAAGCTCAGCTATAACAAAACCCTTGGCTGCATACTGGGTTTTGCCGGGGTGATGCTGGTGAATTTCAATCATGGGCTGAGCGATTTTCATTTTGTCTGGAAGGGTGACGGCTTCGTGATTCTGGCGGCGTTTATCCTTTCTTCCGCAACGCTCTACGGCAAGCGCATCTCGCAGACGGTTGACCCCACGGTGATGACGGGGTGGCAGCTGGCATTGGGTGGCCTCGCACTGGTTGTCGCTGGCTATTTAACAGGGGGAACGCTGGAGGTGCATAGTATCGACGCCGCCGCGATTCTGGGGTATCTGACGCTTCTGTCGTCCGTCGCCTTTGCGCTGTGGAGTGTGCTGTTAAAAGTGAACCGCGTCAGCATGATCGCCCCATTTAATTTTGTCGTGCCGGTTGCGGGAACGGTGTTGTCAGCCATTTTCCTTGGGGAAAATATTCTCGATATAAAATATGCCGTGGCGCTCGTGCTGGTGTGCTCGGGGATAGGCTGGGTGAACAAACGAAATAACTGAGAAGCGCGGCCGGGCGACGCGTAGGCGTGCCCGGCCTGCGGAAACTAGCGAACTCGGATAAAGCTCCCGTCTGTCTGGCGGGTAAACAGGACCTGTTGCCCGTTTCCGGCATCAATCGTCAGGCCCGTCACCACACCGCTGGCGTTCTGGCGGATCTGCACCATCTGGCCGTTTTGCAAATTACTCAGTGGCTTGCCGGCACCCTCCACCTGCGCCATAGAATAGACGTCGGTAGGCGGCAGATTATGATCGCGGAAAAGCTGCGCCAACGTTTTACCGGATTCTACCCGATAAGAGCGCCACTGCTGTTCAATGCCGGTGGGCTGCTGGGCCTGAGGCTGAACTGGCGCTGCCGCCTGCTCCTGAGGCTGCTCCTCCTGAACGGGTTCAGGCTCTACGGGGGCCATCTGTCCCGGATCGTTTGAGGGGCTCACCAGCTGCGGTTGTGTCGGCTGAATGTCGGGCTGAGGCCGGGTTTGCGACTGAATATCCAGCTGCGCATCGCGGCTCGTCGCCTGCGTGCTGAGGTCGTTATCCTCTGAAGGGAGCAAGAAGCCGACAATCACCAGCAGCGCGGCAATGATAATGCCCCGGCGGTGCATCGGCGGCAGTGGCTCCATGATGCGAAAGTGGTCCGGCGCATGCCAGATTTTCGCCAGGGTAGGTTTCAGTTCAAATCGCCCGGGCATGGCTGTCCTCCTGCTCCGCATCATTTTTTTCCTGTCGTGAGAAGTATAGATTGCTAACTGCCTGAACGGCGTAACAAAGTCGCCTTCCGTGACCTGCATTTAAGAAAAATCTAAACCTTGCCTATTGTTTCTGTTTCGGCGCAGTTTGTCATCTTAACTTAAGACAAAGTTTTACCCATAAGGGCGTGGCTGATATGCTGCCCGCTACTTTAAATGTGATGGAAGGAAATCCCCCATGACCACCCCGACTTTTGACACTATCGAAGCGCAGGCAAGCTACGGTATCGGCTTGCAGGTAGGACAGCAGCTGAGCGAATCTGGCCTGGAAGGCCTGTTACCTGACGCGCTGGTGGCAGGTATCGCTGACGCGCTGGAAGGCAAACAGCCTGCTGTCCCGGTCGATGTTGTGCATCGCGCCCTGCGTGAAATTCACGAGCGTGCTGATGCCGTGCGTCGCGAGCGCTTCGAAGAGATGGCCGCTGAGGGTGTGAAATACCTGGAAGAGAACCGCGAACGTGAAGGTGTAAACAGCACTGAATCGGGGCTGCAGTTCCGCGTGATCGCTCAGGGCGAGGGTTCTATCCCGGCGCGTACCGATCGCGTACGCGTTCACTATACCGGTAAGCTGATTGACGGCACCGTATTCGACAGCTCTGTCGCGCGTGGCGAACCGGCTGAATTCCCGGTTAACGGCGTGATCCCAGGCTGGATCGAAGCACTGACCCTGATGCCAGTTGGCTCTAAATGGGAACTGACTATCCCACAAAACCTGGCGTATGGTGAACGTGGCGCGGGCGCGTCCATCCCACCATTCAGCACCCTGGTCTTTGAAGTCGAATTGCTGGAAATCCTGTAATCGACAGACTGTTTTCCTCTTCGTCCGCGGAGAGGAAAACAGTGATAAAACCTACAGTTATAGCGATATCAACATTTTATCTTGCAAATGCATAAGTTGCGTGTATTTTTGTGAGCTGTTTCGCGTTAGATGAGTGATATGACACTCACTTTAAACATATTGTTAACATAATATCTAATTCATAGTATTCATCCTGCCGATTCTTACCTACTATCGATGAGTCCTCTACGGGACCGTCACATCTTGACGTATTAAGGGCCAGAAGAGCCTAAACAACACAGACAGGCATAACAGGAAAATATCACATGGTAGATCAGGTCAAAGTCGTCGCTGATGAAGACGCGTCGTCTGAACAGTCGCTGCGGCGAAATCTCACAAACCGTCATATTCAGCTTATCGCCATCGGCGGTGCTATCGGTACCGGGCTGTTTATGGGGTCAGGCAAAACCATTAGTCTGGCCGGGCCGTCGATTATATTTGTCTATATGATCATCGGCTTTATGCTCTTTTTCGTGATGCGTGCAATGGGTGAACTGCTGCTCTCGAATCTGGAATATAAATCCTTCAGTGATTTTGCCTCCGACCTGCTCGGTCCCTGGGCAGGCTACTTTACCGGATGGACCTACTGGTTCTGTTGGGTCGTCACCGGGATGGCCGATGTCGTCGCCATTACCGCGTATGCGCAGTTCTGGTTCCCCGGACTGTCGGACTGGGTGGCTTCGCTGGCCGTCATCGTGCTTCTGCTGAGCCTCAACCTGGCAACCGTGAAGATGTTCGGCGAGATGGAGTTCTGGTTCGCGATGATCAAAATCGTCGCTATCGTCGGGCTGATTGTCGTGGGTCTGGTGATGGTATTGACGCACTTCCAGTCGCCAACGGGCGTTGAGGCTTCCTTCACGCACCTCTGGAACGAGGGGGGCTGGTTCCCGAAAGGTCTGAGCGGCTTCTTTGCCGGCTTCCAGATCGCGGTGTTCGCCTTTGTGGGCATTGAACTGGTTGGCACGACCGCTGCGGAGACGAAAGATCCCGAGAAATCTCTGCCGCGTGCGATTAACTCAATTCCGATTCGCATCATCATGTTCTACGTTTTCGCGCTGATCATCATCATGTCGGTCACGCCGTGGAGCTCAGTGGTCCCCACTAAAAGTCCGTTTGTAGAGCTGTTTGTGCTGGTCGGCCTGCCGGCAGCCGCAAGCCTGATTAACTTCGTGGTGCTGACCTCCGCGGCGTCTTCCGCTAACAGCGGCGTGTTCTCCACCAGCCGTATGCTGTTCGGTCTGGCACAGGAGGGCGTGGCACCTAAAGCCTTTGCGAAACTCTCCAAACGTGCGGTACCGGCGAAAGGGTTAACCTTCTCCTGTATCTGCCTGCTGGGCGGTGTCGTGATGCTGTACGTTAACCCGAGCGTCATTGGTGCGTTCACCATGATCACCACCGTGTCCGCCATTCTCTTCATGTTCGTCTGGACCATCATCCTGTGTTCATACCTGGTGTACCGCAAACAGCGTCCACATCTGCATGAGAAATCCATCTATAAGATGCCGCTGGGCAAGCTGATGTGCTGGGTCTGCATGGCGTTCTTTGTCTTCGTGCTGGTTCTGCTGACGCTGGAAGAGGATACCCGTCAGGCGCTGATCGTGACGCCGCTGTGGTTTATCGCGCTGGGCTTAGGCTGGTTCTTTATCGGCAAGAAGCGTATGGCTGGCGTGCGTTAAACGTATTGCCCGGCGGGGTTCAAATCGTCGGGCATAAAAAAGGCCACGTATGCGGTGGCTGAATCTGAACTTCAGAAAGGCGCTCTAGGGCGCCTTTTTTATTCGCCTGCGAGGGCACGCGGGAACAGGACGTTATTCTCAAGACTGATGTGTTCCATCAGGTCATCAATCAGTTCGTTAATGCCGTTGTACATGGCTTTCCAGGTCGTGCAGGCATCTGCTGGCGGCGTAACATTGTTGGTGGTGTGTTTGATCACTTCAAGCAGTTCGCCCGCATCATCATGCTCGCTTTCCATCACGCTAATCGGCCCGTTGGCCTGGCGACCCATGCCCTGTTTGATCATCGGGAACAGGATCTGCTCTTCCTTCATCATATGGCTGGACAGCTCTTCATGAAGCATGGACAGGTATTTCGCCAGCCCACGCGGCACCGAGGCTTTATCGGCGTGAACACGTTCAACTTTGGTGGCCTGCAGAATCAGCTCAGGCAGTTGTTCGCGATGACGGTCGTGATAGCGAACAATAATGTGGTCGATGATTTCAGCCAGCGCCACGCTGCGCCAGTCTTTATCCACCGGCTCTTCCGCAAGCTGTGCCAGTTCCGCTTCGATAGCCTCGACATCCAGATCTTTACGTGACGCCGCACGTGCCAGCGTCTGCTTACCCCCGCAGCAATAATCCATATCGTACTTACGGAACAGCGCCGAAGCGCGTGGGATGGAGAGCGCGAGCTCGCCTAAAGGTTGGTCGCGAAAGGCCATGATCGTTACCTCGTTATCAGGAATATAAGATGCATATTAAATGCATCTTTAAGGCGAGGCTATAACCCTTTGGAGGCACAGAAGGAAATGAGAGGTGTGTCACAATTTTTTTTGCAGCGATTAAGCTGCTGAATGGCATTGATAAATTCCGAAAAACAGCGAGTTAAGACCGAAGTGACGTTAAACAACCGCGAATGTCTGCCGATAGATACACGTCAGACAAAATCCTGCATATAAAAAAGGCATCGCATGTTTAAACGTATCAAAGTCATTACTCTCCTGATCTCAGTGCTGTTAGTGCTGGGTATTATGCAGCTGATCTCAGCTGGCGTGTTCATTAACGCGCTTAACAACGATAAAGATAACTTTACCGTCTCTCAGCTCTCCAGCCAGAACGTGGCGGAATTTACCGACGCGTGGATAAGCCTCAACCAGGCGCGTGTCACGCTTAACCGCGGTATGCTCCGCCTGCAAAGCAGCGTCGCCAGCCAGATTAACGGCGGGCAGTTAACCGAGCTGGTGGCCACCGCCAAAAACCTGCTGACGGAAGCGCAGAGTCATTACGATAAATACTATGCTTTGCCAGAAACGCCGGGAATGAATGAGAACCTGTCCAGCCAGCTGGAAGAACAATATCGCCTTTATTCATCCACGCTGGCACAGATGAACACCTTGCTGGCACAGGGCAACCTGGAAGATATGTTCAAGCAAAACGCTGAACAGAAACAGGTGGCGATGCAGAAGGTCTATCGTGAATGGCGTGAAGCGCAGGCGAAGCTGACCAGCGCAGGCATGAAAGACAACGAGAATGATTACAAACGTATTCTGTGGATCCTCTCGGCGATCATGATTGTGGTGATTGCGGTCATTATCACCAGTTGGGTGGCGATGCGTCGCGTCCTGTTATTGCCATTGAATGATGTGATTGCCCACATTCGGGCGATTGCGGCAGGGGATCTCACCCAGCCTATTGAAGCGCAGGGCAAAAACGAGATGGCCGTACTGGCGCGTAACGTGCAGGAGATGCAAACCGCGCTGGCGAACACCGTTGGTGTGGTTCGCGAAGGGGCTGACACTATTTACACCGGCGCGGGGGAGATCTCAGCGGGCAGCAACGATCTCTCTTCCCGTACGGAACAGCAGGCCGCCTCTCTGGAAGAGACCGCCGCCAGCATGGAGCAACTGACTGCGACCGTGAAGCAAAACGCCGACAACGCGCGTCAGGCCTCCCGACTGGCGCTCGATGCCTCTTCCACCGCGAAGAAAGGCGGCAATGTGGTGGAAGGCGTGGTGCGTACCATGGATGAAATCGCCACCAGCTCCAGCAAAATTGCGCAAATCACCAACGTCATTGACGGCATTGCCTTCCAGACGAATATTCTGGCGCTCAATGCGGCGGTCGAAGCGGCGCGAGCCGGCGAGCAGGGGCGTGGCTTTGCCGTAGTCGCAGGTGAAGTGCGTACGCTGGCACAGCGCAGCGCGCAGGCAGCCAAAGAGATCAAAGGGTTGATTGATGATTCCGGCGAGCGGGTGAATGCTGGCTCGGCTCTGGTAAATCAGGCGGGGGAAACCATGGCTGAGATCGTCAGCGCGGTTACGCGCGTGACCGACATCATGGGGGAGATTGCCTCTGCGTCCGACGAGCAGAGCCGGGGTATTGACCAGGTCGGTCAGGCGGTGGCCGAGATGGATCGCGTGACGCAGCAAAACGCCTCGCTGGTAGAAGAGTCCGCGGCTGCGGCTGCGGCGCTGGAAGATCAGGCGGCGCGTCTGAACGAAGCGGTTGCCGTCTTCAAAATTACCCGTGGTCAGGCTGTCAAAGCCGCTCCGGTAAAAAACTACACGGCGAAAGCTAAGCCTGTATCGACGGTGACGGAAGGGAACTGGGAGACGTTTTAAAGGGTCTCTCATCAATCCTATATAGTCCGGGCAGGCGTTATCGCCGCCCGGCAACCCGTCACCCATCAGAAGCCGGAATGACCAACGGTTTTTCCGGCTTCGCTCTGACCGCTATCACCACCCCTACGACTAACAATCCAATCCCGCAGGCCGTTAACAGCGGCGGCATACTCTGGCGCATCAGGAAGGTATACAACAGCCCGGCCAGGGTTTCGAAGACAATCAATGGGCCTAAGATCACGGTAGGTAATTTCTGACTGGCCATGTTCCAGCACAATGCGCCAACCCATGAACAGAGCACGGCAATCGCCACCATCAGCCCGACAAAGACCTCCGGGCGCGGCCCTAGCGGCAGCGCGAAGGCGGGCTCTCGGACGCTAAGCCAGCCACAGGCGACCAGATAACCCAGTAACGAGACTGGCAGGGTCACCAGCGCCTGCGCGGTTGCCCACATCATCGGATGCTTATCCGGATTCTCCCGCAACCAGCGGGCGTTACGCAGGGCATACCAGGCCCAGCAGATGACCGACACTGATGCCAGCGCGATGCCGGTGCCGTAACGCCAGAGGCTCAATGTCGCCATCCCCTGGCGCAGCTCAGCAATGTTCACGCAGGCGAGGCCAACGGCAATACACAGCAGCGCAGGCATCATTTTCGACCAGGCCAGCTTGCCATCCCGCTGGCTGTAAAGCAGGTTGGCAAAAATCGGGATCACCACTGGCAGGGTGCCGATAATCATGGTCGATACGGGGGCCCCGATCCGCTGAATGGCGCTTGCCAGGCAGACGTAATAGATAAGATTCCCCATCATGGTCAGACCCAGCGCGGTTACCCAGTCCTGGCGGGTTAACTGACGTAAACGCGCCCGCCCCAGCCAGGCAAGGGGCAGGGCAATCAGTCCCAGCGCCAGATAGCGCCCCATTGACTGCAATACCGCCGGATAGTCCGGCACAATCAGCGGGCCGACAAAAATCAGCCCCCACATTAACCCGGCCAGTAAGGCATACAATACACCGCTAATCATGCTTCCATCCGTTTTCAGTGTCCTGAACGTCAGTGTAGTCGGGGGCCTGGCAAGAATATTGTAGGAGATTGCGCATTAACGCGGCGTAACCTGTTTCTGGTAGCGCACAGGGGTAATGCCATAGCGATGGGTAAAGGCGCGAGTCAGATGCGACTGATCGGTTAACCCCGTCGCTGCCGCCACGTCGGCCGCGCGCATACCGTGGGTGAGGAATATTTTGGCGCGCCACAGGCGGATAGCCATCAGCATCTGGTGCGGGGTGACATGGAAATGGGCTTTGAACTGGCGCTGAAAATGGTACGGGCTGAGTGAGACCACGTTGGCCAGCTCGTCCAGCGTCAGGGCGTGCATGTAGTTGTCGTGCATATACTCACGAACCCGTTCGAACCGGTGTGCACCTTCCCCGGTAACCGGCGCGTGGCGGGCTAACGGCTGGAAGGTCTCGATCAGATCCAGCAGCAAGCCTTTTTGCGCCAGCGGGTCGTCCGTATGCCACAGGCCATAGATAAGCCTGCCGATTTGCTGTGAGCGCAGCGGGTCATGGCGGGTTACGTCGCTAAACCACCAGTGGCGAAGGCCGGTTACCTCTTCCAGCAGATCGGGTTCAATGTAAACCATCCGGTAGCGCCAGCCGCCATCCGTCGCCGATTCCCCGGTGTGGATCTCGTCCGGGTTCATGGTCACGACGGATTTTTCCGCCGCGAGATGCTGGGTTCCGCGATAGCGAAAGCGTTCGGCACCGGTTTCAATGGTGCCGATGCCGAAGGCTTCATGTGTATGAGGTTCAAAGGCGTAGTCAGAAATATGCGCGTGATAAAGCTCCAGGCCCGGCAAATGCGCCAGATGGCGAAAGCGTGCGCTGTCTCTTTCATCAGTGAACTGTTCGGGTACACCTTGCACGGAAGCCTCCTTCAGGGTCATCTTTGCATTATTAAAGATGCCCCTCCGGGATGCCACAAAAATTAACCAACCATTAACCGTTACAGGATGGCTTTAATGCTCTCTGCCAGCGGCGTTGTTGGGCGACCAATCAGCTGGCTTAGCGTATGGCTGTCGTCAAACAGACCGCCTTTGGCGGCGCCCGCATCGGAGTCGGCGAGCATATCCGCCAGACCCGCCGGTAAGCCCACGCTTTTCAGCGCGGCGGCAAAATCGGCTTCGCTCAGATTCTGATAGCTGACCGTTTTACCGCTCTGTCGGCTCAATTCAGCGACCAGATCGCTTAACGTCCATGCGTTGTCTCCCGCCAGTTCATACACTTTTCCGCTATGCCCTTCACTGGCAATGACGTGGGCTGCTGCGGCGGCATAATCTGCACGCGGAGCGGCAGCAATTTTGCCTTCTCCTGCGGCCCCGATAAAGACGCCATGTTCCAGCGCCGGTGGGACGCTGGCCAGATAGTTCTCGGTATACCAACCGTTGCGCAGCAGCGCGTAAGGAATGCCCGAGGCTGCCAGCGTGTTTTCGGTGGCGACATGTTCCACATGCAGGCCGAGCGGCGAGTGATCCGCATGTAGCAGGCTGGTATAGGCAATAAATTTCACGCCTGCTGCTTTGGCGGCGTTGATCACATTCTGATGCTGGGTTTCACGTTGCCCCACTTCGCTGGAGGAGATCAGCAGCAGTTTCTCCACGCCCTGCAGGGCGGTGGTCAGCGTTGCCTGGTCGGTATAGTCGCCCTGACGGACATGGATCCCTTGCTGGCTGAGCGCTGCGGCTTTCGCCGGATGACGGACAACAGCCACGATCTGGTCTGCGGGAACGGTTTTCAGCAGGTGTTCAATAACGAGCTGGCCAAGCTGGCCGGTAGCGCCGGTAATAGCAATCATGAGGAACTCCTTCGTGTTTGTCTGGTGTTATGGCACACTAGCACCATAGCTAACTTTTAGTAAGTACGTACAAAAAGGTAAGTATGAACAAAACGATCCCGACCCTCAGCGATCAAATGCGCGACGGCAACTTATTTGCCGAACAATGCCCTTCCCGCGAGGTGTTGAAACACGTCACCAGCCGTTGGGGCGTACTGATTTTGGTGGCGCTACGCCAGGGGACACATCGGTTTAGCGATCTCCGCCGTAAAATGGGCGGCGTAAGCGAGAAAATGCTCTCTCAATCTTTACAGGCGCTGGAGCAGGACGGATTTGTTAATCGCATTTCATACCCGGTCGTGCCGCCCCATGTGGAATACAGCCTCACGCCGCTCGGCGTAGAGGTGAGTGAAAAAGTGGTCGCGCTGGCAGACTGGATAGAGGTCAATACCCCACGGGTACTGGCGAACCGGGACGAACGTGCGGCGTGATCTGTCGGGTGGCGCTTTCGCGAACCCGAGGTGGAGATGGATGGTTTGACGTTCGGGGCCTTTGCACATCAGGCCGGGTGGGGTAATGCCGCCACCCGGCACGCTTTTCTTTACTGACTCAAATCCACTTGATAGAGGGCGAAACCTACATCGTCCGTGCCGACCTTGTTCATTGGATACTGCGCCTTATCTTTAATAAACGCTGCCGCTTTCTCTGAAGGCGAGGTTTCAAAGCGAATATCCAGTTTTGTCTCGCTGTGAATTGGCGCCAGACGCCAGTTATTATCCGCGGCAGGATGAATCGCGCCCGCGTTCTTCGACTGTTCGCCGATCCAGGCCGCCAGCACCGTGCGATTTTCATCCGGTGAGGCGAAGGCAATATGGCTATCCCCGGTACCGGCGAACTTACCGCCATAGGCGCGGTAGTTATTCGTGGCCACCAGGAAGACCGCCTCAGGATCGAGCGGTTTGCCCTTAAAGGTCAGGTTCTTGATGCGTTCCGCCTGCGGGTTTACCGTCTGGCACTCGCCGTCATATTTTGCAGGCTGCGACACGTCGATCTGATAGTCCACGCCGTCAATAACATCGAAGTTATAGGTGCGGAAACCGTCCCAGTTAATCAACGACTGCGGCTTGCTGCTCTTCGGATCAATTTGATTAAACTGCCCGGCTGAGCACTCCAGCCACTCCTTGACCTCTTTTCCGGTAGCCTTCACCACCACCAGCGTGTTGGGATACAGATAGAGATCGGCGGCATTACGGAAGGTTAGCGGCCCTTTTTCCACCTCAACATAGCTTGCCGGATCGTTCTTACGCCCGCCCACTTTGAAGGGGGCAGCGGCAGACAGCACGGGCAGTTTTGCCAGGTCTGGATCGCCCTGAATAAAGTGCTCTACGTAGGCTTTTTGCGCCATATTGACGACCTGAACCGTCGGGTCGTCCTGTACCAGTGCCAGATAGCTGTACATGTTATCGGCGGATTTGCCGACAGGTTTGCCGACGAACTCGCGTGTTGCGTCATGGTCATGCTTCAGAACCTTGACCAGATCGTTATCTTCTGCCGCCAGCGATTTTTTATTCGCGGTATCGTAGATAGGCCGTGCTTCCGCTTTCGACTGCGTCACGCGCCATTTTCCGTTGTCGTTGTTCAGCACCAGATCGACCACGCCCAGATGATCGCCCCACATCCCCGGCATGACGGACGGCACGCCGTTCAGCGTCCCTTTTTCGATATCCGCCCCTTTGATGCTGGCAAAATCTTTACCCGGGAATACGGCATGCGCATGACCAAACAGAATGGCATCTACGCCAGGGACTTCGCTCAGGTAATACACCGAGTTTTCTGCCATGGCCTGCCAGGGGTCAGAAGAAAGGCCTGAATGCGCGACCACGACCACCAGATCGGCGCCTTTTTCGCGCATTTCCGGAACATACTTGCGCGCGGTCTCGGTAATATCATTGACGGTGACTTTGCCCGTCAGATTGGCTTTATCCCACGTCATGATTTGCGGGGGAACAAAGCCGATATACCCTATCTTGAGCGTCTGTTTTTTACCGTCCTGATCCACCACGTCGGTCTCTTTAATCAGGTAGGGGGTAAAGAGCGGTTTTTGAGTCTTAACGTCGATAATATTGGCGTTAACATACGGGAATTTTGCACCAGCGAGCGCGTTATGCAGGAAATCCAGACCATAGTTAAATTCGTGATTACCGAGGTTGCCCACTGCGTAATCCAGGGTATTCAGCGCCTTATAAACAGGGTGAATATCCCCCTTTTTCAGCCCCTTCGCGGCAATATAATCGCCCAGCGGGCTCCCCTGAATTAAGTCACCGTTATCCACCAGCACGCTGTTTTTCACTTCGCCCCGCGCCGCGTTGATCAAACTTGCGGTACGTACCAGTCCGAATTTCTCCGTCGGGGTATCTTTGTAGTAATCGAAGTCCATCATGTTGCTATGCAGGTCGGTCGTTTCAAGAATACGCAGATCGACGGTCGCTGCCTGTACGCTCGCGGCAACCAGCGTCGCCAGAAGCGTTGCACTAAACTTAATCATCAGAGGAGTCCTTTTTACGATCTAAGCCACAAAAGAATATGTATCTATAGTTTGTTGCTTACAGAAATGTGAATCCTGCCAGAAAAAGGCACCCTGAAACCGGAATTGCTTCACAGATAGCGGAATTGTTCACAATACGATATAAATAAAACAATGAGTTAAACCCACTGCGTTAACAAAGAGGTGGAGAATGTTAGATAAAATTTGTCAGATCGCGCGGGAAGCGGGAGACGCCATCATGCAAGTGTACGATGGTGCGAAACCGATGGACGTGGTCAGCAAAGCGGATGACTCCCCGGTGACGGCGGCGGATCTCGCCGCACACGCTGTGATCCTCAAAGGCTTGCAGGAACTGACCCCGGATATCCCTGTCCTGTCTGAAGAAGACCCACAAGGTTGGGACGAACGCCAGCAATGGCAGCGTTACTGGCTGGTGGACCCCCTTGATGGCACCAAAGAGTTTATCAAGCGCAACGGTGAGTTTACCGTCAATATCGCCTTGATTGAGAAAGGAAAGGCCGTGCTTGGCGTGGTATACGCCCCGGTCATGAAGGTCATGTACAGCGCCGCTGAGGGCAAAGCGTGGAAAGAGGAGTGCGGCGTGCGCAAGCAAATCCACGTCCGCGACGCTCGTCCGCCGCTGGTGGTGATCAGCCGTTCGCACAGCGACAATGAATTGCAGGAGTACCTGCAACAGCTGGGCGAACATCAGACGACCTCGATAGGTTCATCATTGAAATTCTGTCTGGTGGCAGAAGGGCAGGCACAACTTTATCCGCGCTTCGGGCCGACCAACGTCTGGGATACGGCGGCAGGGCATGCGGTAGCCGCCGCTGCGGGGGCGCATGTTCACGACTGGCAGGGTAAGCCACTGGACTATACCCCGCGTGAGTCGTTCTTAAACCCCGGTTTCCGGGTCTCGATTTATTGAGCGAGCAATTTATGCAGCAGGGCAACCACCTGCTGCACCTCTTCCTGCGTCAACGCGCCGTCTTTCACCCACTGCACGCGACCCGCTTTATCCAGCACAATGACGGCTGAACTCTCTTCTTCCAGCTGCCACACTTTGCGCGTCACGCCGTTACTGTCGACGATAATTTGCGACCATGGATAGAGCTTTTTATTGCTCTCCAGGCTGCTCCGCACAAACATGCCTGAGCCTGGTATGGCATCGTCGGTGTTAACGATGGTGGTGGTCTGGTAACGATCGTGTGGCAAATCGGCGGCCTTGATCGCTTCGACCATGTTGGCGTTTTTCTCTTTGGCAGAGGTACGCCCCGCCATGTGTTGTACCACTCTCACTTTTCCTGGAAGTTGCGCGCTATTCCAGGCTTTATAGCTAAACTTATCATTGTCGAGAATCAATTCTCCCCGATCGGCAATACCGACTGCTGGCACACGTTGTCCTTTTTCAATGTTGTGTGCGGACGCCATCAGCGGCAGTAACAGGCAGGCTGCGGCCAGGATGTTACGAAGGGTCATAGTGTTTCCTTTTGTTTGCAGGTGATCCGACCACTTGGTCATACGTTTTTAATCATAAGTGCGATCAATACGCTTTTCCCGCAAGTGCGATGCCAGTTTGCGGGCGAACGCACATATCCGTAAAAAAACGACGGCTTATACTGCTTTCAGTAATGCTATGCAAAGAATGTTCTGATTATTTGTAATCAAACGGTAAATAAACTGATGCATACTGGGTGTCTCTGAGATTCTGGACTATAGTCATTGGGCATCAAAATTTGCGCTCGGGACAGTCGGGCCGATTGTGGCACCGCAAGAGCGTATGATTCGCAGGAGAGACAAGAATGAAAATTTTCCAACGCTACAACCCGCTTCAAGTGGCGAAGTACGTGAAGATCCTGTTCCGTGGACGGTTGTATATCAAGGATGTTGGCGCTTTCGAATTTGATAAGGGTAAAATTCTTATCCCGAAAGTGAAGGACAAGCAGCACTATTCTGTGATGTCCGAGGTCAACCGTCAGGTTATGCGTCTGCAGACTGAGATGGCTTAACCAACGTGCTATGCAGTAGTGAAAAAGCAGTTTAAAAGTAACGGCTCCCACTGGGAGCCGTTGATGTTTATAGGGCTGTTAAGCGGAAATTTTCTCTTCCGCATCCGGAAGCTTCGGCACTAGTACGGTGGGCTTGTTGTCAATTCGCGTCACCAGCAGCTGGTCGATACGGAAGTTGTCGATATCCACCACTTCAAACTTGTAACCTGAGAACTTCACCGAGTCGGTACGTTTCGGGATCTTACGCAGCATAAACATCATAAAGCCGCCAATCGTCTCGTAATTGCCGGACTGCGGGAATTCATCGATATCCAGCACGCGCATAACGTCTTCAATAGGCGTCCCCCCATCGACCAGCCATGAGTTCTCATCACGCGCCACGATTTGTTCTTCCAGCCCCTGGCCGACCAGGTCACCCATCAGCGTAGTCATCACGTCGTTGAGGGTAATTATGCCCACCACCAGCGCGTATTCGTTCATGATGACCGCGAAGTCTTCCCCGGCAGTTTTGAAGCTTTCCAGCGCTTCGGAGAGCGTTAACGTGTCCGGCACAATCAGCGTATTGCGGATCTGGACGCCGCTATTCAGCGCCAGGCTCTGGTTTGCCAGCACGCGGTTCAGCAGATCTTTGGAATCGACATACCCGATGATGTGGTCGATATCCTCATTACACACCAGAAACTTGGAGTGTGGATGTTCCGCCACTTTGTTTTTCAGGCTCTGCTCGTCTTCGTGCAGGTCGAACCAAATCACGTTTTCACGTCCCGTCATGGATGAGGGAACGGTACGGGATTCCAGCTCAAACACATTCTCGATCAGCTCATGTTCTTGCTTACGCAACACCCCAGCCAGCGCACCGGCTTCGAACACCGCGTAGATGTCATCAGAGGTGATGTCGTCTTTACGCACCATCGGGATTTTAAACAGACGGAAAATGTTGTTAGCCAGACCGTTGAAGAACCAGACCAGCGGGCGGAAAATGTACAGACAGAAGCGCATCGGGTTGATGATATGCAAAGCCACGGCTTCTGGTGCAATCATACCGATGCGTTTCGGAGTTAAATCCGCAAACAAAATGAACAGCCCCGTCACCAGCGAGAAGGAGAGAATAAAGCTCAACTGCTCGGAAAGTTCAGGCGAAAAATAGCGTGAGAAGACGCTGTGAAACACCGGGGAAAATGCCGCATCGCCCACGATACCGCCCAAAATGGCGACTGCGTTAAGGCCGATTTGCACCACGGTGAAGAACATTCCGGGGTTTTCCTGCATTTTCAGGATGCGCTGTGCATTGATGTTGCCATCGTCCGCAAGCAGCTTAAGTTTGATTTTACGGGAGGCGGCCAGTGAAATCTCTGAAATCGAGAAAAAGGCACTGACGGCAATGAGGCAAAGTATTACTAAAATACTGTTTAACATAGTTTATCCGGCTTCAGCCAGATCCTCGGAAGGGAAGTTAATTACATTTGTGTGAAGACACATAGAACGTCAGCTCGTAGCGTTGAGCTGATTATTTCAGCGGGTAGTATAGCGTAAGAGAGTGTAAAGCCGCCAGAGGTCACATTTTTGGCGTTTGAGCAGGCCAGGCTGCCTGAGAAGCGGCCCGGCCATGGGAACAGTAGGGTTATTTCGCGCTGGATAAACTCACTTCTCCCGCTACGCGCCGGGTGGCATCACCGCCCCAGACCTGGTCGTACTCATATCCGGTTAGCTGTTTAATGACGGTGCGGGTCGTGTTATCGCAATCACGGTAATCACCGCCCAGCTTGCGACGTGCAATCTCTTTCAACAGCAGCTTGTGCGTGTCGCGCGTTAGCTTGAATTTATAGGTCGTAAAGAAGCTCACGGCCAACAGCGCGGCAGTGGCGAAGATCATCAGTCCGATAATGGCATTCAGCGCGTTCTCGGGCTGCGCCCCGCTGCCTTTAACAAAACCCGACTCCTCCAGCACCACCCCGATAAGCATAATCGCCATGGCGACGGTGCTCTTGCGCGTTAATACCATCACGCCCGCAAAGATGCCTTCCCGACGTTGCTGCGTCACCATCTCGTCGATATCCGGTATAAAGCTGTAGATATTCCAGGGAATGTAATACAAACCTGAGCGGGCCGCGCCAAGAAGGATAAACACGGCGGAGAACAGCATCGCCGGTACCTGCGTTTCGGTGTAATAGACGGTAAACAAAAAGGCCAGCACGACGAAAATACAGCCGTAAGATAAACGCAGCGCCGCGGAAGGGGTGAAGTGGAGTTTGTTTAAGAGCAACATAAAGCCGTAGGTACCCGGTACAGAGGCAAAGGCGGCAATACTCAACCAGCCGGAGACCGCGGCGGCATCCTGGCTCAGACAATAGACAACGTAGTAGGTAAAGACGGAGCCAAAGACATCCATGGCGGTGAAAGAGAAAATATAAATAATAATATGTAACCGGAATGCCCGAATACGAAACGCCGAGAACAGATCCAGCACCAGATATTTCAGGTGGTTCATCATGCCGCTGCTTCGTTGACTCTCTACTTTGAAATCAGACTCCTGAGGGACATCTTTTGCTTCCCAGGTGACGCGCCAGGTAATAAATACCGCAATACAGAAAATCAGCGAAAAGATAAGCCCCGTGAGCGTATAGGTAAACGGATTATCTTTACCGGTGAAATGCATAATGACGCCCGGGACAGAGACCGCCAGAAAACCGCCGAGCTGAGAGCAGATCATACGGACTCCGGACAGGCGGCTACGCTCCTCGTAGCGATTGGTCATCTCTGCGGCCAGGGTTTCCCAGGGAACCAGCACCATGGCGGATAACAGCTCAATAGACAGGTAGGTGCCGAGGTAATACCAGTAGCCCATATCGGTGAGCCACAATAACGCATACAAAAACATCAAGGGTGAGCTGATTAATAAGAAGAAGCGTCGGCGGCCAAATTTACGGCCAAGCCAGGTGTTACCGAAATTATCGGTGATATAACCCATTACGGGACTTAATATCGCATCGATAATACGTGCAACCGCGAAAATAGATCCGGCTTCCAGCACGGTCAGGCCGCAATAGGTTGTGTAAAAAAATAAAAGCCAGGTGCCGATAATGGCGAAAGCGCCTCCGCCAAACAGATCGGTTATGCCGTAGCCGAGTGCCACGCCATAACCAACCCTGCGTTCAGTTGGTTTGACCATAATGTTTTTCCAGGTGTAGGGTAACGTTTAACCAGATGACTGGCCGTTTTTTATTGACTGCTGGAATACAAATGACGTTCTAGTTATCGAGAGTGATCCATTGCCTTATTTGGGATGAACGATAAATAGCCTCCACAAGATTGAGTGATTTTCCGGCTTCGCGAATATCGGTGTAATTCGCCTCGTCAGGGTGAAAAATAGCGTGATAAAAGTGACGGATGGCCTGCTGATGCCCCAGACCCCAGTAGCTTTTGGCCACGCCGTCGGGCGACTCGTCGCTGACCAGCCTGACGCGACCTGCCGGGCTTATCTGCCACAGGACGTTATCGCTAAGCTGCAAAGTGGCCTGCTCGAACTGAATCTCCAGCAGCAGCGGGGAATCGGTGGTGTGACAATTACTGGCATAAAAAAGACCGCGTGCGCCGTTAGCGAAGTGCATTGTGGCCATGGCGCTGTCTTCGGCTTCCGTGACGTCCGCCAGTTCTCCGCTGTCTACAACGCCTTTAAGGCGCGTTACGCCGCCCGCGAACCACTGCATCAGATCCAGCGTATGAATGGCCTGATTAATCAGTAAACTGCCGCCTTCCGTGGCAAACCTGCCACGCCAGGGGCTTAAGCGGTAATAGTCCCCGAAACGCGACCAGGTCAGCACGGCCTTGATGCTGAGCATCTTTCCCAGCGCCGCACTTTCTATCTCCTGACGTATGCGCAGGCTGGTGGGATTGAGGCGGTTTTGATAACAGACGCCGAGCCGCCCGGAGGCGTTCTCCACCGCCTGGATAATGTCAGCCACTTCGCCGCTGTTCATCCCGACCGGTTTTTCGCAAAAGACATGTTTGCCTGCGGCCAGTGCCGCCAGAATCATATTTTTATGCTCAAAATGCGGCGTGCAGATATGGACGACGTGAATGTTATCGTCCAGCAGCATCTCCCGATAATCCTGATAAAAACGACACTGGTAATCCATCGACAGTTTCAGACCCTTTTCGCTGTCAGTCTCCACCAGGGCGCGCAGGTTAACGCCAGAAAGCTGACGCAGGGCGTTGACATGGCAACGGTGGATCGCACCGCCGCCGATAATGGCCGCATTCAGGGTTGTCATTTGCGTCTCCTACACGGTGGCGTTTGCCAGCATTTGTGCTTTGACGCACAGCTCCGCCGCTTTGAAGGCGTGGGCTTGCGTCATGGCGTTTTCAGTGCGATTCAGGCAATCCAGGATCAGTTCGCCGAAGTAGGGGAATCCTACCTGTCCTGCCACCGGGTAACGGAACTCGCCCTCCTTATTCACGAGATACACCACGTCCTGCTCGCCCTGGGTTAAGTCGACGTACTTGCGCATTTCGATATACCCTTCGGTGCCCAGCAGGGTCAGGCGACCATCGCCCCAGGTGGAAAGCCCGTCAGGGGTAAACCAGTCACAGCGGAAATAACCGCTGGCCCCGTTTTCGCCCTTCAGCATGGCATCGCCAAAGTCCTCAAATGCCGGGTACTGAGGATGGTTAACATTGCGTGCCTGGCTGGCAATCACGGTGGCGTCGCCGTTGGCGGTATAAAAGAGGAATTGCTCGATTTGATGGCTGCCGATATCACACAGGATGCCGCCAAAATAGCGGCGATCGTAGAACCAGTCTGGTCGGCCTTGTCCTTCACGATGCGGACCGGTGCCTAACGTCTGTATCACCCGGCCAATGGCGCCCTGGCTGACCAGTTGTCCGGCAAAGACCGCGCTCTCCACATGCAGGCGTTCGCTGTAATAGACCGCATATTTTCGTCCGGTTTTCGCCACCATCGCTTTGGCATCAGCAAGCTGATCGAGGGTGGTCAGCGGCGCTTTATCGGTAAAATAGTCTTTCCCGGCAGCCATGGTTTTTAGCCCCAGCGCACAGCGTTCAGACGGGATCGCCGCACCCGCCACCATCTGTACGTCACGATCGTTGAGGATCACGTCCAGCGTGGCAGCGATCTGCACCTGCGGGTACTGCTGCACAAATTTATCCACTTTTGCCGGATCCGGATCGTAGACCCATTTCAGCGTCGCCCCCGCCTCTATCAATCCATTGCACATGCCATAAATATGGCCGTGATCGAGTGCGGCGGCGGCGAAGACGAATTCCCCCTCCTGTACGACAGGTTGCGGTTTGCCGACCGGCGCATAGTTCATACCGTCATTCTTGTTCATGGTCAGATTCCTTGGTCCAGATCTTTGCCGAGAGGGATAGCGCCCACTTCATTGAAGTTACTCACGCTGGCGGATTTTTGATAAAAACGGGGAGCCAGGGCATTGGTGCCGCCGGTCCGGTAAAACGGGTCATCGTGCTCAATCGGCAGCGATACCACGCTGCGGGTGATAGCGGATTTGTAGATAGCGGTAATCAGCTCCAGAGACCGTTTGCCCTGTAGCCCATCAACCAGCGGCGCGCCTTGACGCTCAATGGCCTGAAGCAGGTCATTGATTTGCCCGGTATGCAGCGTCCAGTCGAGCGCCGGGACCTCGTGAAAGACGGCATTGAGCCGGGCTTCACGGTCAGCGTCGCGTTCCGCCTGCGGAAAGCCGTTATCGGCACTGATGCTGGCCCAGGCCTGCCACGGCGCGGCGATACGTGCTTTCTCACCCTGGATAACGATCTTCTGATCTTCACCATGATGGACGACTGAGGCGGTCAGCTGGGTCAGCGCGCCGCCGGGATATTTGAAGATCGCCGCGCTCAGATCCTCGACCTCGGCATTGTCGTGCGCCACGTTAGTCATCATCGCAACCACTTCCGTCGGAAAGCCCAACATCCACTGGATGGCATCGATATGATGTACCGCGTGGTTAAGCGTGCAGCCCCCGCCCTCTTTTTCCCATGTGCCGCGCCACCACAGATCGTAATAGCAATGCCCGCGCCACCAGAAAGAGTCGACCTGCGCATGGCAAATCTTGCCCGCCAGACCGGAATCGAGTACCGCTTTAAGCCGCCAGAACGCATCGGTAAACCGGTTCTGCGCGATAATGGATAAGGTTTTTCCGCTGGCCTGCTGGGCGGCAATCATCGCATCGCACTCCTCCAGCGACGCGGCCATCGGTTTTTCGCACAGGACGTGGCAACCTGCATTCAGCGCATCAATGCTGATTTGAGCGTGGACGTACGGCGGCGTACAGACATCGACAATATCCAGCTGCGGCTCTGAGGCCAGCATCTCCTCGTGACTGGCATAAACGCGTGCATCGTTCAGGCCGTAGCGCGCTTTTTTCTCGTACGCTTTCTCGGGATAGATATCGACCAGCGCCACCACGCGGCAACGCTGGGTAAACTGCAAATAGCCCTGAATATGGTTATGCGAGATGTTCCCTGTTCCCACAATTGCGACATTTAACATCGGTTATTCTCCGGGGTTACCAGGTGCCAGAGGCGTCCAGGGTGCGGCTTATCACTGATTTATCAACCGAGTGGCTAATGCGCTGCTGTAACAGGCGCAGGTACTGTTTCTCATTTAACGGCAGTTCTACCCAGTCATCGGTCCAGGTGGACAGGTGCATGGCATTCGACAGCGTCAGGCCGTTTATCCCTTCCACGCCGGGGGCGATTAACGGCTCGCCACGCAGGACGGCAGCGCAAAAATTGGCGGTGATGACATGATGTTCGCTGTATTCAGGTGCAACGGGAAGGGTGACCGCCCAGCATTCTGGCTCACCAAAGCCGTTTTGCCAGCGGGCGTTAAACGCGGTTTCAGATTCGCGTAACCGCCAGAAACGCAGTTTTCCCTCTTCCACCACCACCTTGCCGCGATCGCCGGCGATCTCCAGCCGGTTGGTCCCCGGCGTTTCTGCCACCGTGGTAATAAATACGCCGGTCGCGCCGTTAGGGTATTCCGCATAGGCGGTGACCTCGTCTTCCACTTCAATTTCGCGATGTTTACCAAACTGGCAAAACGCCCGTAGACGGGTTGGCATGCCTACCAGCCATTGCCAGAGATCGAGCTGGTGGGGATCCTGATTCAACAGCACGCCGCCGCCTTCGCCTTTCCAGGTGGCGCGCCAGCCGCCGGAGTTGTAATAACTTTGCGAGCGATACCAGTTGGTAATGATCCAGTTTGAGCGGCGGATCTCGCCCAGTTCGCCGCTGTCGATCAGATCTTTGACTTTCTGATACAGCGGGTTAGGGCGTTGGTTGTACATAATGCCGAAGACCACATCGCATTCGAGTGCGCAGGCGTTCATCTCCTGCACCTGCGCGGTGTAAACGCCCGCTGGTTTTTCGCAGAGCGTATGGATGCCCTGGCGCATCGCCAGCATCGACAGGCGAGGGTGTTCGTAGTGCGGGGTAGCCACAATAACGGCATCGATAAGCCCGCTGCTGAGCATCTCCTGCGCATCACTAAAGAGCGGCACCGCGTCGCCTACCGTCTGGCGTATGGCTGCGTGTTTCTCCGGCGCGTTATCGCACACCGCCGTCAGACAGGCATCCTTCACGGTTCCCGCCAGTAAATATTTCGCGTGAACGGTGCCGATATTACCGATTCCAATAATGCCAAAACGTACTTTGTCCATGTCACACCTTATTTCTGTGAAAAGAGTGATAACCGGAAAATAGGAAAGGTGGACCGCAGCGACAATGTTATTTTGTGAGAATACTCGCAGGGTGTTTAAGTAATCCCTCACGCGGATGAAATTTGGTTTTAAAATCAAGAGACTGTTTCTGCAAATATTTGCAAAAACTGAATGCGAGCGAGGTCACACTATGCCGGGCAGATTAAAAATGGAGGAAATAGCCGCTCTGACGGGCTATTCCGTCAGCACGGTTTCACGGGTCCTGAGCGGGAAGTCCTATACCAGCGATAAGGCCCGGGAAGCGATTGTGCGCAGCGCGCGTGAACTGGGCGTGCTGGACTCAATGGCCAGTGGGCGGCTGTTAATCAATGGCATAGCAGTATTTGCCCCGGAAAGAACCTTTCAGGGGCGCGGGGATATCTTCTATTTAGAGGTGACCAAAGGCATTGCGGAAGCCAGCGCCCCGCACAATGTCTGGATCAGTTATTCTGGTTTAGAAGAACAGCGTGCAGACGTGAAATTATTTCTGGAAAAAGCCGGTCATAAGAATATTAACGCGATAATTATCATTGGAACGGATGATTCAACAATATTTAAACTGGCGAGCACGCTGAATAAACCCTGCGTGCTGATTAATTCTATCGACCGGGAAATGGTTCTGGATTCCGTTTCGCCGGATCATCGGGCCATTGGCTTTACCGCCATGCGTTATCTGTTTGAGCAAGGGCATCGCCGCGTGCTCACCATGACCTGCCTGCGTCGTGAAACCTTGTATGCGCGTCTTGATGGCATCAAAGAGGCGTACCGCTATTTCCACGTGCCTTTTGACCCGCAACACGACCTGCTGGTCACGGAGTGGTTTACGGCCGAAGAGGCAGAACACGCTCTGGACGGATGGCTCTCAAAGCATGAGCGGGCGGTGTGGCCGGATGTTATCTTCCCTAATAGCACCAGTATGACGGAAGGGGTGGTCAAGGCCCTCCAGCGTCACGGACTGCGCGTACCGGAAGACGTCTCGATCATCACCACGGATTTTGCATGGAACCTGCAAAACCGGCTGGCGACGTCGGTCACGGGGGTGACGGTGCCCTGCCGCGAACTGGGCATCGAAGCGGTGCATTTGCTGCAAACGCGGCTAAATCGACCGCAGGCACCGGTATACAATCTGCTTTTACAGGGAAAAGTGGTGGATCACGGATCGGTGAGTAATGCTACGCGCCACGCAGCTCGCGTGGCGCTGGATCAATAATTACGCCAGCTGCGGTGGCAGGCAGACGCCGATACCGCCGATGCCGCAATACCCGTACGGATTTTTATGCAGATACTGCTGGTGGTCGTCCTCGGCATAATAAAACGGTGTCGCCGTGGCGATTTCGGTGGTCACGGGACGGTCGTCATTGGCAGCGCGCATCGCCTCCTGAAAACGTGCCAGGCTGGCGCGGGCGGCGGCATCCTGTTCCGGCGTTAATGGATAGATCGCGGAACGATACTGGGTACCGTGATCGTTACCCTGACGCATCCCCTGAGCCGGATCATGATTCTCCCAGAACACCTGCAGCAATTTTTCATAGCTGATAACGGCGGGATCATAAACCACGCGCACGGCTTCCGCGTGACCGGTTTCACCCGAGCACACTTCACGGTAGGTCGGGTTAGGCGTATAACCGCCGGTGTACCCGGCTGCCGTGCTGTAGACGCCAGGCAATTGCCAGAACAGACGCTCTACGCCCCAGAAGCAGCCCATCGCGAAGTAGGCGATCTCCATTCCGTCAGGAACGTGGGTCATCGAATGATCGTTAACGGCGTGTAATGTGGCGACTGGCATAGGGGTGTTCCGTCCCGGCAGTGCATCTGCTTGAGATACAAGATGCTTTTTGTCGAATAAACTCACGGTGGGGCCTCCCGGGCAGTGATGTTTCAGTTAAGGTTGTCACGAAGCGTTTAATTGAACACAATAAATGCGGTGAATGAGTCTAGATTTATACATAAGAAATATTAGGGTACTTAACCAATTTTCAACCCGTCTTTTGGGTTTTGGGCTTTATGCCGTGAGACGCCGCGGAGCGGCACTTCAATTGCTTCCAGGGTGGAAACAAGGATATTCAGGAGAAAACGTGGCAAAGATCCGCCAGTTATGTTTGGTCAGTTTGTTGCTGACAAGCGGAGTCGCCAGCGCGGCGAATGTCCGTTTGCAGGTTGAAGGGCTATCGGGGACGCTGGAAAAAAACGTGCGTGCACAGCTTTCAACCATTGAGAGCGATGAAGTGACGCCGGACCGGCGCTTTCGGGCGCGCGTGGATGATGCCATCCGCGAAGGGTTAAAAGCGCTAGGCTATTACGAACCTACTATCGATTTTGATTTACGCCCGCCTCCGGCGAAGGGGCGTCAGGTGCTCATTGCCCGCGTTTCACCCGGTGAGCCGGTATTGATTGGCGGCACCAATGTTGTGCTGCGCGGCGGGGCACGTACCGACCGCGATTATCTGGATTTACTCGATACCCGACCAAAGGTCGGTACCGTGCTAAATCACAGTGATTATGACCATTTCAAAAAAAGCCTCACCAGCGTTGCGCTGCGTAAAGGGTATTTTGATAGCCAATTTACGAAAAGCCAGCTCGGCGTTGCGGTAGAGAGACGTCAGGCGTTCTGGGATATCGATTACGACAGCGGACAGCGTTATCGTTTTGGTGATGTCACCTTTGAAGGCTCACAAATCCGCGAAGAATATCTGCAAAATCTGGTTCCGTTTAAAGAGGGTGAATACTACCAGTCAAAAGACCTCGCAGAGCTAAACCGCCGCCTGTCTGCGACGGGATGGTTTAACTCGGTGGTTGTGGCGCCTCAGTTTGACCAGGCGCGCCAGACGAAGGTGTTGCCGCTGCATGGCGTCGTGACGCCGCGCACCGAGAACACCATTGAGACAGGGGTAGGGTATTCGACAGACGTCGGGCCGCGCGTGAAAGCTACGTGGAAAAAACCGTGGATGAACTCCTACGGCCACAGCCTGACCACCAGCGCCAGCCTCTCTGCGCCGGAACAGCAACTCGATTTCAGCTATAAGATGCCGTTGCTGAAAAACCCGCTTGAGCAGTATTACCTGGTGCAGGGGGGCTTTAAGCGCACCGATCTGAACGATACGGAGCAGGACTCCACCACGCTCGCCGTCTCGCGTTTCTGGGACCTCTCCAGCGGCTGGCAGCGTGCCATCAATCTGCGCTGGAGCCTTGACCACTTTACGCAGGCAAACGTCACCAACACCACCATGCTGCTTTATCCGGGCGTAATGATCAGCCGTACCCGCTCGCGCGGCGGCCTGATGCCGGTGTGGGGGGATTCACAGCGGTATTCGATCGACTACTCCAATACGGCCTGGGGATCGGACGTTGATTTCTCGGTGGTGCAGGCGCAAAACGTCTGGATTCGCACCTTGTACGATAAGCACCGCTTTGTCATGCGCGGCAATCTCGGCTGGATTGAAACGGGCGATTTCGAGCGCGTGCCGCCGGATCTGCGCTTCTTTGCCGGGGGCGATCGCAGCATTCGTGGTTATAAATACAAATCGATCTCACCGGAAAACGAAAAAGGACAGCTGACGGGCGCGTCCAAGCTGGCGACCGGCTCGCTGGAATATCAGTACAACGTCAGCGGTAAATGGTGGGGGGCGATGTTCGTTGATGGCGGTGAGGCGGTTAACGATATCCGTAAGAGTGATTTCAAAACTGGTGCAGGTGTGGGCGTGCGCTGGCAGTCGCCCGTTGGGCCTATCAAGCTTGATTTCGCCGTTCCGGTTGGGGACAAAGACGAGCACGGTTTACAGTTTTACATCGGTCTGGGGCCTGAATTATGAGTTTATGGAAGAAGATAAGCCTCGGCGTTCTGATTTTTATTGTGCTGCTGCTTGGCACGGTGGCGTTTCTGGTGGGGACGACCTCCGGACTGCATTTGCTGTTTAACGCGGCGAACCGTTGGGTGCCGGGCCTGGAGATTGGCCAGGTCACCGGCGGCTGGCGTGATTTACGGCTGAAGAATATCCGTTACGAACAGCCTGGTGTGGCCGTCAATGCCGGTGAGTTTCATCTGGCCGTGAAGCTGGGCTGTCTGCGCGACAGCAAGCTTTGTGTTAACGATCTGTCGCTAAAAGATGTGAACGTGGCGATAGATTCGAAAAAAATGCCTAAGTCTGCTCCGGTTGAAGAGGAGGACAGCGGTCCGCTGAATCTCTCCACGCCGTACCCGATCGCGCTTTACCGGGTGGCGCTGGATAATGTGAATATTAAAATTGACGACACCACCGTGTCGGTCATGGATTTCACCTCGGGTCTGCGCTGGCAGGAAAAGAATCTGACCCTGACGCCGACCTCGCTGCAGGGGCTGCTTATCGCCCTGCCTAAAGTGGCGAAAGTGGCGCAGGAAGAGATTGTGGAGCCTAAAATCCAGAATCCGCAGCCGGATGAAAAACCGCTGGGCGAAACGCTCAAAGATCTCTTCTCAAAACCGGTTCTGCCGGAGATGACCGACGTCCATCTGCCGCTGAATCTCAATATCGAATCCTTCAAAGGCGAACAATTACGTCTGACCGGCGATACCGATCTGACGGTCTTTAACATGCTGCTCAAAGTCAGCAGCATCGACGGCAATATGAAGCTCGATGCGCTGGATATCGACACTAACCAGGGGTCGCTCAATGCGACGGGCAATGCCCTGCTGCGCGATAACTGGCCGGTAGACCTCACCCTGAACAGCACCCTCAACATTGACCCGCTGAAAGGCGAGAAAGTGAAGATGAAAGTGGGCGGCGCGCTGCGCGAAAAACTGGCGTTTGGCATTAATTTGTCTGGCCCGGTGGATATGGTATTGCGCGGGCAGACTCAGCTTGCCGAAGCGGGATTACCGCTGAATATTGAAGTCGTAAGCCAGCAACTCTACTGGCCGTTTACCGGTGAAAAACAGTTTCAGGCCGACGACCTCAAGCTCAAGTTGAGCGGCAAAATGACCGATTACACGCTGTCATTCCGGACGTCAGTGAAGGGGCAAGGCGTACCCTCCGCCGGCATTACGCTGGATGCAAAGGGTAACGAACGGCAAATCAACCTGGATAAGTTGACCGTTGCGGCGCTCGAAGGGAAAACCGAACTGACCGCGCTGCTCGACTGGCAGCAGGCAATCAGCTGGCGCGGCGAGCTGAAGCTCACGGGGATTAACACCGCGAAAGAGGTCCCTGACTGGCCGTCAACACTGGATGGTTTGATCAAAACGCGTGGCAGTCTGTACGGCGGAAGCTGGCAGATGGAGGTGCCAGAGCTCAAAATCACCGGCAATGTGAAGCAGAACAAGGTCCTGGTCGAAGGGGCAGTCCGGGGCAACAGCTACCTCCAGTGGATTATCCCAAAAATGCATGTTGCGCTGGGGCGTAACACCGCGGATATCAAAGGCGAGCTGGGCGTGAAAGATCTCGATCTGGATGCCACCATTGACGCCCCTAATCTCGACAATGCCCTTCCGGGGCTGGGTGGCACGGCGAAAGGGTTAGTGAAAGTACGCGGCACGGTTGAGGCCCCGCAGATTCTGGCGGATATCACCGCGAACGGACTACGCTGGCAGGAACTTTCCATTGCCCGTGTGCGCGTGCAGGGCGATGTGAAATCCACTGACCAGATCGGCGGTACGCTCAACCTGCGCGTGGAACGTATCTCGCAGCCGGATGTGAATATCAATCTGGTGACCCTGGAGGCTAAAGGCAACGAGAAGCAGCACGATCTGCAATTGCGCGTGCAGGGTGAGCCGGTCTCCGGACAACTGCATCTTGCGGGCAGCTTCGATCGCAAGGAGACGCGCTGGAAAGGGACGTTGGATAACACCCGCTTCTCAACGCCGGTGGGTCCGCTTACGCTTTCTCGCTCGATTGCGCTCGATTACCGTAATGCCGAACAGAAGATCAGCATTGGGCCGCACTGCTGGACCAACCCCAATGCCGAACTGTGCGTGCCGCAGACGATTGATGCCGGTGCAGAAGGCCGGGCGGTGGTGAATCTTAATCGATTCGATCTGGCCATGTTGAAGCCCTTTATGCCTGATACGACCCAGGCAAGCGGGGTATTCAGTGGCAAAGCCGACGTGGCCTGGGACACCACCAAAGAAGGTCTGCCGCAGGGCAGCGTGACGCTTGCCGGGCGGAACGTGAAGGTGACGCAGGTGGTGAATGATGCTCCGCTACCGGTGGCATTTGACACCCTGAATCTGAAAGCAGATCTCCATGATAATCGCGCCGAACTGGGCTGGCTGATTCGCCTGACCAATAACGGGCAGCTCGACGGGCAGGTACAAATTACCGACCCGCAAGGCCAGAGAAATCTGGGCGGTAACGTAAATATCCGCAATATGAACCTTGCCATGGTGAACCCTATCTTCGCACGGGGTGAAAAGGCCGCCGGGATGGTCAGCGCCAACCTGCGCCTGGGCGGGAATGCCCAAGGCCCGCAGCTCTTCGGTCAGTTACAGCTGAACGGCGTGGATATCGACGGTAACTTTATGCCGTTTGATATGCAGCCAAGCCAGATCGCGATGAACTTTAATGGCACACGGTCGACGCTGGCGGGCGTGGTTCGCACGCAGCAAGGGGAAATCAACCTGAGCGGTGATGCGGACTGGAGTCAGATTGATAACTGGCGTGCGCGGGTCGCGGCGAAAGGGAGCCGGGTACGTATCACCGTTCCTCCAATGGTACGCCTGGACGTCTCGCCGGATGTGGTCTTTGAAGCCACGCCAAACCTCTTTACGCTGGATGGCCGCGTCGATGTGCCATGGGCGCGTATTGTGGTGCACGACGTGCCGGAAAGCGCGGTGGGTGTCTCCAGCGATGAAGTGCTTCTCGACAATAATCTCAAACCCGTCGAACAGAAGAGCGCCGGGATCCCGATCAACAGCAACCTGATCGTGCACGTCGGGAACAATGTTCGCCTGGATGCGTTTGGCCTGAAAGCGAGGCTGACCGGCGATCTGAAAGTGGCGCAGGATAAACAGGGGCTGGGCCTTAACGGGCAAATTAATATTCCGGAAGGGCGTTTCCACGCCTACGGCCAGGATTTAATTGTGCGTAAAGGTGAGTTGCTCTTCTCGGGTCCACCGGATCAGCCGCTGCTGAACATCGAGGCGATCCGTAATCCTGAGGCCACGGAAAACGATGTGATTGCAGGCGTTCGCGTAACGGGCAGCGCCGACGAGCCGAAAGCTGAAATCTTCTCCGATCCGGCCATGTCGCAACAAGAAGCGCTCTCTTATCTACTACGCGGGCAAGGCCTGGACAGTCAGCAGAGTGACAGTGCTGCGATGACATCGATGTTAGTGGGTCTGGGGGTTGCACAAAGTGGTCAGGTTGTGGGTAAAATCGGCGAGACGTTTGGCGTCAGCAATCTGGCACTGGATACCCAGGGCGTCGGTGACTCCTCTCAGGTGGTGGTCAGCGGTTATGTCCTGCCTGGGTTGCAGGTGAAATACGGTGTGGGGATCTTTGACTCACTAGCCACACTCACGTTACGCTACCGTCTGATGCCTAAGCTATATCTGGAAGCGGTGTCTGGCATAGATCAGGCACTCGATGTGCTCTATCAGTTTGAGTTCTAGCAATGCGAATATTTGTCTACGGTAGTTTACGAACTAAGCAGGGCAACAGTCACTGGATGACGAACGCCCAGTTGATGGGTAATTACAATATTGAGAACTACCAGTTGTACAGCCTGGGCCACTATCCAGGCGCGGTTCCGGGGAACGGAACGGTACAAGGTGAAGTTTATCGTATTGATAATGCCACGCTTGCCGAACTGGATGCCTTGCGCACCCGGGGCGGTGAATACGCACGTCAGTTGGTCCAGACGCCCTACGGTAGCGCCTGGATGTATGTCTACCAGCGTCCGGTCGACGGACTGAAGCGGATTGAAAGCGGTAACTGGTTAGACAGAGACCAGTACTGATATGAACAACGCCACCTTCGGGTGGCGTTGTTTTTTGCGCGAGAGCTCGTCATCTGCCGGGGAGTCTGTTCATGGCGCCTTTAACAGGGCAGGAGCCTCGTTCAGCATCAACCCGTTTTTGATTTCATCGTCGATATACGGCTGAGGTTTACTGAACAGATATCCCTGAACGAAATCACAACCCAGTGCCTGCAAACTTTCCAGTTGTTCCTGTGTCTCCACCCCTTCTGCAACCGTCTTCATACTGAGGGATTTCGCCATGCCCGTGATCAGTCTGATGATATTCAGGGCGTCTTCCTGGGTGGATATCGAATGCACAAAGGATTTGTCTATTTTGATTTTATCAAAGGCCAGTCGGCTCAGCCGGGACAGTGAAGAGTAACCTGTACCAAAATCGTCGATGGAGATTTTCACCCCCAGCGCTCTCAGCTTATTGAGGGTATTCATCGGCGTATTATTCTCCGTAAAGAGAGAGGATTCAGTCACTTCCAGTTCAAGACGGTCCGCCGAAAGTCCGGTCTCCTTCAGAACAGAGACCACGATTCCTGCAAAGGCTTTACTGCTTAGCTGGACGGGGGAGACATTGACGGAAATTTTAACCGGAACCGCCCAGGACGCCGCTTCCCGGCAGGCCATTTCCAGCATCGCTTTCCCCATCTCGATAATCATTCCTGTTTTTTCAGCAACAGGAATAAAGCTATCTGGCGACAAAAGGCCCTTTAGCGGATGTACCCAGCGAATAAGGGCTTCATAGCTGTAAATTTCCCGACTGTAGGAATCCACAATCGGTTGATAATAAACCACGAATTCTTTATTCACTATCGCCAACGCCATGTCATGTTCAAGAGTTCTGCTTTCCTGCAGCTTATCTAACATTCGCTGGCGGAAGACTTTAATCTTGCCGGCGCCTTCATTTTTGGCTTCATAAAGGGCCAGGTCGGCAAATTTGTAGAGATAGTCGGAACGGCGTTCAGTGTCTGAGTTAACAATGCCCACACAGGTGGTGATGTTTATAATCGTGCTGTAAATAGTATAGGGCTGGTTAATACATTCACATATTTTTTGGGCAAGCTTAACCGCATGGCTTTCTGTCAGATCGCTCGTGAGTAATGCAAATTCATCGCCACCTAAGCGATAAAGGGTATCCGGAGTAAGACGCATCGAACTCAGACGCATCGAACTCAGACGCTGAGAGATCTGCCGCAATAACATATCACCGGCATCATGCCCGTAGGTGTCATTGACCTCTTTGAATCTGTCTAAATCAAACAGCATCACGGTCACCGAGCGCTGAGTGCTTTCTGCCATCTGGATGGTCTTATTTAAATTATCCCAGAAAAACAGCCGGTTGCTCATCTCTGTTAGAGGGTCGTGGTAAACGTCATACTCCAGCTTTGTATTCTGGATTTGCAGTTTTTCTTTAGATTCCTGAAGCGCTTCAGCAAGACTCTTTACCTGAAGATGCGCCTTTAGAATATTTCTGTTCTGATAAAAAATCAGCATCCCCAGTATCGCACTCAAAATTATTAGCAGCACAGACGTTGCTGAATAAATAGAGTACAGCGTTTGAATATTACTGTTGGCATTGTTAATGAGGTTAATATCTTTGTTTAACGCTCCGGAAGAAAGGCGGCTTAGTGGGGCATCAAGCGAATACATGACTTTCAGATACTCCTGGAGTTCTGAGCGCGTCATTTTCTCAAGATGAGTATCCAGATAATTAAGCGTGTCTTCAAGTTTTACTGCCAGATCGTGAAGTGATTTATTGCTATTAATATATTGTCCTAAATCTCCCTCTTTCAATAAATCACTCTGGCTGAGCATAATGTCGAGGTGAAGGCGCACATCATCGAGCGTCATCGTCTCATCGATAGTGTAAAGGCCAAGCCATGACTCGAACCGGTAATACTCCGAGACCAGTTGTCCGGCAGACCAGGAACTGGCGTAGTGCGTCAGTTTCTGCAATTCTTGCTGCCTTTCATGCACAAGAAAAGATATATATCCGGTAGATATAAAAAGTAAAAATATGATGCCAGCCAGTATTCTGTTCATGTTTTTCTTCTGAAACCCTACTCAATGCTCATTTTGCTGACCTGCCATGCTGATCGTGAATAATAGACCTGATTATTCAGTTCAGGTTTGCTGTCATAGGGATACACGATGAATAGCGGACCTTTGTCACGAACACGCATGTATTCGCCATTGATTTTTAAAGCAAGGATGACATTGTATTTGTTGAAATCGCTGAGAGGGATAACGGTAGTATAGTCATTGAGTGCAGTAACCTTCACCACAGAACCTTTCGCCCCGACGTAATCCATAAGCGTTTTCATTGGAATACCCGTAAAGGTTGTGCGCCCATTATACCAGGGAGAGGCGGTCTGAAAACTCACCATCCCCAGCTTTTCAAGACTGGCGATATCGAAAACGGTTTTACCCGGTTCATTTGTATTTTTTATATTACCGGACAGGGTTAAAAGGACTTTCCCGGCAGGTTTGGGGAGCTCATCCGCCAGGGCCTGCGTGGCGATCACAAAACTCAACAACATGACAATTAATCGCATTTTAAACCACCTATCTACCGAATATAAAAGAAGTATAATTTAGTTATTCCGCTATTTATACATGCAGCCTGGTGAATAACAATGCATTAAGGAAAATTATAATTTAATGCATATAAAACAATGGGTTATAGAGTATTGTGCTGTGATGGTGATTAATCAAGGTAGGTACTGTTATTTGAGATGCTTCAGGTACATTAGGCCTGTACAAACAGTAAGCTATTTGTATGGTTAGCGCAAATAAACACACAAAAAACGTGTGGTTTAATGGTTTGTTCAGACTAAGGACGATGAAACACCTGCCCGCTCGTCATCCCAGGGCTTTGAGAAAGGGTAGTGGGACCTGTAGTGACCTGTCACCCGTAGCGGTATCACACTGCACATCCTCTTTTAAGGATGAGTGACTCTCGCCGGGTTGATGAAAAATGTATGCTAACATCTTTTTTATGATTGCGAGTTCGGGGTTAAACAATGAAAAAAACCACGCCAGAATATACCTCTGTTGACTTATCTCGTTGGGCAAGGAAAGAGCATTTTGAAGTATTCCAGTCCTTTGCTCAATCTACCATTAACCAGACTGTTGAAATAGATATCACCGCCTTGCTAAAACATATAAAAGAGGTTGGCTGGAAATTTTATCCTACTATGATTTTCCTGCTGTCTAAAATTGTTAATCGCCATTCGGAGTTCCGTATGGCAATGAAGAACAATGAGCTTATTATTTGGAATGAAGTTCATCCAAGCTATACCATTTTCCATCATGAAACAGAGACCTTTTCATCATTATGGAGTCACTACGACGGCAATATTCATCACTTTCAGAATGTTTATGCTGAAGACATCGCACGCTATGGTAATGTTCTTTCTTATTGGCCAAAGGAAGAGTCCCGGGAAAATATATTTTTTGTCTCGGCTATTCCCTGGGTTACTTTTACCAGTTTTAATATCAATGTGGCTAACATGCAGAATTTTTTTGCACCCATGTTCACTTTTGGGAAATACGTTAAACGAGATGAAAAAGTCTTATTGCCTCTCGCCGTTCAGGTGCATCATTCCGTGTGCGATGGTTTCCATCTGGCAAGGCTGTTCAATGAATTGCAGGAACTCTGTGATGGTATACAGAACCAATCAGAGGCATTGAATGCCTGACGCGCCAGTTGTCCGCAAGATTGTCTTTAACAGCGGAAGAGGAAAACGCGTTAAAAAAAAGAGCCCATGGCTTCCATGGACTCTTTCTCTGAAGCCTGCGTGATGTTGCCTGACCTTTCGGGTCAGCGCACGCTAAGGCTTATTTCTTTGCAGCACGCTCGAAGGAAGCAACGATTTCCGCTTTAGCAGCTTCAGCGTTATCCCAGCCGTCTACTTTAACCCATTTGCCTTTTTCGAGATCTTTGTAATGCTCGAAGAAGTGGGTGATCTGTGCTTTCAGCAGTTCTGGCAGGTCGTTCACATCTTTGATGTGATCGTACTCTTTGCTCAGTTTGGTGTGCGGAACGGCAACCAGTTTCGCATCTTCACCTGCTTCGTCAGTCATTTTCAGCACGCCAACGGGACGGCAGCGAACCACGGAGCCTGGCGCCAGTGGGTATGGCGTTGGGACCAGCACGTCTACCGGATCACCATCCAGAGACAGGGTGTGGTTGATGTAGCCGTAGTTGCACGGGTAGAACATCGCGGTGGACATGAAACGGTCAACGAACAGCGCACCGGTGTCTTTGTCGATTTCGTATTTGATAGGATCTGCGTTGGCCGGGATTTCGATAACAACGTAGATGTCTTCCGGCAGTTCTTTACCCGCAGGGACGTTGAGTAAGCTCATGTCTGTGTCCTTTAAAAAGTATGGTAAACAAGTGGCGAGTATTATAGCCAACTCACGCCGAATGTCTTCGCCTGTTTTCACCTCTACCCTTCGTCCTATGCCATTTTCAGACCCTTTCCATGACAGGATTGTCCATAAAGTCAGCCGCATTTTAAATGATGAAATGAAAGCGATTACAAACTTGTGATTAACGTTTCATTCACTTTTCTGAAGTGTGATGTAACGCAATTCGTTACATATTGCATTAGCTATAGTTTCCCCGCAGAACATCTTTTAACCAACAATAACCTGGGCTACGAGGACATCATTATGTGGAAGCGCTTACTTCTCGTCACAGCAGTTTCGGCAGCCATGTCGTCTATGGCAATGGCCGCACCGTTAACCGTCGGATTTTCGCAGGTCGGCTCTGAGTCCGGCTGGCGCGCAGCAGAAACCAACGTCGCGAAGAGCGAGGCAGAAAAACGCGGCATTACGCTGAAAATCGCCGATGGTCAGCAAAAACAGGAAAACCAGATTAAAGCGGTGCGTTCATTTATCGCCCAGGGGGTTGACGCTATCTTCATCGCACCGGTGGTGGCGACAGGTTGGGAACCGGTTCTGAAGGAAGCCAAAGATGCAGAAATTCCTGTGTTCTTGCTCGATCGTTCCATCGATGTAAAAGACAAATCTCTCTATATGACTACCGTCACCGCGAACAACGTTCTGGAAGGTCAATTGATCGGCGACTGGTTGATTAAGCAGGTCGACGGCAAGCCCTGTAACGTCGTTGAACTACAAGGTACCGTCGGGGCGAGCGTCGCCATTGACCGTAAGAAAGGGTTTGCTGACGCCATCGCCAAAGCGCCTAACATCAAAATCATCCGCTCTCAGTCCGGTGACTTCACCCGCAGTAAAGGGAAAGAGGTTATGGAGAGCTTCATCAAAGCCGAAAATAACGGCAAAAACATCTGCATGGTTTATGCCCATAACGATGACATGGTGATCGGCGCAATTCAGGCCATCAAAGAGGCGGGACTGAAACCGGGCAAAGATATCCTTACCGGCTCCATCGATGGCGTACCTGACATTTATAAAGCGATGATCGACGGCGAAGCCAACGCCAGCGTCGAGTTGACGCCAAACATGGCGGGTCCGGCGTTCGATGCGCTGGAGAAATTCAAGAAAGACGGCACCAAACCGGAACAGTTGACCATCACCAAATCGACGCTCTACCTGCCGGATACGGCGAAAGAAGAGTTAGAGAAGAAGAAAAATATGGGCTACTAAGCCTTAGACACGTGCCGGATGGCGCTGCGCGTGCCCGGCCTGCTTTGCAGGCGTGGGCAAGCCGGGCACGCGTAGCGCCATTTGACCGGATGCAGGGGGAATCATGACCGAAACACAACACCAGGAAATCCTCCGCACAGAGGGCTTAAGTAAATTCTTTCCGGGCGTGAAAGCGCTCGATAACGTCGATTTCAGCCTGCGTCGCGGGGAAATCATGGCGTTACTCGGTGAAAACGGTGCCGGAAAATCGACGCTGATTAAGGCGCTGACCGGCGTCTATCACGCCGATCGCGGCACGATCTGGCTCGAAGGCAACGCCATATCCCCCAAAAATACCGCCCACGCGCAACAGCTGGGGATCGGTACGGTGTATCAGGAAGTGAACCTGCTGCCGAACATGTCGGTGGCAGACAATCTGTTTATCGGTCGTGAACCGCGTCGGTTTGGTTTCCTGAGACGCAAAGAGATGGAAGCACGGGCCACGGCACTGATGGAATCCTACGGCTTTTCCCTCGACGTGCGCGAACCGCTAAACCGCTTTTCCGTGGCGATGCAGCAGATCGTCGCCATTTGTCGCGCTATCGATCTCTCGGCAAAAGTGCTGATCCTTGATGAACCCACGGCCAGCCTCGACACGCAGGAAGTGGAGATGCTCTTCACATTGATGCGCCAGCTACGCGATCAGGGGGTCAGCCTCATTTTCGTCACCCATTTTCTCGACCAGGTGTATGAAGTGAGCGATCGCATTACCGTCCTGCGTAACGGCAGTTTTGTAGGCTGTCGCGAAACCCGCGAACTGCCTCAGATTGAGCTGGTGAAAATGATGCTGGGACGCGAGCTGGACACCCATGCGCTGCAGCGTGCGGGTCGGACGCTGTTAAGCGACAAGCCGGTGGCGGCATTTAACGATTTTGGCAAAAAAGGGACCATCGCACCGTTCAGTCTGGAGGTCCGCCCCGGTGAAATCGTTGGGCTGGCAGGATTGTTAGGCTCCGGACGCACCGAAACGGCCGAAGTGATCTTCGGGATTAAACCAGCCGACAGCGGCACGGCGATGATCAAAGGTAAACCGCAAACGCTGCGATCGCCGCATCAGGCCTCCTGTCTGGGTATCGGTTTTTGTCCGGAAGATCGCAAAACAGACGGCATCATTGCCGCCGCCTCCGTACGGGAAAATATTATTCTCGCCTTACAGGCCCAGCGAGGCTGGCTACGGCCTATTCCGCGTAAGGAGCAAAACGCCATTGCTGAACGCTTCATTCGCCAGCTTGGCATTCGTACGCCGAGTGCTGAACAGCCGATCGAGTTCCTGTCCGGGGGGAATCAGCAAAAAGTCCTGCTGTCCCGCTGGCTGCTGACCAAACCACAGTTCCTGATCCTCGATGAACCCACCCGGGGCATCGACGTGGGGGCGCATGCAGAGATCATCCGGCTTATCGAAACGCTCTGCGCCGATGGCCTGGCGCTGCTGGTGATCTCGTCCGAGCTGGAGGAGCTGGTAGGCTACGCCGATCGGGTGATCATTATGCGCGATCGTAAGCAGGTGGCAGAGATCCCGTTGGATGAACTGTCCGTTCCGGCGATCATGAATGCTATCGCGGCATAAGGAGTTAATCGTGATGCCCCGTTCACTTCCCCAGACCGCAGAGTCAAAACGCCGCTTTCGCTGGCCCACCGGCACGCCGCAAATTGTGGCACTGCTCCTGGTGCTGCTGGTCGACAGTCTGGTTGCACCGCATTTTCTGCAGATCGTTTTACAGGATGGGCGTCTGTTCGGCAGCCCCATTGATATTCTTAACCGTGCCGCCCCTGTTGCTCTGCTCGCCATCGGGATGACGCTGGTCATCGCCACAGGGGGAATCGATCTCTCCGTCGGCGCCATTATGGCCATTGCGGGGGCGACCGCCGCCTCGATGACGGTGGCCGGACACAGCCTGCCGGTGGTACTGCTTGCCGCTCTCGGCACAGGCGTGCTGGCGGGGTTATGGAACGGCATTCTTGTCGCCATCCTCAAAATCCAGCCCTTTGTTGCCACGCTGATTTTGATGGTTGCAGGGCGTGGCGTTGCGCAGTTAATCACCTCCGGGCAGATCGTGACGTTTGATTCACCCAGCCTTGCATGGATTGGCAGTGGCAAACTGTTGCTGTTCCCCACGCCGGTGATGATTGCGCTGGTGACGCTGGTCGTATTCTGGGTATTCACCCGTAAAACCGCGCTCGGGATGTTTATTGAAGCCGTGGGGATTAACATCCGGGCGGCAAAAAATGCCGGGGTCAACACGCGTCTGGTGGTGATGCTGGCCTATGTGCTCAGCGGCGTATGTGCGGCTATCGCGGGGATCATCGTGGCGGCCGATATTCGCGGTGCGGATGCTAACAATGCCGGTCTGTGGCTGGAACTGGATGCGATTCTGGCGGTGGTTATTGGCGGCGGCTCACTGATGGGCGGACGCTTCAATCTGGTGCTTTCCGTGCTGGGGGCGCTGATTATTCAGGGTATGAATACCGGCATTCTGCTCTCTGGCTTCCAGCCCGAGCTTAACCAGGTGGTGAAAGCCGTGGTTGTTCTGTGCGTGCTGATTGTTCAGTCGTCGCGCTTTATCAGCATTATCAAGGGGATTCGCGGCCATGATAAAACGTAATTTGCCGTTAATGATCACCCTCGGCGTTTTTGTGCTGGGGTATCTCTACTGCCTGACGCAATTCCCTGGTTTTGCTTCAACGCGGGTGATTTGTAATATCCTGACCGATAATGCTTTCCTGGGCATTATCGCCGTTGGCATGACGTTTGTGATCCTCTCTGGGGGTATCGATCTCTCTGTGGGATCGGTGATCGCCTTTACCGGCGTTTTTCTGGCAAAAGCCATTGGCTTCTGGGGGATCTCACCGTTGCTGGCTTTTCCGCTAGTGCTGGTCATGGGCTGCGCGTTTGGTGCCTTTATGGGGCTTTTGATCGACGCGCTGAAAATTCCCGCTTTTATTATCACCCTGGCAGGGATGTTCTTTTTGCGTGGCGTCAGTTATCTGCTCTCCGAAGAGTCGATCCCCATTAACCATCCGGTGTATGAAACTCTCTCCAGCCTTGCCTGGAAAATCCCGGGCGGTGGTCGTTTGAGTGCCATGGGGCTGCTGATGTTGGGCGTGGTGGTGATTGGGATCTTCCTTGCGCATCGTACCCGCTTCGGTAATCAGGTCTATGCCATCGGCGGCAGCGCGACCTCTGCAAACCTGATGGGCATTTCAACCCGCAGCACCACAATCCGCATTTATATGTTATCGACAGGACTGGCGACGCTGGCCGGGATTGTCTTTTCGATCTACACCCAGGCGGGCTATGCCCTGGCAGGCGTGGGGGTTGAACTGGATGCCATTGCTTCCGTAGTGATAGGCGGGACGTTACTGAGCGGCGGCGTCGGTACGGTGCTGGGCACGTTGTTCGGCGTGGCGATTCAGGGGCTGATTCAGACCTATATCAACTTTGATGGCACCCTGAGTTCATGGTGGACGAAAATCGCGATTGGTATTTTGCTGTTTATTTTTATCGCGTTGCAGCGGGGGCTGACGGTACTCTGGGAGAATCGCTTAAGCTCACCCGTCACCCGTGTAAACACATCAGCAACAGAGCGATAACATGCTGAAATTGCTTAAAGTCTAAACATTTTCCGGTAGCGGCCGATAATCTTCTTTTCTGCCAAAAATATCTCGCTACCGGAAATAATATCATGCTGAAAACGCTATCGATTCGTACCGGCTTGCTTTCGTTACTGGCCGTTATGACCCTTCTGCTGCTGATTGTCAGCGGCATTGGCATTTATGCCCTCACACAGAGTTCCTCTTCACTGCAGCGCATTAATCATCTTCAGGGTGAACAAATGGTGCAGCTTAACGCGGGCTATACGCTGATTTTGCGTGCCCGTAATGAAGCGGGTCAGGCCGTTCGACTGATGGAGATTGGCATGCTGGATGATGCCGCGAAATCCGTGCAGAACATCAATAAAGAAGTTGCCCTGGCGCAAAAAACGCTAAAAAAGGTAATCGATAGCGGCGTGTCGGACGAGCAGGGGCAGCGTTTGCTGGAGAGCGTAGCAAAAAGTTTCGCCGCCTATAATGCGCAGGGGATCGTGCCGATGGTCGCCGCGCTGAATCAGCAAAGTGCCGATGCGTATTACGATCTGCTGGAAAATAAACTGATTCCTGTCTCGCGCCAGTTTGATAATGACATGCAGGCGTTTCAGGCCTGGAGCGATGCGCGGGGTAAAGCAGAAGTGAAAGCGGTGCAGTCGAGCAAAAATCGCGTGATGATGTTGATCGTGATTGCAGCCCTGCTAACTGCCGGGATCATCGTGCTGGCCTGGCTGGCGCTGCGCCATATGCTGCTGAAGCCGCTGTCCGCGTCTATTGCTCAACTGGAGCACGTAGCGGCAGGCGATCTCACCCACAGTCTGAATGAACCGGCAAGCCAGGAGTTTACGCGCCTGAACGGGGCCATTGAGGCAATGCGTCAGTCGCTGATGGGATCGGTACTGCGCGTGCGTGATGCCAGTTCGCAAATTGATACCGGCAGCCGGGAACTGACCGCAGGTAACCTGCATCTCGCCCAGCGTACGGAGTCGACGGCAACCTCGCTTGAGCAGACGGCGGCGAGCATGGAAGAGATCACGGCCACGGTGAAACAAAACGCCGACAACGCCGAGCAGGCGCATCAGATGGCGAAAACCGTCTCCGATACGGCCGATCATGGCAGCGAAATGGTTTGCTACGTGATTGAGAAGATGCGCGACATTTCGGGCAGTTCGGCGCGTATTGCCGACATCCTGAGCGTGATTGACGGTATCGCCTTCCAGACCAATATCCTGGCGCTGAATGCCTCGGTTGAAGCGGCGCGCGCCGGTGAGCAGGGGCGCGGTTTTGCCGTCGTGGCAGGGGAAGTGCGTAATCTGGCCAGCCGTAGCGCCGACGCGGCGAAAGAGATCCGAACACTTATCAGCGATTCACAGACGCACGTCAAAGAAGGTAGCGAGCTGGCGCAACAGGCGGGTGAGACGATGGATGAGATCGCCTCCGAAGTCATGCGTATGACCCGCTTGATGCGTGAAATTGCGACGGCGTCTCAGGAGCAGAGCCGTGGTATTGAGCAGGTGAATATTGCGGTGAATCAGATGGATGAAACGGCGCAACAAAACGCCGCCCTGGTACAGCAATCTTCTGCCGCGACGCGCTCGCTTGAAGATCAGTCGCGGGAGCTTATTGAAGCGATGGCTTCCTTCAAACTCACCGCCCGCACGGCCTGAGTCCTTTTCCCGCCGTCGCCGACGGCGGGATATTAATTCTGTGCAGTATTCATCGAACCAATATTCTCATGAATATCCCCCATTAATTTCTCCAGGGAATGGGTCAACGCTAAAGCTCTGTCGGTGGGTTCCAGATATAACCCTTTTCGCACAAAAAGCGGTTCATTAAAGAGCTGATTAAAACGCTTTAAGGCCAGGCTCACCGCAGGACGTGACATCTCCAGCCGTACCGAGGCTTTTGCCATGCTGCCGCAGCGGACAATCTCAATAAATACGGGGATAAGATTAAGATCAATGCCGGTACTGGCGCGAGAATAATTTTGCATCGCCATGATGACTCCTGAATAAATAATAAACTGTTCAGGAATAATGCGTGAGAGAGGCCCGATATTAAAGGCTGATTTTTATATTCGTTTATACCGTAAAACATATAAATGAAAATGGGGAGCATCGCTCCCCGTGGATCAACCTGTTATGCGTCCGGATATTCGCGGATCAAACGCTCAACGTCCTCGACCATATGATCGTTGCCGACAAAGAAGGAGCGACGCTGGTGCAGGCTTTCCGGAATGATGTCCAGAATACGTTCTTTACCGTCGCTGGCTTTACCGCCGGCCTGTTCAGCCAGGAACGCCATCGGGTTGCATTCATACAACAGACGGAGTTTCCCTTCCGGGTGGCTGGCGGTGCTTGGGTAAAGGTAAATTCCGCCCTTGAGCAAGTTGCGGTGGAAATCCGCCACCAGAGAGCCGATGTAGCGCGAGGTATACGGACGCTGCGTCAGCTTATCTTCTTCCTGACAGAACTTGATGTATTTCTTCACGCCAGTCGGGAATCGGATGTAGTTGCCTTCGTTGATGGAGTAGGTGTTGCCTTTCTGCGGGAAGCGCATACGCTCCTGGCTCAGACAGAAAACGCCCAGCGACGGATCGTAGGTAAACGCGTGCACGCCACAGCCAGTGGTATAAACCAGCATGGTGGACGAGCCGTAAACCACATAGCCCGCTGCGACCTGTTTATTGCCTGGTTGCAGGAAGTCCTCTTCCGTTACTGCGGTACCCACCGGCGTTACGCGACGGTAAATGGAGAAAATGGTCCCGACAGAGACGTTCACGTCGATATTGGACGATCCATCCAGCGGATCCATCAGCACGACGTATTTAGCGTGTTCACACCCTTCAAAAACGACGATCTCGTCTTCTTCTTCCGAGGCGATACCCGCCACGATGTCGCGTGCGCGCAGTGCCGCTTTCAGTTTTTCATTGGCGAACAGATCGAGTTTTTGCTGCACCTCGCCCTGAACGTTTTCGGCACCGCTGGCACCCAGGATATCGACCAGACCGGCCTTGTTGATATCGCGGTGGATGATCTTAGCGCCCAGCTTTATTGCCGACAGCAAAGCAGTGAGTTCACCGGTAGCATGAGAGAACTCGTGCTGCTTTTCGACAATAAATTCACCTAACGTTTTCATAACCCTTTCCCTGCATCGTATGTTGAGTAAAGCGATCGGATGTTGCGTGTAGAGCTTGATGTCCAACAATCTTAACAAACATTCAAATATTAGCGCAGAGGTGAATCGCGCCAGCAAAATACGGATTTACCTGAAATGCGTTTCTCTGGCGCTGACATGTGAGTAAAATGTGCGCCACATTGAAGAGGGATAGTGACGTATGCGCATTCATATTTTGGGGATTTGTGGCACTTTCATGGGCGGGCTGGCAATGCTGGCGCGCTCGCTGGGCCATGAAGTGACAGGTTCGGACGCCAATGTGTATCCGCCGATGAGCACGCTTCTGGAGACGCAGGGTATCTCCCTTATTCAGGGTTATGATGCCAGCCAGCTGGATCCGGCGCCGGATTTGGTGATCATTGGTAACGCCATGACCCGGGGTAATCCCTGCGTTGAAGCCGTGCTGGAACGTAATATTCCGTTTATGTCCGGCCCGCAGTGGCTGCATGATTTCGTGCTGCGCGATCGTTGGGTGCTGGCCGTTGCGGGTACGCACGGTAAAACCACCACCGCCGGTATGGTGACCTGGATTCTGGAAGCCTGTGGGTATAAACCCGGTTTTGTCATCGGTGGCGTACCGGGGAATTTCGACGTTTCTGCGCGTCTGGGCGACAGCCCGTTCTTTGTGATCGAAGCGGATGAGTACGACTGTGCGTTCTTCGACAAGCGTTCCAAGTTCGTGCATTACTGCCCACGAACGCTGATCCTCAACAATCTTGAGTTCGATCACGCGGATATCTTTGACGATCTGAAAGCCATTCAGAAACAGTTCCACCATCTGGTGCGCATCGTGCCGGGCCAGGGCCGTATTATCTACCCTGAGAACGACATCAACCTGAAACAGACGATGGCGATGGGATGCTGGAGCGAGCAGGAGCTGGTGGGCGAACAAGGCCACTGGCAGGCGAAAAAGCTGACCACCGATGCTGCTGAATGGGAAGTGTGGCTGGACGGCGAAAAAGTGGGTGAAGTGAAATGGGCGCTGGTTGGCGAGCACAACATGCACAACGGCCTGATGGCCATTGCCGCCGCGCGTCACGTTGGCGTGCTGCCGGCTGACGCTGCGAATGCGCTGGGTGCCTTTATCAACGCTCGTCGTCGCCTTGAATTACGCGGCGAAGCCAATGGCGTGACCGTGTACGACGATTTTGCGCACCATCCTACGGCGATTCTGGCGACGCTTGCCGCGTTACGCGGAAAAGTGGGCGGAACGGCGCGCATTCTGGCTGTGCTGGAACCTCGCTCGAACACCATGAAAATGGGCATTTGCAAAGACGACCTCGCCCCTTCTTTAGGGCGCGCAGATGAAGTGTTCCTGCTGCAACCCCAGCATATTCCGTGGCAGGTCGCAGAAGTTGCGGAAGCCTGTATTCAGCCAGCGCACTGGCATGCGGATGTGGATACGCTCGCGGAGATGGTGATCAAAACGGCGCAGCCTGGCGATCACATCCTGGTGATGAGTAACGGTGGTTTTGGTGGGATTCATCAGAAACTGCTGGACGGTCTGGCAAAGAAAGCCGAAGCTGCAGAGTAAAAAAAGCCCGGTAAGCGTTAGCGCGACCGGGTTTTTTCCTCTTACCCTGTGGGAAAGAGGCCTGCTCCGTTTTTCCCCCTCTCCCTGTGGGAGAGGGTTGGGGTGAGGGCATCAAACGACGCCGATCTTACTCTTCGTTTTCAGACAGCTCGCGCAGATACTGGAAAATCAGGCGCGCAGATTTCGGCGGCTTATTCCCTTCTTTCTCTTTTTTCGCATTGCGGATCAGCGAGCGTAACTGCTGACGGTCGGCGTCTGGCCACAGGTTCAGCACGTCGGCCACGGCTTCATCACCCTGGTCGATTAGACGATCGCGGATCTGCTCAAGCTTATGGAACAGCGCAACCTGCTGGTTGTGGCGGTTTTTCAGTTTATCCAGCGCCTGGCGAATCGGTTCTACGTCGCGCTGACGCAACATCTTACCAATCAGCTGAAGCTGGCGGCGGCGGCCTTCTTTTTTGATGCGTTGGGCCAGTTCAATGGCACCGCGCAGATCCGGGTCGAGCGGGAGTTTATCCAGCGCGTTTTTGCCCAGCTCTACCATTTCCGCACCCAGTTGTTTTAACTCTTCGGCGTCGCGTTTAATTTCACTTTTACTGACCCAGATGATCTCATCATCTTCGTCTTCGATGTCATCACCGGGAACGTCGTCGAGCCAGTCTTCGGGCTGCTTAGTCATGTCAGGCTCCTTAAAAAAGAGGCTAATGTTACCAGTTAAGACGCGCACTGAAAAACGGTTCTCTGTTAGACTTCAGATAACT
>Ga0209281_1000556_pt1 | contig 45712 bp, 43 predicted proteins | sample MedtruBG_FD_187514 | JGI IMG/M metagenome (GOLD analysis project Ga0209281, IMG submission 187514) | Root nodule microbial communities of legume samples collected from California, USA - Medicago truncatula BG (SPAdes) (version 2) | ecosystem: Host-associated > Plants > Roots > Nodule | place... | reverse complement strand
TTATTAATTTTTCAGAGGATTTTTGATAATCCAATATGGATTTTGACACCTTATATCACCTTCTTTTGTCTGAGACATTATATACTTTAATATAAAACAAACTTATTAACATTATAACTTAAACAACGATTTATTTAAAGGTACTACTTCTTAGGATAAGGAAATCTGTAGAATTTAATAAAAAAGATTCTTAAATAAAAAACATTTAAGAATCTTCTGTGTTATTTACAAATGGCGGGTAATTATTATCATCATTCCTTACAAATGGCGGGCAATTTTTATCCATTTTCTTTAGCTGATGTATATAGATCTTCATACGTCTGTTCAATGATTCTAATATTTGATCGAGTTCATGATTCATTGTGTATACTAATTCTAATGATTCCCTAAGCTCTTTTCTCTCACCAAAGGTGTTACTTTGTAGTACTTGAGCTACTCCTGCTATATTTAAGGATGAAATAGATATAAAATATAGAGCATCAAGTAGAGGTCGTACCTCTCTTGTAAAATAAGTTAAACTAATCTGCTCTATTCTTATGGACGCAACATTGGTTTGAGCTGTACTTATTGCCGCAATTGCCTCACTCATTCTATTAAGCTGGTCTAAAACTCTATTTTGTATATCTTTTAACTCATTTCCAGTAGTTGTTGCTGTTGATGATCCAGCTTGATTGCCAGCGTTGCCAGCAGTATTCTGAGTAGCACTGGCCCCTGCTGTAGCTCCTTCACTTATTATTCTTTGGGCACTTCTAAGTGATCTTGCACTTCTTGGATCGTTTGGATTAAATGGTCCTCCACCTGTTTCCATAAAATATAGTCTCCCATAACATACTCATTCTAAGTATATTACAAAAAGACTATATTTATTATTATATTTGCACGTACTCTTGAGTTTTATTAAACACTTCATCATCTACTTCCGCTACCATGTAAGTCCCGTTATCCTTATAATCTTCTTCAAGTATTCTGGCATTTCTATGTAAAAATGATTGTATATCTCCCTTTTCATAAGGTATTAAATATTCCACTTTTCTATAGTTATAAGGTAATTTCTCTTCCACTAGATTTAAAAGTTTATCTAAATTAATTTTTTCTTTAGCCGAAATTTCAATTGTTTCTCTATCACCTATTATTTCTTTTATTCTTAATATTTGCTCTTCTGTTGCCTGATCTATTTTATTTAAGACTAAGATTGTCTCCTTATCTAGTGCTCCTAACTCTTTTAACACTTCATTTACGGCCTCATACTGCTCCAAAGCCGTATCTGAAGACGAGTCAATTACATGACATAAAAGATCTGAGAATATAACTTCTTCCAAAGTTGATTTAAATGCCTCAACTAGATCATGAGGTAACTTTCTTACAAATCCAACAGTATCCGTAAGAGTTATCACACCTTTCTTACTTAATGTTAATGCTCTTGTTGTTGTATCAAGTGTAGCAAAAAGCATATTTGCTTCAAAAACTTTTTCTTTGATTTTATTCTCTTTACTAGCCGCTATATCACAAAGAACATTTCTTAATGTTGATTTTCCTGCATTAGTATATCCAACTAAAGATACTTTAGGAATATTCTCTTTATTTCTTTTCTCTCTTTGCACATCTCTGGTCTTTTTAATTTTCTTTAATTCATCTTTTAAGTCATATATTGTTTCCATTATATGTCTTCTATCAGTTTCTAATTTCTTTTCACCAGGACCTCTAGTTCCTATTCCTCCACCGGTTCTAGATAGAATAGTACCTAATCCCTGCAATCTGCCTAATCTATATTTAAGTTGGGCCAATTCTACTTGTATTTTAGCTTCTTTACTCTTTGCTCTTGTTGCAAATATTTCTAATATTAAGGTAGTTCTATCTATTACCTTAGCTCCCAAGGCTGCCTCAAGATTTCTTACTTGAGAACCTGATAGTTCATCATCAAATATTATTACATTAGCTCTTTCTATTTGTCTCATAGATGCAATTTCAAGAACTTTTCCTCTCCCAATAAAATAAGCGGCATCTATTTTATTTCTACTTTGAAATACAGTTTTTAATACAGGTATATTACATGCTTCCGTTAAGTCCCTTAACTCTTCTAGACTTTCCTTTGTATCAGATCCAACTAATATAGCCTTTTCTTCTGTATCTTCTATAACATCGTTAGTCTTAATTTGATTTTCTATAAATCTTATTTTATCTAATATGTGTATTGACATTATTTCTTCTAGTGATAAATTTATTTTTTCTTCTGTTTCTAATTTATTATTATATAAAGTTAGCATTCCAAGTGAAAAATCAATTATCTTTCCATCTATTATAGCTACCGATACAATTGCATCCAGTTTTAACTTCAACAATGCTGTTAAATCTAACGCTGATAAATTACAATACCCGTTTGGGTGAGTATGAATTACTCTAACTCCAGATAATCTTTTTTCTTCTATATCTATAAGCGGAACCTCTACTGATGTAGAATCTCCAATTGCAACAGAAGTAACATTTCCTTTTCTGTTTATTGCTACACTTATTTCCCTTTCAATTTGACTAGAAATCCTAGAAATAATATTCAAAATTTCTACATCACAAACTTCATCTTTTAAGTTTCTTATAGCGTAAATACTCTCTAATTCATCTATTATAGATTTTCTTATTCCTTCAACATTTCCGTATATCATAAAAACACCTCACATATCCCAAGGGATATACAATAACATAAAAAGTCAACATTACGCAAAATATACTTCACACCTTTGACTTCTTATTTTCCCTCATATCCCTATCTTGACAACTTTCATATAATTTTATACTATTAATTCATTAAGGCATATAAAAAAAATAATAAGTCAGCATGCTTGTATATTTCCCGTTATACTTCGTCAGCATATTCGCCTAATAGCCCGCTATGAGGCAAACATACTTCCTTGGCTAACGAAAAATATACATTACATCATAGACTTATTATTTTCTTTCATATGCCTAATTATAACTTATAAAATTCATAATTGACAATGTACAATTCACACTTTTGGAATAAATTGTTGAAAAACATCAAAATAATTTATTAGATTTGGTAATTCTTTAATGAATTATCCTTTATTGTGTGTTGTAAATTATTTTTATGATTTAAGGCGCATTCAAAAAATATACACATTGAAAAGAAGCAGCTATGCTGTATATGAAGAACCTTCATGGCAACTTCGAACTTGTTATTTATTTTCATGTGCCTAAAAAACTGTACGAATTAAAATTAAAAATAAAAGGAGTTTTAACAAAAATGGAAGATAAGAAACGTAATATTCTTTTTTCTAAGGAACAAATTGATTGTAGAATAGAAGAATTAGGAAAAATCATTACTGAAGATTATAAAGGTAAAAATCTTTATGTTTTATCTTTACTTCGTGGAAGTTTTGTATATGCTGCTGATTTAGTTAGAGCTATAGATTTGAACACAAAGATAGGTTTTATGACTACATCAAGTTATGGTCATGATGAAACTTCATCTGGTACTGTTCAAGTAGTTCATGATATTTCTGATAATATTGAGGGATGGGACGTTCTTATCGTTGATGATATTGTAGATACTGGAATCACAATGAATTTTGTTGTTGATCATGTAAAAAAACTAAACCCTAATTCAGTTAAGACTTGTGTACTTCTTGATAAACCTTCAAGAAGAAAAATTGATATAAAGCCAGACTACTGCTGTTACGAAATTGAAGACGTATTTGTAGTTGGATATGGTTTAAACTACGGTGATTTCTATAGAAATGTACCTTACGTGTTTAATTGGGAATAAAAGAAACCTTCGGGTTTCTTTTTTTATTTATTGTTAATATCAAATCTGCCCCCTTTCTTTTTCGTCACTTTCAACAATATTTAAGTTCTATATGACCATATACTTTTTCTACTCAGTAAAATATAATAAAAAATTATCATATTTGTCGAAATATAATTGCATTTTTGATAATTTTGCAACAAGAACACACTAATCTAAAATTCTATAGATATCCAAACCAAGCATTTGACTTATGTGATAAACATATTTACAAATCTACTAAAACTTTATGTTGATATCTTAACTAGAAATTATAAACATTTTTGTGGAGAAAACATTTGAAAATGAGCTGATAAAGGTCCTTAGTTGTAGGTTGTTCCACTTTAGCTTGTCAAACTGAAAGTTGGAGCATGCTAAAGTGGATACAACCTGCAACTTAGAACCTTCAGCGATATTTTCATAGTTTTTCGGAATAAAAATGTTTATAATTTCGGTAAGTTATCTCATAAGTCTAATTTTTAGTTTGTTTATCTATATTTCTTTTATCTAAATTTATTTATAAAAGGGGGCTATAAAAATGAAAATTTTGAAAAAAGAAACTAATCTTAATAAACGTAATAATACTTATCTTAAATCTAAAAATAATTCATTTCGTTTTAATAAAGATTCAATTAGTTTTAGAGTGCTTGCAAGAGTCTTGCCTGTTGTTGTAGTAACATTATTAACACTTACAATTTGTACATATTATTTAGGACAAAGAGTTCTATATTCTAATAGTAAGGATTTTATCAATCAAATAAGTAAGATTACTGCGCAAGACATAAATGATATTATGGCAAATCAAATAAAATCTGTTGAAAGCTTGGCACATAATCCATTTATCACAAGTACTGATGCATCATTAGAAGATAAAATGAAAATTTTATTAAAAGAAAAAGAATTTAAGCAATATCTTAATATGGGAATTGCTACTCCTGATGGAAAATTAACACTTGTTAACGGTGAAGTAATGGATATAAAGGATTCTGACTATTTCAGATCTGCATCTAATGGAGTTTCTTATGTTTCAGAACCTTTTCTTAATAACTCGAACAGCAACGTAAATAAAAATTATATTATTGCAATTTCTGCACCTATTGAAGATAGCAACAATCACATTAACGTACTTGTTGCTTTTAAATCGGGTGATGATATATCTAATCTTAGTAAGAAAATATCATTTCTTAATTCAGGTAAGGCTTTTGTAGTCAATTCAAGTGGCAAGCTATTAGGGTATTCTAATAATTCTTATGTTCAAAATGAAAAAACAATTACTGATTTATTGACAAACACAGATGGGACAAGTGTTGATGATTTAGTTGCTTCTATCTCTTTAGGACGAAGCGGTTCTCAAGATGTAATTTGTGAAGGTATAGAACAAGTATTGTCTTATTCTATAGTTCCAGCCACAGGGTGGTGTATTATAGCTACTGCTGACAAAGCAGATCTACTAAGCTCTTTTAACAGTTTAAAAATAATAAATATTGTTACTGGAATCGGGAGTTTAATATTAATATCCTTAACATTAATATTTGTAATGTCTAAAATTTCTAAAAACATTTTATATGTTGTAGATATTATGAAAAGTTTTGCCAAGGGTGATTTCTCTAGAACAATAAATGAAAAGTATTTAAAGAAAAAATCCGAAACTGGTATTATGTGCAGGTCATTAATAGAAATACAATGTGCTCTTAATAAAAATATTGATACTATTCAATTAAATTCATCACATCTTACTGAAGAATCAAATGGCCTCTTATTAATATCAGAAGAGCTGTCATCACTTATAAAAAATATAGCTAAAGCCATTAGTACTATATCTGAAGGAACTATGAATCAAGCTAATAAATTATCTAGCAGTAATGATAATTTAAATCAATTTGGAAACAAAATTGAAATTCTTACAAACAAAGTTAATGAAGTCACCATCACTTCCTCTAATATTGGAGAGCGCGCTGAAAAAAGTAACCACGATCTTAAAACATTAATTACATCAATAGATCTTCTTAACAGGAACTTTGATAGATTTGGTTCCTCATTAACTTTAATGACAACTGATATACAGGAAGTAACTGAAATGACTAACATAATTAATGGCATTGCAGAACAAACCAATTTACTTGCTCTTAATGCTGCAATTGAAGCAGCTAGAGCTGGTGATGCTGGAAAAGGCTTTGCTGTTGTTGCAGATGAAATAAGGAAGCTAGCTGAAATGAGTAAAAATTCATCCCAAAGAATTTATTCTATTGTATCAAAAGTCCTAAAAAATACTGATGATATCGTAATTAGTACCGATAATATTGCTCAGGATGTTAAAAATCAAACTCTTATTGTTAATAATACAATTTCAGTATTTAAAGAAATTTCTAAGGCTATTGAAGAAATGATTCCCCAAATGTACTCTATAGCTAAGGATTTTGTATCATTAAATGCTGAAAAAGATTCATTATTAAATAATATTTCTGAAATTTCTTTAGCATCAGAACAAATTTCAGCAACTACCCAAGAAATTTATTCTTCATCCGAAGAACTAAATTTCTCAAGTGCTGAAGTGGCAAATTCGGCTAAAAAAGTAAATACTTCATCAGGTGAATTGACTGAAAGCTTTAGTCAATTTAAATTCTAAATATAGATAAATAACAATTAATTCAAATTTACGATATAATTTACCGAAAAGGAGTAGACTCTGTTATTTCGGTCGCCATAGATATAGAACTATGGATTTCTAACATTAGTGGTTGCACCATATCTGCATTTTCCCAAAACAAACTTTGTGACAAGCAGATATGGAACAACTTCTATTGAAGAAATCCTATAGCCCTATTCTAAACCGCAACACTGCACAAAAGAATCTACTCTCTTTCTAGTATTGTATATATTTCTATGTTTAATTCATATTTCTGCTACGCTTATCTATGCATAATGCATCTTAATAGCAATACAAATTGCATTTTATCAGGTACTTAAACTTATACAATAGCAAAAGCCCTTCATATAATTTTTTCCGCGTATGTATGTTTTTTATACTACGTTAAATTTCCATATATGCTGAAATGCAACTTTTGTGAATTATAATTAATTTGTATCTTGGCTTTTACTATTGTCATTAGTTGGGAATCCCAAAGTATTATTAGGTATCTTTCCAACTATTATAGTATCTGAAACTGGAACTTGTGTAGTTACTTCAATGTCCTGATTTCTCATAGGTAACTTTAGTCTTATTTTGGCATTAACATTTAAGTAAATCTTATGTCTAGTTTGGTTGATCCCAGCACTTTCAAATTTTGATTCATAACTTGTACTCATATTTCCCATAGGTTCGATTTCCATTGTTATTTTGGGACCTAAATTATAAAAAGCACTCTTATCACTTAACCAACCTAATGGAACTTTAATCTCAGAATTTTTCATATCGCTTAGCTCTTTATTACATTCAGTAGATAATTTTGCTGCTAAATAATTTAACTTTATAGTATCTGCTTGAACTAAAATTATGTTTCCTTCATTATTTTTTTGTATTTTTATCATTTGATCATAATTAAATTCTTTTGATAAAATTTCTACACTTTTTTCATTAATGATATTTAGCGTTTGTGATTTCGCCATTATTGTTGCCATTTCTGTTATTGCTGGCATTACCCTTTTGTCAAAAAATACAATTATTATATTTAATACAACAATTATAAAGATTAAAATGACGAGAAATGATATGTATTTGTGGTTTTTACGCCTTGTATAATACTGCATTATAAACACCTTTGTATTGAGTTATTGATTTAATAATACTATAATTATGCTATAATGGTATAGAATATTATTAAATTATTAACCTTATTATTTTAGGAGGATAAAATGGCAGTTAACGATAAAGCACATAAAGCAGATAGTACTCCACGACGTAAAAAGCCAGCTAAAAATAAACAAAAGAAATCTAAAAAAATATTCAAAGGCATATGTTTTGGTTTACTATTTTGTTTTCTAGCGATTGGTGTAGTAGGCGCGGGCTATACTTTTGCAATCATAAAAACAACACCTCCTCTAAATGTTGAAGCTGTATTATCATTAAATCAACCTTCAAGCCTATATGATAGTTCTGAGGTATTTATGGATAATCTTCATACTGATGAGGAACGTTATGTTATAGATTCCAGTAAAATACCAGCTAATTTGAAGAATGCTTTTGTATCCATTGAAGATGAAAGATTCTACAAACACAAAGGAATAGATCTTCAAAGAATTATAGGTGCAGCTTACCTAGATGCAAAAAAATTAGTTACAGGACAAAAAGGATTACATGGGGCATCTACACTGACGCAGCAATTACTCAAGAACACAATTCTAACTAATGACGTTTCTATGGAAAGAAAAATCAAAGAAGCATATTTAGCTATTAGCTTAGAAGATAAACTAACTAAGGACCAAATATTAACAGCATACTTAAATACAATACCTTTAGGTGGGCACATATATGGTGTAGAAGCTGCAGCCTTGGAGTACTTTAGTAAAAGCGCATCTGATCTCTCACTAATTGAATGTGCATACATTGCTGGTATAACACAAGCACCAAGTTATTATAGTGCTTATAATGAAAATAATGTTAAGGATCCATCGCCTTATATAAATAGAACTCTTACAGTATTAGGTATGATGCATAAACTACAGTACATTAATGATGCTGAATATGAAAAAGCTGAGAGCGACGTTAAAAATGGTGGATTAGTATTTAAATCAAGTAAGAAGGATTACAGATTAAACTATGAATGGTTTGTATATCCAACTGTGTCTCAAGTTAAAGAAGACTTAAAAGAAAAATACAACTATACAGATGAGGAAGCCTCAAAATTAATGGTAAATGGCGGGCTTAAGATTTATACAACAATGGATAGGCATCTTCAGGATTTTACCCAAAGCACTTTAGATGATTATAAGAATCTAGGAATCAGTAATGGAGAATCATATGATAAAGATGGTATTCCTTTATTACAAGCATCTGCTACAATTGTAGATTATAGAAATGGTCATGTTCTTGCAATGGTTGGAGGTCGTGGTAAACAGCATCCTCAATCCACAAATAGAGCTTATAGTGATTTAAGACCTATTGGTTCTTCAACAAAGCCATTGACTGTATATGGACCTGGAATTGATCAAAAAATAATAACAGCCGCTACAACTATTGACGACGCTCCTATTCCAGAAGAAATTGGTAAAAAGTATGGAGGCAGTAAGGATCCTTATAATCCTCTTAATTCTCCAAACGAATATGCAGGATTTATAACTGCAAGAGAAGCCCTTACGCATTCAAAAAATACTGGTGCAGTTTTAATGGAAGATAAAATTGGACTAAAAACCGGTATTTCTTATGGAGAAAAATTAGGATTAAAGTATAATTCTGACTCAAAAACTTCTATTGCAGCCTTAGCTTTAGGGCAATTTAACAATAATCCTAAAGATAGAGATGGAGGAAATACTTATATTTTAGCAGGCGCATTTGGTACTTTCGGTAACAATGGTATATATACTAAACCTGTATTATATACAAAAGTTGTTGATGCAACAGGTAAGGTTCTACTTGATACATCTAAACCAAAGCAAAGTAAAGTTTTTTCACCTCAAGCTGCTTATATTTTATATGATATGCTAAAAGGTCCAGTAAATGAATATAATGCTACTGGAGCTAAATGGGGAGATATGCCAGTTGCTGGTAAGACTGGTACTACTACTAATTCAACTGATTTATGGTTCGCTGGACTTTCTCCTTACCTATCCGGCGCTGTCTGGGTTGGTTACGACAAACCAACAAAACTTCTTGGAAGTTCAAGTGGATGTGCTGTTATATGGGGAAAATTAATGCAGGAAGCTAATAAAGATTTTGAGGTAAAAGATATAGAAGAACCAAATGGAATTATAAGAGCTAGTGTTTGTAAAGACTCTGGTTTATCTCCAAGTTCATTATGCAGTCAAGATCCTCGTGGAAATAGAGTATATGAGGAATTATTTATTGAAGGAACAGAACCTGATTCAGTATGTGATACTCATGTGGCTGCTAATGTAAATAGATTTAGCAATAAGCTTGCTAGTCCATTAACACCTTCTATATTGACTAAAAGCAGCGTATTTATAAAGAAAGATCACCCTAACCCTGCTACTGCAGACTATTTTATGGTATTACCGTCAACTTATGATTCAGCTACTGACACTCCCCCCGCAGGGAACACTAATGAAGCCGTACCTCCAGTAGCTGATTCTAATAATGCAACGGCTCCACCGATTGTAAATGAGTTTTCTTCACCAGCGAACAGAGGTAATGGAAATGCTAATAAGAATGGTAACAACACGCATAATTCTGTAGGTCCTGGTAACTCAAATTCAGGAGCTCTACCGCCAGTTGTACCTGGTGACTAGAAACACTTATGTAGAATATAAATTTAAATAAAAGTAGAGGATAATCAAAATTGATTATCCTCTACTTTTGGTTTATTTTGCTACGACTTCTTTTTCAGCACCATCTTTTAATATATTTAATATATTACCATTTTCTGAACTTACAAAAATCTTCCAAACAACATTAGCATCCTTATCATTTTTTCCATCTATTGTTAAGAGATAACAAACTTCATAAATCTGACTTGCATCCTTATCAATTTTATTATCTGCATAAACTAACTCTATTTCTTTTCTAACAATAGCTTCCTTATTAAACTTTTGAAAATTTTCTAAAGCTATCTTTTCAGCTTCTTGCTCTGATATATTTATTAAAGGTTGTTTACATTCTCTATGCATTGTTGAGTTAGAATACCCATCTAAAAAACCGTTTTCTTTATTAATGTTTAACTTTATTTCATCAAAATAAAAAGGATATCCATTTTCCTGCCTAGTATATATAAATGAATAATATGGTAAACTTTTTGCTCCCTCATTATCATTTGCACTCTTTAGTACTACTTCCCCATCATAAATATTTTTCAAATAGCCTTCTGCTAGAGTTCTTGCATTTTGTAAATTTACCTTAGTCGTATTAGCTGGAATCTCTTTTTTCGCAAAGCCTATCACATTATTATTTTTATCTAAATCTATACCAAAACTTTGAGTAACTATACTTCTATGAACCAGCTCATTTTGACTATTTAATATTCTGCTTCTTTCATATTTTATAGATTCTAAATTTTGTTCAGTATTTATTGCATTTATTGAATATAACTTAGTCATAAAATTTTTAGCTGCTTTAATATCTTTCGCGCCTGGTCCTAAAAAGTTATATAGTATTACGACTATAATTACAATAAGGCAAAGTAAAGTTGTCCCCCCTAGAACACTTGCTTTTTTTAGCTTCATCCATAACCTCCTTTATTCAATTGATATTTGTTATTTACTTAATATTATATCATATTTTTCATGTTACATCTCATATATTTTAGCTTTATTCAATATGTTGTTGAACTGTTGGCAAAATAAAAAGGCATATTCCTTGAAATAATTTATTCTAAGTATAAGCCTTCTTACAAACTTAAATATATAATTTTAATACGTAATAATCTTTTACTATTATAATTAGTAATTAGTTATTTTCAACCTCTGGAAACCATAATGCAATTTCCTCTTTTGCACTTTCAACAGTATCAGATGCGTGAACACAATTTTCTGTTTTACTTCTTGCATATCTATGTCTTATTGTTCCTTCAGCTGCATCTGTAGGGCTAGTAGCTCCATTAATGCTTCTTATTCTTGTTACTGCATCTTCTCCCTGTATAATCACTGCACATAATGGATTCCTTGTAATAAATGTTATTAGTTCTTCATAGAAATCTTTCCCTTTATGTTGGCTATAATGCTTTTCAGCAATTTCCCTTGTAGCTTTCATGAGCTTTAATGCTACTATTTTTAATCCATTATCTTCATAACAGCTTAAAATATTCCCTATTATATTTCTTTCCACTCCATCTGGTTTAATTAATACTACACTTTTTTCAATCATGTATAGCCCTCCATATCATGTAATCAATTTATAATATTCCCCTCTATATGAATATTATACTAAATTTTCAGAAAATTATAAATACTTTTTATTATTTTATTTCATAATAATCATATTGTGATATAATCTTGATTAATAATATTTCTTAAATTTTTTATTAAAATAAACTATATATGTTGCAATAATAAATTTACATTTGAGATTCTAGTACACCAAGTACTCAATTAAGTCTAAAATGTAGAAACTCAATTGCAACATATATATTGTAAATAATTCACTAATTATTAATATGGCAGCTTCTGAAATTGAATTTAATAAAAGAGGGAGGATAGATAACATATGATTAGATATTCAATAACTGTTAGCGGAAGAGTACAAGGCGTAGGTTTTAGGTATTTTGTTCAACTTACAGCTTGTAGACTAAACTTAACAGGTTGGTGTGAAAATTTTATGAATGGCAATGTCCAAATTGAAGTCCAAGGAGTAGAAAAAGATATCAATTCTTTTATTTCCACTATTAAGGTTGGTAATAATTTCTCAAGGGTTGATGATATAAATTTAATCAGTCTTCCAATAATTCAAGATGAAAAGAAATTTAAAATTAAATATTGATTCTTACAATAATAATATTTATGTGTATACTCACCGAAATTCAATATACCTTAAGTTCTCATTATGAAATCCTCTGTAGGTAAACAAACAACAAACTTAATAATACTTTGAAACATAATCTAACTAGAAATGAGTAGCATACTTTTGTGGAATGTTTCGTAAGGAATTTTTATGGTAGTGATTCTTAGAATAAAAATTGTTCCAAATATGCTAGTTCAAAGCTTGCCTTTGAGGCTAGCATTTTGGGCACAACTTTTGTTCTTAGAATCACCCATAAGAATTCCTTGGAAACTGGAACAAAAGTATGCTACTCATTTCGGTGAGTTTATTGCATGAGTCTAAGTTATCTTCAGTTTATCTATAAATCTTTTAATTTACCTTTTTTCTTTAATATTAATATTAATTCATCTGGATCTCTATTAATTATAAGTTCTTCTGGAAACTCTATTGATTCTAACATGTTAACCGCTGCTGTAAATTCCCCTATTAATGTACAAAAATGTGCATCACTATTTATTATCAGCTTAGCACCATATTTTTTACACAACAATGCTATTTCTCTACAATTTCCATAACTCCCCACTCTTGATGTTGTAAAAGAGCTATTATTAATTTCAATTAGAACATCATTTTTAATGGCACACTTAACTATCTCATCAAAATTAACAGGAACTCCTGGATTTCCAAGATGCCCTACTATATCAATTCTTCCACTTTCTATTACATTTATAAACGCTCTTGTGTTTTCTTCTACACTACCTACTTTATATACTTCATCATGTACGCTTCCAATTACAATATCCATCTTATCTATCGTAAAATCATCCATATCTAAATTTCCATCATAATCAATTATATTGGCCTCTGTTCCATAAAGCATAGTTACTCCAAACATTTCTCTTGGTAAAACTCTATAGTTATGAAAATACCAAATATGTGGAGAATTCGGCATAGTAATTCCATGTTCCGTTGTTCCGAGTACTTTTATTCCCTTCTCTGATGCAGCCTTTGCATTTTCCATTAAGGTTGAATACGCATGCCCACTTGCTAAAGTATGAGTATGCACATCTAATGCATATTTCATCAAATCACCTCTTTTATTCTTTTTATAAATTCAAGTTAACATCACCAAAACATTAAAAATATATAAATTATATCTTCTATTATCATATTATCACACTCAACTTAGTAATTAAACTATAGCAGTTTACAGTAAACATTTACTTGTCAATAAAAATTTCTATTACCTTTCTCACATTTCAAATATGTGTTATTATTAAAAATGTATAATTTTAATTTAGAGTACTGAAAGGAGATTTTATGATTAAATTAATTGCAACAGATATGGATGGAACTCTTTTAGATGAAAATGGCCACTTACCAGATGGTTTTGTTGATATTTTAGACCGTGTAAAAGCAAAAAATATAAAATTAGTCGCAGCGAGCGGTAGACCTTATTACACTTTACAAACGAACTTTGGTCCAATAGGAAGACATTTATCTTTCATATGCGAAAATGGAGCTCTAGTTGTTGATAATAATCAGATAATTTATAAAAATGTTCTTGAAAAGGATATTGTTCAAAATATAATTTCTGAAGCAAAAAAAGTTAAAGCTAATGCTTTAGTTGTGTGCGCTCCTAATTGTGCATATATTGAAAATTATTCAGAAGAATACTTAACTGAAATAAAGAAATACTACAGTGTCATAAATATTGTAGATAATTTAAGTGAAGTTGAAGATGATATAATTAAAATTAGTATCTGTAATATGGAAGGCACTAATGATATAGCAAATAGTTCATTAAAAGACACTCTTAACATAGTCGCTACTGCTGAAATTTGGACTGATATTTCAAATAAAGGCGTTAATAAAGGAGTTGCTTTGAAACAACTTATGGAGACTGATAATATATCTAGAGAAGAAACTATGGTTCTTGGAGACTATTATAATGACATAGAAATGCTTGCTGAAGCTGAATATAGCTTTGTAATGGAAAATGCTCCAGAAGACATGAAACAATATGGAAAATACATAGCTGCAAGTAATGTAGAACATGGAGTTTTAAGAGCAATACTTGAATATGCCCTTTAATTATACTTAAGGTATATAAGCCAAAATAAGAAACATGTTTATTACATAGGACTAGTGAAAATTTCGCTGGAAAACACTAAATGGGAGGTTGTACCCACTTCTGTTTGCTCCTAATATTCATTAGGACAAACAAAAGCGGTACAACCTCCCATTAATTGTTTTTATCAGCTTATTTTCACATGCCTACTCCACAAACATGTTTCTTATTTCTTTGTTATATATACATATAAGTATGACAAGTTGTAGTATATCTCTACCCTAAACTCAGTCTAGTATTGAAAAATATTTATAGCTATTTAAAATAACTATAATAAACTCATCTGCTCTACTTCTGGTTCTTTGAAGGAAGATATGCTGACTCCGATAAGTCTTACTTCTTCATTAAGCTCTTCGCTTTCTAGTAATTCTTCTGCGACTTTAAATATTTCTTCTTGAGTTCCAATATAGTTGTTTAATGTTTTGCTTCTTGTATGATTTTCGAAATCTTTTGTTTTAAATTTTAACGTCACTGTTTTCCCAAAAACATTTTTTCTATTTAATACATCCTCAATTTCATAAGAAAATTCTTTAATGTATTCACGAAGCTCTTCCTTATTTTTAGTATCAAACTTCAATGTCTTCTCTTTTCCCACAGACTTTCTTTCACGTATATTTTCAACTTTTCTATTATCAATACCTCTAATTCGTTCAAATATTTCAATTCCATTTTTGCCTAGGTATTCAATATAAAATTCCTTTGGCATGTTATATAAATCTTTTATATAATATATTCCCATATTGTTGAATTTAGTTACTGATACTTTACCTAAACCATGTATCTTTGATATTGGAAGTGGAAAAAGAATATCTGGAACCATTTCTTTTTTTATCTCCCTAATTCCATTCGGCTTATTCCAATCTGATGCTAGTTTTGCTAGAAACTTATTATAAGATATACCAATTGATAATGTTAAGCCTACCTCTCTAAAAACCTTATTTTTAATATATCTTGCGGCTTCCATTCCATTTTTAATATGCCCTTGAGATAAATCTAGAAATCCTTCGTCTATAGATACAGGTTCTACTAATTGAGTTACCTCATTAAAGATCTTAAATATATCTTGTGAAACCTTCGTATATTTACCATATCTCCCCGAAACAAATATTCCATTAGGACACTTTTCTCTGGCCATAAATATTGGCATAGCTGAATGTATTCCAAATTTTCTTGCCTCATAAGAACATGTAGATACAACTCCTCTTTCACTTACCCCACCTACAATAACAGGCTTTCCTCTAAGTTCTGGATTATCTCTTTGCTCAACGGATGCAAAGAAAGCATCCATATCTACATGCAGTATTTGATTTTCCATTAAAATAACCACCTCATTATGATCACAATTTCTATAATATATTATAGCCTAAATGAAGTATAAGTTATATAACCTACACTGTAAAAGAATTTATTGCCATAATCTTTTATGACTATAAATTTATGATTTATATAGAGTTTTGTACTCAATTCTACTTACATTAGGTAATTTATTTTGTACTTACTAAAAAATTACCTAATTTCATTTGACATATGGTATAATAATAAAGTATTTTAAGTATAATAGCGTTATTAGCGATATTATTATGTAAAGGAGTAATTATTATGGGTCTTAAAGAAAAAATAAGCAGTAAATTTGGTAACTACTTTCAAAATGCTTATATTGAAAAATATGGTGATAGAATAACAAGTATTTCTGGAACTATTCTATCTGTAAAGCTTATCGAAAAGAGTTACATTATCTTCAATAGATTAATGGTTGAAATGGTTATTAAACCTGAAGTTGGTAAGAAAGTTGTTAAGTGTTGGTATAAAAAGAATAGATGGTTTAAGAAACCTGAATTTATCTCCGTAAAGCAAGGTAATAAAGTTATAGTTATGGGAGTTACTGGGGATAAGAATAGTAAGAAAGAGAATTCTCAAGAAGTTCAGATTATGAATCTATTAAATCTTACAACAAAGAAAGATTTAATCCCAATTGATCATAGCCAAATAAAAAAATCACGTCAACAAGCAAATGGCATGATGAGAAGATAATAAATGTATTGTGAAGAACCTCAAATATAAAAATACTTGCAGTGTAGTGATATTTTAAAGTTACTACTAAGCAACCGAAAGCGAATATATGTGTTTGCTTAGTGTAAATTTAAAGTACAGCATTTAGGCAAGTATTTTTATATTTCTTGAGTTAGCAATACCTTTAATTAAGTATATTGGCGCTCTTTAATTACAGTATACATATACTTTTTAATTAGGTTATCTATGAAATAATTAAAGTGATTGCAAAACAAAGAAAGAGAATACATATATGTGGAGCAGGCATTGAAAAATAAGCTGCTGCACATATATGTATTCTCTTTCGATTGTTCATTGCTTTACTTTAAGTTCTTCACAATACCTTAATATTTAGATTTAATTAATAGATATACACTATTAATTAATGCAATTATTCCGGAGAAGAATATTACAATAAGCCATTGTTTTAATGAAAGCGCTACTGTATGGAATACATCTTGTAAAAATGGTACATACAATACTGCACACATTAATGATATAGATATTGCAACAGCGCCAACTAAATATGGATTTGTGAATAATTTAATTTGGAAAATAGAATGTCTTTCTGATCTACATTCAAATACATGTATTAATTGAGACATAACTAATGTGCAAAGTGCTAGAGTTCTACATGTTTCTAAATTCATTTTATAATATCTTCCTACCATAAATGATAGTAAAGTACATATACCTATCAATGATCCTCTAATTACTATCTTTTCCACTAATCCTCTTGCAAATATACTTTCCTTTTTCTCTCTTGGATGTTGTCTCATAATATCCTGTTCTGGTGGATCAACGCCAAGGGCAATGGCTGGAAGCCCATCAGTTGCTAAATTTACAAGAAGGATTTGTATTGGACTTAATGGGTTTGGTAAATAAAATAAAGTAGCCAAAAACATTGTTAATACTTCTCCAAGGTTGCAAGATAGTAAATACCTTATGAACTTTCGTATATTATCATAAATTATTCTTCCTTCTTCTACTGCTGCAACTATAGTTGAAAAATTATCATCCATAAGAATCATGGATGATGCTTCCTTAGTTACATCCGTACCTGAAATTCCCATAGCAATTCCTATATCAGACTCTTTAATAGCCGGTGCATCATTTACACCATCTCCAGTCATTGCAACAATATTTCCCTTTTTCTTAAAGGCTCTTACAATTCTTAACTTATGGTTAGGTGATACCCTAGCAAAAACTCTTATTTTTTTTATTTTTCCCTCTAACTCTAAATCACTTATTTCTTCTATTTCCTCTCCTGTCATAACTTGATCTGATGTACTACAAATATTTAATGATTTAGCTATTGCAAGAGCAGTATTCTGATGATCTCCTGTTATCATTACAGGCTTTATTCCTGCAAGCTTACATTTTAAAACCGCATCCCTAGCTTCTTCTCTAGGAGGGTCTATACTGCCTGCTATTCCTATAAAAATCAGGTTTTGTTCTAGTCTATCTCCCTTTGTTATATTCTCGTCTTTATATGCTGCAGCAATGCACCTTAGTGCTCTTGAGGACATTGCAGTAACAAAATCAATTACTTGCTTTTTCTTTTGATATGTCAAAGGCTTAACTTTATTATTTTCTAGTATAAAATCGCACCTCTCAATTACTCTTTCAGGAGCACCTTTTACATAGCAAGTCTCCTTATTTCCTTCATTCATTATAACTGACATCATTTTTCTAGTAGAATCAAACGGTATATCAAAAGTTCTATTAGCATTATTTACAAACATCCCAAGTCCTTTTACATCACTAAAGAACATATTTATTAACGCAGTCTCTGTTGGATCCCCATGAAGTGCTTCACTCATTTTATTTTTAGTAAAGTCGTAATTACAATCATTACAATAAACAAGTGCTTTCATAAGTTTTCCGCAGTCAGTTAATTTTTCTTTTTCTAGCTCATGAATTCTTCCATTTAAATAAACCTCTTTTACTGTCATTTTATTTTGAGTTAACGTTCCTGTTTTATCTGAACATATTACTGATGTGCACCCTAAAGTCTCTACTGCTGGCAGCTTCCTAACAAGTGCATTTTTCTTGAGCATTCTTGATACACCAAGTGCTAGTGAAACTGTAACAATGGCAGCTAAGCCCTCAGGAATTGCAGCAACTGCAAGGCTAACTCCTAATAAAAACATTTCTGTTATGTCATTTCCTCTTATTATTCCCATTATAGTAACTAATGCACATATTACAAGACAAATAACAACTAAGATTTTACCTAGGGAATCTAACCTTTTATTTAAAGGAGACTTCTCTTCTTCAATATTCTGAATTAAATCTGCTATTTTACCCATTTCTGTATTCATTCCAATACAGTCAACCTTAAATAACCCCTTACCTTTTACTACTGTAGTTCCCATAAATCCTTCATTATTTTTCTTTGATTCTTTTTTCCCGCCTTCAACTTTTAATTTTTTCCTATCAACTTTATAATTATTAGATTCCTTATTTACACCAACTGATTCTCCAGTTAATAACGATTCATCTACAACAATGCCAGAGCTTTCAACAAAAAATCCATCAGCTGGTATCCTATCTCCAGCTTCTAGAATAACAACATCTCCTATGGTTAAATAAATTGAATTTATTATTTTTATACTTGAATCTCTTAAAACCTTACATGTAGGCGCAGCCAATTCTTTTAATGCTTCTAATGATTTTTCAGTTCTAAATTCTTGTACAAATCCCAGCATTGCATTGATAACTACTATTATCAATATAGTAATTGCATCAGCCTTATCTCCAATAACTCCAGAAATTATAGTCGATGCTATCAACACCCACACTATAAAATCATTAAACTGAGATAAGAATATCTTAAGTGCTGATGCTTTATTATGGTGCTTCAATTCATTAAGTCCAAAGTTCTTAATTCTTTTCTCTGCTTCTTTCGTGCTAAGACCAGATGTCAACTCTTTTTCTTGTATCACAATTTTTCCTCCTAATATCGAACTTTATATTCTATATATATTTTCCTTTGAAAAAGTTATGCACCTTTTAAAAAATATTGTGAAGTACTCGAAATATAAAAATACTTTCAGTATAATGGTACTTTAAGTCTACTGACAAAAAACGAAATGGAATATATGTGTTTGCTTCGGTTCTTTGAAGATTTTGCTTAAGTGTTCTAATATTATAAGTTGTGCCCAAAGTGCTTGCTTCAAAGTCTACACCTTGAACAAGCACCTTTGGAACAACTTATAATCTAGAATCACGACCAGCAAAATCTTCTTATGAACACTGCGCAAAAACATCTATTCCATTTCTTTGTTTAGTGTAAATTTAAATTAGTGAATATCTATGCAAGTATTTTTTATGTTTATCTGAGTAGCAATACCGATGCCTTTCTTGAAAGATATTTACTATATTTTAATACATCACATATATAATATTTAGGTAAGCATCTGTGAAATACTTAAAGCAATAGTAAAACAAAGAAATAGAATACATATATGTGAAGCAGACATTGAAAAATAAGCTGCTGCATATCTTAATGGTAAGTTGTTCCACTTTTGCCTGTCCTGTGCTTGTCACAGGAACATGCAGAAGTGGGTACAACTTTCCATTTAGATATGTTCAGCGAAATTTTTCACAGCTCTGCGAAACATATATGTATTCTATTTCGATTATTTAACGCTTCAGTTTAAATTGCCCACAATACCTTTATTACATTGTAAAGTTAACAAATTATTTCATAGAATTAACCACATTTGTAAGTGGTGGTATTACTTGTTTCTTTCTTGATAATACTCCAGGTAAAAATGCCATTGAATCTTTTAGTTCAACATTAAATGTTTTTTCAACAAACTCATGTCTTTCACCTGCAACTAATACTTGTGATCCTTCTTTTAAAATATCTGTTAGAAGAAGCATAACTACATTATAACCCTTACTATCTGCTTCACTCTTCATATAATTTAGCATTTCATCTTTTAAAGGCATGAAACCATCAATATCCATAGTGTTAACTTGTGCTACACCAACTTTTGTTTCTCCCATAGAAAATGGTTTAAAGTCTTGATTAAATATTTGAGATACACTTTTCCCTTTTAAAGAAGTTCCTGCTTTAAACATTTCCTTGGCAAATTCTTCAAGGCTTTCTATACCTGCAATTTCAGCTAACTTCTTACATATTACCTTATCTTGTTCTGTACAAGTTGGGCTCTTAAATAATAATGTATCTGAAATTATAGCTCCACATAATAAGCCTGCAACTTCTTTAGCTGGAGTAATATTATGCTCAAAATAGCATTTACCAACTATAGTTGATGAACTTCCTAATGGTTCGTTTCTGAAAAATATAGGATTACTTGTTTGTATATCTGCAACTCTATGGTGATCTATAATTTCAAGTACCTCTGCCTCTTCTAAACCATCAACAGATTGGCCTCTTTCGTTATGATCTACTTGGATAACCTTTTTCTTATGATTTGAAATTAGGTGATATCTTGAAACAGTTCCAACAACTCTTTCATCTTCGTCAATTACTGGGTAACTATGATATCTAGTTTCAGCCATAACATCTTTTATATCATCAATTAAATCATACTTTGAGAATGATATTAAATTCTCAGTAGCCATAACGTAGCCCACTGGTATACTTTGAATTAATAATCTTGAAGCTGTAAAAGAATCATGAGGAGTAGTTATTACAGTAACACCATTTTCTTGAGCCTTAGAAAGTAAATCTGGTGCAAGTTCATGAGAACCAGTGATTATTATTAATGATGTTCTTATATCAATTAAAGCTTCTTGTACATCATGTCTATCTCCTACAATAGCAATATCACCTTCGTCAACAAATTCTTTTAAACTATCAGGCTGCATTGCTGTAACGGCAATTTTACCTTTAAATATCTTACAATCTTTATTTATGTATATACTGTTAGCTGAAAGTGTATCCAATATGTTCTCTATAGATGTTTTACTTTTTGCTAATATATTATTATCCCATATATCCATATATGAAGATGTTAAATTTGAAATTGAAAGAATTCCAACTAATCTTCCATGATTATCAACCACTGGTAGAGATTTAACATGATTATCTCTCATAATATTCCATGCCATTTTTAAAGAAATATTTGATGTTACTGGTTTAATTGTGTCAATATCCAAATCTTCTAATCTAAGTCTCACTGTTTTTAATAATCTTGGAGCCTCAACTTTAAAATGATCTAAAATAAATTGTGTTTCAGCATTTACATTTCCCAACCTTACAGGGATAGCTGGAAGGCTGCTGTTAATCTTATTTTTAAATGCTGCATATCCATATGCAGCACAAATAGAGTCTGAATCAGGATTTTTATGTCCAGTTACATAAACTACATTTTCCAAAATAATTCCTCCTACAATTTTCTTTTATTTGCATAAATCGTACATATTTATTTTACTTATAAACTCAAATTATGTAAAGACTTAATTCTGTTTACAAAAAACACTCTAAATAAGCAACATGTAACCTAGACTTGTGCGATAACTTACCGAAATAAGTAACATATTGTGTTTCGGTTTCTAGGAATTTTGATGGATGATTCTACGACTAGAGGTTGTTCCCACAATACTTGCCTCAACGACAAGCGTTGAACAAGCATTGTGGAACAACCTCTAATCAAGAATCATTACCATCAAAATTCCAATGAAACACTGCAAACAATATGTTACTTATTTCTATTAAAGCTATACACTCAAACTTAATAAATATGGATAGTTATTCTAATTATAATATCAAATATTTGATTTATACTTTTAAATATATAAAAGACCAGAAAGAAATGGTATTCTTTTGCGCAGTGTTGCATTGAGAAAAAGGCTATAGGATTTCTTCAGTAAAAGTTGTTCCATTCTTGCTTGTCCTGAGCTTTAGCTCAGGAACCTGCAGGAATGGGTACAACTTTTACCGTTAAGTGAGAGTCCAAATCTTGTATTTGGCAACTCGAACTTACTCATCAAGTGAATGCGAGTCGAGTTTCCTCCCTTTCCATTGTCTTTTTCTCTAGCAACCGAGCAAGAGAATACCATTTCTTTCGGCTGTTTATCTCATACTATTTATCATACTCCAAAGATCATCAGCAGTTGTAATTGCCTTAGAACTTAATTGGAAAGCTCTTTGAGTTAGTATAACATCTGAAAATACCTCAGCTGTATCCACATTGGAACCCTCTAAAAAGCCCTGATGAATATTGTAATCAGTACTTAATGTCACTTGCGCATCTGAAGCTGGAGTAAAGTAGCTGTTTCCTATAGGTATAAAACTCTTATCACCTATTGCATTGAAAACAGGTATAGTACCAATCTTTGCTTCTTGTCCATCAATTTGCACTGATATTGAACCATCTTGAGCTATAGATATATTTTTGCTATCTAAAGCAGGATTCCCTTCTGAAAAGCCATTTTCGTACTCAACATATACTTTTGATCCATTCGAATCTACCAAGCTTCCATTTGAATCAATTTTAAAGTTACCATCTCTAGTATATACTATATTTCCATCAGCCTTAGAAAGTGCAAAATATCCCTTCCCATCTATAGCTAAATCAGTTTTTCCACCTGTTGTTAAAAGATTTCCCTGCTTATTAGTTGCATAGTTTAATCCAAGCTTAACACCTGTACCAGTTACTGCACTTTTATCCACAAGCGGTGTACCTTTTCTATTTAAAGATTCAGTTAATAAATCTTTAAATCCAACATCAGTACTTTTATATCCTGTAGTCGCACTATTAACTAAGTCATTTGATAGATAATCAAGCTTTTCTTGATATGCACTCATACCACTTTTTCCTGTAGCAAAAATATTAAACATAATTATATCCCCCTTTACACCTTAATCTATACACGTCCCAATTCACTTGCTGCCTTTTGGACTGTTTCATCTTGCATTTTAACAAATTTTTGATTAGTTTCAAATTGTCTTTTTATCTCCATAAGTTTAACTAACTCTGCTGAAGGGTCAACATTCGATCCCTCAAGGAAATTTTGTCTTATATTAACTGTAGCATTATAGATTGGATTTTGTTGAGTAATATAATTATCCCCAAGCGGTTCCAATGCATTATAATCGTTAAAATCAGCTGTCAGCATTTTATGAGTAACACCTATACCGTCAATATTCACATTATTCTCTGCATCTACAGAAAACTTTGAATCACCTATATATATAGGTTCCCTTGCACCAGTAGCACTATTTACTCCTAACACTTCACATCTGTCGTTAGTTATTAAATACCCTTGTTCATTAATCTTAAAATTTCCATCTCTTGTATAGACTTCTTGACCGTTAGCGTTTCTAGCAACGAAGAATCCTCTTCCATCTATGGCAAAATCAGTCATACTATCTGTAGCCTTAAAAGTACCTTGCGTAAATACTGTTTCTACATCATTAACTTTTACACCCATATTTAAATTTCCAATATTGTTTCTAACATATTTATCTCCAACGAGCTTTTGCCTGTTAGATATCATAACATCTTCAAAACTACTTTTAGTAAGTTCTCTTTTCTTATAACCATTATTATTTACATTAGTAATATTATTGGTGGTTACTTCTTGCTCATTTTGAAGTGCAATCAAACCTGAAACAGAAGTATAAAATCCTCTTATCAAATTAATCCTCTCCTTTTAAAAGTGATTTACGCTCACTTTCATAAATCATGCCTAGCCCTCTTGCTTTTTCTTCTATTTGACTATCAGAAAGACTAGCTGTATATTTATATCCAAACATAAATATTACTCCTAAAACTAACCCTATACCTATCCCTAATAAAATTTTTTTGTCACTGAGAAATACAATAATATTTTTTACTTTTTGAATAACCCTTTTACTAATAGTACTTCCCCCTTGCTAATAGATAATTCATGACATATTTCTTCTTCCGTTAATCCTTTATTTAAAAGATTTTTTATACGTTGAGTTTTATTACTATCAAACTTTTGCGAGAAATCAATTTCAGATTTTACTCCGTCCTCTACCATTAAATATGATAATCCATCGTCATCTACTTTTTCTATACCATTACTTTCTAATTTACTTTCCGGGTTCTCATTATCATTAGTTCTATCATAATTCCTATGATTTTCATTTTCTGCATCAAGCAAGTTATTCTCATCTAACTCTTTTTTATTATCGTATACTATTCCAATATTCTTGAATAAATTTATATCATTCTTTATTCCTAATATTTCTTCCTGCAATTCAGTTAAACTTTCTGCTATATCTCGTCTTAATATGCCTATCTCCATTTTATAATCGTTTAACTCTTCTTTATTATCTTCCAAAACACTTCTAAAAGATATTTTTGCACTCTCATCATCTTGCTCATTCTTATGCTCAAGCCTTATAGCACGGTAACTATAAACTATCAGAACTAACCCTATAATTAATAATATTAATGGCATAAAACACCTCGATTTCACTGCTCCGTATAATCTAATATTTAGTCCATATAGTGTAATTTCTTCATACATTCTCTTAAGCTGCTAATAGCCCTACTATGTAATTGGCAGACTCTAGATTCTGATACACTCAATACCACTCCTATTTCTTTCAATGTCAGCCCTTCATAATAATAAAGATTTAATATGATCCTATCTTTTTCTTTAAGTAAGTTTATTGCTTCTGTTAAAATTTCTAATTGCTCTTTGTCTTGTAAATATGTATCAGGGCTTGGACTATTTTTATCTTCTATAATTCCAATAAGATTTACATCCTCATCATCTGAGAATATAACATTTTCTAGGGATACCATAGAAATATAATTTATGTAGTTTTCAATTTCTGCAACATCACTTAATGAAACTTTTAAATATTTTGCTATTTCATCGTTTGAAGGTTCCCTTAGTAATTCTAACTGAAGCGTATCAATAGCTTTATTATATTTATTTAGCTTATCCATTGCGCCTTTAGATATTGGCCTGTTTTTTCTTAATTCATCTATCATTGCACCCTTTATTCTTATAGATGCGTATGACGAAAATTTCATTCCTTTTGTATGATCAAACTTATTTAAAGCATCCATAAGTCCAATCATTCCATAACTCACTAAATCCTCATATTCCATATATTTGTTTTTTCCAAACATAACTCTAGAGGCAATATACTTGACTAGTGGAATATATTCTTGTATTATCTGTTCCTTACCATCTACACTTTTCACTGCTTGCATACCCTTATTACCCCCTGCGTTCATCAACTTACCATCCTATCTATGTTCTTATATACTCTACTAACAAGTTTAAGTATATAAGAACCGATAGATAATAAATATTCTTATTTACCTTTATATCATAGCCTGCTTATAAGACCTTATTTTCAATTTTTTCGTAACCATCTTTACCTAATCTATACATTTGCTCTTTGTCTTCTAACTATTTCAAATAATTCTTGAATTATTTTCTCGCTTTGAGCTGGAGTAATATCAAGAAATCTCAAACCACATAGCTTTTCTTTATCCGCCGTGTTTTCAATTCTCACAATATCACATTTTATTTCGGCTTGTATCTTACTTAATCTCAGGTTAACAAGAATTAAATCGCTTTTTTTAATATCATTCTTAACTTTGAGCTTTAATCCTCCGCCACTTAAGTCAACCATTGTACCTTCTTCGTAAGGTATATTATCAAAATCTTCTTCATCAATATCAGTAACTTTCTTATATTCAACTGTATTTAATACACTAACTCTAAAAAAGTTCCTTCTTTGTATTTTTCTTATATCAAAAGGTGGCGATATTCTATAATATAGTATATTTCCTTCCTTACCTCTTGAAATTACTCGAGTATAAAAACTAAAACATCCATTTTCATCTAAGTAAGAATTTATTTCGATTTGTTCTCCTGAATGTAACATCAAGTAATCCCCATCATAAACCGGTAAATTTATTCTTAAATGATCATCTTGTACATCCATAATTAGAGCTTTATATGGTTTCCCATCCACTATAACTTCTATTCTATCATTAACTTTTAAGCTAAACCCCTGCACCTGAAATCCTCCTATGAAAAAATATTAAATAAACGCTTAAATAATCCTTTAGCTCCATTAGACGAATTTATTTCTTGTCCCATTAGTTTCATAGCTATATTGTCAATATCTCTTGCTGCATCACAATCTGGATATAAAACAACAAACGGCTTCTGTTGCCTTACGCTTTGTACTAATTTTTTATCTTCTAATATGCATCCCAAATACTCTATATTAATCTCTAGAAATTTGCTAACAGCTCTATTAAATTTATTGAAGGTTTCTTGCCCTTCTTCTTTAGTAAACGCCTTATTTACGATTATTTTTGCTTTTGTTTTAAGTTTATAATGATCTGTTGCTTTAATTAGACTATACCCGTCAGTAAGTGACGTGGGCTCTGGAGTAGTAACTATAATTAACTCTTCAGATGCTGCAATAAATGATAGAACATCTCTATTAACTCCAGCCCCTGTATCCATTAATATATAGTCATATTCATCTAATGTATCAAGTTTTCCTAAAAATAAATTTTTTTCCTCTTCACTTAATTCTTGAGTTTTACTTAAAGCAGAACCTGCTGGAACTAAATTCACACCATTAGTTCCTTCTATAATTATATCCTGTATTTTCAAGTCAGTAAATATGATATCGAAGATATTATGCTTGGGATATAACCCCATTAATACATCATCATTTCCCATACCTAAATCAGCATCAAAAATTAAAACTTTGTTACCTTTATTTTGAAGAGTTATAGCTAAATTCACAACAAAATTACTCTTACCAACTCCGCCTTTTCCAGATGTTACTGTTATTATTTTAGTATGCTTTTTCTTGTATTCTTGTTCTTCATTGTTAATCAATTTTCTTAACGCTTCGGCTTGGTCTAGCATAGAATCTCCTCCCCTAGGATGAAACTTGCAATTTCTTCTTTCGTAGGTATCATTATGTCATCTGGCACATTTTGTCCTGTCGTTATAAAACTAATTGGTTTATTTGAAATTCTAGCTATATTATATAGTGATCCATACACTGTAGTTTCATCAAGTTTTGTAACTATAATATTATCATATCCAAGTTCTCCATAACCTTTTAAAATACTTTTTATGTCACTATTTTTTGTAGTTGCGCTTATTACCATATTCACATGGTCAGGGTTTGCCTTTTGAACAAAAGCTCTAAGCTCCGAGATTTGCATAGCATTTTTGCTACTTCTTCCAGTTGTATCTATAAGAACTACATCACATTCCCTCATGTTTTCAATTGCCTCTTCCATTTCTTTCATTGTAATTACTACTTCAAATGGAATGTTCATTATTTCCGCATATGTTTTAAGCTGCTCAACAGCACCAATTCTATATGTATCAACTGTTATTAATCCAACTTTTTTCTTTTCTATAAGGGCAAGTCTTCCTGCAAGTTTTGCAATTGTAGTTGTTTTACCTACACCTGTAGGGCCAACTAGCACAACACGACCATTAATATTTTTCCTAGATACTAAGATATCTCTTTCAAAAATATCTCGAAGCGCCTCTGTTTCATTTAAATCGTCCTCAGAATTTGAATTTATTGATTTCATAATTTCATCCTGAAGTTCTTCATCTACTTCTAAATTCTTTAATCTTTCTTTTAAGAAATTTTCTGAATTATCTTCACTAGAAGAATTATTCTTTATTGCTTTATGCAGTAAATCCTTTAATTCACTCATTTCTTTATGTATAGATTGTATATTGGAATCTTCTGTTTTAATATCTTCTTTTAGCGATTTCATAAATCTTCCTTCATTATTATCTCTACTCACTGACACGTTTTCTTTAGCTCTATCTTGTATAAACTCTTCTTTTTCAACATTTGCATTATGCTCTAATATCCTGTCTCTTATAGTATCAGTCTTTTCAGTTTCCCTAACTTTAACTGATTCCTTTGTAACTAATATTTCATCTTGCATAAGCCTCTTGATGCTTTCTAATGAATTTTGAAATTCATCGTCTTTCTGATACGATTTTCTTTCTCCATTATTACTATCCCCATCTGAATTTGTTGAATTTTCTACAGCAGCTGTAACTTCAATCACTTTTCTTGAGAAAAACCCCTTAACTCCAGGTTTTCTTACTTTTCTTTGACTAATTATAATAGCATCTTTTCCTAGTTCATATCTAATACGAGTCAAACCTTCATTCATGTTTTTCACAAGATATTTCTTTATAATCATCTATATTCTTACGACTCCTTCACTATTAATTTGGACGTCATTTGGAACTTCATTTAGTGAAATTACCATAATATGAGGAAATACCATTTCAATTAATTTTCTAAATACAGGCCTTATATTAGGTGAAACTAATATGATAGGCTGATTGTTGTAAAAATAAACTGATTCTACTGTATTTTTAATACCTGTAAGTATTTTAGTAGTAGTATCAGGATTTACTGTAGGGAAAGAACCCTGAGCTGATTTTTGAATATTATTTGCGATTATATCTTCAATATCTGGATCTAAAGTTACAACAGTAATTGTCCTATTTTCATCTACTACTTGATTACAAATTGTTCTTGCAAGGGCAAATCTCACGTATTCAGTTAATAATTCTAAGTCCCTAGTATTTTTAGAATTATCAGCTAACGACTCCATGATTGTTACAATATCTTTAATTGGAACTTTTTCTCTAAGCAAGTTTTGTAATACTTTTTGAAGTTCTCCAATACTTAACAAGTCAGGTATAAGTTCTTCAACAACTGCACTATATTTTTCTCTTGCATTATCAACAATAAGTTTAACTTCTTGTCTGCCAAGCAATTCATAAGAATGGCTCTTTATAGTTTCAGTTAAATGGGTTACCATAACTGTTGTTGGGTCAACTACTGTTAATCCCTTAATTTCAGCCTCTTCTCTTTGGTCTTTATTTATCCAAACTGCTGGAAGACCAAAAGTTGGTTCAATTGTCTTTATTCCTGGTATATCTGAATTTTCTCCAGTTGGATCCATGCAAATCAACATACTTGGCATTAATTCAGATGATACAATCATTGTTCCTCTAATTTTTACAATATATTCATTAGTTTTAAGCTGAAGATTATCCCTAATTCTTATAGGTTGTACCACAATCCCCATTTCAATAGCACATTGTCTTCTAACAGAAGCAATTCTTTGCAATAAATCTCCTCCAGATGCTTCATCTGCAAGAGGTATAAGTCCATACCCTATTTCAACTTCCATTGGCTCTACAGAAATTAAATTCATAACATTTTCTGGTTCTTTTCTCTCTGCCTGAATAATTTCTTCTTCCTCAGAAACAAATTCTTTAGCCTGCTTTGTAGCTTCTTCTTTATAAATGAAATATGTTAAAACTCCCATAGCTATAGATGCCGCAAAGAATGGTACTTTAGGCATACCAGGTATTATACCTATAAAAAGCATTAATCCACTTGCAATTCCTGTTGCTATTGGGAATGCAGTTAATTGAGTAGCTAGCGTATCTCCTAAATTATCTGAACTTCCTGAACGAGTAACTAAAATACCTGATGCTGTAGATATAAGTAGTGCTGGAACCTGACTCACCAGACCATCACCTACACTTAAAACAGTATAAGTTTGAGCCGCCTGAGCTGCACTCATATTTTTACTAAGTACTCCAATAATAATTCCACCTAATATATTTATAATTGTTATAATAATACCAGCTACAGCATCCCCTTTAACAAATTTAGATGCACCATCCATAGATCCATAAAAATCTGCTTCTGATTGAAGATCTTTTCTTTTTTGCTTTGCTGTCGCTTCATCAATCAATCCTGAATTTAAATCTGCATCAATACTCATTTGTTTACCTGGCATTGCATCAAGTGTAAATCTTGCTGATACTTCCGCAACTCTCCCAGCACCATTTGTAATAACCATGAACTGGATTACTACAATGATTAAAAATATAATAATTCCAACTACATAGTTTCCACGTATAACGAAATTACCAAAAGCAGAAATAATTGTACCTGCATCTGCTTCAGTTAATATAAGTCTTGTGGATGAAATGTTAAGTGCTAACCTAAACAATGTTGTAACCAACAATAAGGTCGGGAAGACTGAAAGTTGTAATACATTTGTTGTAAACATCGTAATCAAAATTATAATAATAGATATTGTTATATTTAAAGCTAAAAGTAAATCTACCATTTCCTTTGGCAGCGGTATTATGATCATAAGCACGATAGTTATAATACCAAATGCTACGATTACATCTAAATTATCTTTTAATTTTAGCCTCTTACCTCCAAATTCCAAAACTCAAACCTCCCATTTTTAACTTCCCATATTATTCTTCATACTAATTATCTATCTTCTATATATTGCCTTAGAATAATAATATCATCTTTTCACTATTAAAAAAACTTATATGTGATTAAAATTCAACAATACTTCTTACAATTCTAGAATTATGATCATTTATTTTTAAGTTTCATCACAATTACCAGAATTTCAGCAACCGCTTGATACAAATCTTGAGGGATATCTTGATCTATTTCTACCCTATCATACATTAGTCTTGCTAATGGTTTATTTTCGATAATCGGAACATTATGTTCTTTTGCTTCTGACTTTATTTTAAGAGCTATATAGTCTGCACCCTTAGCCACAACTTTGGGTGCTTCCATATTAGTTCCTTCTTCATACTTTATAGCTATTGCTAAGTGAGTAGGATTTGTTATTACAACTGTTGCATCTGCAACAGATTGCATCATTCTACGCATCCCCATTTCTCTTTGTTTTTGTTTGATTTTTCCCTTTAATTGTGGATCTCCTTCTGACTGCTTATACTCATCTTTGATTTCCTGTTTCGTCATTTTCATATCTTTATTATGCATTCTAACTTGTAAAAAATAATCAATTGCTGCAATAGTTATAAGAACTATGCATATCTGCTTAAATATACCTACAATAAGATCCCTAACCTCATTACTTAATGAAGGCAAATATAAGTTGGAAATACCTAATATATTTTGATAATTTGATGAAATATAATTATATGCTAATATCGATATTATTGTCACAACTACTAAGTTTTTAGATACATCAACTACGCTCCTTTTAGAAAGCATATTTTTCATCCCAGACAATGGGTTTAGCTTTCCAAAAGAAGGCTTCAGGGGTTCTTTGGTTATCAGAAAGCCTGTTTGAAGCAAACTAGCAACCACTCCACCTATCATTATCGGAAACGCAATAGGCAAAAAATAACTTGCTATTTTTATCATTACAGTAATTGTAATATTAGACATTGATATTTGATTAAAATCCCCTAACATAGGAAAATCTAAAAAATAAATAATTACGTCTTTAAATCCATTCGTCAACATTCCCCAAAGTGAACTAATAAGTAAAGTGCAAACAAGCATTGTAATTGCCACCCCTACATCTTTACTTCTCGCTATTTGTCCCTTTTTTCGGGAATCTGATTTTTTCTTTGGAGTTGCCTCTTCTGTCTTATCGTCACTTGCAAAGATTAATGCTAACGGAACTGCTGGAACTAAGTTGACTATTTCCCGGAAAATATTCGGCAAATTATATATAGCCGTTCCAACTAACTTTAAAATTAATGGTAATAATATAATATAGGTAATAAGACCTAACAAATTTTTAATTGGCATACCAAAAATCATAATCGGGATTGTTGGTACTGTTCTTGAAATCAACCCTAAACAAACGTCAGTTAAAACAATTATTAGTACCAAAGGTATAGCTATTTTTACCCCTAGAGTAAAAAAACTAAAAATTGTTTGCATAACTCCCATCAAAGTTTCTTGATAAACAATGGTCTTTCCTATTGGTATTATCTTCGTACTTTCAACCAACATATTTATAACTACATGATGTCCATCAACGATGAAAAAGAATGCCAACGAAATAAAATATGATAAATTACTCAATAAAGTTGATACTGTATTGCTTGTTGGGTCTAAAACAGATATCATTGAAAAACCTGCATGAATATCTATCCACGCACCTGCTAGTTTAACTGCTTGAAAAACTAAATTAGTTATGTACCCTAATATTAATCCAGTCATTATTTCACTCACTGCATAAAAAACTAAAATATAGCCACTATTCAAAGAATTTAATGCTGAGTAATCTATTCCTGATATCATTCCAAAAGCTAATATAAGTGAAAAGACACCTTGCATAATTTGAGGTGTTCCAGTTGGAAAAAATATTTCAACTGCTATAAAATATGATGTTATCCTTAAAAAGATCAAGAATAATGCAAGAAAGTAGGCAACTCCTACCATAGAGTCTTCCCCCCTACGTAATAACTTTTGAAATCAAATCAAATATTCTATTTGTAAACGCCATTATCGTTTCCAGCATCCAACTTCCTAAAAATATTCCTACAATTGCTGTTGCAATTAATTTTGGAACAAAAGTTAGTGTCTGTTCTTGAATTTGAGTCGTTGCTTGTAAAATACTTATAACCAAGCCTAATACAAGTACTATTATTAATATTGGTGCAGATACTTTCGCTGCTGTTATAATTGTATCCTTAACTACAGCATTAAGCATAGTTTGTGTCATATCATTTCACCTCACATAAAACTCTGTACTAATGACTTCACCAGCAAGTACCATCCATCCACCATTACAAATAAAATCAATTTAAACGGTAAAGATACCATTGTTGGCGGTAACATGAACATCCCCATAGACATTAACACACTAGAAATAACCATATCAATTACTAGGAATGGTAAATATATTAAAAACCCTATTTGAAACGCTGTCTTTAATTCACTAATAGCGAAAGCTGGAATTAATGTAGTAAAAGAAACATTTTCTTTTGTTAAGTTTTCTTTATCTACTTGCCCCATTTCAACAAATAATTCTAAATCCTTTTCTCTTGTCTGTTTAAGCATAAATGTTTTTAAAGGTTTCGATGCCTCTTCAAAAGCTTGCTCCTGAGTTATTTTATTTTCTAAATATGGCTGAATTCCATTTGTATTCATTTCACTATAAATTGGGTGCATAATAAACAATGTTAAAAATATAGCTAGTCCAGTTAAAATCTGATTTGGAACAGCTTGTTGTATTCCCATTGCACTTTTAAGGAATGAAAACACAACAACAATTCTTGTAAAAGATGTCATCATTATCACAATTGATGGTAATAATGATAGAATCGTAAAAAATATTAATATTTTTATACTCGATACATAATTTTGTGGTGTGCCATTATTATCTCCAAGTGAAATATTTAATTGTGGTAAATTTGTACTACTTGGAGCAGCATACGCACTTACTGTGCAAAACATCATAATTCCCAGAGTCATCATGAGAGTAAATATGATTCTTTTCTTATTTTTTTTCATGCTTCTCTTCCTTTGATCTTATATTCTTTACTATCTTAGAAAAAATTTTTTTTGATTTCACTAGTAAATCTCCATAGTATTTTGCCATTTCTTCTGCTGCTTGCTTCTTGTTTTGTTCGATAATACCAATTTCTTCTTTTGATAGTTCTGAAAGTTTTTCCATATGTCCTGCACTGCTAGTCATTACATATCCTTTTTGCCCTATTTTAACTATTAATATAGCATTCTCTTTAGTTACTTGTACTCTCTCAATTACTTTAATATATTTATTATTATTAATAGTATTAAGCTTTGGTGCCATCATTCTGAAACATAGAAACATCAGACCCAATGTAACCCCTAATGCTAAAAGAAGCTGTACAATCATTCCTAAAAATCCAAAATCCATTTTTTCTACCTACTGAATTATCATACTTTTAAATCTTATATCAGTAATTTTTCCTTTAGTTAAATCTTTATTAATTGATTCAATTAATTGTTTCTTTATAGTCTCTTTGTTTGCAACATTATTTATAAAATCTGCCTTCTGACTTTTAAAGTAGAAAATAATATTATCTCTAACTACTACTTGATTAGCTGTTAACTCTTCTTTAAGTTTTGTTTTAGTTTTATCATAACCTAAAGCAATTTCTCCTTTAAAATATCTCTTTCCACCCTCGTCAGCTAAATTCACAGTAAATTCTTGTAAATCCATGTATTCATTCTCCACAACAACTTCTTGTGCTTCCACAGTTTTATTAGTCTTCATAAATAAATATACTCCACCAAAAGTAGCAGCTCCAATCACTAGTAACCCTAATATGAATAAGATCACCATAACTCCTTTACCAGCGCTTTTACCTTCACTTTTTTCTTTGTCCTTCCCTTTTCCAAAAGCCATTATTATCACTCCTTATTACTTGCAACAATTAAGATTTTAACTCCCTTATTATAAGCTTAATTTTATTAGTATTACATTCTTTAGTCTATTTAAACTCTGTAAGTAAAGATTTTATTCTTATATTCTATAACTGCCCTCTTTACTTCATCTACACTTTCAAGAACTATATACTTTCTTCCATTAGTTAATGTTATTATAGTTTCTGGAACTTCTTCAATTTTTTCGATATGATCTGCATTTAAAATAAAATGCTCATGGTTCATACCTGTTACATCTATCATAAACTCTCACCCCTTTAAAATAATGTACAGTTCACAATACACAATCTTATACTATTATATTAATAAATACTTTGAAAGGTTTAAATATTTCAAAATAATACAACAATTATATAATTGTGCATTGTGTATTGTGCATTACAAATTATATCCTAGTATCCTTATAATTACTAATGACCGTAAGTTGAGATTTACTCAACTTACATATCATTATGTTATATTTTACTTTTTATTTCTAATAACTATACACTATCTCATTAATCCTGTAATAGTTTGAAGAATTTCATCTCCAGTAGTTATCATTTTAGAAGCTGCTTGGAAACTTCTAGTTGCTGTGATCATATCTGTAAATTGTTCAGTTAAATCAACATTTGATCCTTCTAGAGCTCCTTGAATCATAGATCCAAAGCCTGATGAGTTATCAACTACTGTTTTACCAGTTTTTTCAGTATCTGTTGCCACTCCAGTTTTATAAACTGTTGGACCAGAATTCGAAGAATTTAAACTCATATTACCACCAAGATCAGTTAGACCTTCTGGATTCTTAAAACTTGCCATAGCAACTTGACCTATTGCAGCTCTCTTACCACTTCCTAATACTGCTGTAATAATTCCATTTTTTCCAATTTCAAATTTTTTAACTGGATCTAAAGTTTTGTTTCCTGAACTATCCGTAACTACAACACTATCTGGTATAGCTAATGGATGTAACTGATTATCACTTCTAACTAATGTAGTAGAATCTGCGCTTACATAGCTAACTTGTGGCTCTCCAGCTTTTGCTTTTGTTACTGCATCATCTGCAGTAAGATATGCAATACTTGGATTAGTTTGATTAGCATCACTTGATTTTAAATAGTATCCCATAACTCTATGTCCATCAGCAGTTAATAAATTTCCTTGATAATCCAATGTAAGATTACCATCTCTTGTAAATAAAGTTTCATCAGGTGATTTTGCGGCTGCAGTATCATCTGCAAGACCATTGGTTTGATTAACTGCTATAGCACTGTCAGTTGACCCTTTACTTACTACTAAATATCCATCTCCATCAATACATACATCAAGGCTTCTACCTGTTGATAATGCATTACCTTGTCCCATTATTTTATTGATACTTGAAAGTTGTGCGCCAAGACCTATTTGTTTGGCATTTGTACCTCCAAGTACTGAAGTTGGTGCTGTTGCTTCTCCTGCATTTTGATAAAGCATATCCTTAAATCTTGCACTAGAAGATTTAAATGCTGTAGTCCCAACATTTGCAATATTATTACCTATAACATCTAATTTAGTTTGGTTAACCTTCATTCCGCTTATCCCGGAATACATACATCTTAACATAAATTTTCCTCCCATTTGTCTTTTATACAACTTGCTTCTATCGTTCTGCAAGTTTAGGCTTCCTCTTAGGTCCAGCCTATAAAATAACCACACTATCTACATTCGTAAATATATTATCTTTAGCTCTATCTTTCTCAACAGCTGTTATTAAGGTTTTATTCTCAACACTTGCTATAAGTGCTATGTCTTTATATAACATTACTGTATTTTTAGAATTTTTATCCTTTGCCATTTCAAACCCTTTTTCTATTTGTTTCATATCATCTTCCGTAAAATTAATTTCATCAAGCCTTAGAGCAGCATGTTTAGATACAATAAAACCTTCATTATTATTCTTTGCAACATCTAGAAAATCTTGAAATTTAGTTTTGCATCCAGTGCTAATTGCATTACTTTTTTTAATTTCTGCATTTGTAAGTTGCCCAGGATTTCCTACTAAATATGCTTGTCCATTAATAATTCTATAACTCATCTATATTCCTGCTATCTTTGCTAATGTTTCGTTTTCTTTTTCTATAACACTGCTAGTTGTACTATCAATTGTTCCAGATGCTGACTCACTTGAACTTGATGTACTTGCGGAAGTTCCTGTGGTTGATGTATCCTTAGTTGTGTTTACGTCTGATGAGCTTCCAGTACTTGAGGTACTTGATGTTGACGGTAATTCCACATCCATTTCATCATCAGTTAGATTTCCTGCTCTTACTATATCTCCATAATCATATGTTTTTGTTTCCCCATTTGAATTTCCATCATCATCTAAAACTTCAACTTTTATCTTTACAGTAGCGCTTGAAACTGTATCAATATAAGCTCCTACAACTTTCCCTTTTACAAGAACAGTCTTACCATCCTCATCAACTTCTGCTACAACAACTTTTTCATTTTTATCTGCTAATGTTGAAGCAGATAAAAAGTCTGAATTTAGGGCTGCTCTATTATTTGCAGTTGTATTACTATCCGTTGTTTGTACAACACCTATAACCTTAGTAACATCAATTTCCTCACTCTTCCCATTAATAGTTATCTTAGCATGAGTACCGGAAGACTTTTTTATAACTTCAGTAACATATCCTTGAACATAAGTACCATCCTCATAAGTTTCATTTATTGAAACTTTCTTACCAACAAGTTGCTGATAAGAAGAATCTGATATAGACGTATTTAAATTTTGCATTTGTTCAAGTGAAGCAAATTGAGCCATTTGCGCTACATATGCACTTGAATCTTGGTTCTGTGTAGGATCTAAGTTACTTAACTGTGCAGCTAAAATCTTTAAGAATCCATCTTTACTTACACCACTGTCACTCTTTTTCTTAATCGTTGTTCCTCTATCGGTCACAGATTTTGTTACATCCTCTGTCATCTGTATAGCCATATAATCCACCTCCTATGCAAACATGTTTATATTACTATTATCTTTAGCTAGGTTTTCATCTAAACTATCATTTGATGAAACAACCTTATTGTTTAGTAAACTATTTCGTGAGTTATCATTCTGCTGTTTTTGCTCTCCAGCAAGCTGACCTTCAAAGCCTTCTCCTTTAAAGTGAGATGTATCTTCTTGATAAATATCAATATTAACATCTGTTATTTTTATATTTTGCTCACCTAGCTGCTTCTTAATTTCCAATAAATTTTGTGATAGTAGCGCAGTTGTCTCTTTCGAGTTAGCTTTTAAGTTCGCTTTCATGATGCCATCTTCTTGAGTTAATCTAATAGTGATTTCCCCTAAGTTACCCGGGTTAACCTTCACTGTAAGCTCTTTAAGTCCATTAGAATTCATAAACTTAACATCTTTTATTAAATCTTCAACAAAAGTAGCCTTATTTACAGTGAGACCTCTTACTGTATTTACTCCTTGATTTTGAATAGCTGAGCTCCTTGATGCAAATAAATTTATTTTATCCAAAGAATCATCTTTATCATCAATTAACGAATTTAGGAACTTATCTTCTTTTGAAATAACTTTGCTATCCTTTGAAGCTGATGAATTATTAGTTTCATTGTCAGCTGAATCTTCACTGTTACTTTGTGAATAGTTTTTATTAAGCATTTCATCCATCGTTAAAACTTTCTTAGATTCCACTTGCTTATTTTGCAACATATCAGATATTTCAGACATTAAACTCTTTATACCATTCTTAACTTCACTGCCTTCTTTGTTATCATCTGCAAGATTAGCACTTAAGTTACCTAAAATCTTTTCCATTAATTTTAATGAACTAGTATCTAATCCTTCCTTTACTGAATCATTTTTTAAAAGTTCCATTATCTTAGACATAACATCATTTAAACTGCTGTTTGAAGATTTCACATTGCCAATTCCTTCAAGCATACTTTTTAAAGTCTCAGAATTAATTTCTCCATTTGATTTTAAATCTTCCTCTTTAATTCCAAACTTAGCTAGTAGATTTAATAATTCTGTTAAAACATCACTAACCTTATCTTTTGAGTCAGATTTACTTTCTTCTTCCAACTCTTCAAGTTTATCCTTTACTTGATCATCAGCGTTATCATTAACTTTTGTTAAATCATTATTTCTATTAACATTATCTATTTCTTCTTTATCTTCTGATTGCTTAGAAGATGCTTTTGAATTTAACACAGTTTTAAAATCTTCATTTCTTGATGTAGAATTATAACTATTAGTTTTATATGATTCTGTTTCAGATTTACTCGAGACATTTTTTGACCCCTTGAATGCAAGGTCCACCATATTATTTGAAGTATTACCTGATATTTTTGTAGTTGTATCCATTATTCTCACCCCCTTTCAAGTAAAACTTATAGCTAAGCATATTCATAAAAAACTATTCTTAAATTCTATTTATCCAGCACCAGAAATCTCTATTACTAACATACAAATTGCTAATTATTAATATTATTCTGGTTTCTCACATACGCATAAAGGGCAAGTTCATCAAGATTTATTTGCTCCACTCTATCTTGTTCTTTTACATATGCATTATATTTTTTATCCTTTAAAGTTTGAACAGTCTTTCTTTCTTTCTGTTTTTCTGTTAGATCTCGTCTTCTTTTATCTACTTCTTGATTCTTGATATTTAGGTCCTTTTCTGTTGATTTTATACCACTCTGAAGGCCTTGAATATAATATCTTTTTAGCTTTTGATATACCACATCCTCATCAGTAGATATACCTTTATATTTATGATAACTTTCGTTAAGTTCTTGTAGCTTTTCTTCTACTTTCTTTTTCTCTCTTTGGCTTTCAGTAAAAATTCTTTTACTTTCTTCCTCTTTTGAGATTCTAATTTCAAGAAGCTTCTCTAGCCCAAATTTAAATCTTTCAGCCAAAACTTAACCTCCCTTTCGTTAATTACGACAATAAGATATTTCAAACTTCCATTATAGACCTAATTTAAAAAATTATCTAAACATTGATATCAGGGTATTTTCTGTAGTGTCAAAACTTGACTTTTCCTCAATTCCTTGACACAAGAAATTATTTAATACGTCATTATAACTAATTGCCATATCTATTTTTTTGTTACTTCCCTTAACATAAGCACCAATATTAATTAAATCTTCTGATTCCTTATAAGTTGCTAATAGGTCTCTCGCTATTGATGCAGCCTCTTTGTGTTCGTTTGGTGCTATTTGACTCATAAGTCTGCTAACACTGTTTAAAATATCAATAGCTGGATAATGATTTTTGTGAGCCAAATCTCTTGATAAAACAATGTGACCATCTAATATCCCTCTAACTGCATCGGCTATGGGTTCATTAAAATCATCTCCATCAACTAGAACAGTATAAAATGCTGTTATTGATCCATCAGCAGATGTTCCTGACCTTTCCATTAGCTTAGGAAGCTTTGCAAATACTGAAGGCGTATACCCTTTTGTAGCTGGTGGTTCTCCTATAGCCAGTCCAACTTCTCTCTGAGCCATTGCAAATCTCGTTACAGAATCCATCATAAGAATTACTTTTTTACCTTTGTCTCTAAAATATTCTGCAATTGCAGTTGCTGTTAATGCACCTTTAATTCTTATTAGGGCAGGTTTGTCTGATGTAGCACAAACTACAACTGATTTCTTCATGCCTTCTGGTCCTAAGTCTTTTTCTATAAATTCTAGAACCTCTCTTCCTCTTTCTCCAATCAGTGCAATAACATTTACATCTGCTTCTGCTTCTCTTGCTATCATTCCTAGTGTAGTACTTTTACCTACTCCACTTCCTGCAAAAATACCAATTCTTTGCCCATCTCCACAAGTTATAAATCCATCTATCGCTCTAACTCCAGTTGGCATTATCTCTTTAATTCTTTTTCTTTTCAATGGATCTGGAGCATCATTTTCTAGTGGATACTCCTCACCTTCCATAAAGATATTTTCACAATCTAAAGGATTGCCCAACCCATCAATAATATGCCCTAACAACTTATCTGAACATTTTACACTTAATGGTTTGTGTTGAGGTACTACTCTACACCCTGGTGAAATCCCTATAAGTTCATCAAGCGGCATAAGAATTACAAATTCATCCCTAAATCCTACAACCTCACAATTTATTGGGGAATTCCTCTGATTATATATAATGCAAAGTTCCCCTACGAAAGCCTTGATTCCTTGTACTTCTACCGTAAGTCCTATTACTTTTTTAACAATACCTTCACTATAAATTGTAGAGATATTATTCACCTTTTTAACTAGCTTATTAAAATCCAAGCCTAAATCTAACATACAGAATTACTCCTTTACTCTTCAACAAATTATCCAAGTATTGCTTTCCGTATTTGCTCCATACCAACTTCAATGCCTACTTTAACTACACCACTAGATTTTTCTAAAATAGCATTTCCCGGTTCCATAAAATCATCAACTAGAACAAATATCTCATTCTTTATTCCATATGCAATTTTCCATTTTTCAACTTGAGCTTTTATTGATTCTACATGAATTGAATTTACCTTCAAGATAACATTTTCTTCACCTTTTGAGATTTTAAAAGCTTCTTCAACAATAGAATTTAATGAGTCTTCCTTGCTTAATGCTTTTTGTGCAATACTTTCGGCTATCTCTAATGCTAATTTTAAAACTTCCAATTTTTTATTTTCTAAATATTCCTCATAATTTTCATGGGCAGATTTCAAAAGTTGCTCTGCCTTATTTATTATTTCTGCCGCTTCTGCTTTAGCAGCCTCAATTGTTTCATCATATGCTTTCTTATATCCATCATCATATCCATTTTCAAGACCCTGAGCATAACCTTTTTCATATGCATTCTTCTCTGCAACATTTGCATCCATTTGAGCTCTTAAAACAATAACTTGCTTTTCTTTTTTAGCATCTTGTATTATTCTTTGCCCAATGTCTTCATAACGCTTTATAAGTTCTTCTGGATCTATTTGAGGAACTTTAACATCCTCTTCTTCCTTTTCAGTCTCAATTACTTCAAATACTGGTTTTTTAATATTATATTCTGTTGAAATAACTTTACTATCCCCTTGTTTTGCTATCCCTTTTTTTATTAAGTTATACGATGATTGCATCTTCTCCACCTCTTGAAATAATGATTTCATTAGCATCATCTAACCTTCTAATAACAGCAACAATTTTTTGTTGTGCCTTTTCAACATCAGTAATTCTAACAGGCCCTAAGAATTCCATATCTTCTTTTAATGAAGCAGCAGCTCTCTTTGATTGGTTTCTGTAAATACTGTTAGCAACTTCATCAGAACATCCTTTAAGCGCAAGCGCAAGATCCCCTGATTCCACTTCTCTAAGAATTCTTTGAATAGATACATCATCAAGAGAAGTAATATCTTCAAATACAAACATTGAACTCTTAACTTTATCAGCAAGTTCTGCATCTTCTCTTTCTAAACCTTCTGTAATGTTCTTTTCTGTTGTTCTATCAACTGCATTTAATATATTAACTAATGTTTCTACTCCACCTAAGCTCGTCATTTCTGTTCTTACTACTGAAGATAACTTGCTTTCTAATACAGCTTCTATTTCTTTAATTACCATAGGAGATGTATTATTCATAGTAGCAATTCTATATGCTACTTCACTTTGTGTATCTTCCGGTAATTCCGCCATTACTTGAGCAGCTTTATCCGGTTGAAGGTAACATAAAATTAAAGCTATAGTTTGCGGCTGCTCTGATATAATAACATTTAATAATTGATGAGAATCCGCCTTTCGGGCAATTGAAAAAGGTCTGTATTGAGCTGTAGCTTCTGAAACCTTCTCCAATATCTCACTTGCCCTTTGACTCCCTAATGCCTTTGACAATAATGTCTTGGCATAATCCATACCACCTTCAATTATATAATCTCTGGCTTTATTTATTTGTAAAAACTCATTCAATATTTCTTCTCTCTGCTCAGGCGTAACAGAAGTAATATTAGCAATTTCATAGGTTATTTTTTGAATTTCAGCTTCTGGTAATCTTTTTAATATCCCTGATGAAGCTTCTGGTCCAAGTGTTATAAATAAAATTGCCGCCTTATGAACTCCTGTTAACTGATGTTGTTCCTTTGCCATAGCTATCACCTCTCACTTTCAGTCAACCATGACTTAATTATTTCTACAACTTGTTCTGGTTTTTCTTTTGCATATTTCTTAATTTCTTCTTCTAAATGAGACTTTTGAGTCTTAATCTCAAATTCAATTGGATCAAAATTCTCTGGCTCTTTTGGTACTATACTGTCATCAATTAACGTATTTAATAATTGTTCATTTTCAACTTTCTTCTTCTTTCTTCTTCTAGCTATTAAGAAAATAATTATTCCAAGTAGCAATGCTCCTAGAACACCTGCAATAATCATCATTTGATTCTTGCTTGCTGTTGCTGCTTCTGCATTCATAGCATCTATTTCTGCTTTAGCTGCTTGTTGATCAGTTGTATCAAATGCCATTCCAAGTAATGAAACTTGATCTCCTCTAAGCTTGTCTAGGCCAATCGCATTTCCAATTGCATTTTCAAGAGTTTGTCTAGTTGCATCATCTAAGTTTCCATCAACTACAACTGACGCTGTAAGTCTCTTAACTTCCCCTGGTGCACTTATAACCTTTGATTCGCTCTTACCAACTTCATAATTTGTCTTTTGATCTTCTTTACTTGAAGTTGAATTGTTATTGTTGTTTGTCGTTGCCTGATTACTCATATTATTATCTACAGGGCTTTGGCTATCTGTTCCTGTTGTTGAATTATTTGATTCTTTGGAATTTTCTTGACTTATAATTACTTTATTCGGATCTACCACTGTTTGTGTCTTTTGTTTCGAATCAAAATCTAAATCCACATTAACAGTTGCTCTTACTTTATCTTTACCTACAACTGGCTCTAATAAATTCACGATTTCCTTTTTTAATTTATCTTCATATGTTTTTTCTGCATCTTGTTGCTTTGCAATTTCCTCTGAACTCGCTTTATCAGCTTGGTCAGAATTAATATCCTTCGTAAGCAACTTCATATTATCATCAACCACATCAATATTTTCTCTTGGAATATTTTCAGTAGCCCCTGATACTAAAGCAACTATTGATTTAACTTGTTCTTCAGTGATAGTTGCTCCTTTTTTTATTTTTAAGTAAACTGATGCTTTACCTGGATTCTTATCTTTTACAAAAACAGAATCTTGAGCTTCAGTAATATGTACTCTTGCATCCTCTATTTGTGGGAAACTTTTTATAGTCTTCTCTAACTCACCTTGTTGCATTCTAACTTTTTTTATCTTAAACTCTTCATCTGTCATTCCAAATGAGCTGGCATTATCCATAAGTTCATATCCCTTACTGCCAGAGGTTAAAGTTGGTGCTAATTCTAATCTTAATTTATCTACTTGATCCTTTGCAACCCAGATAGTATTATTTGCACTATCAATTTTTGTATCAACCTTTTTCTCACTTAATGTATTGATTACTGTTTGAGCATCTGTTGGGTCAAGATTTGAGAATAATACTTGGTATTTGTTAGAAGATGAATAAAAAATACCACTTATAATTGCGATAATAACTGCTAAAATTGCTACTATAATAGCAATCTTTATTTTCTTACTCTGGGATTTAAACTTTTCCAAAAGCCCCTTAACTTTCTCTAAAAGTTTTCTCATTATTTAGCTCTCCTCACCTTACTACAATTGCATCTTTATTAATTGGTTATACCCATCCAACAATTTATCCCTAGTTTGAGCTAAAAATTGTAAACTTAAACTAGCTTCTTGGTTTTTAATCATTACCTCATCAATATTAACATCTTCACCCTTGATAAACTTAGTTGAAGTTAAATCAGCAGTTGTCATTTTATCATTCGTGTCATCTATCGTCTTTTTTAGAACATTCCCAAAACTAATTGATTCAGTCTTCTCATCCTTATCTTTGACAGTATTTATTGTCTGAAATTTACCATTAAATAAAATCTCATTTTGCGCAAATTTATCTTCTATTCTCATTTATAACTCTCTCCTATCTTCCTATTTCTAAAGCTTTTGAAAACATGCTTTTCAGAGCATTAAATGTATCTACATTAGCTTCATATGATCTTGTTGCTACCATCATATCAGCCATTTCATTTAATACATTTACGTTAGGCATTGTAACATACCCAGTTTCATCGGCATCAGGATGAGTTGGATCATATACTTTCCTTAAAGGTGATGAATCCTTTTCAATTTTCACCGCCTTTACTCCAGCCATATCTTTATTTGCATCAAGTGCCTCTTGAAACACGGCTACCTTTCTAACATATGGTCCACTTCCATCTGCACTTCTTGTTGTGCTAGCATTAGCCATATTGGAAGTTATCGTGTCCATTCTTAATCTTTCAGCTGCAAGCCCTGTTGCACTTATTTGCATTGAACTAAATGCATTCATTCTCAATTCCCCCTTATTTCTCTTTTCACGAATACTTAATTTTACCTACTCCCTAATAAAAAAAATCATAACTAAATTTATTCATAAATTATTTTATAACAGTCTTTAAATTATTAAATTTATTATTTATATTAGTTATTAAAGCATTGTACTTAAGTGTATTGGCTGCTTGATTAACTTTTTCTATATCTAAATCAACATTATTGCCATCGCTTCTCATGCTTGTACTCTTATCCTGCTCAATTGATATATTTTCATTTGTTGTATTATTACTAGCAAAATGAACATCATTTGTCCTCTTCAATTCAAAACTTGAAGAATTTTCGTTTTTTAAATTCTCTTCAAAAACCACATTGAATCTCTTGTAATTTTTAGTATTAACGTTAGCCATATTATTAGCTATTGTTTTTGCTCTAACATCTGATGCCTTTATACCATTTTTAATTAATTCATATGTAACATCATTACTAATAGATT
>Ga0209281_1000555_pt1 | contig 45822 bp, 49 predicted proteins | sample MedtruBG_FD_187514 | JGI IMG/M metagenome (GOLD analysis project Ga0209281, IMG submission 187514) | Root nodule microbial communities of legume samples collected from California, USA - Medicago truncatula BG (SPAdes) (version 2) | ecosystem: Host-associated > Plants > Roots > Nodule | place... | reverse complement strand
CTGAATCTGTGCCAACTGTATTGTTTAAGATAAGAATTCCTAGGATTTTCATAGCGGTTATAATAGGTGCTGCTTTAGCTATTGCAGGAGTAGCATATCAAGGTTTGTTTAAAAATCCTATGGTATCTCCAGATATATTGGGAGCATCATCTGGTGCAGGATATGGTGCCGCAATAGCAATTTTATTATCTTTTGGTTCATCAGGAATTCAAATATCAGCATTTCTTTTTGGATTAGCTGCAGTATTAATTACAATTATAATAAGCAAGTGTGTCGCTAGATCAAATAATAACATTTTGGCATTGGTATTAACTGGAATGGTAGTTAATACATTATTTTCTTCATTTATATCCATTACAAAATATTTAGCAGATACAGATGACAAACTTCCAGCTATAACATTTTGGCTGATGGGTGGGCTTTCATCAGTAAGTTTAAAAGATTTATTGATTATGATATTTCCTTTCCTAGTTGGGATTATCCCACTCCTTTTAATAAGATGGAAATTAAATGTACTTTCTTTTGGTGAAGAAGAAGCTCAAGGAATGGGTGTAGATACCAGGAAAATAAGAGCATTAATAATATTTTGCTCAACTCTTCTTACTGCATCAGCTGTATCTATAGGAGGAATGATAGGTTGGATTGGACTAATAATACCTCATATTGCAAGACTTATTGTAGGACCCAATTATAAAGTTTTATTACCGGCGTCTGCACTTATCGGCGGTATATTCTTGCTTATAGTTGATGATGTAGCGCGTTGTTTATTAAGTATAGAAATTCCAATTGGTATTTTAACTTCAATTATAGGTGCTCCATTTTTCTTGTACTTATTATTTAAAGAGAGGAGACAAAAAGAATGATAATGGAAATAAAAGATATTATATGTGGTTATGGAAATAGAAAAGTAGTTAATGGAATTTCAATAACTGTTGAATCTGGAGAGATATTATGTTTACTTGGACCAAATGGAGTTGGAAAAACCACTTTATTTAAAAGTTTATTGGGATTTTTAAAGGTTAAAGGCGGAAATGTGATGATTGATGGAGAAGATATAAGCAAATGGCCTAGAAAAAAAATAGCCCAAGCTGTTGGATATGTTCCGCAAGCTCATAATTCGTCTTTTGAATTCAAAGTATTAGATGTTGTTGTTATGGGACGTGCAGCATATATAGGAGCAATGTCCTCACCTTCTAAAAAGGACATAGAGATAGCTGAGGAATCTTTAAGAGCATTAGGTATATATTTTTTAAAGGATAGGATATATACAGAGATTAGCGGTGGAGAAAGGCAAATGGTATTGTTAGCTCGTGCTCTAACACAACAGCCAAAGATATTAATTATGGATGAACCAACTTCGAACTTAGATTATGGCAATCAAGTAAGATTGTTGCAGCAAGTTAATGAGTTGGCAAAAAAGGGGTTAGCTATTATAATGACGACCCATTCTCCAGATCATGCGTTTCTTTGTTCATCAAAGGTGGCACTTTTAGAAAGAAATAATGAATTTAAAGTTGGTTCTGTTAATGATATTGTAACAGAAAGAAATCTAAGAGAGGCTTATGGCGTAAAGGTAAGCATAGTCAAGACTATAGGAAGTAATGGAGAAGAAATAAGTACATGTGTGCCGTTGTTAAATTAAATAGTAATATAAGAAAATGAATTATGTTAGCTAAATACAGAAAAAGTTTAATTTTATGAATTATCTAGTGCTTTTTTACAAAAAGAGAAAAACGAAAGCAGATTTTAAAGGAGGAGATGAAGATGGGTATTAAAAATTCAGTAAGTTTTTATTTTATATATTTATTTCGATTGTTATCGAATTACATTATTGGTCTTTAACAATACAAAAATATAACTATTCATTCAGAATCGTTTGAAAAGCTGGATATAAATAAAACTGCTAAGGAATTTTATAGTAATGATAAAAATTAAATTAAAGATAGTAAAGGAAGTGTATATTTATGAAAAATAATATTAGTATCAACTTTAAATATATTGTTATTAAAATAATATGTACAATTACATGTGTATTTCTATTTGCAGGATGTAGTAAAACATCACAAGAAAAAACAACTGAAAATAAGGAAGCTTTAACTAAAGAAGTAACTGATATGTCAGGAAGAAAAGTTACAATCCCAACAAAAGTCAATAAGGTGGTTTCTCTTAGTAACAATACTACTGTTGATTTATATACTTTAAATCCTGATAAGTTAGTGGGATTAAGTTTCACACCAAAGCCGGAGGCTAAAAAATATCTAGGAGAAAAATTTATTAATCTGCCTGTACTTGGGACAACCTCTGATAAAAAGCTAGACTATGAAAGTGTACTAAAATTAAAGCCTGATTTAATTGTTTGTTCAGATGAAGATGAGGTTTATCCAGCGGATGATATCCAAGAACAGTTGAAAATTCCAGTTGTAAAAGTATCAACAGACTTAGAATCTACTGATAAAGTATATGAATTTTTAGGTGAATGCATTGGTGAGCAGCAACGTGGAAAAGAGCTCGCAGATTATTCAAGGAAAACTATTGATAATGTAAAATCTCTTGTGAAAAAAATACCTGAGGATAAAAAGATAAAGGTATATTATGCTGAAGGTGGAGAAGGACTTCAAACAGATATTTCAGGTAATGTGCATACTGAAGTTTTAGATTTAGTACAAGGCAAAAACGTTGCAGATATTGCTGAAGAAAAGGTTGGATCTATGGCAAGTGTATCCATGGAGCAAGTTTTATCTTGGAATCCGGATGTTATTTTAGAAGGTGCTACAGCAGTTAAAGGAAATTTCTTTAAGAATGTGTATAGTGATCAAAAGTGGGCAAATATAAAAGCAGTAAAGGATAAAAAAGTATATAAAATCCCGGCTTTGCCATTTAATTTCTTTGATAGACCACCTTCAGCCGTAAGAATAATTGGAATACAATGGTTAGCAAATTTGTTATATCCTGACTATGCAAAGTTAGATATAAATACAGAAATAAAGAATTTCTATAAAACTTTTTATAAATATAATTTAACTGATGATGAAGTTAAAGAGTTATTGAATAATGCTGCATTAAATAAGTAAAAGTCAAAACTTTATTATAAAAAATTCTTATTGAAGGAGTGATTAATATAGAACCGGCAGGCAGACTTAGATTGGGGAAAGGATTATTTAGAAATCATCTATCTAGTGAACAGAATAATAATCTTAAAGATAATATTATTATTTATAGTCTTGTAATTTTGCTAATTATATTATTTCTATTATCATTTTCTATAGGAAATTATGCTGTTTCATTACCTGAATTGATTAAGATTTTTATAGGAAAACTATTAAACTTACAAGTTACTTGGGATGTTACTATGGAAACAGCGCTATTTAATATACGTATTCCTAGAATTTTTGCAGCTATTTTAATAGGTGCTGCCTTAGCTACGTCAGGAGCTGCATATCAAGGTATGTTTAAGAATCCAATGGTTTCACCTGATATTTTGGGAGTTTCTGCTGGTTCGGGATTTGGAGCAGCCATTGCAATTTTATTATCTTGGAATATAGTAGGTATACAATTATCGTCACTTCTAGTTGGACTAATTGCAGTATCTTTAACATATTTTATTAGTAAATTTCTTAGTAAAGGAAATAACACAGTCTTGATTTTGATATTAACAGGTATGGTAATTTCAACAATATTCTCATCTTTTATATCGATTTCTAAATATGTAGCTGATCCTGAAACTAAATTACCAGCAATTACATTTTGGTTAATGGGGAGTCTGTCCTCTATAAGAAACAAGGATTTAATTATATTAGTATTTCCATTCATTCTAGGAATTGTCCCACTATTTTTGATAAGATGGAGACTAAATATACTATCGTTTGGAGAAGAGGAAGCACAAGCGATGGGAATTGATGCTAATAAAACAAGAATAGTAATAATTATATGCTCGACTTTATTAACTGCATCATCGATGTCAATATGTGGCGAAATAGGATGGATAGGCCTTATAATACCGCATATTGCACGTTTTATAATAGGTTCCAATTATAAAAAGTTATTGCCTGTTTCCATGTTAATTGGAAGTATATTCTTACTTTTAGTTGATGATATTGCTAGAGGTATTTTAATTAAAGAAGTTCCGATTAGTATTTTGACATCGTTAATCGGAGCACCATTATTTTTCTACTTACTACTTAGAACAGCTAGAAATAATTTTGTTCAGTAAATGGTACTACAAAATGGTTTGTACGCTTTGATCCAGTGATAAAATAGTAGAAACTACTCTTAGTAAAAAAATGGACATTAAATAAAAAAAATTAATAAGATAGGAAGAATAATATGGATAATTGTAAATGTAATTTAGAAAAAGTGGTAAAAAAAACTGAGCAAACAAATAAATCTATAACAATAAGACCAGTTAGTCCTAAAGATGAAATGGCTTGGAAAGAAATGTGGAATGAATATAATAATTTTTATGGAGCAGAAATAAGTGAAGAAATTACAACATCAATTTGGATGCGCATTCTTGATAAATACAGCTCAATAGGAGTACTTATTGCTGAAAATCAAGATGGAGCTATAGGTTTTGCTAATTATGTGCTTCATGAATATACTTGGAGTACAGGATTTGCTTGTTTAATGGATGATTTATTTGTTGTTTCGAAAGCGAGAGGAAACGGTACTGCATCATTACTAATTGAAACTTTAATCAAAATGGGAAGGGAATCTGGATGGACAAGAATATATTGGATGACGCGAGAAGGAAATTCAGTAGCTAGGTCGCTATACAATAAATTTTGTCAGAATGATGGCTTTGTTAGATACACAATTGCTCTAGATGGTATACGTCCTTCAGATGGTAATAGCAAATAAACTAGAGGCATTTCACAATAATTAGTAAATTATTGTGAAATGCCTCTAGTTTATTTTCTGTAATTCATCGATAAGTTCATCTTCAACTAATTCCATATTTGTTTTTCCGATATACCCGAACTTCATATCATGGGGGCGTATAAAATTCATTGCCCTATAATAAGTGGCATGATCCATATATCCTGTATAGAAAAAAACAAAATCATAATTTATTAAAATATTAGGATCAAAACTTCCGTTAAATCCATTTAGAGTGCGTAAAGTAGGATATTTTTCTCTGAATTTTCTTCGCCATTCTTTAGTTCCTCCAATAATAATTATATTATATATTGCAATAAAATAATCTAATGTCTTCTTAGGAAGTTCCGGTACATAAGAATTATTTGATTTAAATAAATATTCTCTTATTTCATTTAATTCATTTCTATATTTTTTTTCTGATAATAATTGATTTTCAAGTTCTTCAATTCTGTTTTTTAGAGTTGATATTTCGAAATTATGTTTTTTATTTAAATCATTTGTTATATTATTCAAAAGTGTATTTTGTGATTCATTTTCTTTTTCTAGAGAGTTAATGTTTGTTATTAAATTAGTATTTTCTTCTTCTAATTTTTCTAGTTTATTTTCTAAAGAATTTATTTCTAATAAAGATGTATCAGTATTATTATTAAAGTATAAATTTCTAGAATTCGTGTATTCATTAATTAATGATTTTATAAAAATACCGCTAATTAAAGTTTGAAACAATAAATCCATATCTATCGGTCCGGTTTTTCTTTTTATATAGGATAATATTATTTCATCAATATTTAGAAAATCTGAATTAGAAAAAAGATGATTGATATCATATTTATTTATGATAAAGATATTTTCTAATATTTCACCAAATTCATTAATGGTTTCTTGATTATTTCTTAAAATATCTTTATAATTATTTATTTTTCCAAATTCTTTTTTTAATAAACTTTTGATTTCCTGTATTTCTTTTTTGTGAAGTTCAATTTCTTTATCAATTATTCTTGTTATTGGATCATAAAATTCAAAATATTTCATATCTTCAATTATTGAAAGAACGAAACCTTGATCAACAATTTCTTTTGAGCGATATAGGCAAAAATAGAAATACATCGATGCATCTAGTCTTGCTTCGATTTTTCTCGTGATTTCATCCATTTTAAGATATCTTTTTGCTAAATCTCTTTTATCGTGCTTTTTAGCAGCATTAAAAAGCACAGGATAAAACTTTCTTAATAAGTTAATTATAGTGTCTCTTAAAACGTAGTCTGTTTCAGCTATTAGCAGAATTCCTAATGCTTTCCTTCCGTGAATTTCCTGTTCAAGAGTACCTTGAGTCATGATAACGTGCTTAATACAAGTTGAGTTTATAGCAGCATTATTATATTTAATCATATCCAATTGATATATTTTATTGATGTTTTTAATAAGTTCCTTATTTTTGGCTATAGATATGCTTAAATTAGATAAAATATAATCTTTAAAAATTGATGAAGATATATTCCATTCTTCTCCAAGCATTTTTGAAAAGCTTTCAATGTTTAGATTATCTGAATATGCTGTTTTTCTTATGGATTCCATTTGCAAAACACCCCCCTTGAAGAAATGGAAAACATATGATATTAATAACTCATATGCTTTGTTTAAAATAATTCATTACATAACGATACAAGATTGTATAAAACACTACGAAATGGTATTAAAAATATTATAAAGTGTATACTTTAGTATTGCAATAGCTTTGTTTAAAATTTGTAAATAAGAAAGTATTAATTTGTTGGATAATATATGAAAAGTTTGATAATTAAGACAGAATGCTTGAAAAACATATAAATCTATCAGATAATAAGTATATTACTAGATGATTGAAAGGTGGATGTTTAAAGTGAAATCAAGTGCAGGTCTATCTACTCAAGAAGTTGCTGAAATACTAAATATTTCGAAAAATACGGTTTATGAATTGATTAAAAGAGGAGAGCTTCCTTCATATAGAGTTGGACGAAAAGTTCGTATTGATGAAAATGATATTGAAGAATATAAAAATAAAAGCAGAACTAATTTAAAGCGAAATATTCAAGTGAAAACAAATCAGAATGAGGAATTGTTTGGTATTAATTATAATTCGAAGCAATTTCTTCCGGTTACAAATTTTAAAAAAGATTTTATAATTTGTGGTCAGGATATCTTACTTGATGTATTAACAAGGCATTTAGAACGTCATCCTAAAGGGGTTCAAGCACTCAGGTGTTACATAGGTAGTTATAATGGTTTGGTTGAATTATATAGGGGGAATGTAACTGTTGCAACATCTCATTTGTGGGATGGAAATATTGATGAGTACAATCTTTCTTACATACCAAGGTTACTTCCGGGCATTCCTTGTGCTATTGTCCATTTGGTTTGCAGAATGCAAGGGTTTTATGTAGCAAAAGGCAATCCTAAAAATATAAATACTTGGTCGGATTTAACTCGTTCAGATGTTTTGATGATAAATCGAGAAAAGGGGTGTGGTGTTCGGGTTTTAATTGATGAAAAGCTTAAGAAACTAGGAATATCTCCTAAGCTAATTAGTGGTTACGGAAATGAAGAATTATCGCATTTAGCTGTAGCAAGTACTGTTGCAAGAGGTGATGCAGATGTAGGAGTTGGAAATGAAAAAGCTTCGCTTCAGGTTAGTAATGTTGACTTCATACCACTACAAAAAGAAAGGTATGATTTAATAATAAAGAAAGAAGATTTGGATACTCCGCCAATTCAAGCTGTATTGGAAATTCTTAATTCAAAAGAATTTCAATTAGAGCTGCTTGGAATAGGTGGATACGACATCAGTGAGACAGGAAAGATTATTGTGCAGGATTAAAAACATAAATATATTATTTAATCATAAAATAAAACTTTATAGATATCTATAAAGTTTTATTTTAATATAATATTCATGCAAAATAGTTTCAAGTTATTTATATAAGTGAAATGCCACTAGGTGAACAAGCAGCTCCGCAAGTTGAGCAATCGCTTGTACATTTAGGAGTATCATCTAATTGAAGCTCCTCAACTATAAAGGTGCATTCTTCAATTTCAAACTTAACGCCATCATCAAATGAAACTGAAGTGTCGAAGAAATTTATTTTTAACGGATAAATATAAAAATCACCATTACCAAGATCGTCATAAGATTTGGGTTCGAATTCATAGACTTTTTCAAGAGAATCAATAACTGTGACCTTATTCTTTGATGAAAGAAGAGATTCAATATAGCCATCTTCGGAAAAATTAACTGATTTTATTTCTTTAAAGAATGTGTAATTATTTGCATCAAATGCTGAAATGTTTCCTATTGGAGTTGGAATGGAAATTGGAGCGCTTGGTTCGAAAGCTTTTATATTTCCGTTTTCATAAAGTGAAAAACCAAGTCGAACTGATTGTATGCCGAGAGGTGTATCGATTTCTAATCTTTCTTTTGGCCATAGGGATAGGCCCTTCACATTACCATTTTCGTAAAAATATATTCCGGTTGTTCTTAAATTATAATTTCCGAAAGGGAGGGTTAAGTTTATTTCTTTACTCAAGCTATATTCTTGTTCCTCGTCCCAATAAGCAGAGAGTTGTCCGTTTAAAGGAAAAATCCTATTGATATTTTCATTAGGGTAAAATGTGATTAATTCAGAGTTTATAATTCCTATAGATGTTTCGATTGGTGTTTGGTTGTTTAATGAAATACGTTGAATCACTCCGTCTGGATAAAACGAAATTGATTTAATATATTTACGCCTAATATCAATATAGTCGTATTGAGGAATCAAATCTCCATATTTTGTTTTTAATATATTAGGTTTATTAGTAGTACAATCTTTTAAGTTACCATTCTCGTATAGGTTATAACTAGATATTCCTGAAATTGATCCATAATTAGTTACTAAAGTTTCCATTGTTATTCCTCCTCTATATTTATAATAAAATCACTAGTTTAAACTGGTTTTTGTATCATTCTTATTAAGTTATTTATTTTGAGTTGCGCTTAGGGAAAATTGATACGCTGATATTACCGTCTTTACGAGTAATGGTGTGAAAGTTGTAGCCCATATGAGCTAATTCTCTGTCAAACCATTTAGGAACATGATCACAAACGACTTCTAAACTTTCGAATTCTTCGTCTTTTAAAAATGGAATTAAAATTTGTTTAGATGAGACTGTTCCATCCTCTTGTAAAAGTTTTTTTAGATCAATAGTGTAATTTCCGTAATTATCTATTTTTTCAGGGAAAAATTTGTTTGAGGCTTGAGATGCTAAGAGTTTTTCTTCTTTCTGAAGTTTGGTTTCAGATATAAGGACGGATTCTAAGAAGTTACTTGGTGTTCCGCTGAGTTCATAGACATTGAAAAAATATGATTCTAAAATACTAAATAGCTGCCCTGAAACCTCTTTTGCGACTAAAACTTTGCAATCATCAAGTTTTTCTACTAAGTCAGATAAGTTTTTTCTTATATTAATGATGTTGCTATTTGTTGAGATTGAATATGGTAGACTTTTAGATTCTATCCATTCTTGATTTTCTCTTTTATAAAGCTTAATTTCTCCATCATCCAGCCAAGAGCATGTCTCACCATTACCATTTAATAAAACTGCAATTGAATTCATATAAATCACTCTCCTAAAAAATAATATATTCGAATACAATCAACTCAGACAAATTGTGTGAAATTGGTCTAAACATGATGTATTGTTATAATTATAGAGGTGATGATATATAAAATCAACTAATTTTTGTTAGAAGAAATTAATTTTTACAGAGAGTTTATTGTTAATTATGGGAAAAATAACTTAAAAACATGTTGACAATAGCTAAAAAAGTGCGTAAAATGACAACAAGACAAGAGTAAAAAGTGTTAATTTGTATTAAACAACACAAGACATAACAAATCGGAAAAAAATAACCAAAAAACTATTGACAAATAATTAAAATGAACGTAGAATAACTACAAGATCAAAAAATAATAGTACAACAACTATTAATTCTTAAATTAAATAATACAAAACGTGATTAAATGGAATATAGAAAAAATTGAAGGTATTCATGTTTTATTTTAGTAATTCCAATTAAACATTCTTATACAAAGGCGTATAATTATAGTCCTAGATAGTTATAACGCAATATCTTATAATTCTAAAGCTTCTATTATACAAAGACGTATAGTTAAGTAACTTAAAGTAGTTATAACATACAGTATTTGTTCTTAATCAAATCTAAAAATTTTCCTTATACAAAGATGTATATTTAAATTTTATATAATTAAGATACAAAAATATTTGAATTTACGTTTAAACTTCATATAATTGCAATGGCGCATATTCTTTATAAATAATTATTAGATTTTACATCATTAAAAAATAAGATTTATATTATTGAAAAAAGATATTATCAATAAATAATATTGCTTCTTATTTATAATGATTAAAATATATAAAAAAATATTTAAACATGAAGGGAGTTTTTATTATGAAAAAAATCGCATTTTATGGAAAAGGTGGAATAGGGAAATCTACTACACAACAAAACACTGCAGCTGCAATGGCTAAATTCTACAATCAAAAGGTATTTATTCACGGGTGTGACCCAAAAGCAGATTCAACTCGTATGATCCTAGGAGGTAAACCACAAGATACTCTAATGGACATGCTTAGAGAAGAAGGTGAAGATGCAATAACAGTAGAAAAAGTTGTTAAAGATGGTTACTTAGGAATTAAAGGTGTTGAATCTGGAGGTCCAGAACCAGGAGTTGGATGTGCAGGTAGAGGAGTTATAACAGCAATTAATTTAATGGAAGATTTAGGAGCATATACTTCAGATCTTGATTATGTATTCTATGATGTATTAGGTGACGTTGTATGTGGAGGATTTGCAATGCCAATCAGAGATGGTAAAGCACAAGAAGTTTACATTGTAACTTCAGGTGAAATGATGGCAGTATATGCAGCAAACAATATTTGCCGCGGATTACTTAAATATGCAAATCAAAGTGGAGTTAGATTAGGTGGATTAATCTGTAACAGCCGTAATGTTGATAGAGAAAAAGAACTTATGGGAGAATTTGCAGATGCACTTGGAACTCAAATGATACATTTTGTACCTAGAGACAATGTAGTTCAAGTAGCAGAATTCAATAAGAAAACAGTAATGGAATATGATTCAGAATGTAATCAAGCTAAAGAATATGGCGAACTTGCAAGAAAGATCATAAATAATAAAAATTTTGTAATTCCAACTCCATTAAGTATGGATGAATTAGAAGCTATGGTTGTTAAATACGGAATAGCTGAATAAAAAATAGTAGGAGGTGTAGCAAATGCCATTAACGTTGTTTAAAAGTGACGAGCTTATACCAGAACGTAAAAAACATGTTTATATAAAAGCTCCAGGAGAAGATATAACAGAGTTTTTACCACTTTCAAATGAGGAAACTATTCCTGGTACATTATCAGAAAGAGGATGTGCATTCTGTGGAGCTAAGCTGGTTATAGGTGGAGTTTTAAAAGATACAATTCAAATGATACATGGACCAATTGGATGCGCTTATGATACTTGGCATACAAAAAGATATCCAAGTGATAACGACAACTTCCAATTGAAATATGTTTGGTCAACAAATATGAAAGAAAGTAATGTTGTATTTGGTGGAGAAAAACAATTAAAAGCGAGTATGATTGAAGCTTTTAAAGAAATGCCAGATATAAAGAGAATGTTTGTTTATACAACATGTGCTACTGCATTAATAGGGGATGACCCTAAGGCTGTTGCAAAACAAGTAGAAAAAGAATTAGGGGATGTAGATATATTCGTTGTTGAATGTCCAGGATTTGCAGGTGTAAGTCAATCTAAGGGTCACCATGTTCTTAATATTGGTTGGATAAATGAAAAAGTTGGAACTGTTGAGCCAGAAATAACTAGTGAATATACAGTTAATCTAATTGGTGATTATAATATTCAAGGTGATGCATATGTATTACATTGTTATATGGAAAAGTTAGGAATCCAAATAGTTGCTGACTTTACTGGAAATGCAACTTATGATGAGTGTCGTTCAATGCATAGAGCACAAGTAAGTGTTGTAAACTGTGCGAGATCAGCAGGATATTTAGCAAATGAACTTAATAAGAGATACGGAATTCCAAGACTTGATGTTGATACTTGGGGATTTAGTTACACTGCTGAAGCACTTAGAAAAGTAGGTGTATTCTTCGGTATTGAAGATAGAGTTGAAGCTCTTATTGAAGAAGAAATGGAAAAATACAAAGCTAAAATGGATTGGTATAAGGAACGTTTAAGTGGTAAAAAAGTTGCTATTTGGACAGGAGGACCAAGATTGTGGCACTGGACTAAAGCATTAGAAGATGATTTAGGAATGACAGTTGTTGCGATGTCTTCAAAGTTCGGTCATCAAGAAGATTTTGAAAAAGTTATTTCAAGAGGTCATGAAGGTGCTATATATATTGATGATGCTAATGAACTAGAATTCTTTGATGTGTTAGAAATGGTACATCCAGATGTAGTTTTCACAGGACCTAGAGTTGGAGAGCTTATTAAGAAAGTTCATTTACCATATGTTAATGGACATGCTTATCACAATGGTCCATATATGGGATTTGAAGGTGCAGTAAATATGGCAAGAGATATATATAATGCTGTAAACAGCCCAATGATGAAATTAGCTGCTGATGATATTGTGGCACAATCAAAAGCAATAATAAGTGGATCGTTTTAATACTTATTTAGAGAGGTGAAGATTGTGGAAAGTAATGTAAATGAATTATATAAATATATTCAACAAAAATATTTATGGCAATTCTATTCAAGAAATTGGGATAGAGAAAATAACATTAACGGCATTTTAGATGCAGCAAAAGAATTGCTAATGACCGGAAAATGTTCTTTAGGGGATAGCTTAACAGATAGACATTATTATAGTGAAGCTAAAATTGTTGTAAGCGATATTAAAAGAGATTTGAAATTTGTAGAAGGTTTAAATGAAAAGGGTATTGCAGAGTTAATAGACAGAGTTAAGGCAAAATTAATTGATGTTACGGTAACAAATTCATTAAATGGCGAACTTAATGTTGGATACTATTAAAGGCAATATTTTTAAAACACAAAAGCATTAATTTAGGAGAAGAGGTGAAAGTATGTCTTGTTCTTTACAGGAAAAAGAAAGAAAAGGAATAATAAATCCTATATTCACTTGTCAACCTGCGGGTGCTCAATTTGTAGGTATAGGAATTAAAGATTGTATACCATTAGTTCATGGTGGTCAAGGATGTTGTATGTTCGTAAGACTTTTATTCGCACAACATTTTAATGAGAACTTTGATATTGCTTCATCATCAGTTCATGAGAGTACTGCTGTTTTTGGTGGGTTATCTCAAGCTGAGGAGGCTGTAATAACTATGATAGGTAGATATCCATATTTAAGAATTCTTCCTATTATAACAACATGTTCAACTGAAACAATAGGTGATGATGTAGACGGGTTAGTACTAAAATTAGAAAAGAGAATTAAGAAGGAATTCCCTGATCGTGAAATAATCTTAGTACCAGTCCACACACCAAGCTATACCGGTAGTCAAATAAGTGGTTACGATAACGCTATTAACGATATTGTAACAAAGGTAGCTAAAAAAGGCAAGAAAAATAATAAAATTAATGTGTTTACTGGTTGGGTAAATCCAGGAGATGTAAAAGAAGTTAAACATATATTCGAGGAAATGCAAATAGAAGGCAATTTCTTGATGGATACTGAGAGTTTTGATGCTCCGACTATGCCAGGTAAAGATTCCTTTGCCCATGGTAGCACTACTGTTGAGGATTTAGAAGATAGTGCTAATGCAAAAGCATCAGTAGTTCTATGTAAATATGAAGGTGGTAAAGCAGCTAAAACTTTAGAAACTAAGTTTAAGGTACCTGCGGTAATTGATAGTATGCCAATAGGAATTAAAAATACAGATAAATTTTTAATGAACCTTACTAAATTAACTGATAGAAAAGTACCAGAGTCTTTGGCGATAGAACGTGGTAAAGCAATTGATGCAATAGCTGACCTTGCACATATGTTCTTTGCTGATAAGAAAGTTGCTATTTATGGTGATCCTGATTTAGTTTTAGCATTAGCAGAATTCTGCATAGAATGTGAAATGAAACCTGTATTATTATTATTAGGCGATGATAATAAAGGTTATGCCAAAGATCCAAGAATTGAGGAATTAAAAAACAAAGTTGATTTCGATATGGAAATCATTACTAATGCGGATTTATGGGATTTAGAAAGCAGAATAAAAAATAAAGAAGTTGAGTTAGATTTAATTATGGGACATTCAAAAGGCAGATATGTTGCTATTGACAATGAAATTCCTATGGTTAGAGTTGGATTCCCAACTTTTGATAGAGCAGGATTATATAGAAATCCAGTAATTGGTTATAATGGAGCTATATATTTGGCTGAAACTATTGCAAATGCATTATTCTCACATATGGAGTATAAGCATGAAAGAGAATGGGTATTAAATGTTTGGTAAAAACCTATACCTATAATAAAAACTGATAAAATCTCACCATTTTATAATATTGTGAATATGTCCTAATATAGGTATTAGGACATATTCCTTATTAATAATTCAATTAAAAATTTATATTAAAAGGAGGGCGATTGTTATGAATAAAAAGTTAGATAATGATAGTAGTGTAGTTTTTCAAGGAAGATTAAGCGAACTGTACAAGTTAGCAAAGGAAGGAAAAATTCCGACAAGTCTTCAAGGTAGTCATACACGTCCTTGTAAATTTTGGACAGCAACCAAAATATTAAGTGGAATAAATAATTCTGTTATTATTACACATGGTCCAAGCGGGTGTGCTTATGGAGTTAAAAAGACCTATAAGTTAACAAATTCTCGTAATAGTGGATCAATATATGAACCCGTTATAAGTACTAACATGGATGAAAAGAAGGTAGTTTATGGAGGGGATAAAGAATTAGATGGGGCAATCTCAGAAGTATATGAAAAATATCATCCTGACGTGATTTTTGTAGCGTCAAGTTGTGCTACAGGCATTATAGGAGATAATATAGATGCAATTGTTGAAAAAAAGAGTAAAGAAATAGATGCAGAAATTATGGCAATACATTGTGAAGGCTTTGCAGGAGAATACAGAAGTGGATTTGATTTAGTTTTTGAACAGATAGTAAAGCTTATGGATCCGCCAAAAGAAGAATTAAAAGAAGAATTAAAATATTCAGTAAATATCGTTGGTGGTAAAATGGGTGCTGAGAGAACGGAAGTTCAAACAGATGTTAAGGAATTAATAAGACTTGTAACAGATATGGGAGCTAAAGTCAATTCAGTTATAGCTGGTAATTGTACATTGGAAGAATTAAGGAAAGCACCAAGCGTAGCAGTTAATTGTGCTTTATGTTTAGATATAGGCTATGCTATAGGAAATACTATGCTAAAAGAATTTAATACTCCATTAAATTCAACAATATTACCATATGGTATAGAAGCAACAAAAAAGTGGCTTATGGGTGCAGCGAAATATTTACATATGGAATCTGAGGCCGAAGCTTTAATAAAGAAAGAATTTAAAGAAATAGAAGAAGAATTTGAAGAAGCTAAAGCTAAGTTAAAAGGAAAAACGGCTATAATAGAAGGGCATGATGCTGTAAAATGTTTATCTATAGCACATATGTTAGAAAGAGATTTTGAAATGGATCCTATAATATATAATTTTCATCCTTGGAGCACAGATGCAAGACAAACTAGTATAGACTATTTATTAGAGACAGGTATGGATCCTAAAATCTTAATTACAAAAGGAACATTAGCTTTTGGAAAATATGAATCTATGAAACAGACAGAGGAAGAATTAATGAATTTCATTGGAGATTTAAAGCCGGAAACTACAGTTTATTTTGGTTCTTCGTTGAGTTTTCCTAAGATTCCTGTTGTTGATTTAAATGCAATCTTAAATAGACCTAGATTTGGATTTAAAGGTGCATTGAAGGTAGCTAAATGTATTAACACTGCCCTTCAATATTCATTTAGAGAACGTAGTGCAATGTTTAAGAAAATAGTATTTCCAGAAGAAAATGTAGGATTAACTTCAAATTCGCTTACGTCTAAGCTTGGGAATGACCTTCCTGATTGTACTATGTATGGAGAAAGGAGAAGGGGAAAATGTATGATGAGTTAAAGTTTAGTAATTGTAATCATAGCAAAGATCCTTTAATAGGATGTGCTCTTGAAGGAGTTGCAAGTGTAATAGCCGGAATAAAAGATGTAAGTATAGTAATACATTCTCCTCAAGGATGTTCATCTACAGTTGCATCAGCTTTTGATAGTCATGAGGTTGATTTTACCAAGAGAAAAGTAGGTTGTACAAGATTATTTGAATCAGATATCATTCTAGGTGCATCAGAAAAACTTGAAAATCTTATAAGGGAAGCTGATAATACTTTTAATACAAAAGTAATGTTTGTAGTAGGAACTTGTGCTGCAGATATTATTGGTGAAGATATAAAAGGATTATGTGATTCTCTTCAAAGTGAAGTTAAATCTAAATTAATACCAGTATTTGCAGGTGGTTTTAGAGGAAATGCGTATGACGGTATAGATATAGGTCTTAAGGAATTATTGAATTTTATTGAAAAAAGTGAAGATAAAATCGCTAATACTGTAAATATAATTGCTCCTCAAGGCAGCATAAATCCAACATGGTGGGCAGATTTAAATTGGTTAAAAAGCGTATTAGATTTTTTGGGAATAAGAGTTCAAACTGTAATACCATATGACATTTCTTTAGAAGATTTAATAGATGCAAGTAAAGCATCTGCGAATATTTTACTCAGTCAAGATGTCGGATATAAGTTTTGTAAGAAGATGGAGGAAGAATTTAATATTCCATTAATACTTAATGATATTCCGCTTCCAATTGGTTTAGAAAATACAGCAAGATGGTTAAGGGAATTAGGCAAATATTTCAAAATTGAAAAAAGAGTAGAAAAGTTAATTAAACAAGGAGAAGATTCAGTAATTAGCATTCTTAGAAGAAGAGCACTTATGATTATTCCAAGATATCGTAACTGTAAGATAGCAATATCAGCCGATGCTACAATGGGAATAGGCCTTGTTAGAATGTTATTTAAGGAATTAGAAATGATTCCTGAACTAATACTTTTAAGATCAAGTAACAGTGAAATGAGTAAAATTTTAGATAAGGAATTAAAAGAATTATGTATAAATCCGAAAGTTGCTTTTGGCGTTGATGGCTATCAGATAAAAGAAGCTTTAAAATCTGTCTATGTGGATTCTATAATAGGTTCTTCATGGGAGAAATATATAGGAGAAGAAATTGGAATTAAACTTTCTTTTGATAATTTTTCTCCTACAAACCGAGATGTGTATGTTGATAGAGCTTATATGGGATATGATGGAATGCTTAATATGTTAGAGATAATAGGGAATGATTGGGAAAGATCTTATCGATCAAAGGAGATTGATTGGGCGGAAAATTTTAAATAGATATCATATTTTTATAAAAATGTTAAGGAATTTAAAGCAGCATGACGGAGGAATTAGAAATTGGGACCTTTTACAGGTTATTGAAATGACATAAGTTTATTGCTATAGTAAAAGTATTGTATTACATTAAGAAAGAAGGATGTATGTTATGGAGAATAATACCCCACTGACCCCTCAAGAAGTTGCTGACATGTTAAAGATATCTAAAAGTACTGTCTATGAATTGATTAAGAAAAATTCTATAAACTCATATAAGGTCGGAAAAAAATTACGCATAGATTTAAAAGACGTAGAAAAATATAAAAATAAAACAAAGACAGTAGTAAATTCTGAGGAAGGTAGCTTTAAAGAAACGCATACAACTCCGTTAATTGGAAGTCTCAATAACTCATTTATTACAAATTATAATGTGTCATCCCAATTTATTATTTGTGGTCAAGATATAATTTTAGACATATTATCTCGTCATTTAGAAATGCGTGTTAGTGGTATCCATAATTTGAGATATTACCAGGGTAGTTATAATAGCTTATATTCACTTTATAAAGGCAAGGCAACTATGGCAACAACTCACATGTGGGATAGTAAAACCGGAATTTATAATATTCCTTTTGTTGAGAAAATGCTTCCTGGTACCCCTTGTATTTTGATAAATCTAGCGTATATAAACGTAGGATACTATGTGGCAAAAGGAAATCCAAAAAACATTTTAACTTGGGATGATTTAAAGAGAAGCGATATTACAATGATAAATAGAGAAAAAGGTAGTGGAACTAGGGTTTTATTAGATGAACGAATACAGGAAATGAAGATTCCTTCTAATAAAATTATAGGCTATGAACGCGAGTGTCTTGCACATATTGCGGTTGCTAGTGCTATTGCTAGAGGAGAAGCAGATTTTGGATTAGGTTCAGAAAAATCATCTTATCAAGTGAAGGATGTAGATTTTGTACCACTTCAAAAAGAACAATATGATATAGTCATTAGGAAAGAGGATCTAAATATTCCAGGAGTAAATGCTGTCTTGGATATTATTAGATCTGAAGGATTTAAGGCAGAAGTATCTAGTTTGGGAGGATATGATGTTTCACGAATAGGTGAAATAGTTGGTGAAACCTAAAATATATAAAACAATAGTGACAAAGAAGTCTAATTCATGTAATGGATTAGACTTCTTTTTTTAGAAATATTAATTTTGGTACCAAAGCAGACGTCATAATTAATAATAATGAAATCTTGCTTTAGTAATATATTAAAAGATAGGAGTGGTTAAATTATGTACATGATTCGATCAATTATCAGACCTGAAAAGGTAAATGGGGTTTTGGCAGCACTATTAGAAGCCGGATTTCCTCAGATTACTAAGATGGATGTATTTGGGAGAGGTAAACAAAAAGGGATAAGAGTTGGGAGTGTTGAATACGATGAACTTCCTAAAGAAATGCTTATGATAACAGTAAATGATGATGATAAGGATGAAGTAATAAAGATTATCATGGATAATTCAAGAACAGGAGATAAAGGAACCTTTGGAGATGGAAAGATTTTCGTAACAGAAGTTGAAGAGGTATATACAGTTAGTAGTGGAAAGCAAGGCTTGTAAAAAAGCAAGGAGGAGAAGTAATTATGAAAGAGATAATGTGTATTATCCGACTAAATAAGGTTAGTCAAACTAAGGAAGCTCTTTATGAAGCTGGTTTTCCTGCAGTTACGTTTACTAAAGTATTTGGCAGAGGAAAAAAATCAATAGATCAAGCAATTGCAGAGACTTATATACATGCAGGAAAAAAGGTGCCAGCATCTTACGATGAAAGTGTATCTGAAAAGGGTAGATTAATTCCTAAGAGATTAATTACTTTAATGGTAAGTGATGATAAAGTAAAGACAGTTATAGATACAGTATTGGCAATTAATTCAACAGGATCTCCTGGTGATGGAAAAATATTTGTTTTACCAGTAAAGGAAGCTTATAGAGTAAGAGACGGAAAATCAGGAATGGAAATATTATAATAGTGTGTAAAGATTAAATGAAATGTAACTAATAAATTAAGTATAGTGTGTGAAATTAAGTATAAACTAAAAGATATGTTAAATGGGTGCAAGTTCTGTAGATTAGAAAAAGTAAGATATATCTACGGGACATGCATTCCTGCTTAATAGAAATTTGATTAATAATTATTTTATAAGGAGGCGAATTATTGTGGAAAAAATTAATATTAAAGCTATACAAGAAAAAACAGAAACCCATCCTTGTTTTAGCTGTTCATCAGCCCATAAGTATGCAAGAACGCATCTTCCTATAGCTCCAAAGTGTAATATTAGTTGTAATTATTGTTTGAGAAAATTTGATTGTGTTAATGAAAGCAGGCCGGGAGTTACAACTGAGGTATTGTCTCCAAAAGAAGCATTTGCAAAATATAAACTAGTAAAATCTAAGATGAATAACTTAAAGGTTGTTGGAATAGCAGGTCCAGGAGATGCACTAGCTAATTTTGATGCAGTAAGAGAAACTCTTAAGCTAATAAAGGAAGATGATAATGATATAACATTCTGTCTTTCAACAAATGGATTAATGCTTCCGTTCTATGCACAAGAGCTAATTAATTTAGGAGTAAGTCATGTAACAATTACGATGAATTCTATAGATCCTAAGATAACTGCTAATGTATATAAATATGTAGATTATTTAGGAGTTACTTACACTGGTGAAGAGGCAGCGCAAATATTATTAAATAATCAACTATCAGGTCTTAAGTATTTAACAGATAGAGGAATTGTGTGTAAGATTAATATTGTGATGCTTAAGGGGATAAATGATCATCATATAGAAGATATAACTAAAAAAGTCAAAGAATTAGGTGCAACAATAACAAATATAATGCAAATGATACCTGTTAAAGGCAGCGTATTTGAAAATATGACACTTACAAGTAATAAGGAAATAATGGATTTAAGAAAAAAATGTGAAGGATATATAAAACAAATGTATCACTGTAAACAATGTAGAGCAGATGCTGTTGGATTGCTTGGAGATGATCAATCTCAAAAATTCAACAATCATATCAATACAGAAAAAACATTAAGGTTTGCAGTAGCATCAAAAACAGGAAATATAGTTGATTTACATTTTGGACATGCTACGGAATTTTACATATATGATTATAAAAAAGGCAGTGTGACATTTATAGAAAAAAGAAATGTTGAACAGTATTGTAATGGTAAAGATGTTTGTGATGATGAAATAGATAAATTTGAAAAATTAATAAATGTAGTAGAAGATTGTAATGGAGTAATTGCATTAAGAATAGGAAGTAGTCCTACAAATAAGCTTAAAGGTAGAGATATAGATGTGTTTATGAGTTGCGATGAGGTAAAGAGTGCAGTAGAAAAGGCTGCTGAATCTATTTTAAAAGATGAGGATATTAAAGATATTTTAAGAGTTTAGATAAATAGAAGACTTGATAGAGCGGTTAATTCCTGGATTGTTTTTTTAGCGGCAAAGGAGCCTATTTAGTGTAATGTTAATAACATTACACTAAATAAGCTCTTTTTATATCAAGTGAAACTTGATTCGGGTGGGGAGTGTTACAGTGGCTAGACATCAGATAAAGATTACTACGGTTTAATTAGTATTTATCCCAACAAATATTTTTGAAAAGGAGTGGAATTATGAATAACAGAAAACTAGAAATTACTGATAAGACATTAGTTGTGCTTGAATCAATATATGGAGAAAAGATTAGAAAAAAAATTCCACAGCTGCGGGAATTAGTAAAATTAATTTATGCAATAGGAAGCGATTATATAGAAATTACTGAAGAATTATATGAAGAACTAGGTCCGTTTTCAGAAGACATAAAATTTAAGTTAAGTAATAATTTGATAGAAATTATGGGAAAACACGATGTTTTTGAAAATATTTCTAAAGAGTCATTAGATATAAATAACAATGAAAATGTTAGATTCGTTGGATTAGATGATCTTATATTTTATGATTATGAAGAGATATTTTCTGATATAAAAAAGTCATTTGGTTGTGATATTGATATGTGCATTAAAAATGAATATGGATCATCTATAGCTATGAGTTTAGAGTGGATTAGAGCTGGAGGTAAAAAAATAGTAACAACTTTTACAGGTATCGGAGGATATGCACCTCTAGAAAGTATTTTAGGGTCTATTGAATTTTTGGAAAAGTTGGAAATTAGAGGGGATTATGTTCTTTTCCCAGAAGTTCTTCAGTTATTTGAAGAAATAACTGAAAGTGAAATTAAATCAAATATGCCATTTATAGGAAAAGATATTTTCAATGTTGAATCAGGAATACATGTAAATGGAATTGTAAAAAATCCAAGTACCTATGAACCTTATGATCCTAGCAAAATTGGAAGAAAGCGAAAAATAATAATAGGAAAACATTCAGGAATTAGTGCTTTGAAAATTAAGTTAAAAGAATTGGACATAGAATATAAATATTGTAATTTAGTTAGCATGTTAGAAGAAGTAAGAAATATAAGCACTGAAAAAAGGAGAGGACTAATGGATCAGGAAATAAAAGAAATTTATATGAAATGTAGTAACTTATATTGAGATATTATTTTATATAGTCAAATAAGAAAACACAGAATTTTATATAATTTTAAACTATAAAAGTAGAATGAGGTGATAAGGCAATGAATTCACAAGGAAAATTCAATAAAGATATATATATTGTAGATACTACCTTAAGAGATGGAGAACAATGTGCAGGAAAAGCTTTTTCAATTGATGAAAAGATAGAAATAGCAAAATATATGGACGAAAATAATATTTATCAAATAGAAGCTGGAATACCTGCGATGGGAGACTTAGAGAAGGAGTGTATTAAGAGAATATTAGTTGCTAGAAAGAAGTCTCTAATTTCTACTTGGAATAGAATGAATAAAAATGATATATTAAATTCAATAGATTGTAAACCAGATATAATTCATATAAGTGTACCTACTTCTGATATACAAATATATTCAAATTTGGGGAAAGATAAAATATGGGTTGAAGAAAATTTAAGAGAATGTGTATATCTCGCAAAGGATAATGGTTATGAGGTTACAATTTGATTTGAAGATGCTTCAAGAGCAGATATAAATTATCTTATTAATTTATGTAAAATTGTTAAAAAATTTGATGTTAAAAGAGTAAGATATGCAGATACAATAGGAATACTGATGCCTTCTATAGTTGGTGGTGCAGTTAAAACTATAATTGATAATACAGGTATTGAAATTGAAATACATGCCCATAATGATTTTGGAATGGCAATTCCTATTTCACTTGAAGCTGTAAAAAATGGTGCAAAGTATGTTGATTGTACATTAGATGGTATTGGAGAAAGAACAGGAAATTGCAACCTACAAGAATTTATTAGAATATCAGATGTCTTTTTAGAAAGAAATAAAAAATTAGTGAAAAATAATTTTTAAATTATTTTGGTTTGTCTTTAAATTTTGTGAAACATGAGTAAGAGAAAATTAAAAATGTTCAAAGATGGACACTAGTTTCATACTAGTGTCCTTTTTGCATATACGTATTAAAAGTATAATTATACGAAATGAAGCTCATGAGGGGCACTGAATGTAAAGAAAGTTTTCTTTATTATTTGGTGCTTTTTATTCTATAAAATGCTTCTAGGTGAATCACTAAGCTAAATAAAAAAATATAGTAAAAAATAATGAGGTGAATAAATATGAAAAAAAATAAATTTATATTTAATTTAAAGAATTTTAGTATTGTAGTTGTTTATATACTGATTTTAAGTATGTTCATAGGTGGATGCAGTAAGACAAAAATACTGAAGATAAAAGTAGTACCGAGGAGACTGCTCGTGTGGTAACAGATATGGCTGGTAGAAAAGTTACTCTTCCAAAGGAAATAAATAGAGTTTGTTCTAATGGTGCAGCACAAAATCAGTTAATGTTATTTTTAGGAGCGGAGTCAAAAATTGTAACAACATTACCAGCGCTAAAATCAAATGAATGGGTAACAAAGATATTCCCTAAGATTAGTAACTTGCCAGAACCTTTTGCTAAAGAAGGAATAAATGTTGAAGAACTTTTAAAGGCCAAGCCCGATGTAATTACTTTATGGAGTGGTACGGAAGAAATACAAAAGAAATTAGATGAAGTTGGAATTCCTTATGTGATTTTATTTTATTCTACTAATGAAGAATTTAAAAAAGGAATTACTTTGATGGGAGAAATTCTTGGAGAAAAAGAAAGCAAAATAGCTAAAGAGTTTACAGAATATTATGAGTCAAATATAAATAAAATTACTTCAAAAACTGATAAGTTAACTAATGAACAAAAAAAGAGAGTATATTACGTCACAGATAATCCTCTTAGCACAGAAGGAAAAGAATCTATTGTTACATCATGGATAAATATTGCAGGTGGTGCTAACGTGGCAGCAGAAGGCGGAGTAGAAAAAATAAGTGCTACAGTGTCTATGGAGGAAGTCATCAAGTGGGATCCAGAAATAATAATTGTTAGAGATTATAAGAATAAAGATGCTATTTTAAATGATGATAAGTGGAAAGATATAACGGCTGTTAAAGAAAAACAAGTATATGTAAATCCTAAAGGGGTAAATGTTTGGTCTGCTAGAAGTGCAGATGGGGCTCTACAACCTTTATGGGCTGCTAAAATATTTCATCCAGAATTATTTGAAGATATAAATATCGAAAATGAAGTAAAAAATTTTTATAAGACTTATTATAAATATGAAATTAATGATGAAGAATTAAAAGATGTAATGCATCCACATAAATAAATCACATTATGTATGGAGGAGTAACTAATATGATTGATTATGGTAACAAAGAAAAGATTAACTTTATAGGAAATGTAGCAATGACATTAAATCCTTCGTTAAATGAATTGATGTTAGAAAGTGCTTATAAAATTAAGAAGAATAAAGGGAAAAGTGTTAATTTTAAAGTTGTTTTGCCTTCTAATGCAAAGTATATGAGAAAAAAACTTATTGAAGTAAATAATGAAGAATATTTACCAGATATTATTACTAGTGTAGGATTCGAACAAATATTTGATGATGAATTTATTGAAAACTTTGTAAAAAAGGGTGTATTTAATTCTAAAAACAATGGGCAAATCAATGAAATATTTGATAAGGCGGGCTGTATTGATCCTGAAGGTATTTATGAAATTTTCGCGGCAACACCATATGTTTTTTTAATAGATAAAAATAAACTTGGAAATAGACCTATACCAACAAAGTTAGGGGATCTTTTAAAGGATTGTTATCGGAATCAAATAATAGTTAATGGAGAAAAAGGAAAGATATCTTTTGTACTCTTACTGTATATATTTAAAGAATTTGGGATGAAAGGAATTTCAAAAATAAAATTAAATGTGAAGGATACCTGGCATGGCTCTAAAATGGCTTGGATTGCAGGAAATGCTAGTGAGGATGGAGCAGCAATATATATAATACCTTGGATTTTTGCTAAGGCTTGCCCAAAAGTTAAATCAATAATGGTTATTTGGCCAGAGGATGGAGCAATAATTAGCCCTATGTTTTTGATTTCGAAGAAATCACTAAATGAGACATCAAGAGAAATATATAATGTTATTTCTAAAGAAAAGTTTGGAAATATTATTGCTAAATCCTTTTATTTATCAGCTTCTTCTTTAGTTAAAAATAATATACCAAGAACTTCTAAAATTAAATGGCTGGGTTGGAAATTCATAAGGGAAAATAATATTTATTCATTAAAAAAATTGTTAAGATGAATTTTGTGTTAATAGAATGTAAGAATTAATCATTTTCCAATAGGATGTGCTGAATCCTTTGTAGATTTAAACCGTAAAAAAAATCAATTGAAGTTTAATTATTTAAACTATGATATAATTACTTACAGAAATAATTAAACTATATATTAATATCAGGTGAGCAAAATGCAATTAAAAGATAAAAAGAAATTAATTATGAATAAATTAAAAAGTGAAGAAGTGGCGAATTTTCTAAGTAAATATATTATTTTAAGCATGCTCACTTTTGGAAGTTTACTTTAAGAATTTTCTTGGCAAAGAAGTATTTAACAGGACAACACAAATAGGAGAAAATATGCTAGAAGGATTAAATAGTATTTTAGATAATGTGATATATTTAGATATTGAAACAACTGGACTTGATGAAAATAGTTCAGAAATTATAGAAATTGGTGCAATTAAAATTAAAGAAGGCATTATAACTACTTATGAAACTTTAATAAAACCAAGAGGGCGGGTACCTATTGGTATTTATAATCTATGCTACGGTTTAAATGAAAAGGATTTGTTAAATGCTAGGAGTTTAAATGCTATTAGATCAGAAGTTGTAGAATTCCTAGAGGATTTACCTTTGATATGTCATAATGCAAATTTTGAAAGAAAGTTCTTGGGGTTTCACATTCCGGAAATAAAAAATGAGATAATTGATTCTATGGAATTTGTGGCGATTTTGGAACCTTGGAGAAAAGAATATAATTTAGACGCTTTAATTAGAGAAATTACAAACTTAAAGAAAAGTGAGCTGCACAGAGGATTATCAGACTCAATTGACACATTAAAAGTAGTAAATTCTCTTCTTCTAAGACAATGGGATCGAGAAGAGAGAAGTACAAGGAGGAATAAATCCTTGTATAATACAATTTTAAAAGACTATATGTATTTAAAAAAATGGCCATGGACTAAATATTTGATAAAGCCCCCATTTCTTACCCTTGAAAATTATGAGTATGTAAACTATGAAGAAAATAAAGTAATTGAAAATAAATTAAAGAAAATTACCATTGATTATTCACAGTTTGAAGATCTGCTTGAAAACGAAGAAATTTGGAACAATGGTGGAGATTTTGGTTACCAGTACAGGAAAGATCAAAAAGAATTCTCTATGAGAATCAGAGAAAATTTTGAAAAATCTGAAAGAATATTCATTGAAGCACCAACTGGCAGTGGTAAAACTTTTGCTTATGTAATAATAGCAGCTATTGAAACTTATTTAAATAAGAAGAAAAATAGGAAAGAAGATTCTAGTTTTATTATATCTACAAATACGAAAGAACTTCAGAATCAACTTATTGAAAGAGATATACCAACAATTCTTAAAAAGCTTATGCTAAATGATAAATTAAATTATGGAGCTATGAAAGGAAAAGGTAATTATCTTTGTATAGAAAGAATAAATAAATGTGAAAGTCTAACTATAGGAGAAAAGGAAAATTTATTACTGCTTTTTCTCAGAAGGCTCAGTGAAAATGGTAATTACGGAGATATAGAAAGTATAAATTATTCAGCTCAGAAGCATTTTGAGTTAGATAGATACATCAATGAAATTAATTGTGATAGTGAGCAATGTAATCTTGAAAAGTGTATACGACCTTGCTTCTTAAGGAAAAGATATAACGAACTTCCAGAAGAAAATATAACAGTAATAAATCATTCCCTTTTAGCATGCTGGCCATATTCTGAAAAAAAGAAGATAAATCATATTATAATTGATGAGGGTCATAATTTAATGGAAAAGTGTTATGATTTTTTTGCTGAGGAATTCTCTTCATCAAGCCTTATAGAATTATTGGATATGATAGAAAAAGGTCATCCAAGTATTTTAGCAATGCTATTAAGTTTAAATGCTAGTTATGGATATAGGGAAACCATAGAAAAAGATAAGCTTACATATTTGGTTAACGAAATCACTGTTAATATTAATATTTTATTAAATGATTTTAGAAGCATGAGACTTGTTAATGGGGAATATAATTTTACTACTGAATTTTTTATTCCTAGAGACGATTTAAAAGGAATGACAAAAGCACTAGGTCCGGAAATATCCATGTTAAAAGAAAGTATTTATCCTTTATATAAAATTCTAAATGATTATGTTTCAAATATTACACTAGATGATGAGATTAATGGCGATAATGATCATAAAAATTTATCAGATTATATTGCAAAACTTAAGGCTAATTTCGACATTTTGGATAAATTTTTGGAAAGCTCTGTATTTTATGCAAAGGTATTAGAAGTAGATGCTGAGTATAAAGATTTTTATTTTAGAAATATTCCACTAAATGTCGGGGAATTAGTTAATGAGCATATGCTTAAAGATGTTAAGAGCACAACATTTCTATCAGCTACGTTTAGAATTGAAAACTCTTTTAATAAAATAAAAAAGCACTTAGGTCAGGAAAAAGCAAAGGAATTTGTAATACCTCCAACATTTAATCTAAAGCGAAGAACAAAGATTTTTGCATTAAATGATATTGGAAGATATGATGAACCATCATATATTAAAAATGTTGCTAAGTTTATATTTAATGTATCACAAAAAATAAATGGGCACATTCTTGTTTTATTTAATAATAATGCTAGAAGAACAGCTGTAAATGAAGAACTAGAATTGCTTATTAGAGGAACAAAAATAGAAGTTCACACCAGTAAAAAATCTGTTACTGCATTAAATGATAAAAATAGGCAAGTTATTATCTTGGGCAGTAAAGGCTTCTTTGAAGGGATAGATGTACCAGGTGATGCTCTTAGTTGTGTGATGTTAGATAAAATACCTAATTACAGCCCTGAATTTCCTATTCTAAGAGCAATTACAACATATCAAAAAAAGGGGTATCAGGATGTTAATTACCCTCAACTTTGTATTAAAACAAAACAAATATATGGAAGGCTTATTAGAAGTACTTTGGATTACGGTTATTTTATAATTTTAGATCCAGGTCAAAATACATATACCTTGAGAAATCTAGAAAGAGATTTAAATGGTCCGAGTATACAAAGTGCCCAAAGTACTAAAGTACTTAATGAAATGGAATTTGATTATAATAATTGGAAAAGAGCTAATATTAATACACTCATAAATAATATTAAGAAAAATAATAGAAACTTAAAGGAAGAATTTAATAATGAAGCTAAGAAACATAAGATGTTTTGGGAGTTAAGTAAAGTTGATAATGGAGAATATTATTTTGAAAATATTAATTTTAAGTTAAATGGTAAGATCTAGATGTTTCGAATTAATCTCTAGCTTAAACTTTCATTATCATATATTTGTTTTCAAGGATACATGTCTAATGTTTAAGTATAATTTAATAATATAAAATTTTTAAAAATAAGCAATATATGGTATAATATAAATAAATAATTATATATTTTTATATATAGTTAAAGACTTCAGTATAATTTTAGGTGAGGAGGTAATAATAGAAAAGAATTAATTTTAGAAATATATTTTAATTGCAGAATGCAAGAGTTAAAGAGAGGAAAGTGTTTAGGGTATGGTCAAGAAAGTAACACAATTATTACAAGAATATAGAAGTACTAAGGAATGCTTAGAAAGCGGATTAAAATGGTTGCCTAAAAATGAATATGCTAAATCCAAAATAGAAGTGATAAACATGGTTATAAGAGATTTGGAACAATTAGAAAAGCAGCTTAGCTAACATTAAGTAAATAAACATGAGAAAACTAATAATATGAATTAGAGAAAAGCCTTTGAAACATAGTTTCAAAGAAAAAATATATAAGAACTGCCCTGAAAATTAATAATTTTAGGGCAGTCTTTTATTATATAAAGTGAAACTTTTCAGGTGGAGTTTTATACTCCAGCTGAATTTAGTTGAACTAATCCAGGAGCGTGCAGCCGTTATCTCCCAATTGTATAAGAGGGAGTGTTACGGATGCTAGCTATCGGATAAACTTATTTATATAATAAATAGCATTTATTTTTTTATGCACATAACATCTTGAACATGCTCTAAGCACTCGCCGAATCTTTGGTAATGAACTACTTCTCTTTCTCTTAAGAATTTTAAAATTTCTTTAATTTGTGGTTCATCAGTTAAGTGTATCAAATTCTCATAAGTTGCTCTTGCTTTTTGTTCAGCAGCTAAATCTTCATGTAAATCTGCGATTACATCGCCTTTTGCTTGTATATACGTTGCAGTCCATGGGTTGCCGGTTGCATCTGTATAAAATATTGCTTTTCTATGATCAGCATAATGTCCAGCAAGACCTGCTTTCTTAAGTTCTTCAATAGTTGCATTTTCCATAAGTTGATATACCATAGTGGCAATCATTTCAACATGAGCCATTTCTTCTGTACCTATATCTGTTAAAAGTCCTTTAGCTTTGCCAGTAGGCATAGTAAATCTTTGATCTAAATATCTTAACGCAGCACCTAATTCTCCGTCAGGGCCTCCATATTGAGTTATTAGGTATTTAGCCATATTTAAATCTTTACATTTAAGATTTACTGGATATTCTAGTGTTTTTACATAATACCACATAAACTTTTACTCCTCCTATTAACAATTTTCCCATGGCCATGGTTGCTCAACCCATGCACGTGGATTTTCTACATGAGCAGAACCAAAGTTAGTTAATGGACCATAATTTTTTTCATATTCATGAATCAAATTAGTTAATGTACAAGAAACTTTGTTATAATCGTCTCTTGCATTTTTATCGTCTGGGAAATTGTCAAGGTATAGGTTAAGTTCTATGGCGCAAAATTGGTATATTCTTATACTTTCTAGTGCATCTTTAGCGTGCATTTTTTCACCTCTCATATTTAACTTTCTTGTATTCATAATAATATTCATATGGATCGCCTTTTACATGTTCAGGATATGGTCTATATAGATCTCTAAAGATTGTTCCTTTTAAAAATCCTTCCTTGCATGAATACAAATTTTCGTATTTTTGAGGAATTATATATGCACGAGCATATTCTTTTTCTGGTTTACACATACAGTCATCATGTCTGTACATAAAGTTAACTCTCCTTTGTTTGTGACTTACTTAATAAATAATCTATGCAGATTATTTATTAATGTGATAGAAAATATTATAAACTTTAGAATCAGAATATTTTTTGTAGTAATATAGTTGTGTAAAAATCTAAAGTTATTTACGGATAATGGTTAAGATGTTAAATTAATTATTAAGAAGATAAAATTTAAATAATGCAAAAATAGATAATTAAAATTTAAAATAATTAATCTTAAGAATTGAAATTTATTGGGGGACAGGAATATGAATTTTGATAATGTATTTGAGAATTATAGTAAATATATTTATAATTATGCACTTAAACTTTCTTGCAATCCTAGTGTTGCTGAAGATATAGCTCAAGAAACCCTAATTAAGGTTTGGGAAAATATTTCACAACTTAAAGATGATAATGCAATAACAAAATGGATAACGGTAATTTGTCTTAATACTTTTAGAATGAGAATGAGGAAAGAAAAAGGAGTTAGGGAATTGTCCTATGAGGAAATTAATGAGCTAGAAAGAGATGGGACATTTTTTACATCTAATGATCCTCTTCCAGAAGATTATGTAATAGTTGATGAATCAATTAAAGAATTGCAAAATGGGTGTTTTCTGGCAATGGTTAGAAGACTTACATTAAATCAAAGAATGGCATTTTCACTTGTAGATATGTTTGGGTTAAAGGTAGATGAGGCGGCAGAAATATTAGAAATTTCTAAATCAGCTACAAAAGGCCTTCTTTACAGAGCAAGAATGAATCTTGATTCGTTTTTTGGAGACCATTGTAATCTTTTGAGTATTGATAATCCATGTAGCTGCAGTGCTTGGATTGAGTTTTCTAAAAAAAGAAGTGATTTGCAGAAAGAAGTAAGAAAAATTAAGTTGGTTAACTATTTAGATTATAAAGAAAAAGAATATGGGTATGATGAGGAAGTAAGAAAAAAAGTTAAATACCTATATGAAAATATGCCAGATAGGAAACCATCAGATGAATGGTATAAAAGCGTAATTACAGCTTTTAATAAAACTAATGAGAATTAAAGATATTTAATAATAAAAATATGAAAAAAATTATTATTACCGTATCTTTGCAAATAAAAATGCATCTGTATATATGAAACATAAATTATATGATTAAAAATTGTTTTAATGAAAGGATGATTTTAAATGTGTGAGTCTCGTTGTGGAGTTTGTTGTAATAACTGTGGGCGAAAGGAAAAGGTAAATTGTAAAGGATGCATTAGTATGGAAAAACCATTTTGGGGTGGAGTATGTGATATTAAGAGTTGTTGTGAATCAAAAGGAGTTAATCACTGTGGTGTTTGTGCTAAATTTCCATGTAACTTAATTAGTAACTTTGGAAAAGAACAAGGTTATGATCCTGCGTCAAGATTAGATCAATGCAGAGAATGGGCTACTGAGAATTAGAGAGTTTATTTAGAATACAAATATTTAAAATAGCTTATATTTTTTTAGCAATTCAATGTCAAATAGGTAGTAGAAATAAATCGCACTATATATATCGTAAAGTTCAATTTATCATTTAGTAAGTATACCTTACTAAATGATATTTAATTTTTTATTTATAAAAAATATATAACTAATACTGAAAAATTCTATATTATGAAGTAAGGATAACTTACAATTAATTAAGGAATGATGAATGTGAATTTATGCTATATAGAACAAAGTTTTAAGTATTTGAATTTATTAAAAGAGTTTATAAAAGATAATATTACTTTAAAGGCTATTAAAAGCGTCGAAGAATTAAAAACTGAGGATTTATTCGTTATAGATAAGAATCACTCAGACTATGAGCAGTTAATTAAAAACTCATCCAATATACTAATATTGGATGATATATTTTATAAGTTTTATGAACATTCAGTTGATATATATATGGAAAATTATGATTACTACTATCTAAAGAATTCTTTGAAAAAGGCAAAACAATCAGATAATGAAGCAATTGTTGTAGGTTCATCATATGCTTTATTTGGTTTTGAAGAGAGCATGTTAGATATAAAGTGTGTTAATTTAGCATTAGCATCTCAAGATTTCTATTATGCATGTCTGATTGGTAAAAATGTTATTGGTAAAAATAACAATATAAAAAAAATATTTATTGGAACAGGATATTATACTTTTTATAATGATTTATCTCTTACCGAAGGTTATGAATTAACGAGAATAACCAATGTGTATTATCCAATATTTGGAGATGTGCATAATTGTAAAGAACTTCCTCAAAGTGAGACAACTCCTATGTGGGAGGATGATATATTTGATATTGAAAAAATAGTTAATTCATTCTGTAAAAATTTTTATGAGGTCTCTAACAATCAGTATTTTACCCCAAAAAGGAGTAGATTTAATTCAAAAGTAGAATTAAGGCCTACTGAAAATCTTAGCTGGTTTGAACTTGATGATGATTTCCAAGAAATATGCGCATATGAACGGGCAATTTCACACAACAAATCAATTAGGTATTTAGCTTCATATAAGGAAAATTTAAATATTCTTAATTCTTTTGTATCTTTTTGTAATGAAAGAAATGTTGAGATTTATATGATTGCATTTCCAAGCACACGATTCTATAAAAAATATCTTTTGAAAGAATTTAAAGATTCGTATATATCAGCTTTAAAATCAATTAATGGGGATATTAAATTTATAGATCTTAATGAAATAGATATATTTACTGATGAGGACTTTGTTGATATGGATCATCTAGATGTAAGTGGAGCAATTAAAGTTTCAGAATATATTAATAACTTAAAAATAAAGAATAAAAGATAAAATTAAAATAATATTTATATAATTAAATATTATCGGTAATCATTTGTATAGAAAAAGTCGCATTATTTTTGATTAGATGCGGCTTTTCCTATTTATGATTATATACAAAAAAAGATATAGTTAAATAATTTATGGAAAAAATATTTTAAAAAAGTATTTACAAATACAAAATTTAGAAGTATGATTAACACATAAATTCAATTTGATAATATCTAAATGAATAAAATAAAAAATGTACATTATTTAAATATTGATTACTATTAATATATTTAATGAAAGATTACTAGATATAATATCATAAAAATTAATGAAGAAGGTGCTGCAATTGAGTGGTAATAATTTATATAAGAATGAAGAAGAGTTTCTAAAGAAATATGATATAAGTATTTATGAAAGGCCAAGTGTTACGAATGATGTGATAATATTTACTACTAGTGATAGAATCGAGAAAAATTCTAGAAAAGTTCCTAAGAAAGGCCTGCAGATTCTTTTAATTAAAAGAGATGATTACCCGGATATAGGTAAGTGGGCCATACCAGGAGGTTTTGTAAGAAATGATGAAAGCTTAGAAATTGGAGCTGTTAGAATGTTAAAGGAGGAGACTGGGATTGATAATGTGTATACTGAGCAGCTATATACATTTGGTGAACTTAATAGAGATCCTAGAACACGAGTTATAAGTATTGGAAATATTGCTTTAATATCAAAGGATAAGATTACTTTAAAAAAAGATAAGAATAACAAAGAAACAAAATGGTTTTGGGTTGAAAAAAGTCTGTTAGACTCTAGTAAGGATATAAGCTTTACTACAAACAGATATAAATTGAAATTTCAAAGTGAAGATGATGAGATAGATATTGAGTATGAAATCATTGAAAAGATAGAAAGAAGTATTTTTAGAAAAAAAGAAGAAAAGTTTAAATTACTGAGTAGTAATGGCCAAGAATTTGCTTTTGATCATAATAAAATAATTAATTATGCCGTTGATAGAATCAGAAATAAGATTGAGTATACTCCAATTGCCTTAAATCTATTGCCAAAGCTGTTTACCGTAAAAGAGCTTCAAAATGTTTATGAAGCAATAATGGGAAGAGAAATCCTTAATTTTAGAAGAAAGATGGATAATATGATTATAGAAACCAATGAAATAATTGAAGGAAAGCCTTTTAGGCCAGCAAAGGTTTTTAAGTTTAATGATAATTTTGAACATGAATTTTAAATAAAAGAAATGAGGGGTATAAAAATGATTTATTTAAATGGCAAAGAAGTATCTATTACTAAATTTCCAAATGGAGAAAGTTTGATAAACTGTAAAGAATTAAAGATAGAAGAGGGTATTAATGAGATAAAAGTAAAATTTGAAGATGATAAAGATATTACTCATCTAATGTTTTTAAAAGAACATTTAGATGAATTAAATAAAAAATGTAATTTAATTATTCCATATATGCCCTACAGCAGAATGGATAGAACAGAAGGAATGACAATTTTTACTTTAAAATATTTTTGTAGACTTATTAATAACTTAGGATTTGAAGAAGTTTCAATTTATGAACCTCACTCAGATGTATGTATTGCCTTATTAGATAGGGTTAAGGGTATAGATATGTCACAAAAATTAGCAAATAATGTGATTGAAGAACTAAAGAATACTAACGAGCCTATTTATTTAGTTTATCCAGATGCAGGGGCCGCTAAAAGATATGGAAAACAAATAGAATATGAAAAAGTATTAACTGCAAGCAAAGAAAGAGATTTTAAAACTGGATATATAAAAAAGCTTGATATGAATGGAAAGATAAATGATGACAGTTTCAAAGCAATTATAGTGGATGATTTATGTTCAAAGGGCGGGACTTTCATATTAACTGCAAAAAAATTAAAAGAAATGGGCGCTTCTGAAATCTATTTAGTAGTTACTCACTGTGAAGATTCAATTTTTGATGGAGAAATTTTAAAGACGGATTTAATTACTAAAGTATTTACTACAAACAGCATTTTATCTAAAGATCATGAAAAGTTAGAAGTGACCACAATTATATAAATATATACGAAAAAAATTTAGATGAGCAAATTAAAATGCTTAAGAAGAAATAAAGTTAAATTGTTAGAAATAAAAGAATTTAAGAACAAAAATATTTTTAAAGGTAAAAATGTATAGTGTTTTCAATGATTTGAGCAAGTATGACATAGAAATAGTAAAATTATTTCAAAAATTAATTAGTGAAACTGAGGGAGAATATTATGAATAAATTATTAGTTGTTATAGATTATCAAAAGGATTTTGTTGATGGTGCTTTAGGATTTAAGAAAGCAGAAACGTTAGAAGAAGATATTTATAATAGAGTAAAACAGTATTTAGAAAATGGTCATAAAGTTTTATTCACTTATGATACTCATTTTGAAAATTATTTGGAAACAAGAGAGGGAAAGAGTCTGCCTGTACCTCATTGTTATATAGATACTGAAGGTCACGAGCTTTATGGAAAATTAAAAGACTTTGTAGGGGTAGAAAATACTTTCCATTATAATAAAAGCGCTTTTGGAATATCACCAAAGGATATGCTAAAAATATCAAAAGATATTGGCGAGGATATAAATGAAATAGAATTAGTCGGGGTTGTAACAAATATGTGTGTAATAAGTAATGTAGTCATATTCCAATCTCAATATATAAATGCAAACTTAAGTGTAAATGGGATTTTATGTGCAAGCTTTGATGATAGTCTTCATGAAAAAGCATTAGATGTAATTGAAGCGCTAAGTGTTAAAGTTATAAGATAGGAGAGATATAAATGATAGATCCATTATTATTAACTGATTTTTATAAAACAATACACCATATGTGTTATGCACCTGGACTAACAAAGCTTGTAAGTTATTGGACTCCTAGAATGTCTAGAAAAGAAGATATGAATAAAGTAGTTATGTTTGGACTTCAGTCTTTTATAAAAAAATATTTAATAGAATATTTTAATCAAAATTTCTTTAGGGTTTCTAAGGATGAAGTTATTAAGGAATACAAGAGAGTAATATCTAGAACCATGGGAAGCATTGCAGCAGATACAGCTCATATTGAGAAATTGCATGATTTAGGTTATTTACCTATACAAATAAAAGCAGTTCCAGAAGGAACAAGAGTAAATATAAAAACACCTATGATTGAAATCACTAATACTCACGATGAATTTGCTTGGCTTGTAAATTACTTGGAAACCTTCATGAGCTGTAATATATGGCAGCCTATGACAAGTGCAACAATAGCATATAGGTATAGAGAAATTGTTGAAAAATATTTTGAGTTAACCGTGGAGAATGGTGATGTAAAAAAAGCTTGTGGAGATTTTAGTATGAGAGGATTTAGTTCGATTGAAAGTGCACAGGTCAGCAGTGCAGGACACTTGCTTTCATTTACTGGAACTGCAACAATATCATCAATACTTTACCTTGAAAAATATTATAACTGTAGTATTGAAAATGAAATTGTTGGTCTTGGAACTCCATCAACTGAGCATAGTGTAATGTGCACTTATGGAACTGATGAGCCTAAGGCTTATAAGAGATTGATTAATGAGGTATTTCCAAGTGGTGTTCTTAGTATCGTTTCAGATACCTATGATTATTGGAATCTTATAATTAATATCCTTCCAATATTAAAAGAAGATATATTAAATAGAGATGGAAAGATAGTGATAAGAGGAGATAGCGGAGATCCAGTGAAAATAATCTGTGGAGATAGTGAAGCACCAAAAGATACTCCTGAATATAAAGGAACTGTTGAACTTTTATGGGATATATTTGGCGGAGAAATTAATTCAAAAGGATATAAAGTTCTAAATTCTCATATAGGAACGATTTATGGTGATAGTATTACAGTTGAAAGATGCGAAGAAATTTGTAAGTGCCTTGCACAAAAAGGATTTGCAGTAAGCAATTGTACTTTTGGAATTGGATCATACACTTATCAATATAATACTCGTGATACTTTTGGATTTGCTCTAAAAGCAACTCATGCAGTAATAAATGGAGAAGAAAAATTCATATTTAAAGATCCTAAAACTGATACAGGAAATTTCAAAAAATCCCAAAAAGGTATGTGCTATGTGTATAAGAATGGAGAAGATATTCTTTATGAGGACGAGCTTACTATAAATGAACAGGAAGAGTATAAAGACAATTTATTAGAAGTCGTTTTTAAGGATGGAAATTTAATTAAAGATTTTTCATTAAAAGAAATTAGGGAAATGTTACACAGTTGAGGTGATAATCTTGTTTAATATTGATGAGATACTTGGAATGAAATACCCAAATGAACTTTTTACAGGTGACAAGGATATAGCAAAAAAAGAACACATTAATCTTCTTAAAATCTTTCATCCAGATTTGCATAAAGATTCAGAGAAATACAAAGAGGCTGCAAGTAAAATTAATGAATTATATACTGAAGCTATAAAATTATTAGATAATGGTAACTGGATAGGAGATGGATTGATTAAAATAACCAGTTCTGATGGTGAAAAATACTCAATGAAATATAATGTACAATATTCATTTGAGTTAGGAAAATATTATATTGGAAATAGATCAATTTTATATTTAATTGATAAAGTACATCTAAATTTTGTAGATAATGCATTAGACCGAATCAAAAATTTAAAGTACGAGAATAACAATATGAAATTTGAATTTGAAAAGTATTTTCCAAAAGTGTCAAGAAAATTCGAAACCAAAGATGAAAAAGTTGTCATTCTTATAGAAAAGCCAGAAGATGCTTATTCTCTTAAAGATATATTAAATTATTATGGTAATAAAGTTCCATCAAGACATGTAACATGGATTCTAAGCAGTTTATACAATATAGCGTGTTATCTATATTACAATAACCTGTCACACAATGGAATAAGTATTGATAATTATTATATCTCTCCCTCAAATCATAGTGGATTATTATTAGGTGGCTGGTGGTATACAGTACCTCTTGATGGGAAGATGCTTGGAGTATCTAATGAAATTTATAATATCATGTCTCCAGATATGATATCAAATAAAATAGGCACATTTCTCTTAGATTTAGAATCCATAAGGTTAATAGGTAGAACCTTACTTGGAGATAAAAATGGAATAGCTATCATAGGAGATCCAGATATACCGGAACCACTTATTGATTGGGTAAGAGGAGTTACAGTAAATAATCCTATAGAAGAATATAAGCTTTGGGAGAAAGTTATTAAAGAAAGTTATGGGGAGAGAAAATTTATAGAAATGAATATTGATAAAGATAAATTATATTCCAATAAAATATGAAAATTTAGGAGGTATTGAAATGGGAACAGGAAGATGGGATTCAAAGGCTTGGGATAGTTACTCAAGTGCAGCAATAAAAGGGAAGAAAACAGTAGATGATGTTTTTGCAGCAAGGAGTCTTGATCCAACCTTAAATCCTTATAAAGTGAGCTTTAGGGAAAGCTGTGACAGCACCGACAATCCAAACTCAACACCAATTATTATTGGTTTAGATGTAACTGGTTCAATGGGCATAATCGCTGATAACATTGCAAGGGTAGGATTAGAAAAGTTAGCGACTGAAGTATATAATAGAAAGCCTGTATCTGACCCACATATAATGTTTATGGGAATTGGTGATGTTAAATACGATTCGGCTCCATTGCAAGTAACTCAATTTGAAGCTGATATTAGAATCGCAAAAGAGCTAACTAAAATTTATGTAGAACATGGAGGGGGCGGAAATAACTCTGAAAGTTATACTCTGCCTTGGTGGTTTGCTGGAATGCATACAAAATGTGATAATTTTATTAAAAGAGGAAAAAAGGGATATATATTTACTATAGGAGATGAAGAATGTCCGAAAACAGTCCTAAAAAGTGAAATTGAAAAGATCTTTGGTGATACTATACAAACTGATAGTATGACGGCACAAGATTTATTAAGGCTTGTATCAAAACAATATGAGGTATTCCATATTATTATTGAAGAAGGAAATCATATGCGTTATCAACCAAATGAAGTTATTAAATCATGGAATGAAATTTTAGGTCAAAGAGTTTTAAAATTATCAGATTATACAAAGCTCCCTGAACTTATCGTATCAACACTGCAGGTACTAAATGGGGAAAATAAAGATATAGTTTCAGATAGCTGGGATGGAAGTACAAATTTAATAATAAGAAATGCTATAAAAGAACTGATTCTAAATGCAGAAGATGTTAATGGCCTTGTAAAATTTTAATATTATCCCCCTGTTATATATTCATAATGGGGGGATGTTCTAAATATGTTAAAAGGAGAGTGGAACATGCAATACATAAAAGTTATAATTGGTTCTAATTTTGGAGATGAAGGAAAAGGATTAATGACAGATTACATGTGTTCTATAAATGAGAGCCCAATTGTAATTAGATTTAATTCATCTGCGCAAGCAGGACATACTGTAGTTACTCCAGATGGTAAAAGACATGTATTCGGACATTTCTGCTCAGGAAGTTTACAAGGCATTCCAACTTTTTTAAGCAATTATTTTTCAGTAAATCCATTATTATTTCTAAAGGAATATGATGAGTTGAAAATGAAAAATGTTGACCTGTATACTATGATTGATTTAAATTGTTCTGTGATTATCCCTCAAGATATGATATTAAATCAAATAGTAGAAAGATATAGAGGAGATAATAGGCATGGCAGCTGTGGGCTAGGATACAACGAATCTATTATAAGAAATAATATAGAAAGATATAAGATAACATGTAATGAGCTTTTAAACAAAAATTATATAGATAAATTAGATCTTATAAAAAATGAATATATAAAAGATAGACTCCAGCAGTTAAATTTAGTTGGTTGTAAAGATAAGTTAATGGAAAAATTATATGATGATAGTATAATAAGTCATTTTATTGATGATATAGACAGGCAATTTATACCGAAAGTACACTTTAGTAATATAAAAAAGGTAGTAAAAAAATATAGTACTCTGATTTTTGAAGGAGCTCAAGGGTTAATGTTATCAGAGGATTATAAATATTTTCCTCATGTAACACATTCAAAAACAGGTATAAGTAATGTATTAAATTTATTAGAAGAAATAAATAGTGATAAATTAGATATTGAAGTTATTTATATTACAAGAAGTTATTTAACAAGGCATGGTACTGGACCATTACCAAATGAAGTTAAAGAAAAACCATATCAAAATATTATTGATTTGACTAACATTTCAAATGAATTTCAAGGGACATTGAGATTTGCACCCTTAGATATAGATTTATTGGCAGAGAATATACAAAACGATTATACGAAGATAATATCAAGAAAACAGCACGAATATTGCAATATAAAAAAATCCATAGGTTTAACGTGCTTAGATCAAATAGATAATGATGAGGCAGTTTATTATAAGAATAACCAGTTGTGCGTAAACAGCACCAATAGGCTTATTGAGGAAATATACGAAAAAATTAATCCTGATAATTATTATTTAAGTTATGGAGAAACCAGAAACACTATCATAAAGCGTTGAAATAAAATTTGTAATACAACTTACTGATAATTACATCTAATTATACGTATATAGTTTCTTCGCCTACCTAGAAAACAAATACTGGATATTAAGTTTTGTAGTTTTTTGGAACATTTGTTAATTAGAGAAGAGTATGGTATTATGTAATTCTTAGAAATAATAAGAACGAGGGGAGAAATGAATTCATGGATAATTTACCAAATTGCCCAAAATGTAATTCAGAATATACATATGAAGATGGAAGTCTTCTAATTTGTCCAGAATGTTCTCATGAGTGGTCTGCAGTATTAGAGAGCCAAAATAGTGAAGATAATAAAACTGTTAAAGACGCAAATGGAAATATTTTAAGTGATGGTGATTCTGTAACAATAGTTAAGGATCTTAAAGTAAAAGGAGCTTCATCAGCTTTAAAAAAGGGTACAAAAGTGAAAAATATACGTTTAGTTGATGGAGATCATAATATTGATTGTAAGATTGATGGATTTGGAGCTATGAGTTTAAAATCTGAGTTCGTTAAAAAGATATAAACTTATTAAAGTATTAAGGAGGGCAAGTCGAGATGGATGAGGCTCTCCTTTTTTGTTTTTTGATTAATATATTTCACACAAGAGATTATAGCCGAGTAATATATAAGTTAAAGAATATTTTATTGGAGAAAAAATAAATGGCTAAGATTTATCAAGGATATATATTAGATTGTAATATTTTGAGTGAAAATATTTATCGGCAAACTTTTGATAACATAACTATGGAAATAAACGAGCTTAAATATTTAGTAGAAGTTGATTGGGGAGATCGCTATAAAGCTAGAGGCAAACTGCTTCTAATAGTAAGTTTTCCAAGAGAAGAATCACCAACGTTACGGGAAGCAATAAATAATGAAATGGGACAATGTTTAAATGAGTTACAGATAGAAGCAAAAAGATCACTTCATCCAGTACTGCCTTCAAATGAAAATTCACTTTTGTCCGATGATTTCAAGAGTGTAACTAGAAAAGTGCGTGAAAAAGCACAAAGTGAATTTAGGAGATGCTTAGAAAGTGCACCTAGCTTTAATTCAGTTTTTAAGGAGTATGGAAGATTTATTTCAATTGATTTAGTGCTTGTTCAAGATATACTGGCATAATCATTAAGTAAAAAATAAAGGTTACACCTAAAATATGTTGTGGTAAACAATCAATAGTAATGTTATCTAGTAACGATGCAAAATTAAATACTGAGCGTTTTAGTAAAGCTATTGAATACATTTGGGAACATAAATTAGTTAAAATATTAAAAGTAGAACGTAGAAATGTTTATATAGCTAAGATATATGCAGATGTTTCAGCGTAATTTTTGAGAACTCTAGAGATAGAGTTCTTTTAATATATTTATAAACCATTGATAGCATTTCAATTTTGAATGAATATATATGTAATGATAGTAATTCTGTAAAAAGGAAAATCAGAATGTTAGAAATAAAAATATTATTTAAAAGTGGATACATTGGGTATTTTACACCAATAAATGAAGAAGAGCCAACTGAAGAAAGTATTTTTAAGCTTAGAGAACTTATAAGTACTGCTAAGAAACAACTTATGAGAGGTAGCTTTGAATTAAAAGAATTAAAAACAGATTATATAACTGTAATAGATGTACAAGAAATAGCAGCGTTTGGAACAAAATTAGTAGAGAAAAAAGATGAAGCTATAAAGAATAAACAAAATTGCATAAATAGAAAGATTATTAAAAAAAAGAGAGCTTAGGTTTTCTGTAGAAGGTAAAACCTAAGTAGGTACATAAACAAAAGAACTTTTAATTTTATTTGTGTTTGATGTCAGAAATTGATAATAGGTATCGAATTATATAATGAAAGAATAAAAATCCAATAAAGTACATTCCTCAATTTAAATTGGATGTCATTCCCACAAAACTATACCCTTTAATACAAAATATCCTGTAAAGTTGAAGTATTGAGTTTATACTTAAGATACATAAGACTGTACAGGATATTTTTGTTAAACCCTTTAATTTGAAGGATTTTTTTTATAACTTTTAATAGTTAGCAGGAATTTAACCGTTTTTATATAATTATATAATATAAAAATAGAGAATTTATTATTTTCTTGTATTTAAATAAACGCGGCGAAAAAACATAATTATTGAAAAATATTTCTGTAAGAAAGGGGGAAAATAGGTAAATGTGTTTTTTGTTATCTGACAAAAATTGAAAATATTTACCTTATTGATTGAATGAGTAATTTAGGTATTTGTGGCTGGTTATCTAGAGAAGGAAATTTTTATGAATGTGGAGAATCTAAGCATAATCTTTTAGCATCTAGATTGGAAAAAGAGTTAGAGTTAAAAAGGTTTGATGAAGAAAAATCTATTTATCTTCATGATACAGCATTATTAGAAACACTGGGATTTATTAAATTTACTCAATCAAAGTATGGGCAGACAGATGAATTTCAGGTTAATCAATTTATGCTATTCTTTGGGGAAAGGTTTTCCTATCCACAACGAAGATGGATGGAAGCAAATATATTAAAGATGTCTTCTGCTCAAAGATCAGAATGTAGACAACGATTAATATTGGGATATTAATCTTGAAATGTATAGTTATTATGGAGGAAAATAAATGAGCAATACAACTAATAATAAGAATTTAGGAAATATAAGAAAAGGAAGAATCGAAGATTTAGAAACTATCGTTAAGTTTAATTACAATTTAGCAAAAGAAACAGAAGAAAAAGAACTTAATTTTGATACCCTTACTAAAGGGGTTAAGACGGTTTTAGATGACCCCTCAAAAGCGCAATATTATGTTTATGAAGTTAATAATAAAGTCGTAGGACAAATTATGTACACTTATGAATGGAGCGATTGGAGAAATGGAATGTTTCTTTGGGTACAAAGTGTATATGTTGACTTAGAGTATAGAAGACAAGGAATATATAAAAGCTTATATAATACTATAAAAAATATTTGTGATAACGATGATGAAATAACTGGTATAAGGTTATATGTTGAAAAGGAAAATAAAAATGCAAAAGCTACATATAAATCTTTGGGAATGAGCGATTGTAATTATAATATATATGAATATGAAAAATAAATAATAGGATAGAAATAGCATTAATACATAATATAAAGGTATTAAAGGAATTTTATTAAGTGTAAATAGATAATTTATTATAAACTAGGAGGAGAAATATGATAAATAACATTAGCAAAATAACAATATATGTTGAAGACCAAGAGGCAGCAAAAGAATTTTGGGTTAACAAATTAAAATTTGTTATTAAATTTGAACAACAAATGGGGCCAAACATGAAATGGATTGAAGTTGCTCCAAGTTTAGATTCACAAACGACTTTTATACTATATGATAAAAATTTAATGAAAGTCCAAAATCCAAACATGAACGTTGAGCATCCATCTATAATTTTAAGCACAGCAGATATAGATAAAGCATATTCAGAAATGCAAAATAATTCTGTAGAAGTAGGGGAATTAATGACTATGCCTTATGGTAGAATGTTCTCTTTTAAGGATTTAGATAAAAATGATTATATGCTTCGTGAGGATAAATAATCAAATTAATATTTACATATAAATTTAAAGTATTTTATTTCAAAATATACATTGATATATTCTAGAACTCTAAAATTCTTAAGAATTTTAGAGTTCTAGAATTACACATTTATGCATTTTTTAACTGTGATTAAGTTAGAAGAAAAGATAAGCTTGCAAACACATTTATGAGACAAATACTGAATTGATTATAAATTTCAAAATAGAAAGGAAGTGAATATTTAAAGGGCGGATGTATTAATGCAATCTCTCTTTGAATAAATATTATGGGAAATAAAAAAGTAGTAAGAGATGGACATATCCATTCTCCATATTGTCCTCATGGAACTAAGGATACTTTTGAAATGTATGTTGAGAAAGCCCTCTTAGAAGGCCTAGAAGAAATTACATTTACTGAACATATGCCATTTCCATGTTATTTTATAGAGGATAAAGAATTTCAAGATGAATGTGCACCAAGTAAAGATGTCATGGATAAATACTTTAAAGATGTTGAAAATATAAAATTAAAATACAAAAATAAAATTAAGATTAATTCAGGATTAGAAGTTGATTTCGTAGAAGGATATGAAGAAGAAACAAAGAAACTCCTAAATAGTTATGGTCCAAAGCTTGAAGATGGATTACTTTCAGTACATTTTATAAAGATCGAAGATCAATATATAGCTATTGACTGGAAACAAGGATTTGAAGAAGCTTTGGAGAAACTAGGAACACTTAAGTGTGTTTATGATAAGTATTATGAAACATTACTCAAGGCAATTAAAGCTGATTTGGGAGATTATAAACCACGTCGAATTGGACATCCAAATTTAATTAGAATTTTTAATCAATTATATCCACTTGAGTATAAAAACACAAAACTTTTAGAGGAAATAGTTAGGGAGATTAAAAATAGAAATTATGAACTAGATGTTAATACTGCGGGTCTTAGAAAGCCCTATTGTGGTGAAATCTATGTATCTGGAATATTCAAGGAATTAGTAAATAAATATGGTGTTAATCAAGTTTACGGTTCTGACTCACATACGGCAAATGATATTGGAAGGGATTTTGATAAAGAATAACCTTATTAAACTGAAATGCATTAATATTTTTTATATCTTAATAAAGGGGAGAATTATGGGAATAAAGGGTATGGAATTTATCAAGGAAATAACTTCATTTATTTTTGTTGAGGACAAACCTGAAAAAGCTGATATTATTTTTGTTCCGGGGGGGTCATGGCCAGAACCAGCAGAAAAGGCAGCAAAAATTTGGCTGGATGGATATGCTCCGTATATCTTACCTTCGGGAAAGCATAGCATGAGTAAGGGTTACTTTCCAGGAACTATGACTAAAAAAGATAAATACAAGGGAGACTATAGTACAGAATGGGACTTTATGAAAGATGTTATTATATCCTATGGAGTAGATGAAACTGCAATACTTAAAGAAGATGATGCGGTTTGGACAAAAGAAAATGCATTTAAATCTCGTAAAGTTACCGACAAACACAATTTAGTGATTAAAAAAGCAATCATTTGTTGTAAGTCTTTTCACGCAAAACGCTGCCTAATGTTTTACAGCTTTGCATACCCAACAACAGAGTTCATTGTATGTCCTATTGATATAGAAGATATCACTAAGGATAACTGGTTTAAAACAGAAAGTGGAATTGAA
>Ga0209281_1000553_pt1 | contig 46098 bp, 62 predicted proteins | sample MedtruBG_FD_187514 | JGI IMG/M metagenome (GOLD analysis project Ga0209281, IMG submission 187514) | Root nodule microbial communities of legume samples collected from California, USA - Medicago truncatula BG (SPAdes) (version 2) | ecosystem: Host-associated > Plants > Roots > Nodule | place... | reverse complement strand
CGCGATTGACGAAAATCGAAACTTCCCGGTTGACCGGCGCGAAAACGATCGTGTAAATCCCGAACGCTGATATCACGCAAGCCTCAAGCCCCATTGGCGGAATTGGTAGACGCGCTCGACTCAAAAGCAAGACACGTCCCTACGACCTTGCACACAATAGTCGAGAAAGCACTGGAAATCCAATGGGTCTATTCTCCTCCCTCGGTTCATCATTACAGACAGTCTTCGGCATCCGGCCCCGAAAAGTGCCACAGAATGCCACACCGGAAAACAGGCCCTACGGCCACTCCGGGACCAACCTCACGACCGACCAGGCGTGGAAGACCCTGAAGCTCCGCAAGCGGCGGCTCACGGTGGACCCGGAGGGTCGATGGTGGTTGATCGAGGAGCGCCAATGCCTCTACACCGGCCTCATCTTGCGCCGCACTAGGAGGATCACCGACTAGCTTGACTTTGCGCCGACACTACGCCATTACACTTAGCCAGCAATCTAGGAGAGCCCAATGACGCCAGACCTCTCGGCACTCAGCGACCAAGAGCTGATTAGCGAATTGAAGAGCAGGGACTACCGGGTCGTCCACCGCGACCGCATCCGTACCGCCGCAGCGCAGGTCTCATGGCCTAAGCACCATCTCGCAGCAATGCGGGACAAGCGCGAACGGCAGGAGTACTACATCCGTCAGGACCTCGGAAACCAGTTGGGGCACTTCCTTGGGGACCACCTCCAGGTCGAGGAACTCCCCGACGAGACCCACATCGACTTCAGGATGACCGTCACCATCATCGGCCCCAAGCTCTCCCACGACGACCTGGACTACTTCGTCCGGTGGCCCGCTAAGACCATGTCCTGACCTCTCCATACCACCACCCTACGACATTCCACACGGAGCACCGCCATGAACCAGCACGTAGACTTCCCCGCGTACCTCCACGACAGGTGGGAGGACCAGGTGGCCCTCGAAGAGGAGATGCTGACACTCGGCAAGGAGCGAGCCCAGGACCGTATCAACAAGGCGATCCGAAAGCAGGACATGACCCGCCTCAGGCCGTACCGCAGCCTGGTCACCGAATGGGTCGTCCCGGTGGCAGACGGCCTCAGGGAGTGGATCGTCAAGTCCGCCGTCAAGCGTGGCCCGAAGTCTATGGCACTGCCGCGCCTCCAGGAGCTGGAACCGGAGACCGCCGCCATGGTCGCCCTAAAGTCGATCCTCCGAATGATGGCCATCGAGCAGCGACACATCCTGGCAATCGCCGTGGAGATCGGCACCTGGTGCGAGCACGAGGCCCGCTGCAAGAAGTGGATGGAGGAGGACCCGGACGACTGGAAGAAGACCACGGCGCACTACGCCAAGAGAGGCTCCAATGCCGCCCACCAGCGCCGCTCCCGCATCTCCCTCTTCAACCGCTACGTCTGGGAGCGCATCGGCTGGGTGGAGTGGACCGACCAGGACCGGCAGCGTGTCGGCCTGGAGATGATCAACCTCGTCATCACCAAGACCCGGCGCTTCTACGTGGCGCAGGACCCCTCGTGGACACCCAAGAAGGGCAAGGGCTACGGCTACATGAAGCGGCCCTACATCTTGGAAGCCGACAACGAGCTTCTCACCTGGATCAAGACCGCCATGGACAATGAGCTGGTCTTCGCCCCGACCTACCTTCCCACCGTCATCCCGCCGCTACCGTGGGCCGGTCCCCGAGATGGCGGATACTACACGCCGTTCGTCAAGCCGCCCTTCCTGATCCGCTTCAAGGCCCAGCACCAGGACCAACGCCAGAACGCCCTGGAAGAGTACGAGGCGCTGGACATGCCGGAGGTCTACGCCGCCCTGAACCGCGTCCAGTCTACGCCCTGGCAGATCAATCAGAAGGTCCTCGACGTGGCGCAGTACTTCTGGGACAAGGACCTGGCGCTGGCCGGGATGCCGAACCAGGACGAGGAGCACGTACCGGAGCGCCCCGAACATCTGGACCCGAAGGACAAGGACAACGAGGAATACAAGGAGTGGGCCGCGAAGGCGAGTGACGCACGGACACGCAACGCCAAGCGGGTCTCCTCCGTCCTGGTATGTCGCCGCACCCTCCAGCTTGCCCAGAAGTTCCGCGACGAGCCCGCCTTCTACTTCCCCCACATGCTCGACTTTCGGGGCCGGATGTACCCGATCCCCTCCGAGCTATCGCCCCAGGGGCCGGACCTTCACCGGGGCCTCCTGACGTTCGCCAAGGGAAAGCCTATCACCGAGAGGGACAGTCAATGGCTGGCCATTCACCTGGCGAATACCTTCGGGGTGGACAAGGTTGGGTATGAGAAGCGCACGGCCTGGGTCCTGGAGCGGAACGTCATGTGGCGGGCGATAGCCGCAGACCCCATTGGCGACCGGCGCTGGATTGGTGATGATGACGACGACAACTGGCAACGCCTGGCAGCGATCATGGAGTGGGTCCGCTGGCTTGAGGAGGGGGAGGGAATGGTCTCCTCACTTCCGATACGTGTGGACGGCACCTGTAATGGCATCCAACATCTCTCTGCCATGGTACGGGACGAAGTAGGCGGAGCCTCCGTCAACCTTATCCCAGGCGACAAGCCAAACGACATCTACCAGGATGTGGCAGACGTTCTCACCGATGAACTCTTTCACCGGATGCCCGAACGATACGCCGACCTCTGGCTACAGGTCTTCGGCGGCAAGGCCAAGAGGGATGTCACCAAGCGTCCCGTCATGATCCTCCCGTATGGGGGCACGAAGAATGCCTACTTCGGGTACACCTTGGAGTGGACCAAGAAGAACGACACAGATCGTATCATCATGGGACTGGAGGCGGAGGACCGGAACAAGGCCATCTCCTTCCTGGTGGAACTCCTATGGACCGCCGTGAACGGTACCGTGGAGAAGGCCGTCGAGGTGATGAACTGGCTGAAGGGGTGCGCCAAGCAGGCCTCCAAGAAGGGGCTCCCGCTGTACTGGAGGACACCGGCAGGCTTCTACGTCAGACAGTTCTACGCCAAGGAGGAGGAGACCCAGGTCAAGACCCTCCTGGACGGCCAGAGGATTGACCTCCAGTGCCTGAAGGATACCAAGGAGCTGGACACCAACAGCCAGGCCAGAGGCATTGCCCCGAACTTCGTCCACTCCATGGATGCCTCCGCGCTGATGACCTGTGTGAACATTGCGACGGAGAGAGGGGTGGAGAGCTTCACCTCCATCCACGATGCCTACGGGACCGTCTGCGCCGACATGTGGGAACTCGAAGCCTCCATCCGGCAGGCCTTCATCCAGACCTACCAGGAGCCGGTCCTGGAGAACTTCCTCGAAGCCTGCCGGTACATCGCCGGTCCCAACGCCGAGTTTGAGCCGCTGCCCGCCTTCGGCAATCTGAACCTGGAGGAAGTCGCCACGTCGCGCTACTTCTTTGCCTGAGATCGGTCTAGATCGACCTATGACACTACGCCATTACGAACAATAGGCGTGTTCTTGAAAACCCCATAATGCAGCGCCTAGGCGGCATGTCTCAGAGCCAACACTACGACATTGTCGCTAATAGGCGTGTTCTTGATAAAACCCATATCGGAGCCTCCCCCATGGTCAACACCCTGTCTTCCCGCATCGATGCTGACAAGCTCTCAATGGTCTCCCGAGACCGGGTGGCGAACGTCGCCCACGAGCTGCTTAACGGAGCAAACCACCGGCCCCCTGAAGAACTCTCAGCCGGGGTGGCCGTGCTGTTCTACGCCATGGCCGAACGCAACGGGATGGAGCCCGAACAGCTCTACCACCTGGGACGGAAAGTCCTGACGGACCCCTCCGCGTTCCACTCCAAGTCCAACGCCCAAATGGAAGCCCTCCGAGACTTTGCCGGTCTCAGGGTCCGCAACGAGCCCGCAATCTAAGGAGCCCTCAGACATGGCAACCTACCACATCTCTCCCATCGGAACCTTCCGCCATCCCTGGTTCAACAAGCCCGACACCAAGTTCAATGCCGACGGCCTCTTCCACTCCGAGCTGATCGTCTCCGGTGCCAACGCCGCGACCCTGGCCAAGAAGATCGAGCAGGCCGCGACTGCCGCCCTCCAGGAGCACGTCCAGGAGATGAAGCCTGGCGAGGCCAAGAAGTGGCAGCTCTACCTTCCCTTCGAGCGCCTGGAAGACGAGGACAGCGGTGAGCCGACCGGCGACATCTCGTTCGACTTCAAGCAGAACGCCAAGATTCCGTCCAAGAAGGAGCCCTCCGGCTTCAAGGACGTGACCATCGAGCTGCGCGACTCCAAGGACAACGTGATCGACGTGGCAGTCTGGGACGGCTCGGAAGGCCGCATCCTCTTCTCCATGCGCCCCATCGTCATGGTCTCCGCCAAGCAGGTCGGCGTCCGCCTGGACTTCGCCAAGGTACAGGTCACCAAGCTCAAGCAGGGATCGGGTGGCGGCGGTCGCGGCTTCGGTGAGGTCGAGGACGGCTACGTTGCTGACGAGAAGGATCAGGGCTTCGGGAATGCGCCGGAAGGTGACGCGGGTGAGGACCAGGGAGGCGACTACTGATGAGGACCCACCCGTTTGAATACTTCCTGGGTGCCTGCTTGGCGGCGATACTCATCTGCGTCGTCGTCATTACGGTATTCTTCACCTTCCAGGTCGTGACTGGGGGACTGGTCTGATGGAGCCCGTCGTCCTCATCCTCCTTTTCGTTCTGGCCTTCCTCATTGGATTCTGTGCGTAACGCATGGGCGTCTCCAAGGGTAACTGGAGGCAGAAACAGAAGGCATACGCTCCCAAGACCAGCCAGGAGGTCGGACTACGGTTCGGCTTCCGGTCTGGCCTGGAGGAGATGAACGCCAAGTTCCTGCAAGACCAGGGGGTGGTGGTCAGCTTTGAGTCGTTCAAGATACCCTACACGGTACCGGAGACGCGGCGGAACTACACCCCAGACTTCCCCCTCCCAAACGGGATCATCGTGGAGACCAAGGGCAAGCTAGAGCCCAAGGACCGCGCCAAGCACATCCTCATCAAGCTACAACACCCAGACCTCGACATCCGCTTCGTCTTCCAGAGGCCCTTCGACAAGATCGTCAAGGGGTCCAAGACGACCTACGCCATGTGGGCCGAAAAGCACGGCTTCAAGTGGGCCTCACGCATCATCCCTGTGGCGTGGATCGAGGAGAGGGGACCAGACCGCAAGCCGGAGGAAATCCTCGGCCTCAAGACGTAACCCACCAAGGAGAACCCCATGTGTCCAACAAGGCCACGCACAGTCAACATCGAGCCCGCCAAGACAACTGTCATGTTTCCCCTCATGTCCGAGCTGGCCATGCGGTTCGCCATCGAGAAGCTGGAGCCGTGGGAGACCTTCGAGTTCATCCAGGCGTGGCTGCGCCGCGACCTGACGGGATACCCGGAGTTCACCGACTGGCTGGCTGAGAGGCAGGTCAAAGGGGCGAGCAATGTGTGAGACCAGCAACCCGCTCCTCAAGTACAAGCCCCGCGCCGAGACGAAGAGGATCATCCTCCACGACTCCCATACGGAGCCTCTGGTGAACCACGTCGTGGACATCTCCCGGTGGAACCTGGACGCCCAGGATGGTGCCCTAAAGATGGGCCTCCTGTCCATCGGATACCACGTCATCATCGAGCGCGATGGGACCGAAGTCAGGGGAAGACCCCTGGACCTCATCGGAAGCCACACCCCAGGACACAACATGGACTCCATCGGCATCTGCCTGGTGGGTGGCCGTGAGCATGGCGTCGAGGATGGGGTGGACAACTTCACGCGGGAGCAGCGGAAGACCCTGATGCGCGTCATCCGGGACTGCCTCGACAAGTACGGAGAGCTGGAGATCAAGGGTCACTCCGAGGTCCAACGATACCGGAACCGCAACCACCCAACCTGCCCGCCAATCGACATGGACCTCCTCCGGGAAGACGTGGGGCTTTTCATGATGGGGATCGTCCTTTGAACATCGACATCAGGAATTACGACCACTACCGGGTGACCTCCCACGGAGGGCGCAGCTTCGACCTGTTCAACCGGGAGACCGGGCGGGTCTTCTCCATCAACACGGCTCAGTGGGCCTTCACCCAGACCTACGGGGTGGATGGCTGCAAGACCGTCGAGGCAGAACTTCTAGGGAAGGAGACGGAATGAGCCATCTCCTCGTATACGTCGCCCTCTTCGCCCTGATGGCCATCATCCTGTTCGATCCGATCTACGGACTCGCCTTCTAAAAGGATACCAACATGCAGAACTTCCTCCCAGACGCAGACATCTTCAACCTCGGACCCCAGCAGCGCCTCATCTACGACTACCTGATGACGGGCCGGGAGCTGACACGCCAGGTCGCCATCAACACGCTCAACGTCCAGGAGGTCACCACCCGCATCTCCGAGCTGCGCAAGATGGGTCTCGACATCCAGTCCAAGTGGAAGCGCGACTTCGGCGGCACCCGCTACAAGAGCTACTTCGTGGCGGTCGAGCAGAAGGCCCAGGAGGTGTCGGCATGAACAAGCGCTACGCGTATCGCCTCAAGGGTACTCCCGGTCGCGTCACCGGAGACTACTCCTCTAAGGCACCGGCCACGAGCGCCCTGTACGACCACATCGACTACCTGCGTCAGAAAGACGACCGTGCGGCCTGGTTCGCTGCTTCACGCTCCGAACGGAAGCAAATCGTTAAGGGGATCGCCGCCGACGACTACGAGCTGATCACCTACGTCCTGGTCGAGGAGCCTGAACTGACATCCCTACAGGAGTCCGCCGCCTGGCTTGGCCACCTGGAGAACGCCGGGGTGGACAACTGGGAGGGCATCTCCTTCGCCTACGAGCTGAAACGTGAGGAAGAGGGCGAAGAGGAATGAGGATCACCTTCAAAGGGCGTGAGCGGAAGCCTCCGAAGGACACTTGGTTCGCCTGGCGTCCGGTAAGGACCCAATGTGGGACGTTGGTGTGGCTGGAGGAAGTACGCTTCGAGGTCCACTTCGGGTGGGGAGACTCATTCACCTATTACTACCTGATCAATAAGGAGTGACGACATGAGGGACGGAAGCGACGGGATTGTCTCGAAGGGTCCGTGCCCTGAATGCGGCTCCAAGGACAACCTGGTGACCTACACCGATGGCCACCAGTATTGCTACACCCCAGGGTGTGGCCTGAAGAAAAAGGCTGATCACATGGACGACACCGAGAAGGAGTACCGGGCGGAGGATACCTTCGGCCAGGTTAGGAGCGGGACCTCCAAGGACCTGGTGCCCTTCGAGATGACGCATATCCAGAATGGCCTCCAGAAGCGCCGACTGAAGAGGGAGACCCTGGCCAAGTTCGGCTACTTCCTCCACAAGAACAAAGGTAGAACCCTCCACCTCGCTCCCTATTACAGCCAGCGGGGCGACATGGCCCTCCAGAAGTACCGAGACGCGGAGAAGAACTTCTGGTTCATCCCAGTCACGGACAATGCGCCGCAGCCCAAGATGGCCCAACTCTTCGGGCAGCAGGTGTGGGGCGACAAGTACGACCGCAAGGTGGTCATCACGGAGGGCGAGATCGACGCCATGTCGGTGGCCCAGGCGACCAACTTCAAGCTCCCTGTGGTCTCGATACCGGCAGGGGTCGGCTCCGCCGTGGACGCCCTCAAGACCAACTACCGCTGGCTGGACCGCTTCGAGGAGATCATCCTCTGGTTCGACAACGATGAGGCGGGCCAGAAGGTCCTCCCCGAATGCGCTGGACTCTTTGAGCCTGGCAAGGTGAAGACGATCCGGGTGGAAGGCTTCAAGGATGCCTCGGACCTACTCCAGGCCGACAAGGAGGGGGAGGTCTACGCCGCCGTCTATGCGGCTACCCTGTGGGCACCGGAAGGCATCGTCAACGCGGCCCTCTGCATCACCGACATGGATGAGCCCGAGGCCGAGACCATCTGCACCTACCCCTGGCCGAAAGTCCAGGAGATGACGTGCGGTATCCGCGAGAAGGAAGTGATCTACCATGTGGCGGGGACGGGGGTCGGTAAGACCTCCATCATCGTTGAACTCCAGGAGCACCTCCTACAGAACAACATCAAGTTCGGAGTCATGCGGTTCGAGGACACTCGACGCAAAGCCCAGCTCGACCTCATGTCGGCCAGGGCCAACCGCAGGCTCCACATCAATCCTCTCCCCCCGGCGGAGCTTCGGACTCTCCATGCGTCAGTCTTCGGGACTGGCCTTGTAGAGCTGTTCGACCCGGAGGTGGCCGAGTGGTCGTTCCAAGCCCTGGAGCGCTACATCCGGTACATGATCAAGGGGCTGGACTGCGAGGTCGTCTTCATCGACCCACTGTCCTTCATTGTCGCGGCGGTTGACGCCCAGGACGAACGTAAGGCCCTCGACAAGGTGTCCTACAACTTCGCTCGCCTGGTCAAGCAGACCGGGGGCAACCTCCAGATCACCCACCACCTGAACCGGGGGGAGGGGAAGGCATTCGAAGAGGGTGGCCAGATCAGCCTCAAGAACATCCGAGGGTCTGCCGGTGTGGCGAACTTCTCCATGGGGGTCCACGCCTACGAGCGGAACCAGCAGGGGGAGCGTCCAGACCTCACCCTCCAGCGCATCCTCAAGAACAGGCACGTAGGCAAGACCGGGGTGGCAGACGTGCTCAAGTGGCACGAGGACATCGGACGGCAGCTAGTCACAGACGAGCCATATCCAGACAACAGTGACGAAGGAGGTAAGAGCCAGTCCTTCGGCCCAGTACAAGGTGACTACTGATGAGTGAGAAGCTCCAGAGCGAACTCGATGAAATCCGGAAGGAGGTGAACGTCCTGGGGGTGCGCCTCACCCTGGCACAGGCCTGGGTCAACTTCCTCCACCGCGCCTACGACGCCCTCCTCTACCACGGTGTTAACTACCGGGTCCTCAAAGAGTACGCCAACTCGACGGAGCTTGATGACGCCCAGAAGCTGCCGGTCTCCCAGGCCCGCGACAAGATCGTCATGTGGCTGGGCCGCTTGCAGAGTTCCATCGAGGCGACCGTTCGGCGGAAGAACTTCAAGGTCCACCAGCATGACCCGGAACTCTGACGACGATTGGTACTGGGACAGCTTCGACCGGACCACCATCGAAGTGATCGAGGAGGCCGGTAACCCACACCACCAAGGCTTCATCGGGTTTGTCCCCCTGAAGGACGGGGATGAGAGACACATGCGCGACGCAGAAATCCACAAGACAGCCCGAAGGATCGCCGCCGAGTTGATCCTCCTCCCGAGGGAGCACCGAGGCTCCGCAGAGTACCCGGAAGACTACCTCAAGACGGTCTCCCAGTGTCGCCTGTGGAACCGCATCCGGTGCGCCTATTGCGACTGCATCAAGAGCCAAGAGGACGAGAAATGACCATCCACGACATCCTCATGATCATCTCCCGAGTCACCTATAAGCCAGGCTGGTCGGTACTCATGGGGATAGACGGGGAACGACCTTTCATCCAACTGGAAGTCAGCACCGAGTCTGACGCCACACTGGACAGCGCCAAAAGGGACGGCTCCAGGACACCCTGGAAGTCGGCCAAGCGATACCTCTCCCTCCACATGTGCAGTCAGGAAGTGGTCGGCGCGATCTTCGGCCTCATCAAGGACGCGGAGCTACACGAGGTCCACGAATGGTTCCGCTACCGTGGGGCCGCGATCTTCAACCCGCACCTGGACCCTGAAGTCCTGGTCGAGGTGGCACGGAAGAAATCCTCCTTCGTCACCCGCGACAACGCCATGAGCATGGAGGAGACAGGATGACGTTCTGCAAGGACTGCCGACACCTCGATGAGTCCTGGGGGTCGTATTGCTACCACCCGACTCTCCAACGACTGGACCCGGTTGATGGACCCCGCCCAGTCTCGCCGTATGAGCAAAGGAAGCCATCAGGGAAATGTGGACCGTGGGGTCGGTTCTTCGAGGAGAGAGGTACCGTAACCATGTGGAAGCGGATCAAGCGCCTCTTTAGGGAGGGATCGTTTTGAGACTCGCATTCGACATCGAGACCAACGGACTCCTCCCAGACGTATCCAAGCTGCACTCCCTGGTCCTCAAGGACCTGGACTCCGGCGACATCTGGTCCGCATCCTCCCAGGACCCGCACGACCTGAAGCTCGCCGTCAAGGAACTCGCAGACGCCGACTACAAGACGGGCCACAACATCCTGTCCTACGACGCGCCGGTCATCGAGCACCTGATGCCTGGGGTCAAGTTCAAGGGGGTCCTCCGAGACACCCTGATCATGGCGAAGATGATATGGCCGGTTGACAAGCTCAAGGAGCTAGACTTCCCCAGGTGGCGCTCCGGCAAGCTCCCAGGCCAACTGATCGGTGCCCACAAGCTCGAAGCCTGGGGCTACCGGATGGGCCGCATGAAGGGCGAATACTCCGGCGACGTGAAGGCGCTCTCCAAGGAGTACCAGGAGCACGGCGACCTCTCGCGGGTCCCGGAGTGGGCCAGGTGCCTCGCCTCCAAGAACGCCAAGGGAGAGCCCATTCTGGACCCCTGGCTCGCCTGGAACCAACCCATGCAGGACTACTGCGTCCAGGACGTGGAGGTCACCCATGAGCTTTGGAACCTGATCCAGGGACACTTCGACGGGACCGGCAAGGCGGCGCATGGCGTAGCCTGGTCGGATCGATCCATCGAGCTAGAGCACAAGGTCTGGCTCCACATCAACAAGCAGGAGGAGCGTGGCTACGGCTTCGACAAGGAGCTGGCCGTCAAGCTGGCTGGAAGCCTGAAGTCGCGCCAGAACGTCCTGGAGGCCAAGCTGGTCGAAGCGTTCGGCGCCTGGTGGCAACCTGGGGAACTCACCCGGCCTGCCATCGAGAGGAACGTCAAACGCAATGACCTACCCAATATCACGCAGCGACGAGTTAGCGAGAAGACAGGCAAGGAGCTGGCTCCTTACGTTGGCCCTCCACTCGAAAGATACTCCCCAGACGCCCCCTACACCCCCGTCACCCGCGTCAAGTTCAACCCGAAGTCCCGGCAACACCTAGGTGACCGGCTTCAGGATGTCTTCGGGTGGAAGCCGGTGGAGTTCGGCGGCAAGGATGGGGACCAGGCGAAGGTGGATGAAACCACCATCAAGGGCATCTCGGAGTCCGTCCTTCCCAAGGACCTCAAAGAGGTGATCCTGGAGTTCCTCGTCAATGCCAAGACTCTGGGCCAACTCGCAGACGGCAAGAAGTCGTGGATCGACCTGACGAAGGACGACGGAAAGTTACACGGACGTATGGACCCTCTCGGTACCGTCTCTCACCGTGGCGCACACATGGACCCCAATCTGGGGCAGGTGCCGGGTGTCAAGAAAGAGAAGAATGCCGAGGGGGTCGAGGTGCCGATCCTGGGATGGAAGGGTGGCTTCGGAGTAGAATGCCGCACCCTCTTCAAGCCTGGTAGACCCAACTGGCATCAGACAGGCGTGGACGCCTCCGGCCTGGAGTTGCGACTCCTGGGGCACTACCTCTATCCGTATGACGGAGGGGTCTTCTCCCAGCGGGTATCCACCCCCGGCCTGGACATCCACTCCGAGAACGCCAAGATCACCGGCCTCACCCGCTCCGAAACCAAGACCGTGACCTACGCCTTCCTCTATGGGGCGGGACCGTTGCTGATCGGACTTGGAGTAGGCGTCCCCGAGGACATGATCGAGGAGCTGGCATCCTCCCCGCAAGCCAAGAACTACGTGAACTGGCTCAGACGGACCATGAAGGCGAAGTTCATCCAGCCGAACCGGGAGACCCTCGCACACGTCGTCAAGGGCCAGCAGGTCCAGCGGGCGTTCCTCGAAGGTATTACCGGCCTGAAGGACTTCAAGAAGGACATCACCGAGAGGGCCACCGCCCAGGGCTACATCGTGGCGCTGGACGGCAGGAAGCTCCACATCCGCAAACCCCATGCCTCCGTCAACCAACTACTCCAGGGCGGCGGCGCAATCGTCTGCAAGGAGTGGATGATGGAGACCGACCGACTCTTGCAAGAACACTACGACATGACAGTCGATCAGGACTACGGGCAGCTCGCCTGGGTCCATGACGAGTGTCAGTACGAGCACCGGGAGGAGGCCATGGGCAAGATCATCATCGACGCCTCCCAGCAGTCCATAGAGAACGTAGCCGCAAGCCTCGACTTCAGGGGCAAGTTGGCCACGGACGGCAAGACGGGGAGGAGCTGGTTTGACTGCCATTAGGGGACGCTCCAGGGCGGCTCCTACAGGTGGTTACTTCGGAGAAATGCCCGACGAGATTTGGGAGGTCATCGACCGGGCCTGGTACGACCCTCCCTCCATTTCATCCAACTACTCGCGCGAACGCGCTCAATTCATCGCCCTGGCAGCATCGCTCGGGTGGATTTCCATCATCGCACCGGACGGACAGTCTCTCAGCCGGTCGTGGCATGTGACGACTCCGGGTCTCGCAGCCTACAGAAACAAGGACATCATGACATGTTCCACGCCCTCCTCTTCCTCTGGCTTGTAGCCGGGTTCGTCTTCCTCACCTACATGGCGGTGACGGGTAAGGGGCTTGCCGACATCAAGGCCCCCCTGAAGCGCCGCATCTCCATGGTCTCCTCGGTGGTCGTCTCCATGCCTGCCTTCCTCCTCCTGCGAGTGGCCGAAGAGTTCATCGAGTTCACTGAGAGCGGCGGCACCTTCAAGTACCACGCCAAGGAAGTCTGGAACTCCGTCACGGTAGACCTCTGGAGAGACCTGAAGGAGGCCTGGTGATGGCCAAGACTGTCCTCCTAATCGACGGGGACACTCTGGCCTTCAGGGCGGCATCGGCATGTCAGCACACCGTGGAGTCTCCCGGTGGACACATCGAGCACTTCGCCAGGCGCTGGGAAGGCGAGGCGGTACTGGACAACATCATCGCCCGCATCCGCACCCGGTTGAAGGCCGACGAGATGGTGTTCTTCCTGTCCTGCCCTGCCGCCGACAACTGGCGCTACCAGGTGGACCCCAACTACAAGTCCAACCGCAAGGACTCCGTGAGGCCGATGCTTCTGGGGCCGCTGAAGGACTATCTCCGAGCCGAGTACGGCGCGACCCACATCGCCTTCATCGAGGCCGATGACGCCCTTGGCATCTACGCCACGGACCCCTCCAAGTTCCCCGGTGACCGAAAGATCGTGGTCGGCAGGGACAAGGACTTCAAGACGATCCCTGGCGAGCACTACCAGCTCCTGGACGACGATGCGAAGGGGGACCCGATCATCCGAACCTGGACCGCCGAGGACGGCATGAAGGCGCACTACGCCCAGGCCCTCTCGGGGGATGCCGTTGACGGCTACCCAGGGTGCCCAGGCATCGGGAAGACCAGGGCGGAAGCCATCGTGGAGAACCCGGAGCGCCTCGTCCCCAAGGAAGGCGTCATCACCAGAGGGAAGAACAAGGGGCAGAAGGTCGTCAAGTGGCACTCCGCTGGTCCTTGCTCCATCTGGGAGGCCGTGGTGTGCAACTACGAGAAGGCCGGCCTCACCGAGGCCGACGCCCTCCGTAATGCCCGGCTCGCCAAGATACTCCTCCACGGTGACTACGACTTCGAGACGTTCACCGTCAAGCTCTGGGTGCCCGGTGATGACTAGGGCAGGCAAGGCGACCTATTTCATTACGGAGGACATAGACACCATCATTCAGTCCCTCACCAGAATACGCCAGGGGTTGGTAAAGAAGGTGGACTGTCACAGTGAGAACATGGGGAGGGCCATCCAGGTCCTCTCCGACCTCAAAGAACACCTCCCATCCATCATCATAGACTCAGAGGAGTAGGGCATGGACGATCCTGTATCTGACACGCCCCAGTTCGGGGCCGCAGACGTGGAGGCACTCAACAACGTCACCAACGCGGCATCCGCCTTGATGGTAGCGCTTAACCGGGCCGCACTGCACTTCGGGGCCGACCCACGGAGCGAACTCTTCCAGGAGGCCTCGCTGGGGATGGGACGGAACATGTCAACCCTGATTGGCTCTTTCCTGATGACGGAAGCAGAGCGCAGAGCGTGAGGTGATGAATGCTGGTGATCAACCTTTTCGCGGGGCCTGGGGCCGGTAAGTCTACCACGGCGGCTGGCCTCTTCAACATCATGAAGATCATGGGCCACGAGGTGGAGCTGGTGACTGAGTTCGCCAAGGACCTGACCTGGGAGAGGAGACAGTCGGCGCTGGAGAACCAGCTCTACATCCTCGCCAAGCAGGAGTACAAGCTCTCCCGGCTGGAGGGCAAGGTGGACTACGTGATCACCGACAGCCCGCTCCTCCTGGGTCTCCTGTACACCTCCCCGCGCTTCGACACCAAGTGGTTCCGCCAGGCGGCACTCGGAGCATGGGGTCTTTACGACAACATCTCTTTCTTCCTCGAAAGGACGAAGGACTACAACCCGAACGGACGGAACCAGACCAGGGACGAGGCAATCGCCATCGACCACCGGACCAGGGAGTTGCTCAAGGAGCTAGGCGTCCACGCCGACTTCGTCAAGGGCACCATGAAGGCCCCCGGTTCCATCTATCGCATCATAAAGGAGAAACAAGATGGAGTCCGACTCTAAGTGGGTCCACCGTAAGGCACTCCTCCTCGACGTGTTCCTCCACGTCAACCGTGAGCTGACACCCTTCCAGAGGGAAGTCATCGGTACGGTCATGCGGAACCTGGACAAGCCGGAGACCCTATCCAAGGCCGTGGAGCTTATCTCCCGCCAGGTGGACCTCCTGACAATCTCCGGGTGGAAGCCGAACAACACCAAGGGCGACCAGGTGATGAAGCCGGATCACTACGACCGCTTCCCCATGGAGCCGACCTACTTCATCGTCACCTCAGGTGGCTACCACTGGTGCATCGAGAACTTCCTCAAGTACGTCACCCGGTACCCCTTCAAGAACGGGGTCGAGGACCTGAAGAAGGCGATGCGGAACCTGGCCATGTACATCCGTCACCTCGACGGAGACACCCAATGGAGCCGCTGATGGACGATCCCTTCCACAAGGCCACCAATACGTTCGGTGGTCGTCGCCAAACTGCCAGGACGCCCAGGGTCACCCCCGACCTGGTGGAGTGGCTGATGGACACCTTCAAGCCGAGATGCATCAAGCCGGGTGAAAGACTGGAGGAAGCCCATCGGTACGCCGGTAAGGTGGAACTGGCGGAGACGATCATCAAGATGGCCCAGAACGGAGACCGGGTGGACTACTCCTTCGAGGTGGACCGCTGATGTGCTTCTCCTCCAGGTCGCCTGCTCCTCCCGTCAACACCCCTTCCTACGCTCCCGAGAACGCCGACAAGCATTTCACCTTCTCGAAGGAGCCGCCTCAGGATCAGACACGGACGGCAAGCCCCGCAGCACCCGCCGTCAAGTCGGTCCCTCAGGTCAAGCCGAAGCAAGAACAGATAAGGATGTGAGCCCATGTGCTTCTCGAAGCCAAAGTCTCCGAAGGCGGAAACGCCAGCCGCAGCCCCAGCTCCCCCTCTAGAGCCAGCCGACGCCCCCGAAGTGGGTGAGGCCCGCCGCCAGGAGAGCGAAGACCTATTCGGCCAGGAGGCACCGAACTACCGCGTCAACCGGCGCACCACCCAGACATCCGTGAACCCGAACAGCCCGATCACAATGTGAGGTGACAATGGAAACCCTAAGCGACACCTCCCTGGGAGTCACCGCCGAGGACTTCTACGAAAGCCAGCGGGCAGGACGCACCGGGCCGGTGGAGCTTGGTAGGCGTCTCGCAGACATCTCAAGCCCCTCGACGTTCCCCCCGGAGGATTGGCAGAACGGCGATCCCCTCGCGATCCCCAACCAGTCCGTCAACGCCTATGCCATCAACACCCTCGCCTCGAAGATGATGCTGGGAGCGTTCCCGCCTGGTCTCCCCGGATGGAAGTTCACCCCGGAGGAGCACAAGCTGGACGAGGACATCCGGAACGACCCGAAGCTCTACTCCGAGATCATGTACGCCCTGTCCCGTCGAGAGGAGACCCACCGGCAACGTCTGGAGGCCACCAAGTCACGAGCGGCCATCACCCTCTACGATAAGCTCCTCCTCATGACCGGGAACGCACTGGTGTTCTGGGTCGATATTGACCACCCCGTCATCTACAACATGCATCACTACGTGGTGAAGAGGGACTCCCAGGGACAACACCTGGTGACCGTCCTGAAGACCTCCGTGTCCCGCATGGTGGCTGACGACGATGTGATCGAGGCGGCAGATCGTTCCAAGGCGGACAACTACCAGTCCTCCGGCAATCCGTGGGACGAGGAAATCTGCATCTACCACTGCCAGAAGCTAATCAACGACGGCGGCAAGAAGCAGTACGTCTACTGGCAGGAGGTCGAGGGCGGAGAAGTCATCGAGGACACGGTGGCCTATGCCGACTACGAGACCCCCACGATGTACCCTGGAGGGATGATCCCGGAGTATGGCTCCGACTGGTTCCTCCCGTACTGCCAGGACTACGAAGGGGACATGCTTGCGGTCGAGAACTTCTCGGCGGCGCTCCAGGACGGCGGCACGGCGGCAGCCCGCTTCCTGACTCTGGTGGACCCGACCGGACAGACGGACATCAAGGATGTACTTGAGGCCGACAACCTGGAGGTCGTCCCAGGACGTGAACAGGATGTCAGCACCCTCCGCGCCGAAAAGGGCGGGGACCTAGCAGTGGTGGGCCAGGAGATGGAGAAGGCTGCAAGGCGTCTCGGCCAAGCGTTCCTCATGTTCTCCTCCGTACAGCGGCAGGGAGAGCGTGTCACCGCCGAGGAGTGGCGCATCCTGGCGTCCGAGATCGACCAGGCCATGGGCGGACTCTACTCCAGTGTCTCCCAGACATCCCAGCGGTACTTCGTCCTCCGCTTCATCCACCTCCACGAGGAGAGCGACAAGAAGCTAGGCAAGCTCCCAGAGGGCCTGGTCCGCGTGGCAGTCGTCACTGGCATCGACAGTCTGGGGCAGTCCTCCGAGGGCACCCGTCTCAGGGAGTTCATGGTGGAGGCCGGAGAGGCCCTCAACAACCCTGTGGTCGAGAAATACCTCCACGTCGATGACTACCTGCGCCGCCTCGCGGCCATCAAGAACGTCAAGGCGGAAGGCCTCGTCAAGGACTCCGACACGATGGCCAACGACCAGGCCGAACAACAGAACGCCGCTATGCAGCAGAGCATCATGGACAAGGCCGTAGGGCCACTCGCCAAGGGCGGGGCGGACATGATGACTCAGATGCTGGAGAACGGTCAAGCACCAGAAGGAATGATGCCGAATGGCTAAGGAAACCGCAGAGTACAGCATCGCCAGCGAAAGCTCGGGCTTCACCGTCTCGATGGGCGGCATGGAGGAAGACACCACGTCCGCCTCCAAGGGCAGCATTGAGATGGACAGCGATGACCTGGAGTTGGACGCAGAGGATACGGACGGCGATGCTGAAGCAGGCGATGGCGTGGACGGCGAAGTCGATGCCGATGTGGATGGTGATGCAGATGGAGACTCTGAGGAGGCTGGTGATGCTGAACTCGGGGACTTCGTTGCGGACGACCCGGAAGTAGTCGCCAAGTTCGACGCCAAGTTCCTCACCGAGGACGGCTCCCTGGACGCCGAAGGTGCTCTCTCCAAGGAGTACTTCGATAACGTCGCCAAGGGCGTGGACGGCCTCAACGAAGCCACCTACGAGTACCTTGCCTCCAAGGGCATCTCCAAGGCCACCGTCAAGCAGATCGAGGCGATGGCCGCGACCAACAAGGAAGCCGCCGAGAAGTCCGTCGAGTCCCACGACTTCAAGCTCTTTGAGATCGCGGGCGGTGCTGACAAGCTGGCCGAGGCCCTGAAGTGGGGCAAGGAGGGCGGCTACACCAAGGAGCAAGTCGAACGCTTCAACAAGATCACGAAGGGCAAGGACCTGGAGGCGAAGCAGGAGGCCGTCGAGGCGCTCATGTCGCGCTACAACCGGGCCAACCCTCCGCAGAAGCCGAAGCTGCCGAAGCGTGACGCCACCAAGGGGCAGGGCAAGGTGTCTTCCGACGTGAAGCCCTACGCCAGCCGCCAGGAGATGCGTGAGGTCCGCAACAACCTCCGCGACAACGACAAGCGGGGGTGGGACCTTCACAACCGCCGTCTCAAGATTTCCAAGTTCGACTAGGGGAGAACCACCATGGGACTCCTCGCGTTCCTGCCATTCGGGGAGTTCCTGGTAAAGGAGTTCTCCGCGTGGTCCCAGAGGCGTGACACCTTACGTTCCGCCAAGCTGGAGAAAGAGGTGGCAGAGTTCAAGGCCCAGGCCGAGATCGCCGCCTACAAGGTCAAGGCAGACATCGAGTGGGACCTGAAGTGGGCAGACCAGGCGGGTAGCTCCTGGAAGGACGAGTTCATGCTCATCCTCTGGGCCGTCCCGATGATCGGCCTCTTCATCCCCGGCATCCGTCCATTCGTCATGGATGGGTTCGACTACCTCAAGGCGTTCAACGCCGACATCGCCTACTGGTATATGGCCGGTTGGGCGATCATCTTCTCCGCAGTCTTCGGCTTCAAGCAGGCAGCATCACTCATGCTACCAGGCAAGGCCGGTAAGATTGCTTCCATCCTCTCCACCATCCCGGATGACATACCTGAGGCTGCCGCCGAGAAGGCCCAGCTCAGTGTGAACTCTGTGTTGAAGGAAGGTCTCAGCCGCCTGGCGAAGTGACCAGCACTGAGACGTAACCGCAGGGGTCTCCATCAGACCCATCCTCTTTGCAAAGGAGAACTACCATTAGCACGTATAGCGACAGCCGCACGAAGCCGGGTCAAAAGCCGGGTGGCACCGACGACCGCGAACTCTTCATGCGCAACTTCACGGACTACGTTCTGGAGTCCTGGGAGGAGTCGTATGACTTCGAGGGTCAGACGTTCGTCCGCAGCATCTCGGCAGGCAAGTCCGAGACCTTCCCGATCATTGGCCGCAAGCGTGACGCCCAGGAGCACATCCCCGGCGAACTCATCGTCGGTGGCGCAATGGATCACAACGAGAAGGAGATCAGCCTCGACGCCATCCTGTTCGACTCTGCCTTCATCGCTGAGATCGATGAGCTTCTGACGCACTACCCGCTCTCCCGCCCGTATGCCCAGCAGCTCGGCCAGTCCCTCGCCTCGGAGTCCAACGCCCGTATCGGTCGGACCCTGATCCTCGCATCGCGTGAGGAAACCGGCCTGGGTGGTCTCTCGGGTCATCCGGCTCCGGGCTACTACTTCGACGCCGCAGTGGCCACCGATCCGGCCAAGCTGGAAGAAGCCGCCTTCAAGGGTGTGGAGTACATCCGTACCAACGATGTCGGCGGCGGTCACTCCACCTACTGGCTCCCCTGGCAGCAGCAGCTCCTCCTGGCCCGCTACACCGGCATCGACACGGTTGACACGGCAGGTTCGGGTAACCGCGCAGCGGGTACGGTCGGCCAGATCGCCGGCCTCTCGGTCAAGGGCACCAACTCGCTCCCGAAGACGAACGTCACCTCGGGTCGCGCCAAGTACCAGGGCGACTTCACCAACACGGTCGGCGTCATCGCCAACCCGATGGCAGTCGGCACCCTCCGTCGTCGCGGTATCCGCGTCACCATGACGGACAAGGAAGACCGCCTGGGTACGCTCCTGATCGCCTCTAAGTTCGAGGGCCACGGCATCCTCCGGGGTGAGTGCTCCTTCGAGATCACGAAGGCGGATCGCGTCTAACTTAATACCTCCAGTGGGGCTCCCGGTTCGCCGGGGGCTCCTCCCCATCCACACGAGGACCTCCTAGATGCCATCCCTACAGAACCCTCGCCGTATCTCGGAACTGGATGCCGTGAACCTGATGCTTCGCAACATCGGGGAAGACCCGGTGTCGTCGCTCGGTCCCAACGCCAAGCCAACCGCCCAGAAGGCGCAGGCGATGCTCGCGGAGGAGTCCGTCAATGTCCAGTCCCACCCGTACAACTTCTGCACAGAGCAAGCCTTGAAGTTGGACCCGGATGCCAACGGTGAGATCGCCCTGCCGTTCAACATCATGGCGTTCAACCCCGCGCCACGCTCCGAGCACCTACTCCTCCAGGATGATGGTGGTCGTCTCTACAATTCAGGTGACAGCACCTTCAAGTTCACAGAGCCGGTCTACCTACTGGCCCAGCTCGCCAAGCCCTTCGACAACCTTCCGCAGCCCGCCCGCTGGTACATCGCCACGGCGGCGGCAATCCGCTTCTCCAACTCCGAGAACCCTGGAAGCCCTTCGCTCCGGGTCACCTCCGAGGATGTCAGTCAGGCGAAGATCGCCCTGGAGAAGTACGACGCCAGACTGCGACGTGGTGGTCTCAGGGTCCATAACCCATTCTTCCAGAGGATGAGAGGAAACAGATAATGGCCGTCAGCTCTAGTACGCATTCCAGTCTCATCCAGGGCATCAGCCAGCAGGCAGACATCTCCAGGGGTACGGCCAGTGCGGCAGACCAGGAGAATTGCCTCAATGAGGTCCTCGACGGGGCGGTAAGCCGAATGGGCTCCGTCGTCATCTCATCCTTCAACGCCTCCTACTCAGACCCGTTCACCCACGAGATCATCCGAAGCGAGACGGAGAAGTACCTTGTCGTAATCGAGGCGGGCTCCCTGCGCATCTTCAACCGGGTGACAGGTGTGGAGGCCACCATCTCCGGGAGCATCTCTTCCTACCTGGCCCAGAGCGGTTCCGCGCGGAGGTCCTTCCAGGCAGTCACCGTTGGGGACACCACGTTCCTCCTCAACCGGACCAAGGTGGTCGGGATGGGTACGGCCAAGAGTGCCCAGAGGCTCAACCAGGCGTGTCTCTACTTCAGGGCAGGAGGGTACGCTCTCACCTACACCCTGTCCCTCATCGTCAATGGCACTACCTACGTTTGTAGCTACACGACACCGGACAACAGTACATCCGCCAACGCGGCATTCATCGCCACAGACCATCTCGCCAAGGAGTTCAGTGACGTACTCAACTCGACGGTCTTCCCGGCCATTGCGGCTGACGGCCACGGCACCTTCGTCTCCAACCGTTACGGTAGCACCATTGTGATCACCGCACCCGGCGGAGTCGATCTGGATATACGAACGGCGGACGGCGTGGGGGACACCCACATGAAGGCCTTCACGGACTCCGTAAAGACAATCGCCGACCTGCCTACAAAGTGTAAAGGCGACTACCAGGTGTCGGTCTCACCGCACGGCGGAGCCAACGATGAGCGGTACTACCTCAAGTACGTCGGAGGGACTGATATAGGGCGGTGGCAGGAAGTCGTGGCCCCAGATGTCGTCCTTGGCGTCAACGCGGCGACAATGCCGCACATCCTGGTCAACACTGGGCTCAACGCATTCACCGTGCAGGCGGCATCGTGGGGGAGCCGGGTGTCTGGGGACGGTGAATACACCTCCGTCGATCCGTCCTTCATCGGCTACCCAATACGCTCCATCCAGTTTATCTCTGGCAGGCTTGCGGCAGTCTCCGAGTTCAACATGTCGCTCTCCCGGTCAAGGAACGCCTATGTGTTCTTCCCGGACACGGCACAGACGAACCTGAAGACGGACCCCATCGACTACGACATCTCCAACGGCTCCTCCACCCTCATCGAGTATGCGGTCGTGGCTGGCGGCAAGCTCCAGTTCTGGGGCGACGGGCAGCAGACCTACCTGGACTCCGGCCAAGACGCAATCAAGGAGGAGACCACCGAGGTCCTCCCGATGGCCAACTACGAGTACGACGGGAACCACCCCCCGAAGCCAATCGGTATGTCGTCCCTCGTGTTTGGTACCACGGTAGGACGCTGGTCGAAGATCACCGAGGTGTTCCTCCGTCAGGGCGTACCCCAGGGCGAGATCGCCATCACGGACCACGTGCCTCGCCTACTTGATGGACTCATCCGGGGCATTGCCACAGGGTCGGCCACCGGCAAGACGTTCTACCTCACGGAGAATGCCTTGAAGACTGCCTACCTTTACCAGTCCTACAATCAGGGACAGGACCGGGTCCAGTCAGCTTGGAACAAGTGGACCTTCGGTGCACCATCCCGGATACTCTGGGCAGGCATAGACCGGGACACCGCGTACTTCCTCTTCCAGTGGGTCGGCAAGGTCACCATCGAGAAGGTAAAGCTCAATGCCGTTGGTGACGAGGAGAACGAGAGGCTTCCTCTCCGCCTGGACCACCGCGTCAGCGAAGCTGGGGCAGTATTCAGCGGCACCTACTTTACGGTGACCCTGCCGTATCCGGTGCCAACCGATCAGCAAGCCAACTTCGTGTGTGTTGAGAGGGAGGACATCCCGGACGTTTCCCAGCGGGGGCGGGAGCTGACTCTGGAGTGGGCGAACGGCACGACAGTCAGGGTCCTCACCAACGCCAGTACCAAGAAGTTCTACATCGGGGTCATACCGGTGGCCAAGAGGCGGTTCTCCCGGTTCTACGCCAGGGACAGGAACGACCAGCCCATCATCCACGACAAGCTGACAGTCCTTAGCGGCAAGATCGCCCACAAGGACACTACCGAGTATGACGTGAATGTCTACAAGCGGGACGGCTCCGTGGTGCGGCAGACCTACGAGGGTCGCATACTGGGAGACCAGACGATCACCAACGCGGACGTTCCCATCAAGACCGGGAGCTTCAAGTTCAGTGTAGGCTGCGAGACGGAGGATGCTGAGATCGAGCTGGTCAACAAGACGCCGTTCGGGGCCACCTGGACAGCCATCCAGTATGTCTACGAGCTTACGCAGAGGGCAGCATGAAGATCACCGTCGAGGAGGCCAGACCGGACCACCTCCCTCCCATCCTGGATGACATTCGTCCAGAGGACTACAGGGAGTGGTATGCCGGGACGGGCAATCCCAACTTCGAGGAGAACCTAAGGGGTGTCTTCGAGGACGGCGGTGCGGCGTGGGCGGCGGTAGGGGAAGACGGTAAGGCCCTCATCCTTTGGGGTGTGGACGACCTTGACCTGGGCTACACCGGAAATGTCTGGATGTTTGCCACCTCTACCGCCGAGCGACACGCCATCTCCCTCCACCGGGCACTCAAGGGCGAGGTCGATAAGCTCACCCGCCTGTACTCCAGACTTGAGGCCTGGTCCGATAGCCGCAACACAAAGCACCATACCTGGCTGGAGTGGCTTGGGTTCACCTTCCAGAGGGAGGAGTTCCTCCAGCCCCTCGGGCTCCCCTTCAAACTCTACACCATAAGGAGACCGTAATGTGCGTACAAGCCGCCGTGGCTCTCGCAACAAGCGTGGTCTCTTTCGCCGCTGCCCAGGATGATTACGACGCCAGGGCGGCACAGTGGAAGCAGAACTACGTCAATGCCCTGGCCTCCGGTCGCGAGGAGCAGCAGCAACTTCAGGTCCGTATGGTCCAGGAGCAGGCAGGCCACTCCCAGCAGCAGCAGATGAGCGAGATCGAGGGGGCAGAGATCAAGGCCGAGGCCGAGGTTTCCGCCGCCAATGCGGGCCTATCGGGTATCTCCCTCAACAACATCCTCACCGGCATCAACCGGAAGATCGGCCAGAAGCAGGCCGCAGAGGAGACCAACTACCTCAACACCGTGGCGCAGCTCGGGCAGAACCTGAAGGCCACCAATACCAACATCAGCAACCGCATCAACTCCGTCTCGACGCCCGTCTCCCCGAATCCTTTGGGGTACGCGCTCCAGGGCATCGGAGGGGCACTCAAGGCTTCGGCGGACGCCGCCAGATAAGGAGACTCCATGGCGAGAGCACAAGTACGGGAGGTCTCCGGTCCCGAACGTATCCAGGGCATCGCCTCTCCGGTGAGCACCTACGTCCGACCGGCAGACCCAGCACGGTCCACACTCCACGAGCTGGCCGAAGGTCTGGCGTCGTTCGATACCGGCCTAGGGTCCTTCATGGCCCAGCGCAAGGTGGAGAGTGACGAGGCGGACAAGGCCAAGGCGATTGCCGACTTCCACCGCAACAATCAGGTGGGCTACGCAGATGCCGTCCGAGAGGGGCTCATCCCGGCGACCGCCTCGAAGTCCTACGTCCAGTGGTACAAGAAGCAGCAGGGCCACCTGGCTGGTCTGAAGCTCCAGGACAAGTTCTCGCTGGACTATCAGCAGTGGGAGGGCCGGGACAGTGACGATCCGGCAGCATTCGCCAGGTTCACCTCCGACTGGATGGCCGCGAACGTTGGGGAGGACCAGGACCCAGACATCCTAGCTGGTCTCGCTCCGCACCTCGACCGCATGGCGACCACCGGGTACGACACCTTCAGTGCGGAACGGGCAGCGAACCTCAGGTCAAAGGCCAAGGCTACCTCAGGTGCCATCGTCACGGACACCCTCATCCGGTCCCACGACGACGCCCAGGCGGAAGGCCAGGTGGACTATGACACTCTGTGGGGCAACCTCATGGAGCAACGTGAGGAGGCCATCTCCAAGGGTGAGCGTGGTGAGGACTTTGACGCCCTGATCGTGGAGTCGGTCGTCCTCCAGGCGGAGGAGTCCGGGAGTGTGGAGATGCTCAACATCCTCGACAAGACTCTCCCCGGACAGTCAACCCCCATGTCCAGAGACCCCAAGGTACGCGAAGCCAAGCTCCGGGCCACCCAGAGGATCGAGAACAAGCAGGCCCAGCAAGCCACCGACCTGGCGCAGACCCGAGAGCAACTGGAGAAGCGTGAACACGAGGAGCGACTGGCGCAGGCCGTGAGCCTCCTCTCCGAAGGGAAGGAAGTCCCGGACGAACTCATCACCACCCTGTCCCGCCGCGACGGCGAGATACGCTACAAGCTGGCGAAGTACAAGAAGGAGTACGGTGAGCTGGGCGAACAGGAAGACAGCTCCGCCCTTCTGGATGTCTACACCGAGATCGACAACGGGGCCGGACAAGCCTACGTCCTGGAGATGCGCGAGAAGGGTGTCATCAAGACCCCGGAGACGCTCATCAAGGCCCTCGACCGGGTGAAGGCCATCAAGAAGGCGGCTGGGGACGGCGGCATCTTCACGTCGCCAACCTACAAGGACACCGTGAAGCTCATCACCAACGCGACCGGCGCTGGGGAGATGGCCTTCCTGGACGGCACCAAGGGTCTCTCCTCGGAGGGCCTGGAGGCGCTCTACGACTACCGCAACATGCTCCTGGATTGGGAGGTGAAGAACCCGGATGCCACGCTCCTCGAAAAGGAGAAGATGGCGATGGAGATCGGCCAGCTCATCCAGAAGCGCATTGTCCCGACCCCAGGAGACACGACCGCAGGGAACTACATCTCGGAGGCCGACAAGGCGGCGCAGGCCGCAGGCGAGGTCCCCCTGGAGCAGCCCCCGGTGGAGCCGATCCCGGAGGAAGAGTCGAGCGGCTTCTACAACTTCGTGACGCAGGCTCCAGGCGCGATCATGGACTGGTTCACCGGGGACGACGAGGAGCAGCCCGCTCAGCCCGCCCCAGGAGCCCAGCCAGAGGCATCGCCCGATGGCGCGGCACTCAGCCCAGCCCCAGCGCTCGAAACGCTCAGTGAAGCCCGCAGGTCCGCAGTGGACCGCCTGGCGAAGGCGAAGGGTCTCACCCCCGAGGAAGCTAACCAGGTTCTCCACGAACGCATTCAGCGGCTCTCTGGAGGCAACCCTGGCGTCGATCCCACGGTGACCAACTCGATTTCGCCGGATACCCGCAGCAAGCTCACGTCGCTCCTCAGCGATCCGCCCAAGGTGGAGCGCCTGACTGCATCCAACGTTCCGGTCGCCCCCATCCTCAACCTGGTGGGCCACACCGAGGGGACCGACAAGGGGGACGGCTACAACGAGACGCTCGGATACGGGGCCTACACTGGGGGTGACGTGGACCTCGTGAACATGACGCTGGGTGAGATTGACGCCCTTCAGACTGAGATGCTCCGGCATCCTAACAACAAGTGGAACTCGTCTGCCATCGGAAGGTACCAGGTCATCCGCACCACCCTCCGAGACATTAAGAAGGAGTTGGGACTCACGGACGACATGAAGTTCGCCCCAGAGCTTCAGGACCAGATCGCCATGCGCCTACTGGAACGCCGTGGACTCTCCAGGTGGTTGGCTGGGGAAATCTCCGACGAGGAGTTCATGACCGGCCTGTCCGCCGAGTGGGCCTCCCTCCCGAAGGCATCCGGTAAGGGCACCTACAAGGGCCAGCGGGTCGGGACCTCATCTTCTGGAGTCCGAACGGCCCTCTCCAAGGTCCGCGACTCCTCTTCCAAAAGTAAAGGATAAGTGAATGCTCAACTGGTTTACCAGCCTACGGAACCGCTTCCGTGGGACGCCTCCGGCTGCGCCGGTCCCAGCGAAACCCGCAGAGCCGGTACCCCCGAAGGACATCTACTTCGTCTACCGACCTCTCTTCAATCTCCTAGGTAAGTCCGAGGGGACCGACAAGGGGGACGGCTACAACGAGACGCTCGGCTACGGGGCATATTCAGGTGGTGACGTTAGGCTGATCACCATGTCCCTTGCCGGGGTGGACGCTCTCCAGACCAGGATGCTGGCACACCCGAAGAACACCCTGAACTCGTCGGCCTGTGGTCGATACCAGGTGGTTCGCACAACCCTTCGCAAGGTCAAGAAGGCTCTGGAACTCCCAGACACCATCCTGTTCTCAGAGGAGTGTCAGGACGCCATCTGCCTACACCTCCTGGAAGGCCGCGGCCTCTCCAAGTACCTCGCCGGTACGATGAAGGAAGACACCTTCCTCCTAAACCTGGCCAAGGAGTGGGCCTCCATCCCGACACCCGAGGGCAAGGGCTACTACGGGAACCAGTCACACACGCCGGTCACCCCGGATCAGGTCCGAGCCGTCCTCGCAGAGGTGAAGGCGAGGTATCACAAGAGATAGCAAGGAGCTACCATGAACGAGGACGAACTCATCCAACAGGCGATGCAGGAGCTGGAGGCAGAGCTTCCGGCCCAGGAGCCTCAGGAGGCACCCGTCGAGGAACAGCCCCAGGCCGCGCCCCAGAAGTCTCTCCTCCAGAAGGCAGGAGACGCATGGAAGTCGGTCGGTGGTGGCATCGCCAAGGCAGGCTTCGAGACCAAGGACTTCATCTTTGGGGAGCCCGCCGAGGAGGATAAGTCGTCTCTCCGCCGCGACGTTGAGCGACGGTCCAAGGAGCTGGCCGATGAGAGCGCCGTCAATTCGGTCTCCATAGGTATCTCCCAGATGGTCACCGGCCTCATCGGGGCGGGCAAGATCATGGGTCCCATCAAGGTCTTCCAGAAGCTCAAGGCGGGTGGCAAGGCAGCTCGGGCCACCTACGAGATCACCAAGGCGGCGGGGGCATCCTCCGTCGTCCTCGACCCCCATGAGGATCGCCTCTCAGACATCATCGAGGAGTTCCCGACGCTCCAGAACCCGGTGACCGCATACCTGGCGGCAGACCCGGATGACAGCGCCGCAGAGGGACGCTTCAAGAACGCCATCGAGTCAATCGGGGTGGACTTCGCGCTCCTCGGGGCCGTCAAGGTGGTCAAGCTACTCAGAGCCGGTCGCCAGGACGAAGCTCTCAAAGAGATCAAGAAGCTGGAGAAGTCCAGCGCCGTGGAGGAGGCACCAGTTGTTGACCAACCTAAGACAGGCGAGGCAGGTGTTGCTCCGGCAGTACCTGAACAAGCCGGGAACGCCGATGGTACTGTTCCTCCACCAGAAGCCAGTCCTCCGGTACCTCCTCAGCAAGCGGCTGGACCTGATGGCGCGAACGTACAGGCTGGCACCACGGAACTCCGAAGCGCCGACATACGGTCCCGGTTCACTGGGGCAGACGGCAAGTTCGACCAGACAGCAGCGGCGGACGGTATCGTCAAGGATGTGGAGGATACCCTAAGCTCTGGCGGCACAGTGGAGATGGTCATCGAGGGTAAGACCCGTAAGATCGTCTCCGTCCAGGGCGGAATGATGGCCGATGCGAAGGGCCAGCGCTGGGGTGCTGCGCAAATCTACATGCCATCTCCAGGCGATGACGCCAGGATTGTCCTGAAGCGCGGTGACGAGGCTCAGCCGGTAGCCACCCCCAAGGAGGACATCACCGAGCGGGTCGGCATCTCGCAGCCGATTGGTCCTGACGGCCAGCGCATAGTCCCCACGGAAGTCAAGGAGCCGGGTGTCTTCCGCACCGAGGAGGTCACCGACAAGCAGCTCGACGACATCGTTCGGGGCAGCGCGGCGGACGCCAGGGCGATCAGGAAGTACGGCTCCATGGAGGAGGCGGTCGCCAACGGATACAAGCCGGGGAAGAACACCAAGCTCCCCTGGCAGAAGCTCCGGGGCACCAACGAGACCATGGCCTTCGTCCGCCAGACCGCCAAGGTGCTGAAGGGGCGTTACGACATCGCCAAGGGCGGGGCCGTCCTGTCCGACGCTCGGGTCCGCGACATCACCAAGGAACTGGCAGAGTCCTTCAATGAGGACCCGGCGTTGCTCCTGGGGCAGATCACGGAGATGGGCGAGGAAGCGACGAAGATCGTCCCCTACATGGAGGCGGCTCTCCGTATCGGCAACAAGATGTTCCTCGACGCCGACGACCTGGCGAAGCAGATACGCCTCGGGAAGCTCGAAGCCTTCTCCGGCAGTGCGGAGGTCGCCCAGGGGGAACTCAAGGCCAGGATCGCGGCGGCGGTGGACGTAATGGCGTCTGCCAACTCGATGCTCGCCAACTCAGGCCGTGCTTTGCGCCGTGCTCGGAGGCAGTTCCGGGTGCGGGAGGCCGACCTCAATACCATCAAGAACCTGGACCCCGCCAAGCTCGCCATCATCATGGAGAAGGCCGGGGGCGACCCCAAGAAGATCATGCTCCTGGCCGACCGCAAGTGGGCTGACCGGGTGATGGATGAGGCCACCTTCCACCTGACCAACGGTCTCCTCTGGATGTGGCCGTCACACCTCGTCAACGTCACCACGAACGCCCTCATGTTGACCGCAAGGCCGACCGAGAAGCTGTTCGGAAGTGCCGCCCTGAGGTTGATCACCAAGGACCCCGGCAGGCGGGCGGAGCTTTCCTCCGTCACCAAGCAGGCCCTCAAGGAGTACAGCTACACGGTCACCTCCCTCGTGGATGGCTGGTCGAATGCCGTGGAGGCTTTCCGCAAGGGGGACTCCATCCTGTCACCTCACAACACGGAGGTCTTCCAGGGTGGCACTGCGGCGCTGGCTCCTGGTGAGTTGCCGTGGAAGCCGGTCAAGAGTGTCTGGGACCTGGCACACAACGCCTGGGTCTCCGCCAACTACCGGACCATCGTGGGCCTCCCGACGCGGACCATGGGTGCGGTGGACGAAATGTTCAAGACCATGCGGTACCGGGCGGTCGTCCAATCGAGGGCGGCGGTCCAGGCGGCAGAGGCAGGTCTCAATGCAGCCGACACCAAGGCCTTCATCCAGAAGTCCATGAACGACGCCATCGACCCCTCATCCGGGAACGCTCTCGACGCCAAGGCATTGCGGGAGTCCCAGATGGTCGGCTTCCAACAGGACCTCGACTATGACGTGACCATCGGCGGCAGCTTCGGGCGGGCCTTGACGAATGCACGTCGCACCGCTCCGGCCCTGTCCCTGGTGTTGCCCTTCGTCAAGACGCCCGTCAACGTTATCCGCTACGGCATCAAGATGACTCCTGGCCTCAACATGGTCCAGAAGGAGTTCCGGGATGCCTTCCTGGGTAAAGCTGGTGAGGAGGCCAGGGCTCACGCCTACGGCCAGTTCATCATGGGCTCCATGTTCGCGGGCATCGCCGCTCACCTCGCCGTCAACGGCAGGTTCACAGGGGCAGGCCCGTCAGACTTCAAGGTCAAGCAGGAGCTGATGGCAACGGGGTGGAAACCCTACTCCATCGTCTGGACCAACGACGCGGGTGAAACGAAGTACTTCCAGATGGGACGCTTCGATCCGTTCGGCATGGCGATGGGCCTGGTGGCAGACACCGTGCAGCTCATGCAGAATGATCCGGACAGGGACTACTCCGAGGCGGTCACGGCAACAGTCGTGGCGGTGGCCAGAAACCTCGGGGAGAAGACCTTCCTCCTCAACCTGAACAGCGGCATCGAGGCGGCGCTGGACCCGGAGCGGAACCTCCCGAAGTGGATGGGCCGAACGGCAGGCTCCATGATCCCCGCAAGCTCTCTCATGCGTGGACACAACCCGGACCCGTACCTCAGGGAGGCGCGTGGCTTCCTGGACAACCTCATCCGTGGGGTGCCAGGCCTCAGCGAGACGCTTCCCAAGTCACACGATGTCTTCGGGGACCCCATCGAGCGGACTGTAGGGGTGGTCGGCACACAGGACTCAGACCTGGTGGAAGCAGAGCACAACCGCATCATGCTCCAGACAGGCAAGGGTCTCGGAAAGCCAGACCCGAAGTTGGACGCGGTGGACCTACGGGACATCACACTCAATGACGGGCGGAATGCCTACGAGACGTTCCAGAAACTCAGCGGCCACCTCCCAGGGAAGAAGTCCCTCAAGGACACCCTTGCGACGGTCATCAAGTCCGAGGCCTACCAGCTCCTTCCTGACGGTGACGCCGGGGTTCAGGGCACACGTCTCAATCGCCTGGGGACCGTCACCCAGAAGTATCGCCAGGCGGCTCGCAATGAGTTGGTGCGTAGGTACCCAGAACTCAGACCGCTCATCAAGCAACGACAGAGGGAAGCCAAGGGTGCGATCCTCAAGAACAGGGAGTTGAAGAACAATGGTGCGCCTGGAGCCCGAGAGCTTCTGGACTCCATGACTTCCAGATAAGGACAACACATGGCGTATAGCTACAACGAAGTCGGGGCCAAAAGCCCCGGCGACACCATACCTGTGACCTTTGGGTTCCTGGACCGGGAACACGTCACGGTGAAGGTGGACAACGTGGTGACGACGAATTGGTCGTGGATCAACAACGGCCTCATCTCGTGTGACACTGGGTTTCCCTCGGGCGCGAAGACCAGGGTGTTCAGAACCACTCCGGTGACCCCGCTAAGCGCGACGCTTAATGGTGCGTCCGTGTTCGACTGGGAGGGGGTCAACATGAACGACCTCCAGGTCCTATACATCCAGCAGGAGTCTAAGGACGCGGAGGCCGAGAGGCAGGCCCAACTGGCAGACCTGGGTGCAGCCCTTGATGCCGTGTCGGATGATGTTGAGCTGGCGGCAACGAGTGCCTTCAACGCCGCGAACTCAGCGACGACTGCAAGCCAGGCCTCCACGACTTCACAACAGCACAGAGATGCGGCGGATGCGGCGGCAAGCGCTGCGGCGGCAAGCGCGGCTGAGGCTTCGGCGACGGTTTCCACCAAGGTGACCAAGGCCGGGGACCGGATGACCGGCGAGTTGGAGCTATACACTTCGGAGGACGCCTCACAGGTGACCCAGGTGCAGGGTCGGATGCTCCCGAAGCTGGGACAGTACATCAGCTACATCGCCGGTCGCACCTACACGGCGGTCTCCACGTTCTTCTCCCAGCCTCTGGCAACACTGGAGGCGGCGGAGGCTCACTCTGGTACAGCACGAGGCACCAAGGGCTCCCTTTGGGCAACGGCGGTAGGTACGGGCACGACAAGTAGACGTTTGACGTGGGACGATACCGGCATCCGAGGCCTCATTGCAGGCACCACGATGGATCACCTCCTCACCAGCCCTGTGGCCTGGGGAGCGTCCGAGAGTTCCGCCGCAGCGGTCAATGATGCCGTGTTTACCAAGATGCTCGCCCAGATCGGTTCGGGCAGGCGGATAGACGGACAGTACATGATCTACCCGGTGTCCTCGATGCCGGACATCAGCCGCTTCAAGCGGATCGCCTTCAAGGTTGGCTCCATCATCTATGGTAGCCGCGACTTCTGGCGTGGGGTCACGACCTCCAAGATCAGCAACAGCCTTCTCTACACCGCCTGGGCTCAAGACAAGGCGTACCGCATCGAGAACCAGATACGCGTCTGGGGCATGGAGAAGGAAAGTCACACAGACGGTACCGAACGCATCGTTCTGTATACGAGCGACGACAACGGCGCGAGCTTCGCCCCAGCCGAATACTTGACCCCGGAGGCGGATGGCCGCAGCGTGTGGTCCGCTGGCATCTGGGGCAATGACGAGGTTCTCATTGTCCGTGTCGGCGCGGGCGGGCTCGACGTGGCCCCCTTCACCTATGAGAAATGGCACCGGACGTTTAACTTCGGGGCTGGCACCAGCGACTACAACAAGCCCTGGACCGTCACGCCCATCACGTTCCCCGTTCCCGCCGGTTTCAGTGGGCAGCCCTCCATGGTGCACAGTTGGACCATCGGACATGGGAACTCCATTGTTGTCGGAGCGCACTGGGGCGCGGGTGCGGCAGTTATGCGGTCCACTGACGGCGGCGTGACCTGGACCGATCATGTCATTGCAACAGGTACCGCAAACGAGGAGCCGACCGTCAGGTATGACGCAACTACGCAGCGCTACTATGGCTTCCTACGCAACGGATCATCTGGCGGTAACCCCAAGTGGTGGCACTCTGGTGTAAACGACTTGTCGTCCGCCTCCATCAACGTCTATACGGCCCCTGCGGGAACTTTCGGGCCGGTAGGGATGCAGTCAAGTCCGATGCCGTTCGAGATTGTTGATGGTCGCGTGTACGCCTTCGGCTCCTACCGTTCGGGCAATCTGGAGGGGGCCGCAGATGACGAGCTGACATCGGCCTACTTCCTGGACCTACCACTGACCGCTGGAAACATTTGGTCACAAGTCACATCGAAAATCTTCCACCTCGGGACTATCCCTCACCGGGAGGTTGGAGGTGCTTCGGCCTGTGGTGTGGGCTCGGTGGTACTGGTTGACGACAAGCTCCACCTCTTCTTCGGCATGGAGGAGAGAACCGGAACTACGAACGGCTTCAACCGTATCGCTAACCTGTACCAGACGGTCATCCCCCTCAGGGAGCGCACAGGCATATACGACTTCCGTCATACGCTGGCGGACAATCGCGCGTCCGGTAGCCCTCTACGTAAGCTGCCTGGTAACGCTGGCTACGTGATCTACACAGACGATGGCGCAGGGAATGAGCCTGCTCGCGTAGGAGGGTGCCCGAACTTCTCGCGACACGCCAGTACGTTGACCATTGCCTCCGGTGTACTCACCATTACGGCAAAGCATGGTTACTATGTCATTGATACCGAAGGAGCTGCGGCTGCCGACGATCTTGACAAGATCAGCGTGGCGGGACGACTGGTGGGTGACTGCATCATCTTGCAGACAGCCTCGTCTGGACGTGACGTGACAGTGAAGCACAACTCCATTGCAGGCGCAGAGGGGTCAATCCACCTCAACGGTATTACCGACAAGCTGCTAAGTGCGGGTGCGGATAACATCATCCTCACGCTCGCCCTGTCCGGTTCTACCAAGATATGGAAGCAGCTCTCGTTCAATGACCTGGCTGCATAACACGTCACAACACTACGCCAATACACGGAGTCATACATATGGAAGACGACGAGGAAGACCTCGGGGCTCTCTACGACCAGACAGGGAACGTGAGGGATGACGAGGACCGACCACGTGCGGGACATAACCGTCAGATGGACGAGGATGACTCCCTGGACGACATGGACCTAGAGGACATCATGAAGGAGGCCCGCAGGGACCTCCTCAAGGACCTCCTCAAGGCAGTGCGTGGGGGTTACGCAAGTCCAGCCGAGAAGAACACCCTACGGCAGATGCTCAAGGATAACGGCATGGTCGTGGGAGACCCAGACGAAGGAGCTACAGGTGGCGAGAAGAGAAAGGCTGACCTCCCCAGCTTCGACCGCCCCGAATACGATAGGTGAGCTTAGGCCCTACTTCAAGTCCCTCCAAAGGCAGCATCAGATCACACTCCGCAGGTTGGACAACATCCAGCGGCAACTCGATGCCCTGCCCGAGGAGGGGACTGTCCAAGAGCCTACACCAGGTAAGTCCATCGTCCTGTGGTTCCTCAGACTAGTGAGGCGCTAATGGCAGACGAGGGTCTCCTGCGTGACCTGTACGCGGGCATAGAAGTCCTCAAGTCCCAGCAGACGGAGATCAACCGAAGGCTGGGGCTCATTGAGAAGAAACTCGAAGACGACGAGAGCGAAGAAGACGAGAAGCGGTCGGGCTGGGTCACCTGGGCACTCCAGGTCTCCGGCCAGGTCCTCCTGGTCTCCCTCATCGTCGGAGTCGGCAAGGTAATCGGGGTGGACCTCCACTGGTGACCCCTCAACACGGAAGGAATACGCATGAGCATTAAGGCAGGCCAGGACATCATCATCCCGTTCGCAATCAACGAGACGGACACGCTGGCTGGCACCTCCCAGGAGATCGTCTCTCCGGTGGACGGCTTCGTCAACGAACTCAAGGTGATCGTCCAGAAGGCAGTCACCACAGGCGGCACGGTAAAGGCAATCGTCGGCACCACGGATGTCGCTGGGGCAGTCGCCACGGTCGCCAATGCGGCTGCAAAGGGTACGGTCGCCTCCGCGTCGTCCACGGCTGGCTCCGACACTCGGAAGGTCACCAAGGGTGGCCGCATCCAGGTCAAGACCACGAGCTTCGCGACGGCGGGCGCAGTGAGCGGCTACATCATCGTCAACACGGCCATCTAACGGCGGCTACTCAAGGGCGGGGCCTCAGGGCTCCGCCTATTTCAAGGAGGTACGGAATGACACCCTCTACACGTGCCACCTTCATGTGGAGCGTCATCGACGAGAACCCGAACGCCATGGTCCCCTGGTACCTGATGACCTCCCTCATGTACTACCATCACGACATCTCGCTCCTCCCAGACGAGGACTACGACAGGCTCTGCAAGAAGCTCCTATCCGAGTGGGCCAGCATCGAGCACAGACATAAACATTTGCTGGACGTGGAAGACCTTCGAGCCGGAACCGGGTACGCCATCAAGGACTACCCTGGGATCACCGTGAGCGCGGCTACCCGTCTGGCCATAGAGGACGGACACGTCAAATGGAACGCAAAGAAAAGGGTGCTGGTGAAGAGGACCTGAACCCATCCCCCGAAGTCAAGGCGATGCTAAAGAAGTTCGTCAAGTCTCAGGAGCGGAAGCTCGGGAAAGACTGGAAGAAGAAGCTGGCGGCAGAGTGCGCCGAGGAGACCGTCGAGAAACTAGCTCCGGTACTGAACCTCCTGGACCCCCTCAAGCAGCCCCCGAAGAAGCGCCTCAAGTCCTCCACCACGCACCAGACCGAGGTCGTCTTCAACGATCCCGTCAAGGACGACTTCCGGGTCTTCCTGACACTCCTCTGGAGGCACCTCAAGCTCCCCGACCCGACGCCGCTCCAGCTCGACGTGGCGTACTTCATGCAGCACCACCCCAGGTCCGGTGAGATCGACCACCTGATCATCATGGCGTTCCGTGGGATGGCCAAGAGCTGGATCACCGGGGCGTATGTCCTGTGGACGCTACTCCGGGACCCCCAGAAGAAGGTCCTCGTGGCCTCGGGCTCCGTGAGACGTTCGGTCGCCTTCGTGAACTGGTGTCTCAACCTGATTGCCGAGGTGCCGATCCTCCAGCATCTCCGCCCCAAGCCGAACCAGAGGCAGTCCTCCCAGGCGTTCGACGTGGGACCCGCGCGGCCCGACCAGACGCCCTCCGTCTTCGCGGTCGGCATTACGGCCCAGATCGTCGGCTTCCGTGGTGACTTGATCATCGGGGACGACGTGGAGACGAACACCAACTCCATGACACCAGACATGCGGGAGAAGCTCGCAGACTCGGTGAGGGAGTTCGACGCCATCATTAAGCCGGGTGGCCAGATCATCTTCCTGGGCACTCCCCAGACGGAGGCCTCGATCTACAACGTCCTGGAGAAGGAGCGTGGCTACGTCATCAAGATTTGGCCCGCACGGTTCCCCAACGGCAAGCAGCGCCGCTCGTATGGCTCCAGGCTGGCCCGCTGGGTCTCCTGGAAGCTGGAACACGATCCTGGCCTGTCAGGTAGCTCCACCGAGCCAACCCGCTTCAGTGACGAGGACCTGGCCGCGCGTGAGATGTCCTGGGGCAAGGCGGGCTTCGCCCTCCAGTTCATGCTGGATACCTCGCTCTCGGACGTGGAGCGCTACCCGCTTCGCCTCTCCGATTTGATCGTCATGTCCCTGGACCGCAGGAACGGCCCTGATTTGGTCTCCTGGGGCACTGGGGATCATTTGTCGCTCAAGGACGTGCAAACCATCAGCTTCGACGGAGATCGCGTCCACGGCCCTGCCAGCGTCTCTGAGGGCTTCTCCAAGTGGCAGCACATCGTCGCCTTCATCGACCCCTCGGGGAAGGGCAAGGACGAGACCACGCTGACGATCCTGGCGGTGCTCCACTCGACGGCCTTCGTCCTTAAGCAGGCGGGCTGGCTGGACGGCCATGGGGAGAAAACCCTGAAGGAGATCGCCGCGCTCCTCGTGGAGTTCAACGTGGCGACGTGCCGCGTCGAGGAGGACTTCGGCCAGGGCATGTTCGCCCAGCTCCTACAGCCCTACGTCAAGAAGGCCTGGGAGGAGAAGGTCGGCCAGCTTCCCCGCCACCCTGGCGACAAGAGGAAGGCCACTGAGGTCGTCTCCGAGCGGGCCAAGAAGGTCCAGAAGGAGCTGCGCATCCTCTCGGTCCTGGAGCCGGTCATGAAGTCACACCGCCTGGTCATCGCCAAAGAGGTGCTCCTGGAGGACTACGCCGTCACGCAGAGCCGCGATGGCACCGAGCTACGGGACCGCTACAGCCTCATGTACCAGATGACGCGGATCGCCCGAGAGAAGGACTGCCTCACGCACGACGACCGCGTGGAGGGCCTCTCAGGGGCCGTAGGGATGGTCCTGGAGCTGCTAGGCATCATGCCCGCCGAAGCCGCCGAGAAGGCCGAGGAGGAGCGCAGAGAGGCCGAGCTGGCGAAGTTCTTCAAGGACGCCGAAGAGGTGGCCAACGTAAGGGGTCCCAGGCGGCTCCTACGCCGTGGGTTGCGCTCTGGTGGTAGGCGCTAAGGCCTACAACCTCGAGAGGATTAATAGGCGTGTACTTAGAGGGGAGCCCCTAGGTAGCATACATAGAGCAGCTCCTGATGGTGGGGAGAGACCCTAGTCTCTTCCTCCCTATCTCCCCTTATGGTGTCCCTCGAAGTTCTTCCCTTGAGTATAATGCTCAAAGTGACTGACCTGATGTAGTCCCCCGAGTCTACCCTAGGTGTCCGCCCCTGTCTCCCCTAATGTCTGCCCTAATGTCTCTACTCCAGGCAGCTAGGGGAGCAGGATGATGTAATCCTCCCCTCTCTATGGTGCTCAAAGTGACCGACTTCCTGTTCCTCCTGATGTACGACCCCAAGTTCCTCCTCCTGTACACCCTCGCAGTCCTCAAGGAGAGGATGGTGTCGGTGATGAACTACCTGAAGGCCCTTCCCGGATTGCTCCAGGGGTGCCTCACGCGATACATCCGATATACGTGACAGTGGGCAGGCTTCCCCCCTTGGCCCCTCCAGCCTTCGTTACAGTATAACATTGCGGTGGGGCGGGGCGCTCAATGCCACCGAGAGGCAGGCAGGCAGGCGCTAACCCATTGATATGCCTAGGGTTTGCACTTGATTGTGAATCTAGTTGACGTGCCACAAGGGCAGGAGGAGGGCTCAAGGGCAGACATCAGGCATGGACACGAGGGCAGACAGTTAGGGGGTCGCCTGACATATCGAATCAGTAGACGTTTCCAGTCACTTTGAGCACTCACAGGCAAGCAGACTGCCATAGGGTCTAAGGGCTCTTAGCTTCGCCTCATCATCGCCCTACACCTAGAGGCAGACACAGCAAGGCAGGCATGAGGGCAGGCATGAAGGCGGGACATCAGGTGTAGTGACCTCAGGTGATACTGTGAGGCGCTACTCTAGGTGATCACTCTAAGCATTAGTGCTGGGTCTCACTGCCTAGCGTAGCGCTGCATTGGGTCTCCGCCGGCTAAGCCTGCCTGATGCAAATCACCTAAGGCAGACACCATCAGGACGCGCCATCAGGTGCACATACAGACACAGATGGTGATAAGGAGGCAGACATGGATGCAGAAATACCTAAGGATATTCAAGGGGATAGCAGAAAGTTTCGTTATCAGTGTTTTTTCCGCTTGCAACGCTACGCAATTACAGGCAATGTGTAATCACGAAAGGAGATGAACACGGTAACTGACAGGGCCGCCATCGCATAAAGCGCCCAGTCCCCTAGTGTGAGGAACGCTAGGCACAGTCACTTGAAGGCCCACGCGGAACGCGGGAAGGGAGATACTTCAAGAGGCAAGATGAGGTCTAGCGCAAACGACGGCGCTACTGATGAGCCCCAGTCTGGGCGAAACCTCAAGGCAAGGAACAATGCGCACAATCTATCTGGGCGACACCTATCGCCACAACGCAGACCATAAGCAGACTGGCCGCATGTCGCAACGTCAAGTAGACGCGGAACGGGAACCACGCGGGCGCAACATGCCAGTGTTCGACAGGCGGGCAACGGGCGGGCGCGATGACTTCGAGCGCGATTGGCAGGACGACGACGAGACGGTGTTGGTCCGACGCGGGGGATACGGCTCACAGTGGAGACGCGCCTAGAGCGCCGGAGCGCACCGGAGCCGCCCGGAACGCGAGCCACACGCGAGCCCCTCTGAGGCTCCAAAAAATCGCCTCGTCGCTACGCGACTCGGAGGGTGCTTGTCGCCCCTCTCGGTTCACTCATTGACCAACCCAGCAAGGAGCAGACCTATGGACACAGACGCCTACGAGCGCGGCTATCGCGCAAGGGTAGAGACCACGATGCCAACACCTGGAGAAACCGACGACTGGTACCACGGCTTCAACGATGCCCATGACGATATCCAGTGGTTCCACCAGGGCGTAGATCAGATGCAGTTTGGCCTCACGCCCGCCCGCGTTGACCACTTCGTGTAATCCAACTCTACGACATTCCACATCATCATCCATCTATCCAAGGAGGCATCCCATGCGTGGAGGCTGGAGGGACAGAACATTCTGGGGTGGCAAGTACGTCACCATCAAGTCGCTACTCGACGCCGGAGCGCACCGGATCGAAGCCTGGGGCAACCGACAGGAAGGCTGGTGGCCATACCTGGTGACAGGCACGGTGGGCGTCCAGATCGGACCATACTTCGGGCCAGACCAGGGCGACACGCTCAAGGACCTGAAGGAGGCGGCAGGGCGCTGCTACGGGATCGACCCGAAGTCGGTCAAGAAGGGGAGGAACTGGGCATGAGCTACCAGATAGACGTTCACTACAAGGACGGCACTACGGGCCACACAGAATACGCCGAGTATCGCAGGGCGAAAGAGCATGTGAATTTCCGGCTGGAGAGCGCCGAGGTAGCGGCGGTCAGGATCACCAATGGAATGACGGGCAAGGTCCGCTTCGAGAGGGCAACGTGTGCAATCGGCCTACGGTGGCTCGGACCAAAGGGAGCATGACCATGTTCAACATCTGTACCACCAGGGTAGGCGGCTTGCGGTTCCTCAAGGTAGGCCGCTTCTGCTTCTCCTTCTGTGTCACCAGGGAATACCGGAGGTTCCAATGAGACAGAGAAAGGTATCACTCTTCATCAGCGCCGCCAGGGCGATGTCAGCAGCAGAGGATTACCTGGAGGATCATCCCATCAGCAAGTCCAACCTCACGTACCGCATTGCCGCAGCCACCATGAAGGATGAAGACGGGACGGTGGACAACGGATTCAAAGCCCAGATCGTGACCACAGAGGGAGAACACTGCTTCTTCCTTTGAGGCAACACTACGGCATTACCAACCATCCAAGGAAGCACACGATGAAACGCGAGACGGACAACGACACCGCACTCATCCAGATACCATTCCCAGGGTTCTACGAGTCGTGGCTCAGCCAGGAGTTGGACCGCGAGGAAGAGAACTTCATCGAGTACGAGGCGGAGTACCGCCAGGCCGAGGAGGGAGTCCCCGCCGAGCTACGCCTGGACGCCAAGGAGCTGGCCGACATCATGTGGCGCTGTTCCGATCACACCAAGGCCTATGAGCCCATCGCCAAGGAGTACGTCGAAGAGTTCTCCAACTGGCTGGCCTTCAACTACGAGCTGGACCTGGGGCTCACATTCTCGGACATGTCCAGCCCCAAGTACTACAACTTCGAGACCGACCGCGTGTTCGCCCATATGCCGATGCGCAAGGTCTACCTGATGTTCGCCATATCGAAGAGGGACAAGCACCGGACCTTGAAGGAGGTCATCAGGTCCCGCCACACGTCCTACGACGGGTTCCACTCCCACTACGACAACGACCTGGAGGAGTGGCTGGAGAAGGATGTCTACGAGTGGGACCACAACGAACTCCACACCCTCCTTCTCACCGTCATGAAGCTACGTGGAGTGGACGACTCCGAGTTCCTCTACCACATGCTCGACGGCGATGGGTTCTACCAGCACTGGTCCGACTGTGTGGACTGGGAGCAGTGGGAGGAGCGTGTCCAGGAGAAGCGTGACGAGCTAATCGAGGAGCTGAAGGACGAGAATGGGGAAGACTACGAGCCCCCATACAGATGCAACCAGACACCGGACATGTTCGCCCAGGAGATGAGACCATGAGATTCTACGCAGCCTGCCTAGCAAGCTACAACAACGGTGTCCTCCACGGTGCATGGATCGACGCCACGGATGACCCAGATGAGATGCAGGAGGATATCAACGCCATGCTCCGGGACAGCAAGTTCCCGAACGTGATGGTGACATGTCCTCTCTGCGAAGGGTCTGGTTCGAAGACCCACCACAACTCCGACACCGGAGACACCCGCCAGGCCCCTTGCTACAAGTGTCACGGTGAGGGCCAGGTACCGAGCGCCGAGGAGTGGGCCATCCACGACTACGACGACATGCCGAACTTCGGGGAGTACCCCGGTCTCAACAAGATCGCCTCCTGGGTGGAACTGGTGGACGGAAACGACACCATAGACCCTGACGACCTGGCCGCGATTGTTGACTACTTCTCCGGCGACCTCGTGGAGGCAGACGAGGCCCTGAGCGACAGGTTCCACGGCATCCACAACAGCTTCCGTGACTACGCCGACGAGTTCGCTGAAGAGTGCATCCTGGTCGGCGACATCAACGAGACCGTCAAGAACTACTTCGACTACGCCGCCTTCGCCCGGGACCTTCAGGTGGACTACGACGTGGTGGACGTGACGGGTGGTCGCGTAGCCATCTTCAGCCGCTAGGAGACGCACATGGCCAAGATCGTCATCGAGTTCTCCACCATGTGCATCTTCATCTCATCCATGGGCCTACTCCTCCTCGCCCTCCAGTAAGGACACCTCCATGATGACCAAGAAACACTACACCAAGATCGCGGACATCTTCAGGCGGAAGCTACGGGAGGACCCGCTTGGGGACAGGAGGCAGGCATTCCATGCCCTCGCAGCCGAACTTTGCATCATCCTCAAGGAGGACAACCCCGCCTTCGACAGGGACCGCTTCATGGCCGCTTGCGGCTTTTAGTTCACCACAACCCTACGACACTACACAAGGAGATCGAACAGTGTTACCACAGACTCAGACACGTCACCAACCCACCCCTCGACCACACCCAGAGGAGCCCTTCTTCACATGCCTCGGAATGGGTATGGTGGGCACCGGGCGGACACCCTCCGAAGCGAGAGCCAGCCTCATGGAGAAAATCAGACAAGCCGGTGAGGCCTGATGAGCAACATTCCCAACCCTAAGTCGGGCTCCTTCCTGGAACGAATGGGTGTACATTACGTCACCGCGCCTGGAGACGACCAGTTGGTCATCGGTCGGATTTCCCGTATCGCCAGGAACCGCTTCAAGTGGGTACGATATGAGAAGCCCGCGAAGGTGACGACAACCGCGAAGGTGGAGCCGAAGATTGCCGAGACCCATCACGTCCCACGTTTCAACACCGCAGACTGGGCCGTGAAGCTCAGCTACCAGAATGCACTCTCAGGGAGCAACAACAAATGAAAGCCCTTCACCAGCGTCTGACCACCCTCGACCAGATGGGACGGGAGTACGAGCTGGACTACATCACCATGAAGAACGGCTTCGTCTACCGGAACGCAAAGGTGCTCCAGCATGACGACGACAGCCTCTTCATCTCCACACCGAACTTCAAGGAGACCATGCTCGCCACCAACGAAATCGCCTCCCTCCACTTCACGCCTCTCTAACATACCCACCAGACCCTCAACACACTCACGCCACATTGACAAAGGAGAAACAGAATGGTTAAGGATACCACGAAACAGGACACCACGAAGGACCTACTCAACAAGGGTCAAGAGGATCAACCCAAGATCGACCAGGGCGTAGAGACTCCCTCGGGGGGCGACTCGAAGCCCTCCAACCAAGAGGAGACTAACGTAATGGCCAAGGCACCGCAGTGGGGCGGCTTCAAGGTAGAGGTCGGCGTGGCCGCACCCAAGACGGGTTCATCCAAGTACGACTGGGCATCCTTCCCGGCACCAAGCGACCCGAACGACCCCACCACCTGGCCCTCCGTCTTCATCCCAGACATCGGCGGCAAGACCATCTACAGTTCCATCAAGACATACCGGGACAAGATACAGAAAGAGGGTGGACGTGCCCCGGAGTTCACGGTCTCCGTGTCCAAGGACCCCAAAGGTGTTCGGGTAATCCGCAAGTCTTAATCCTTTCGGAGGGTGACCCTCATTGAACCAAAATGGGGGTCATCTTAATAAAATCTTAACGTGCAGCTACACTACGACTTGACACAGAGTGTGCCATATCGTAATTCGCATCCTATCGCTGTAGGGACAGTGGCAGGGACACCTTAAGGGGCAGATCGCCTCCTTCCGATAACCCCTTAAATATCCTCAATGAAGGACTGGAGCAGAGACATGACGAACCGTATTGCAATCCACAAGGCTGGCCTCGAAGGCGCTTTCCACATCGACGCACTCGATGGTCGCGTTGTCACTCCGGTGGACGAACGTCCGGACTGGGCCGAAGGCTTCGCCGTAGCCCTTCTGGGTGAGCGCTGGGGCTGGTACGAACAGCGCCTGGGTCGGAACCTCCCGGACAGCATCCGCAAGCCAGAGATGATCGACGCCAACGACCTGGGCTGGATCGCCTTCGACCATGAGGGCCAGGAAGTCGAGATCGAAGCCGACAGCGACCACCGGATGGACATCCTCGCAGGCCTGCTGAACGTTGATCGCGAGGACTTTGACGGCGAGAAGAACTTCCAGGGATCGCTCGCCCACGCTGAAGCCACCCACTCCTACGCCACGCAGCCCACCAGCGAGGCCACCCTTGAGGAAGCTGAAGGTCTCTCCTTCGGCCAGGACAAGGTGAAGACGGCATAACGCCGTTCTAAGAGGAGAGCGGAGGGGGCCAGGACCGGAGGCCCTCTCCAGCCAACCTCCAGTAAATGCACCCATTACGTGAGAACTAAATAAATGCTCAACGCAGGACCTTGCATACCGCACATCGACGGTCTAGAAACCGCCGTTGCCTTCGCACTGGATGGATTGGAACCCTTCGAGGCGCTGGACTTCCTCCGAGACTACCGCAGTGGAAAGGACATTACCCAATGGTTGACTGCCTGGGCTGAAGATAAAGGTTGCCGACACTCTGATTTTTCACTATGTATGAGTATGCGTACTAATGGGGATAATCACCATGATTGCAGACGTAATAGACAAAAAGGTCGCACTGAGGGCATACCTTGAAGCCAACCGGCGCATACAGGCAGCACAGTCAGAAGCGACCCAGTACATCCCCGTCACCATCGTCAACACCCTCCTGGGAGTGGCACTGTGGGGCGGGGACGAGAACGGAGAGCCGGTCCCACTGGAAACCATCGCAGACAAGCTGGGCATCACGCCGCAGACTCTTTCCACCCACCTCCGGTACCTTGGCGACAAATATCGGCAGGATAAAGACGGAATGGACCTAATCGAGCTGGACACCTACTACCCCAACAGGCGGATGAAGATCGCCAAGCTCACCACCAAGGGGAAGATACTCGTAGACCAGCTCGTCTACATCCTGAATGGAGCCACAGATGCCGGTACGTCCGCGAGGTCAAGTCTTTGAGGTAGCCGTCAACCGCAAGGCCGCACTACCCGGCTACACCCGCATCCGCAAAACCGCGAAGACCCGCGCCGACGCCCTCCGTCTCGAAGCCGAGATCGATGAGGCGTTGACGACCTATGGCAAGTGGCCTGTTGCTCCCAACGACAAGCCGCTCCAGGTCCAGGCCCAGAAGGGTCACCACCAGGACACCGTAGAGCGGGCCATCGAGACCACCGAGCGCCGCAGCGGAACCCTTCGAGAGGCCATGAAGGTCGCCCTGGACAGCCACTGGTTCGGCAAGCGGTACTACGACTCCGTGAAGTACGTCATCGCCGTGGTGGTGGACTTCTTGGAGAAGCGCGGACGGGCGGACCTTGACGAGATAACCAGCGATGACATTGACGCCCTGGTGGCCAACTGCCGGGAACAGGACCTTGCGCCGTCCACCATCAACAAGCACCTGGGGGCTCTCCGGGTCGTCAACGAGGTGGCCTTGAAGCGCATCCCCCCGCTCGCCACCGTGAAGCTGCCCATCCCGCACATCACCGGGAAGAGGATCGAGAAGTGGTGGCTGAAGCCCGAGGACCACAAGCGCGTCGTCGCGGCCCTGAGAGACCCTCTCGAAGGGAGCCTCCCGACCGACCTACTCTTTGCCGACCTCATCGACATCATCGTTTACCAGGGGCTCCGCGTCGAGGAGGCACTCCGCATGGAAGCCCGCATGTTCACCGGCCTGGACGGCGACCGCCCATGGTTCAACCCGAACGGCACGAAGACCGTCGATGCGGGCAACGCCATCCCGGTATACCCGGAGGCCCTGGAGCCAATCCAGAGAGCCATCAAGCGACAGGCCCAGAACCGATGGTCCCGCATGTTCCCGCTCACCCCGAGGCAGGCTGGCTACAAGTGGAACGAGGTGCGCGACTTCCTGGGGGTATCGGACATCCCGACCGCCACCATGAAGGCCCTCCGCCGCACGTTCGCCTGGTATGCCAACTCCAGGGGGATGCCGACCTCGACCCTCCAGAAGGTACTGCGCCACAAGGACATCGCGACCACCGCAGGATACCTACACCTGGTGGGGGACGGGGCGTTGGAACAGAGCCGAGACTACTTTTCGCAGGACTCTACGTCCAAACCCAAGGTCGGTACAGACATAGGGTCAGCCATCACTGCATACGCCCAGATACCGGGAGTGACACCGGAAGACGTGGCCAGGTTCACAAAGGAGTTGATGACGTGAAGGACAAGTATGTAGACGAACAGTACGGCTACTGGTTCGAGTTTGGAAAACACGTGGACCCGGAGAAGGGCGTGGTCATCATCGACATCGCCAGCAGTGACCAGCGGATGGATATAGGGCCGGTAGGAAAGGCAGTAGCCGAGGTCCTCATGCATGAGCACAACCGGGTACAGAGACAACTCGTGGATATGGCTAAGGCCTTCGACCGGGCCTCGCCGTCCGCCTTCCAAGCGTTCTGGTATGGGTCTCCTCGCGAGGGCCTCGGGCTGAATGAGGCGATGGCGGAGTCTCCTGCACTCTGCCAGCTCGCCTGGGAGATTTACTGCGAGGACACCCAGGGTGACATGCACGTCGCGGACAGTTGGGAAGAGCTACCGGAGAAGGTGAAGGAGAAGTACTTTCGGGAGGCCATGTGCGCTCCGTATGGTGCCCCGCGCCGGGATCGAACCAGCACACCGTGAGGTACCGCATTTTGAGTGCGGCGCGTCTACCAATTCCGCCAGCGGGGCATTATGCTAGGGTCTCTAACCTGGAGACCCGCCGAATGTCAACACGCAGGAAGCCCATGGACCTCGGAGACAAGATCGCCGCCGTGTTCATCATCGGAGCCGCCCTCATCTTCGCCAACTTCATCTTCTCAGACCCGTATGCCTTCCTGAGTTCCCTGGTGTACCCGGACACATACTGAATGCCACAATGCCACATGTGGCACGGCTAAGTGATTGAAAACAATCGGTGTGCCACGCCGAAACCCTAGACTCAAAATCGAGTTCCGAAAGGAGTGCTGGTTCGACTCCGGCATGGGGCACCATTCTATTTTTTGACATTTGCAGGTCTCCCAACATCTTGGAGCGGGACGTAACTTGGCCTTGACGGCCATTG
>Ga0209281_1000551_pt1 | contig 46573 bp, 29 predicted proteins | sample MedtruBG_FD_187514 | JGI IMG/M metagenome (GOLD analysis project Ga0209281, IMG submission 187514) | Root nodule microbial communities of legume samples collected from California, USA - Medicago truncatula BG (SPAdes) (version 2) | ecosystem: Host-associated > Plants > Roots > Nodule | place... | reverse complement strand
ATTTTTCTTTAAATTCATCATTTGAATCACCTCATAAAATAAATGCTAGATTTATTTTGTGCAGACTTATCGAATAATATAAATCTGCTTTAACAAACAATGAATTTTATTAATTAGAACATATATACATTAAAAATTAACATTAGCATTAAAATTTTCATATATTCTATTTATTTGTTTATATTTTTTAGTTATTAAGTAAAAAATAAGTATGTATTTTAATCATATTTAAATTATTATATATATGTAACTGTTCTTCGTGATTAGAAAAATTGATATAATTAAGTAATGAATTATTAAAAATATTTAATTTAAGAGTACTTTATATGTTTTTAAATATTTAACGTAATTAGAAGGATGTGAATAATATGAAGTTGTCGAAAACTATAGCACAAAAAATTGTTTTAGAAATGATGGATGTAATTCCTTATAATATAAATGTTATGGATGAAAATGGAGTGATTATAGGTAGTGGAGATATTAAACGTATTGGCAATATTCATGAAGGAGCTATAAAAGCAATAGACAAGCAACTTATAAATGAAGTCTATGAAGAAGAAGCAAGAATGAAACCAGGGGTAAACGAGCCTATTATTGTTAATGAAAAAGTAATAGGGGTAATAGGAATTACAGGACATCCAGATGAAGTAAGAAGATTTAGTAAGCTAGTGCGTGTAACGGCTGTTTTATTAATTGAGCAATCTAAAATTGATGAGGAAATTCAGAATGAAAGATTAAATATGCAGAAATTTTATCATGAACTAGCCCATAGGAAAACTAAGTATGACGATAAATTTCATCAAAAATCTAAAAATTATGGAATTGATCTTACAAAAAAATGTCAGGTTATTCTTGTAGATGGTAATATAAATTCCCATAGTTTTAAAACATTATGTCAAAAGTACTCACATTATAGTGAGATTAATAATAGAGTAGTATTTTTCATAACATCTAATCATGTATATAATACATTACTAGAAAATTTAAAAGAGAATAAAGATATAAATAAGATAAGTATTGGAGAAAAAGAGGATATTGCTGCCGTTTCATTAGAAAATGCAGAATTAGCAATGGAATTTGGCAGTAAGATAAAACCATCAAGTTTAATATATAGTTACGACGCATTAAAATTCTTTATCCATTTGTCACATGATAATAAAGCTTCGTTAGTTTCATTAATGTCTAATCTTGATAAGGCTGGAAATAAACTAGAACTCATTCAAACTATACAAGTATATGTAGAGGAGAATGGTGATATTAACAATGTTGCTAATCGATTGAATATACACAGAAATACTTTGAGTTATAGACTAGAAAGAATTAAACAATTGACAGGAAAAAATCCTAAAATCTTGTTAGAGTTATTTGAACTATTATGTGGATTAATTTGGAGATAATTATATTTGTATAGAATATTTCTTTATTTAAAATAAAAACTTTATAAATATAATGTTAATAGTGGCAAATTCATATTATGAGCAAATCAGTTATAGAAGAAGCAAAAAGATGTCTTAATTGTAAGAAACCTATGTATAAAGAAGGTTATCCAGTAAAAATATAAATAAATGAAGTGATACAAATGTTATTTTTTAGTGATTATCTATATACAGAATAATCATACAATTAAAAAAAGGAATGCTAATGTGATATAATTTCTGAAAATGATTTATATAATAAAAACTTAACCAAGGAATATTTTCCTATGGTTGGGTTTTATTTTTTATAATAGAAGGTAATAAGTAACTTGTATTTAATTACTTTATGTTTAAGAAATAAATTTTGTGGTATATACTATTATATATATTGCAATTCACAATTAACAATTGATGATGAGCTCACAAAGAAATTTATAAAATAAAAATATAAGATTTTAATGCTGACTTTTTATTTTAGGATTTCTTAAAATTTTATTATTAATAATACAGGATTTAAATTATAACATATATATATTAATTATTATAATTTCATATATAAGAAAGGTAATTATAGATGGATAATAAGCAAAAAATTTTTTATGTTTTAAAAAAATATTATGGCTTTGATACTTTAAGAAGAGGTCAATTAGAAATAATAAATAATATTCTAAATGGTATAGATACATTTTGTCTTATGCCAACAGGTGCTGGAAAATCTATTTGTTATCAGATACCAGCAATAATATTTCAAGGGATAACTATAGTTATATCTCCTTTAATTTCTCTTATGAAAGATCAAGTGGATAATTTAGTAGGTGTTGGAATTAAAGCAGCATACATCAATAGTACTCAAAGTATGGATGAAATAAAAAAAATATTGATTGAATCTTCTATTGGAGAATATAAGATAATTTATATTTCACCTGAGAGGCTTGAGTCTAAAATGTTTATTGATATTATTAAAGATCTTCATATCTCTCAAATAGCAATAGATGAAGCTCATTGTGTATCACAATGGGGTCATGATTTTAGAAAAAGCTATTTAGAAATTTCAAAGTTTTATAATATTCTTAAAAATAAACCTATTATTTCTGCTTTTACAGCAACAGCAACAGAAGAAGTTAGAGAAGATTCAGTAAAGCTGCTTGGTTTAAATAAACCATATATATATAAGGGCGATATTAACAGAGAAAATTTAAGTCTTAATATACTAAAAGAAGTAGACAAACTTGAAATGCTTAAAGATATAATAAGAGATAATTATGAGCAGGCAGGAATAATTTATTGTGCATCTAGAAAAGAAGTGGATGAACTTCAGTATTATCTAAAGGACTTAGGTTATAATATAGGAAAATATCATGGTGGTCTTAAAGATGAAGAAAAAGAAAAATTTCAAGAAGATTTTTTATATGAAAATTTAGATATAATTGTTGCAACTAGTGCATTTGGAATGGGAATAGATAAATCTAATATAAGGTTTGTAGTCCACTTTACACTTCCACAAAATATAGAATCCTATTATCAAGAAATAGGCAGAGGCGGCAGAGATGGTGAAAAGTGTAGCTGTTACTTATTTTACTCAGAAAATGATATAAGAAGAGTTGAATATATAATAAATAACAGTAATTCAATGAATAGAAGAGAAATGCAGCTTAGAAAGTTTCAAGCAATTATTGATTATTGCAATTTAAAAGAATGCTTTAGGAAATATATATTAAATTATTTTGGAAATGAACGTAAATTAAATTATTGTAATAATTGTAGTAATTGTTTAAATGATGATGAATTAAAAGATTTCACAAGAGAGAGCCAAATGATTTTATCTACTGTTTTTAGAACAAAGCAACAATATGGAATATCAGTTCTTGTAGATATATTAAAGGGCTTTAATGGACCTAAAATAATACAAAATAATTTAGATAAAATAACTACATATGGAATAATGAAAGAATATGGGACTACATTTATAAAAGATTTAATTAAGAGTTTGTTAAATGAAGGATATGTTGACTTAAAGGATGGCACATATTCAATGTTAAAGCTTAATAGTAGATCAATGAATATTTTAAAAAGTAAAGAAACAGTAGTATTCAAGATTTTAGATAAGGTAGAACCAATTTTAGATAATGAGTTATTTGAATCATTAAAGAAATGGCGAAAAGAAAAAGCCTATAAAGAAAGAATAAAACCTTATATAATATTTTCTGACACTAGTTTAATAGCTATATCAAATAGTAAGCCTAAAAATTTAGATGAGTTATTAGAAATTAGAGGTGTTGGGGTTAAGAAAATTGAAGCTTATGGAAAAGAGCTATTAAATATAATAGAAGTATTTAATAAAAGAGAAGTCATAAAATAACAGATTATGACTTCTTTTTTTTGAAGAGTATTTGTGATAAGTAGAAGTTTTTTATATAGTATAGAGTAATTTGAAGAAGACAGTATATATCTATTTTAATGTACAAATAAATTTAAAAATGTGTTAAAATAAATACTGTTATATTAAAAATAGTTTATAATACGAAGAGGTATAGTCAATAATTAAGTTATGTTGGCTATATATTTTATGTTTATAAATATATTAGTATATTTATAGCTTTTATGATGATGAGGAGTTTAATAAATGAAATATTTTAATGAAAGTATTGAACATGTTTTGAAAAATTTAGATGTTAACCAAGAAGAAGGTTTAAAAGAATCTAAAATAAAAGAATTAAATGAAAAGTATGGAAAAAATGAATTTACTCATAAGGAAGAAGGAAGCATATTCAAGGATATAAAGAATGCTTTATTAGAACCAATGATGGTAATTTTGTTATTTGCAGCTTTAGTCAGTGGAATTATTGGAGAATATTATGATTCAATTGGTATTGTCTGTGCAGTAGCTATAGGAATAACAATTGGTATAATTACTGAAGGAAAGTCTAAGAAAGCAGCAGAAGCTTTGGCTAAAATGACAGAAGATATTGTTGTAAAGGTACTTAGAAATGGTCAGATAACACAAGTAAGTAAAAGTGAATTAGTACCAGGAGATATTGTTTACCTTGAAACAGGTGATATGATACCCGCAGATGGAAGATTCATTGAAATAGTAGATTTAAAGGTTAGAGAAGATATGCTTACAGGTGAATCTGATGATGTAAAAAAAGATGCAAAAGCTATAATTAGTATGGAAACAATAAAAGGACATGGAACAAAAAAAGTTCAAGATCCAATTCCAGCTAAACAAATTAATATGGGATTTGGAGGAACATTAATTGCCTATGGAAAAGCAACTATGGTTGTAACTGGTATTGGTGATGACACTGAAATGGGGAGAATAGCCCAAACACTTCAAATTGAAGAAGAAGAAACTCCACTTCAAATAAAATTGGGTAATTTAGGAAAAACAATTACTAAAATATCAAGTGTTATAGCAGGATTATTATTTATATTTATGGTAGTTAAAATGTTATCATCTGATTCTCTAAATGTAAATACATCAGGGATAATACAATTTTTAGATTCAATAGATCCAGTAAAAACTGCTTTTGTTGTATGTATTGCGTTAATAGTTGCAGCTGTTCCAGAAGGATTGCCAACTATGATTAATATGACATTAGCAATTACAATGCAGAAAATGGCTAAAATCAATGCTTTGGTAACTAAGAAAGAAGCTTGTGAAACTATAGGGTCTGTTAGTGTAATTTGTTCAGATAAAACTGGAACTTTAACACAAAATAGAATGACTGTAGAAAATCTTTATCTTAATGGAAAGTTTTTTGATGATAAAGAAGAGATAGATGATTATTTTGTGAAAAATTGTCTTGTAAATTCTACAGCAGATATTACATTTGAAGATGATAAATTAAATTATTTAGGAAATTCAACAGAATGTGCATTACTTGCATATTTAGAAGATTATGATTATAAAAAAGAACGAAAAGAAAGTGAAGTTATTCATCAGATTCCTTTTAATTCTAAAAACAAGTTTATGGCAACAATTATGAAGATTAAAGGAAAGTCAGTAGTACTTACAAAGGGAGCTCCAGAAATTTTATTAACACATTCAGTTTATGAAGTTTTAGAGGGGAAATTTGTTAAATTAACAGAAAAAAGAAAACATGAAATAATTAAAGAAATACATAAGTTGCAAGCTAAATCTATGAGAATTTTAGGTTTTGGTTTCCGAATTATAGAAGAAAGTGAAGCAGAAGCAGCAGTTACAAGTGAAATGAGCATTTTAAGCCCAAAACACAATGATGATAATAATGAATTAGTGTTTAGTGGATTTGTTGCTATAAAGGATCCATTGAGACCTGATGTAGCTAATGCTATTGCAACAGCTAAAAAAGCTGGCATTGAGACTAAAATGTTAACTGGAGATAATATAAATACAGCAATTGCAATAGGTGATGAACTTGGAATGCTTAAAGGAAATAAAAAGGCTGTTGAAGCAACTTATATTGATACTTTAACTGATGAAGAATTGAAAAATGAAATTAAAAATATAGCTATTGTAGCAAGAAGCAAGCCAGAAACAAAGATGAGAATTGTAGCAGCACTTCAAGAAAACGGAGAAGTCGTTGGAGTAACTGGTGATGGAATAAATGATGCACCAGCTTTAACAAAAGCTGATGTTGGTATAGCTATGGGAATTTCAGGCTCAGAAGTCTCAAAAAATGCTGCAGATATTATTTTAACAGATGATAATTTTACTACAATTATTCATGGAATTAAGTGGGGACGAGGAGTATACCAAAATTTTCAAAGATTTATACAATTTCAGATTACAGTAAATATAATCGCATTTTTAATTGCAATCATATCACAAATCTTAAACTTTGAAATGCCATTTACTACAATTCAATTGTTGTGGATTAACATAATAATGGATGGACCACCAGCATTAGTTTTAGGCTTAGAGCCTATTAGAAATAATGTGTTTAATAAAAGGCCTGTAGATAGAAATTCAAGTATAATTACTAAGACTATGATTACTTCAATAGTTTTAAATGCTATATATGTAACAACAATTTTACTTATACAAATGAAATATAATATATTAGGTGCATCAACGGAAAAGATTGGATTTGCTAGTGAAATGGAAACTGTTTTATTTGGATTGTTTGCATTTAGTGCTTTATTTAATGCATTTAACTGTAGGGAGTTCGGAAAAGATAGTATAGTGCCAAATTTCTTTAAAAATACTATAGCAATTAAAGTAATATTTATTACAGGAATAGCACAAATTATATTTACACAAGTATTTACTAGCTTTTTTAGTTCAGTAGCATTATCAGCATTAATGTGGATTAAAGTTTTAGGATTAGCATTTATTATAATAGTAGTAAATGAAGTAATAAAATTTATTTTAAGAACTATAAAAAAATAAGAATATGTAAAATAAAAAGTATAATGTAATTGGAATTCTACATAGCACTATTCGAGAATTTGGAGAGTTTATGTGGAATTCCATTTATAATGGAAAGCTAAATATTAAAATAAGTTTAAAATTTTGTATTGTTATTTAAACAAGTTAAGAAATATGATAGTATATGAAATGAACGATTAAAGTTTTAAGGAGGTGGAAAGGTGATAGAAGAATATAGTGACGATATTTATCATGATATTATAAAAAGCATGGTTGCCGCATTAGAAGCTAAGGATCTTTATACCTCTGGTCATTCAACTAGAGTTGCAGAAATGGCATATAGTTTAGGTGAAGTTTTAGGCATGACAAAGAAGGAGTTAAAATTAATGCATATTGCAGGAGACTTACATGATATTGGAAAGATAGGGGTTCCTGATAATGTTTTAAATAAACCAGATACGCTAGAAACAGAAGAATGGGAATTAATGAAAAAGCATTGTGATATTGGATATAATATATTAAGTAAAGCAAAGAGATTTAAAGATATTTCAGAAATAGTTTTATACCATCATGAAAGATGGGATGGGAAAGGGTATCCAAAAGGATTAAAGGCAGAAGAAATACCATTTGCATCAAGAATATTAGCTGTTTGTGATTCTATAGATGCAATGAAAAGTGACAGATCGTATAGAAAATCAATAAGTGACGAAATTTGTAAAAATGAAATAAGCAAGAATCAAGGAATAATGTATGATTGCAAAATAGCAGAATGCATGCTTGAAAATTGGGATGAGATAGTAAATAAGCTTTATAATTAAAAATGTAACTATATATAGAAAATTCTATAGTATAGTTACATTTTTTTTATTAATAGCAATGATGTTGAAAAGAACTTATTTTTATTTAATTAGTATGTTGTAAAAATAAGTTAAACAAAAATATTTAATAATAAATCAATTTCACTAAAAAGTTAAAATTTTATCTAATATAATAAATTGCATTAGATAACCTCAAATATCAAATATATAATCATAAAATCAGAAACAAATTAAATTACTATGAGTTAGAAATTTGTATAGTTCCTGTTCATTGAGATATACATCTCCTATCATTCCGTGAGATTTGTTGTAATCGTGAAAATCTGAACCAGCTGTATAAAGTAAATCATTATTTTTAGCCACATTCAAAAAATATTCAGTATCTTTATCAGTATTGCTGTAATATTTAGCTTCAAGTCCGTCAAAATTCATCGTTAGAAGTGATCTAAAATCATTTTTATTTAAAATCACAGGATGCGCTAAAACAACTGTAGCTTCAAAGAATCTTAGAATTTCAATTCCGGTCCTTATATCCAATCTATCCTTTTTATGATAGAAATTTATATGATTTTGCATGAGACGTTTAATAGCAGATATTTTATGAGCTCTCACGTTTTTTAATATTTCAACTAAAAGATCATTTTTATAATTATCATCTTTAAAGTAGCCTAAAATGTGTACCCTAGAATTATTATATCTAGTAGAAAGTTCAACACCTGGAATAACCTTAATTCCAAGATCTTTTCCAGTTAAAATAGCTTCATCTATTCCACCAGTATTATTATGATCTGTTAATGAAATAATATCTATATTTTTTTCTTTAGAGATTATAACAATTTCTTCTGGAGTGCATTTCCCGTCTGAGTAAATAGAGTGAATATGAAAATCACCTTTTTTATACACTATATCTCCAATTTTATGAATGTTATACACTCTTAAATATATGATTTATAATTAAATAATTGACCAATATAATTGTAGAATTTATAGTTAATATTTATAAAAATTAATAAGTTAATAATTTTTATGGGAATTTATTAGGAAAGTAATTGACAAATAAAGAATAAAATGATAGATTATAAAACAATATATACTATAAAATAATTATCAGATTAAAAACGAGTTTAAATATAAAATAAACATATTAAATCGTTAAGAAGGAGATAAAACTATAAATGCACTTACAGAGAGTCAATGATGCTGAGAAGTTGAATAGAAAGCGATATAGTAAAAGTAGCCTTTGAGAGTGTGGATAAAAAGAATTTATAGATTATTTTTGTTAGCTTAAATAAAATTTAGGATTATAAAAGTAGGAATGTATAAAGTTCTTAGTAATTCACAACGTTAGGATTACGTTACAAATCCGGAATGTGTTTGCATTCTTTAATGAGTGGGTGCTTTTCATCAATTAAGGTGGCCGCAGGAACAAAAATCCTGTCCTTTGTTTAATGCATAGGGCAGGATTTCTTTTATTTTTTATTAATCAATAATAAAGTTAAATTTGTAGAATTTATATTCCTTTGGAGTAAAATGAGTTTAACAATTACCTATTGTAATTCATGAGTGTACAAATTAAAAATATCAGAAAATGTAGTTTACTAATTAGATTTTTTTACATTTTGAATACCATAGACTAGATAGATTGTTCTATTAATATGAAAAATTCATGATTTAACTAGAACGAATTATAGGAATTTTATTAATAAATAGATTATAGAAGGAGAGAGAAAAATGAAATTTAATTATGCAGAAAGGATGTCTAATTTAAAGGCATCAGAAATCAGAGAAATATTAAAGGTTACTCAAAGACCAGAGATAATATCTTTTGCAGGGGGCCTTCCAGCACCAGAATTATTTCCTGTTGAGGAAATAAAAGAAGTTAATAGAATTGTTCTTGAAGAAGATGGTAGGGGAGCACTTCAGTATGCTACAACAGAAGGTGATGATCATCTAAGAAAGTGGTGTGCTGATAGGATGAATAAGAGACTTAGCACAAACTTTGAATATGAAAATATATTGATTACACATGGTTCACAACAAGCTCTTGATTTATCAGGAAAAGTATTTTTAAATAAAGGTGATATTGTTCTATGTGAAAGTCCTACATATTTGGCAGCAATCAGTGCTTTTAAAGCCTATGAATGTAATTTCATTGAAGTGCCAACAGATGATAATGGTATAATTCCAAGTGAACTTGAGAAAATATTAAAAACTACAAAAAATATTAAAGTGATTTATGTTATTCCGGAATTCCAAAATCCAACAGGAAGAACATGGAGTACTGAAAGAAGAAAAGCTTTGGCAGAATTGGCAAGTAAATATAATGTAATTGCTATTGAAGATAATCCATATGGTGAACTTAGATTTGAAGGGGAAACTTTGCCATCAATAAAATCTTTCGATAAAAGTGGACATGTATTATGCTTAGGAACTTTTTCGAAAATATTTTGTCCAGGATATAGAATTGGCTGGATAGCAGGAGCGAAAGAGATAATACAAAAATATGTATTAGTAAAACAATGTACAGATCTTCAATGTAATACAATTGCTCAAAGGGATATAGCGAAATATATTCAGCTTTATGATATTGATAAACATATAGAAAAGATTCGTGAAGTTTATAAGGAAAGACGTAATTTAGCAATAGAAACAATGGAAAAGGAATTCCCGAGTGAAGTAAAGTTTACAAGGCCACAAGGCGGATTATTTATGTGGGTTGAGCTTCCGAGTGAAATAAATGCAAGAGATGTACTTGAAAAATGCCTTGAAAGAAAAGTTGCTTTTGTTCCTGGGGGTTCATTCTTTCCAAATGGAGGACATGAAAATACATTTAGAATTAATTTTTCTAATATGCCTAATGATAGGATTGTTGAAGGGATAAGATATATAGGAGAGGTTTTGAGAGAATATGTATAAATATGAATTAATTGACAAAAGGGATATGCAATAGGAAAATAAAATTAGGTTTAATATAAAGCTGAACTTATTTTTGGTAAAGTAATTTTGAAGTAAATATAGAGTTGTTTGTTTAGGGTTAATTGAAAGTTGTGTTAAAATAATTTGAAATATTTTAGCACAGCTTTTTACTTTTAAAAGAACAGCTTGAAGACGAACTAATAAGAAGTTATGAAAAGAAATTAAAGCACTGTCTTAAAAAGTTTTAAGTGAGGAGCTTTAGAATAGAGTCTTGTATGGAAAATAAGGAAAAATAACTAATTGATATGATTTAATTATTTTTATAATTCTATAAACTTTGTTATAATAGATTGTATTGAAAAGATAAATAAAAAGTTAAGGAGATGGTTTCAAATGATAAAACTTATTGCATCCGATATGGATGGTACTTTATTAAATGAAAAGCATAAGATAGATAAAGAAACTGTAGCTGCTATAAAAAAAGCAGAAGAGGCTGGCATTGTATTTGCAATCTCAACAGGAAGAGAATATGATACAGTTGAACCAATTTTGGAGGAAAATAATATAAGATGTCAATGTGTTCTTATGAATGGTGCAGAATACAGAGATGAAGATGGAAACATATTGGAAGAAATTAATATAGAACAAAAAACTGCAACTCAAATTATAGATATACTTCAAAAAGAAAAGGTATCTGCAAGAATATTTACTAATAAAGGAATTTATACTACAGATAGTAAAGAAGAAGCATTAAAAGAAATGGTGTTTAGAACTTTATCATTTAATCCAGAATTCACACAAGAGGAAGCTCTAGCTTTTGCTAAGGTTCAGCCATACTTTGTTAATCTTAAATATATTTCAAATTTAGATGAATTTTTAAATAGTGATATGGAAATTAGAAAGTTTGTAGCATTTCATAATAATATAGAACTTATAAATAAGATGAAAAGAATTATAGGTGAAATAAAAGAGATTGCTGTTTCATCTTCATTTAGAGATAATATAGAAGTTACACATATAACAGCCCAAAAAGGAATTATACTTGCCAAGGTAGCTGAAAAAATGGGCTTCAAGAAAGAAGAAGTTATGGTTCTTGGTGATAGTTTTAATGATTATTCTATGTTTACAGAATTTACAGAAACAGTTGCGATGGGAAATGCTATTCCAGAAATAAAAGAAATAGCAAAATACATAACAGATAAAAATAGTGACTTAGGCGTTGCAAAAGCGATATATAGAGTTTTAGAAGAACAAAAATAATAATAAATTTATAACGTTTTTTATTATTAAATTCAGTTTAGAGAAAAACAATACATTAACTTAAACTTAGTAATTTAATACATACATAATAAAAATATGAAGCATACAATTTGTCTAATTTATATTAGAATTATCTATAAATTAGAACAAATGTATGCTATTTTATTTTTTAGAATAAGATAATAAATTCATAAAATTTATTACTAATTAAATATGTTTCAATTATTCAGTGGAATATTTTTAATAGTAGAAATGCTATAATATTTAAAGTATTTTTTAAAAATAGTTATTTATTGGAAGGTATATTTTGAAATTTCTCTTTCTATAATTTGAGTTTGTGAAACTAAATCTTCACTAGAGGCTGCTATTTCTTGGGCTGTAGCAGAATTTGTTTGAACTACTTGGGAAATTTGTTCTACTCCAGAAGTCATTTGAGTTATAGCTTCAGTTTGATTTTCAGATGCTACAGTTATTTCTTTTACTAGATTTGCCGTATCATCTACATTTTTAACTATATTATTCAATGAAGCAGCAGTTTCTTTAGCTAAATTTTCACCAATACTTACTACAGATAAAGAAGTTTTTATTATTTTTGTAGTACTGTTTACTGCTTGAGCAGATTGTTCTGCAAGATGCCTAACTTCGTCTGCAACTACTGCAAAACCTTTTCCAGCTTCACCAGCTCTGGCAGCTTCTATAGCAGCATTTAAGGCTAAAAGATTTGTTTGGGAAGCAATATCTTCTATTGCACTTATAATTTCAGCTATCTTCTTTGAAGATATAGCTATTTCATGCATAGATTCCATTAATTCATGCATTTTAGCATTTCCATCTTCCACAATTTCTTTAGTATTATCTGAAAATTTATTAGCCTTTTCTGCATTTTCAGTATTCTTTTTTACTTGTGCTAGTATTTCAGTGAAACTAGCCAAAAGTTCTTCAACAGCTCCAGCTTGATCAGCAGACCCTTCAGAAAGTACTTGAGTAGTCGAAGATAATTGTCCTGAACTGTTAGAAATTGAGGCAATTGATTGATGCATATTGAAAAATATGGTATTTAATGAGTCAATAATATGCTTAATTGACTTTTGTATTGGTGTAAAATCACCTATGTAGTCTATTGAAGAATTTAAATGTATACTTAGATTTCCATTTCCTAATTGCTCAAGAGTAGTTGTTATATCACTAATATAAGAAATCAGCATTTCTATAGAGGTAGTTAAATCACGAGACATTTCACCCATTTCATCTTTTGATTCATAAGTAGATGTTATTTTAAGATGTCCAGAAGATAAGTTCTTTGCAATATCTTTAATGTGATTAATTCCTTCAAGTATTACATCTTCAAGTACTTTGCTTAATAAAACAGATATTGCTACTAGAACAACCATAATAAAAACAATAATCATGAGAGATATATATTTATACATATTTGAACTATTCACAAATAAACCAGCACTTTGCTGAGATATATAGAAAATCTTAAGTATAGAATTTTGAGCATTTTCAACTTGTAGAGAATAAGTATCTTGACTTGCTTTCATTACTGAAGAATTAGCATTTGATTTAAGTAGTTCACTTAATTTTGCTCTTTTTTCTTCTGTATTCTTAACATTTGATAAAAACTCATTTAGTAATGATGGCTCCTCCTTGAATATTTCTTTTAAAATCCCTGTATTAGCTGCGAGCTTTTCAGCTTCTTCATCAGCTTGTTGCAAATATAAACTTCTATTATTTGAATCTGTTTCAGCAATAGATTTATACATATTCATATTCATTGTTTGAAGATTAACTCTAATATCAGAAATAGTTTGAGAAACTTTATATGGGCCGCTATATAATGAATTTGTTCTTGAAGATATAAAGATAACAATTGATATTACAACTATCATTAGAAAAAAGGTAAGTCCCAAAATAGATGCAAAAGTTCTTTTTAATTTAGTATGTATTGAATAATTTTTCATCATTTCTTTTAATTTATTGTACATATTTAAAACCCCTTTAACCATTTAATAAATTTTATAAATCAAGAATCCGCAATATGTAAAACTATATTTAAACATATAAAAGCGTTTTCTTAAAGACCATATTAGTTACAATGTTTTTTATGTATTTATAGTTAAAACCGTGGTTAGTATTTAGATACTTTATAATGTGAGAGATTATAATAAAATTTAATTTGCAGATATTATGATTCTTGATGGTATAGAAATGAAATCGATTACACATTTCAAAAGAAAAGCCTATGTGGCTTTTCAGAAGATAACATTATCCTAAATTATTAATTATAAAATATGCAAATCAGATTTTATAATTAAAGTGTAGAGAATTTATATATTGTTTTATGTTTATATTCATCTCCAGCCTTAAGTATTGGTGAAGCGAAATTACTGCAGTTTATGGAGTTTGGGAAATATTGGGTTTCTAAGCAGAAGCCATTTCTAATTTGGTAAGTAGCATTAGCTTTGCCAGTATCAGTTCCATCAATGAAATTTCCACTGTAAAATTGAACTCCAGGAGTTGTTGTATAAACATCCATTATGATACCAGTATCTTCAGCAACAGCTTGAGCTGCTTTTAAGGAATCAGAACCATTAGTATTTAAAACCCAATTATGGTCAAATCCGTTTCCAAAAACAATTTGTTCATAATCACTATCTATATTTTGTCCAATAGAAGTTAAAGTTCTGAAGTCCATAGGTGTACTGGTTACTTCTTTGATTTCTCCAGTTGGAATAGAAGATTTATCATTTACAGTAAACTTGTCCGCATTAATCATTAATTTATGATTAAGAACATCACCAGAAGAATGGCCTGATAAATTGAAATAAGCATGATTTGTAAGATTCACAATTGTATCTTCATCAGTAGTTGCATAGTAATTTATTTCTAAAGCATTATCTTCAGTGAGAACATAATTAACTTTAACTGTAAGATTTCCAGGGTATCCTTCTTCGCCATTAGGGCTGAAATAAGAAAGTTCTAATGTATTAGGTTCACTTTCAATTATTTTTGAATCCCAGACTATTTTGTCAAAACCTTTTAGACCACCATGAAGATGATTTTCACCATCATTTTGTGCTAATTGATATTCTTTACCGTTAAGACTGAACTTCCCATATTGTATTCTATTTCCAAAACGTCCTATTAATGCACCAAAAAATTTGTTGCCTTTTAAATATCCATCTAGATTATCATATCCAAGCATTATATCACGAAATTCACCATTTTTATCAGGAACTATTGTTGAAACAATTGCACCACCATAGGTACAAATTTCTGATTTCATCCCGTTGGAATTTTTTAAAGTATAAATATAGACTTCTTCTCCACTAGATACTGTTCCCAAAAATTTTTTTTCTATTGTCATTATGACACCTCCAAAGTTAATAAGTTATTTTTAGTATACATTTACATAAATTATATATTATTATAGATGTATGCACAAGTATATTATAATACAAGCACATAATAATACAATTATTTTTATGAATCGTTTACAAAAAATATTGAAATAATACAAATCTAGAATTAATATAAATATTATAATATAGAAAGAATATAATACAATTAAATAAAGGTAAATAACATATTCAAGAATTGTTGAGAAAGGAAGAATTATATGTGGAAAATGGTTATTGCTGATGATGAACCTAAAATTAGAAGGGGAATTGAAAATGTATTGAATTGGCATGAATTTAATATTGAGATAGTAGGGGAGGCTGAAGATGGAGAACTTGCATTAGATGAAATAAAGGAAAAGAAACCTGATATTATTTTATTAGATATAAATATGCCATTTTTAAATGGGTTGAATCTTTTACAAAAGTTACAAGAAATTAATAATAATAGCATTGTAATTATAATAAGTGGATATGATGATTTTTCATATGCACAAAGAGCGTTGCAATTTAATGTTTTTGATTATATTTTAAAACCAGTAAATAAAAAGAACATGGAAGAAATAATAGCAAAAGCAGTTTATAAACTTAATGAAATTGAAAAAGAAAATAACTATCTTGGATGGATAAATAAACAATTGAATGAAAATATGGAAGCGTTAAAAAAGACTTTTTTTAGTGAATGGTTAAGTAATAAGTTAACTGATGAAGAAGTATTAAAACAACTGCAATTTTTCAACATCGATTTTAGTGAGAACATAGGGGTTATGGTTATAAAACTTTTAGATAAGCCCAATATTGAAATAATAGATAAAAAGTGGAATACAGAATTGTTACAATTTGCAATTATTAATTTATTAAGTGATAAGTGTAAGGGAGCAAATATGAAATTTATTTTTACTGATGATAAGAAAAATGTCGTATTAATAAGCAAAATAGATGAAATACCTGAGTGGATTACCCTTGGAAATGAATTAGAAGTAGAAATATCCCAATATTTAAAATGCCATATAATAATTGAACAAGCCAATATATCAAATGGAATTTTAAGTATAAAAGATGTTTACTTAAAGATAATAAATAGTGTAAATGAAAAAAAGAAATGTAGCCCTATGGCATTACTTATAATTAAATATATAGAAGAAAATTATTATTCAAATGATTTAAATATAAATGATATTTCAGATAAATTAGAAGTGACATCTTCGTATTTAAGTAAGTTATTAAAGAAAGAAACAGGATTATCATTTATTGATTACTTAACCAATATAAGAATAAAAAAAGCCATGTATATTATGGAAGATCCTATGATTAAGATTTATGATGTTGCTGAACTTGTTGGGTATAGCAATCAACATTATTTCTGTAGAGCATTTAAAAGAGTTGTTGGTTTTTCTCCTACAGAATATAAGAGAGGGAAATAGAATGAAGATTAAAAAAAATATGATTTATATATATACAATTTCAACTTTTATAATTTCAGCAACAATTTTTTCAGTATATTTATATAATACAAGCTCTCATGAAAACGATATATTTATAATTGGCATGTCTCAATCTAACTTATATGAACCTTGGAGAATGTATATGAATAAAGAAATAGAGGAAGAAGCAAAAAAACATAGCAATGTAAAAGTGATTTTTAAAGATGCAGGCGGAGATACAGAGAAACAAAAAAAAGATATACAGGATTTAATTGATTTTGGAGCAGATTTATTAATAGTATCAATAAATGACTATAAACAATTAAAGGGATCAATTAAAAAAGCATATAAAGCTATACCAGTTATAGTGTTAGATAGGGCAGTTGATGGATATGATTATACATTATATATAGGTTCAGATACTAAATCTATAGGAGTACAAGCTGGTGAATTAGTAGCAGAATTAGCAGGAAGCAATAATACAAAGGTTATAGAAATACAAGGAATGTTTAATTCAAGCTCAGATGAAGAAATAACTAATGGATTTAAAGGTTTAATTGGCAAGTATAAAAATATTACTATTGATAGAACTATAGTAGCTAATTGGCAGAAAAATGAAGCTCAAGATAAGATGGAAGAAATACTAAAAGAAAATAAAGATGTTGATATAATATTTGCACATAGTGATTATATGGCATTAGGTGCATATTATGCTAAAGTAAGTACAAAAGCTAGCAATGTTAAAATAATAGGCATTGATGGTCTTAAAGGTCGTGAAGGTGGAATGGAATTGGTTCAAAATGGAATTTTATATGGTACTTTTACTTGTAAAACAGGTGGGAAAGAATCTATAGAATACGCAATGAAAATATTAAATAAAGAAGGGGATATCCCTAAAAAAGTGCTTTTAGAATCCAATAAGATTACTAATGAAAGCATGAAAAATTAATAAAATTTGTTAAATAAAGAAAAGCCTACTCAAATCCTTAAAAGTATACAAAAGTGCCGATTAGTATAAATACATTTTAAATTTTAGGATATATAATTAACTCATGAAAACGAAATCATAAAATGTAGGGGGAATTAATCATGAAGTTAAAAAAGATGATGGCATTAGTAGCAAGTACGGTTTTATGTGTAGGTATGCTTGTAGGATGTGGAGGAGCAAGTTCAAGTGGAGGAAGTGCACCAGCAGCAAGTGGAAATTCATCAGGGAAAAAGATAATTGGTTTTGCACAAGTTGGTGCAGAAAGTGGATGGAGAACAGCAGAAACTGATTCTATAAAATCAATTCCAACTTTAGATTCTAAATTTGATTTAAAATTCTCAGATGGTCAACAAAAACAAGAAAATCAAATTAAAGCAATAAGATCATTCATTGCACAAAAAGTAGATTTAATTGCATTAGATCCAGTTGTTGAAACAGGGTGGGATACAGTTCTTCAAGAAGCTAAGGATGCTAAAATTCCAGTAGTAATTGTTGATAGAAAAGTAACAGTTTCAGATGAATCACTTTACAAAGCTTTCTTAGGGTCAGACATGGTTGAAGAAGGTAAAAAAGCAGCTCAAATCATAATCGATCAATTTGGTAAAGATGCTAAGCTTAATATAGCAGAACTTCAAGGAACAGTTGGATCAACTGCTATGGTTGGAAGACAACAAGGATTTAATGATACAATAAAAGATTGTCCTAATTATAAAATTATAAAGTCACAAACTGGTGATTTTACTCGTGCAAAAGGTAAAGAAGTTATGGAAGCTTTCTTAAAATCTGATGGAGATAAAATAAATGTATTATGGGCACATAATGATGATATGGCAGTTGGAGCTGTACAAGCTATAGAAGAATATGGTAAGAAACCAGGGAAAGATATATTTATTGTTTCAGTTGATGGTATTAAAGATGCATTCCAATTAATGGCTGATGGTAAAATTAATGCAGTTGTTGAATGTAATCCATTACTTGGACCACAATTATTAGAAGTTGCTAAAAACATATTAGATGGTAAAGAAGTAGAAAGAAATATTAAGTCTAAAGAAAGTCAATTCTTACAAAAAGATGCAGCAGCAGAATTACCTAACAGAAAATACTAAACTTTAATGTAAATATAAGAGCTGGATTTAAGTCCATGCTCTTATATTAAAATTAAGGTAGTACGTACATGTAAAACAAGAGGAGTGATTTAAATGGACGATTCTAATATAGTTTTAGAAATGAAAAACATTAGTAAGTTTTTCCCCGGAGTTAGAGCTCTTTCAAATGTGGATTTTACGCTTAGAAAAGGTGAAATTCATACACTTATGGGCGAAAACGGAGCTGGCAAATCAACGTTAATAAAAGTACTTACAGGTGTTTATAAAATAGATGAAGGAACAATAATATTAAGAGGAAAAGAAATTAAAATTTCATCTACGCAAGAAGCTCAAAATCATGGTATTAGTACTGTTTATCAGGAAGTTAATTTATGTTCAAATTTAACAGTTGCTGAAAATATTTATATTGGACGTGAGCCAAAGAAAAATGGAAGCATAGATTGGAAACAAATGAATGCTGATGCACAAAAGTTATTAGAAGAAAGATTAAATTTGAAAGTAGATGTAAAAAAAGCATTAAATAATTACTCAGTTGCAGTACAGCAAATGGTTGCAATTGCTCGTGCTGTAGATATTTCACAAGGGATATTAATTCTTGATGAACCAACATCAAGTTTAGATGATAATGAAGTAAAACAATTGTTTAAAATTATGAAAAAATTCAGAGAAGAAGGAATGTCAATAATATTTGTTACTCATTTCTTAGACCAAGTATATGAAGTGTCAGATAAGCTTACAGTACTTAGAAATGGTAAATTAGTAGGAACATATGATGCTGATAAGCTTTCGAGAATTGAATTAGTTTCAAAAATGATTGGTAAAGATTATGGTGAAATACAAAAAAGTACAAGAATAAAAAAGGAAACTAATAATACAAAGAGAGAAAGATTTATAGTAGCAAATAATTTTGGTAGAGCTGGAAGTATTAATTCATTTAATATGGAAATTAGAAAAGGTGAAATTCTTGGCTTTGCAGGACTTCTTGGATCTGGTAGAAGCGAATGTGCAAGAACAATATTTGGAATCGACAAATCAACTAGTGGAGATATAACAATAAATGGGAAAAAGTATTCATATATTTATCCTCAAAAGGCAATTGAAGAAGGATTAGGTTTTTGTCCAGAAGACAGAAAGATAGAAGGAATAGTTGGAGATTTAACAATAAGAGAGAATATAATATTAGCAATGCAAGCCAATAGAGGGATATTTAAATATTTATCAATGAAAAAGCAACAAGAAATTTCACAAAAATATATTGATTTGCTTAGAATTAAAACTCCGAGTATGGAACAAAAAATTAGTAATTTAAGTGGTGGAAATCAACAAAAGGTTATATTAGCAAGATGGCTTGCTACAGAACCACAACTATTAATTTTAGATGAACCAACAAGAGGTATAGATATTGGAGCAAAGGGTGAAATAACAGAATTGATTTTAGCATTAGCAAAACAAGGTATGACAATTTTATTTATTTCATCAGAACTTCCAGAAGTAGTAAAGTGCTGTGATAGAGTAATAATTCTTAGAGATAGAAATATCATAGGAGAATTAGTTGGAGATGAAATAGAAGAATCTAATATCATGAAGACTATAGCAGGAGGTGTAAGGTAATATGGAAGATAAAAAAGAAGAAAGTATCTTTAAGAAGATTTATAGTGCAAAAATATTTTGGCCATTAGCAAGTTTAATTATTTTGCTTTTATTTAATTTTATTATGACACCAAGTTTTTTAAGCATAACCATGAAGGATGGACATTTATTTGGGAATACTATTGATATATTAAATCGTGCAGCACCTCTAATTTTAATATCACTTGGAATGACCCTTGTTATTGCAACTCAAGGTATTGATATTTCAGTAGGTTCAATAATAGCTATAAGCGCAGCTCTTTCTGCAACGGTTATAGTTGATGGTGGTTCAGTTCCACTCGCAATAGCAGTCGGTATAGTTAGTGGATTAATATGTGGAATGTGGAATGGTTTTTTAGTTTCGTATATAGGAGTTCAACCAATGGTTGGAACATTAATTCTCTATATAGTAGGTAGAGGAATTGCACAGCTTATAACAGGAGGACAAATATTAACTTTTACTAATAAAGCTTTTATATTTATAGGAACGGGATATATTTTACTTCCAGTAGCAATATTTATTGCATTAATAGTTGCAATTGTTATGTATGCTTTAATAAGAAGAACTGCGCTAGGATTATTTATAGAATCTATAGGTGTTAATAGTAATTCATGTAAATTTGCAGGGATTCAATCTAGAAAAGTTGTATTTTCACTTTATGTTATATGTGGAATACTTGCAGGTATAGCTGGTATAATTTTATGTTCTAATATAAAAAGTGCTGATGCTAATAATGTAGGATTATGGTTAGAGCTTGATGCAATACTGGCAACAGTTATAGGCGGGACTTCTATGGCCGGAGGAAGATTTTATCTTTCAGGAACTGTTGTAGGAGCCTTATTTATACAAACATTGACAACAACAATTTATAGTTTAGGAGTTGCACCTGAAATAACATTAGTCGTTAAAGCTATAGTTGTTATAGTTGTATGTATAATTCAATCTCCTGAATTTAGAAAAATGCTTAAGATAAAGAAAAATTCTTCTAAAATGAATTTAAAGGAAAAAGAGGTGATTAAAGCATGAATAAATCAATAGAAAAAAAGAGCCTGTTAAAAATAAATAAAGATTATATTGCAATTTATGCTACAGTCGCCTTATTTACAGGATTATTTTTAATAGGCTCAATACTATATAGAGGTTTTTTATCACCACAAGTTTTTACAAATTTATTTATTGATAATGCATATTTAATAGTTGTTGCAATTGGTGAAGCTGTAGTGATATTAACAGGTGGAATAGATCTTTCTGTAGGATCAATGATAGCCTTTGTAAGTATGATTGCTGCAAGCTTGCTGCAAAAAGGAGTAAATCCTGCTTTAGTAATATTAATAGTTCTTATAGTAGGAATCTTATTTGGAACAGTTCAAGGCTTCTTAATTCAAAAGTTTAAATTACATCCTTGGATAGTAACACTTGCAGGAATGTTCTTTGCAAGAGGAGCAAGTTATGTCATAAGTATAGACACAATTGTGATTGATAATCCTGTTTTCACTAAGATTTCATCATATAGAATATCAATATTACCAAATGCATTTATTTCAATTAATGTTGTTATAAGTTTAATGGTTGTAGCAGCAGCATTCTATATATTAAAATTCACAAAATTTGGAAGAACTGTATATGCAATTGGTGGTAATGAAAATTCAGCTAAATTAATGGGATTACCAGTAGAAAGAACAAAAATACTTGTATATACATTCTCAGGATTTTGTTCATCATTAGGTGGACTATTATTTACAATATATACACTTTCAGGTTATGGACTTCACTGTAATGGGATGGAAATGGATGCTATAGCAGCTTGTGTAATTGGTGGTATTTTATTAACAGGAGGATATGGAAATATCATTGGACCATTATTTGGTGTACTTACAACAGGAATTATCCAAAGTCTTATAATGTTTGATGGAACACTAAATTCTTGGTGGACTAAGATAGCAGTTGGAATGTTATTATTCCTATTCATAGTATTACAAAGAATAATAGTAATAAGAGATGAAAGGAAAAAAAGTTTTATAGGCTCATAAATAAGAGTTTTATTAAGGATGAAGAAGTGAAGAATTATAACGCAAGTGAAAGAAAATAAAAAATGAAAATATTTAAATATAAACTTATAAGATAATATAAAACTACAGTTTTAGAATTTTGTAAAAGAATATGATTTTATATTAGAAGTACAAATGTTAAGAATCAGCATATTTTATTGAGATTTCAGATATACAATGAAAATATGTATAAAAATAAGCGAAGGAGAGTTGTTGAAAATGAAAATAAATATTAAAAAATGTTCTGCCAGGATTTTAGTTATGTCTCTATTTTTGTCTATTATCTCCCCAACTAATATTAGTTTTGCAGCAGATCAAAGCAATGTTATAGTACATTATAATATGACTCATGCAAATGGAAAATTAACAGATGTTACTGGAAATGGTCATGATGCAACTATGGTAAATGTAAACGATTCGGATTTTACGACTGGAAGTGCAGGAACAGCATTAAATTTTGATGCAACAGCAAAGTATGCAAAAATTCCAGCAGGAATTATACAAGGGGAAACTTTTACAATAGAATCAACATTTAAGGCAGCAACAAATGCTAATCATTGGCTATGGACATTAGGAACAACAGCAGCATCATGGCCAAATGTAAAGAATTATTTATTTGTAAATCCATTATCAGCACAAGGTGGTTATGTAGGAAAGGTATTAGGCGGAATCAAAGATGCAAACACAGAACTACGAAGCGATCCTTTAACACCAAATACTACTGAGTTAAATACTGTTGTAGCAGTTTTTAATAATGGTGCTTTAACTATATATTTAAATGGAATAGCTACTCCTACACTAAACACTGGATATTCAATTCAAAGTTTGTTAGCTGCTAATTCAACAGCAGATTGCATTGGATATATAGGAAGATCTTTATATTCACCAGATCCTTATTATAAAGGTAGTTTATATGATTTTAAGGTATATAATACAGCATTAACTGGAAGCGAAATTAAAAGTAATTATGACGCTAACCAAGCAATTTATTTGCAATTAGCAAAAGAAAATTTAACTGTTAGCGGCATTGATAATGTTTATGGAAATCTTACATTGCCAACAAGTGGCTCATATAATTCACAAATTACATGGGCATCTAGTGATGCTAGTGTTATTACAAGCACAGGTGTGGTTACAAAACCAGCTGTTGATACTACAGTTACTTTGACTGCGACTATAACATTAGGTTCAACTAGTGTACAAAAAGTATTTACTGCAAATGTAAAAAGTGATGCCAGTATTTTAAATTCAGCAAAAGAAAACTTAATTGTTAATAATATTGACGATGTTTGTGGAAATCTTACATTGCCAATAACGGGTCAAAATAATACTAATATTACATGGACATCTGGCAATCCTGGTATTATTACAGATACAGCATCAGGAGATACTCCAGCAGGTGTAGTTACAAGACCAAGTAGTGATACTACAGTTACATTGACAGCTACTTTAACATTGGGTTCATCTAGTGTACAAAAAGTATTTACTGCAAAGGTAAAAGCAAAACCAGGTGCAATTACCACAGATAAATATATGTTTGCATATTTTATTGGCCAAAATGGTCCAACAGAAGAACAACTTTATTTTGCAGGTAGTGCTGATGGATTAAATTGGAATGAATTAAATGGTGGCAAGCCTGTTCTTAGTACAACTATGGGAGAAAAGGGAGTAAGAGATCCATTTATTATGCGTTCTCCAGAAGGAGATAAATTCTATTTAATTGCTACTGATCTTTCAATTTACTATAATGGCGACTGGGGAAGAGCTCAGACAGCTGGAAGTCAGTCCATTATGATTTGGGAATCAGCAGATTTAGTACATTGGTCTAATCAAAGAATGGTAAAAATAGCAAGAGATGATGCTGGATGTACATGGGCACCAGAAGCTTTTTACGATAAAAATACTGGTGAATATATTGTGTTCTGGGCATCTAAAGTAGGTACAGACAATTATGCAAAACAAAGAGTTTATTATTGTAAAACAAGAGATTTTTATACATTTACAGAGCCACAAGTTTGGCTTGAAGAAAGTTATAGTGTAATTGACTGTACTGTAATAAAAGATGATGTGACAGGATATTACTATAGATTTACTAAAAATGAATCTAGCACATATATTTATTTAGAGCGTTCAACTTCATTAATGACACCTTTTGAAAAAGTAGCTTCATGGAAGAATGTTACAGGAGCAGAAGGTCCTACGTGCTATAACTTAAATGGTACAAATGAATGGCTTTTATTAGTTGATTACTTTGGTGCAGGTGGATATTCTCCATATAGCATTAAAGATTTAAGTAATCCTGCGTATACTAAACCAGCAGCAGGTACTTATAGCTTACCAAGTAATCCTAGACATGGTACTGTTATGAATATTACATCAGAAGAATATAAGAATATTATGTCAGCTTATGGTGAGCTTACAGGTGATTTAAGTTCTGTGCCTGATGTAGTAATGCAAGGTGATGGCGCTAGTGTGTTTCCAGCAACAATAAACTTAGGTATTCCTGGATTTGTTGAAACACAAAAAACTTATGATATTAATTGGAATATAACTAAAGATACATTTGCAAAGGTTGGTTTAGTAACAGTAACTGGTACAGTTACATCTATGCCAAGTAAAACTATTAGTAAAGAGGTTTTAGTAGTTCGTAGAAATACAAAATATTTTGTGCATTCTGCAACAGATATTACTAATCAACAATCGCCTTATTATAATTCATTAGCTAGTAAGACAACTCTTTTAAATTCAAAATCAGACCAAGCATATGATGGAAAATGGGGGCATACTGCTTATGATGGTTCTATGGGAACATCAAGTATAGGAATTAATAATTCAGGATTTTATGGGAAAAATGATGGAAGTGTTAATCCTACATATAAAGTGACTTTAAATTCAGGAAAATACACTTTGGATTCTATGCAGTATGAATGGTGGACTGGTCCGAGAACTATAGAAGTTCATGCTCTTTATACAGATAGTAATGGAAAGGCTCAAGATGTAATACTTGGAAATTCAACTGTTAAGGCTAGTTCAAGGATTGGAATGACATCAGGTGAATTTACAATTGATAAAGATAATACAGAAGTCACAATTATTTTTAAACGAGCATCAGGTGATGGAGGCGTTGTATCATATTTTGCAATAGCGGAATCATCAATAGTAACAGCAGTAGATGCAATAGCAGACATGAATGTTGCAAATGGGACAGTTAAGGAGTCTATAGGATTACCAGCAAGTGTAAATATATCAATAGATGGTTTAAGCACTACAAGTGCTGCTGTTACTTGGGATAACGGAAATCCTTCTTATAATGGTAGTATTGCAGGAGATTATAACTTTACAGGAGCATTGGTGCTTGCGAATGGCATTAAGAATCCAAACAATTTAAAAACAACTGTAAAGGTTAGAGTAAGAGAAGAAAATGAAGTACCAGCAACAGCGCCAGCATCAGTAGAACTTACAAGAGATGATGATACTTTAACAGCAATACTAAAAAATGCTGATGGAAGTAATTTCACTACAGATGCAGCAGTAAAATATGATTGGTATAGAGATAGTGAGTTAGTAGAAGAAGAAAATAATAAAAACTATAACTTATCTGATATAGATAAAGGTACAAGTATTAAAGTAGAAGTATCACAATATGGATTAATATCTAATATAATAGATATTTCTAATAATTCATCACCAGCAGATGGAGTAATAAAACCAATAAAAGTAAGAATTGAAGGAACTGAAAAAGTTGGTAAGACTTTAGAAGCCCAATTGTTGGCAATAAATGGAGTTGAGTTTACTACATCATCAGCTGTAACTTATGAATGGCATAGATTATCTAGTGAAGATTCAGAAGACGGTATATTAGTAGGTAATGATAAAACGTATAAACTAGTTGGAAAAGACAAAGGAAATTACATTAAATTAATAGCAACTTATGATGGAGAAACTTTTGAAGATATTACTTTAAAGATTGAAAGGAAATCATCAAGTAGCAGCTCAAGTTCTTCAGAAAGTAGCAGCTCAAATTCATCTGCTAGCAATACTGGTAATTCAGAAAATAGTAATTCATCAAATAATGAATCAGCTGCAATAAATGATGGATGGAAAAATAATAGTGATAATACTTTGAAATACATTAAAAATGGACAACCAACTACTGGTTGGAATCAAATAGAGGGTTCTTGGTATTTAATGGATTCAACTGGTACAGTGCAAAATGGTTGGAAACAAGCAGATGGCATTTGGTATCTATTAAAGAATAATGGGGCCATGGCAACAGGTTGGCAACAAACAAATGATAATTGGTATTTCTTAAAAGATAGTGGAGCTATGGCAATAGGATGGATACAGTCAGATGGAGCATGGTATTTCTTAAAAGATAATGGAGCTATGGCAACAGGTTGGCAAAAATCAAATGGACAATGGTACTATTTATATAGTAATGGGTCTATGGCAAGTAATACAGTTATTGATAATTATAGATTAGCTGAAAACGGAGCTTGGATTAATTAGTAATATGGCTAGTTAATATAACTTATTCAGCGAGTAAATAAATGAGAAGAGCTGTTGCAAAATGGAAATGTAATTTCTATTTTTAACAGCTCATTTTCAACAATATAAAAAATATTTTGACTTGTAAAAGTTAATGAATGTTAGTGCTAATAAAAAATCTTAGGAGGTAATTTATGTTTAAACTACACAAAGTATTATCATTATCTTTAGTAATGTTTTTTGGAGCATCTAGTCTTTTAAATATTCCATCATTTAACAATGAAGTTTATGCTGCTACAGCTAATATAGTAAAAATTGATCCTTCGTTGCAATATCAGACAATGGATGGTTGGGGGACATCACTTGCATGGTGGGGAAAGCTAGTAGGTGATTGGGAAACTAATTCGAAAAATGAAATTATGGATTTGGCTTTTGATAAGGACAAGGGACTTGGATTGAATATTGTAAGATATAACATTGGTGGCTCAACAAGTCCATTGGATACCAATTTAAGACCAGGTGGAGATATAGAATCATATCTATTACAAGATGGTACATATGATTGGACAAAAGATGAAGGACAAAGATGGACACTTAATGAGGCAAAAAAAATAATAGAGAATGGTGGAGATAAATTTATATCTGAAGCATTTTCAAATTCACCACCATATTTTATGACGAAAAGTGGTCAAGCTACAGGATTTGATAGTAGCGGTAGCAGTAATCTGGATCCAGCTAAATATGGACAGTTTGCGGATTATCTAACAGAGGTAGTAAAGCATTTTAATAGTGATTGGGGAATTACTTTTTATACATTAGCTGCTACCAATGAACCAAGTAGTGGTTATTGGAAGAAAGGTGGAAATCAGGAAGGTTGTGTTTTTAAGACTGCAAGTGAAAAAAATGGAATGTATCAAATGATGAATCAAAAAATTAAAGATGCACAAGTTACAACAAAAATTACAGGCTTTGATGAAACTGATCTTAGTCAGTCAATCAATTCTATAAATAATGTTCAATCTGCTACACTTGATACAATTAATCAACTTAATACACATGTGTATAGTGGAAGTAATAGTGAACGAATTAAATTAAGAGACAAGGCAGCATCTTTAGAAAAATTATTATACATGGATGAAGTATGTATAGGAGGTCCATCAGTGCATGATCATAACAATATGAATAATGGCCTTCAACTTGCACAAATTATATTTAATGATTTAAGGTATATGAAGGTACCTGCATGGGAGATATGGCAGGTTGCTGATGATGAACCAATGAACGCAAATATTAATTCAAATTGGGGTATTATTCATGCTTATTGGGAAGCTGATCAACAATCACCAAACTATGAAAAATATTTTTTAACAAAACAATATTATGCAATGGCTCATTTTAGTAAATATATAAGACCAGGTTACAAAATTATTGATGCAGATAGTGACGATGTTGTAGCAGCAATTGATCCTACATCAAAAAATCTTGTATTGGTAACAAAAAATGCAGGCACAAATGATAAAGATTTATCATTTGATATTTCAAAGTTTGATACTACACAGGCTACAGTTAAGGCATACAGAACTACTGAAACAGAAAGCCTTGCTGATGTATCAAGTGGAGTATCTGTAGTAAACGGAACATTGACAGATGCTTTACCAAAAAACTCTATGGTAACTTATGTTATTTCAAATGCTAAATATAGTGGTGAAATCGGAACTGTTATAAATGATAATGTTACTGGAACTGATGTTAATCAGTTTGAATACAGCGATAATACATGGGGACATTATGATGCACAAAGTGGAGCTTACAGTAACGATACTCATTATAATGATGGAGTTAATAAGCATGTTAATTTTAAATTTAATGGTAATGGAGTAAAAATTTATGGAGTTCGTGAAGCATCTGCAGGAGTTGCTGGTATATCAATTGACAATGGTGCAGAAACAAATGTAGATTTGTATGCTAAATCTAGAACTGATAATACTTTAATTTATGAAAGTGATGTATTGCAAGACGGCGAACATACCGTGAAAATTAGGATTACAGGAAATAAAAATGCTAGTTCTAGTGGAACTTGGCTTTCAATTGATAGGAGTGTAGCATTAAAAAACTATACAGGTGCTATAGAAGTTCAAAAACCAGTACTTACTGACTTAATTAGTGGAGGTAAGAGTCTTAGAGTTAATTATAAGGCAGTAGAAGGTGCTAATTCATATAATATAAAATATGGAACAACTTCAGGACAGTATACAAATGTTATTAATAATATAACAGATACTTCATGTGTAATTACAGGGGTGGAAAATGGAATTAAGTATTATGTAGCAGTAAGTGCTGTAATTAATGGTATAGAAAGTGTAAATTCAAATGAATTATCTGAAATACCTGTTTCACCAGCAAATCCAAATTTATTGTATTATGTAAACTGTGGTGATGCAAGCCCTAATGTGTTAGAAAATGGAGAAGAATTAGGAATAAATAATAGTAATCAGGATCAGGTATATGGGTTAGATCCAATAACAAGATCTAATTGGGGATATATTGCAGATGAAGGTAAGCAATGGTCTCAAGATAAAGAAGTTGAGGTTGGATCAAATTATGGATGTTTAAGGCAGTATGATGGAAATCTATCTACAGGAGGTTTATCTTATAAGTTTGATGTGCCAAATGGAAAATATCGTGTAACCATGGGATTCAATGATCCTTGGTCTCATGATGGAAGACTTGAGGATATACTGATAAATGGAAATTATGTAGCTCAAAAACTTTCTCCAACTATTATAGGCAAGGTACCTAATAATTTTATTGCAGATGTAAATAATGGAATTTTGACTGTTAGAGCTCAAAGATCACCAAGTGCGACAGATAAACCAATAATTTCATGGATTCAAGTAACAAAAATACCTGTTGTAAGCTATAATGCTAATGGCGGTGAAGGTACTGTACCTACAGATACTAATATTTATAATGCTAAAGATTTAGTAACAGTAAAAGCAAATACTTTAACAAAGACAGGATATAACTTTGTTGGTTGGAATACAGAAGCAAATGGAACAGGAACACCTTATACTGAAAACTCTACTTTTTCAATGGGTGATTCAGATGTAACACTATATGCGAAGTGGAAGGGTAATACAATAGTAACAGCAGTAGATGCAATATCAGATATGAATGTTGCAAATGGAACAACTATAGATTCTATAGGATTACCTACTACTGTAAATATAATAATAGATGGTTTAAGCACTACAAGTGCAGCTGTTACTTGGGAGAGTGGAAACCATTCTTATAATGGTAGTATTGCAGGAGATTATAACTTTACAGGAGCATTGGGGCTTGCGAATGGAATTAAGAATCCAAACAATTTAAAAGCAACTGTAAAGGTTAGAGTAAGAGAAGAAAATGAAGTACCAGCAACAGCACCAGCATCAGTAGAACTTACAAGAGATGATGATACTTTAACAGCACTACTAAAAAATGCTGATGGAAGTAATTTCACTATAGATGCATCAGTAAAATATGATTGGTACAGAGATAGTGAATTAGTAGAAGGAGAAAATAGTAAAAACTATAACTTATCTGGTATAGATAAAGGCACACGTATTAAAGTAGAAGTATCACAATATGGATTAATATCTAATATAATAGATATTTCTAATAATTCATCACCAGCAGATGGAGTAATAAAACCAATAAAAGTAAGAATTGAAGGAATTGAAAAAGTTGGTAAGACTTTAGAAGCCCAATTGTTGGCAATAAATGAAGTTGAGTTTACTACATCGTCAGCTGTAACTTATGAATGGTATAGATTATCTAGTGGAGATTCAGAAGACGGTACATTAGTAGGAAATGATAAAACTTATAAATTAGTAGGAGATGACAAAGGAACTTATATTAAATTAGTAGCAACTTATGATGGAAAAGCTTTTGAAGATATTACTTCAAAGATTGGAAAGAAATCATCAGGTAGCAGCTCAAGTTCTTCAGAAAGTAGCAGCTCAAATTCATCTGCTAGCAATACTGGTAATTCAGAAAATAGTAATTCATCAAATAATGAATCAGCTACAATAAATGATGGATGGAAAAATAATAGTGATAATACTTTGAAATACATTAAAAATGGACAACCAACTACTGGTTGGAATCAAATAGATGGTTCTTGGTATTTAATGGATTCAACTGGTACAGTGCAAAATGGTTGGAAACAAGCAGATGGCATTTGGTATTTATTAAAGAATAATGGAGCCATGGCTACAGGTTGGCAACAAACAAATGATAATTGGTATTTCTTAAAAGATAGTGGAGCTATGGCAACAGGATGGATACAGTCAGAGGGAGTATGGTATTTCTTAAAAGATAATGGAGCTATGGCAACAGGTTGGCAAAAATCAAATGACCAATGGTACTATTTATATAGTAATGGATCTATGGCAAGTAATACAGTTATTGATAATTATAGATTAGCTGAAAACGGAGCTTGGATTAATTAGCAATACGGCTAGTTAATATAACCTATTCAGCGAGTAAATAATGAAAAGAAAAGTCTACCAAAGGAGGTAGAGTCCAATAAAAAGGGCTGTACCTTCTTTCTTTATTTTCTATGAAAGAATAATAAAATATTTATAATCCTACATTTCAGCGATAAATGGGAAAATTCATTATATTTTATAGGAATTATTCCGAATTAAATGTAAAGTAATGTTATATTAAAGAAGAGAGGAAAGAACTTGTAAATGAATTTTTAGTACGTTAGAATATTTATAAATATGTAATTTTGAAATTAATTGCAATTATTGAATTAGTTAATTGTATACCTATAGTAGGAGGAAAATTATTTGAATAATATAAAATCATATTTTATGAATAAAAGTATGGGTTATAAGCTTATATTATATTTTTTTGTAGTAATTTTAGCAGTAACAATTACAATAACTACTTTAGGAAATTTATTGTACAAGAATTCTATTAATTATTCGCAAAATGAAAACACCAACCAAATAATAAAGCAAATAAATAATAGTATTGAGTCTTATGTAAATAATACTGAAAACATAATTAATTATATGTCTACTGACCCACGAATATTAAAGTTTTTCGATGATAATAAGTTGAAGAATGATAATATAGAAGATAATGCATATAAGCCAATATATAATTTCATCAAGTTTAATCCAGAAATAGCTGGAATAATCATAGTAAATACTAATGGTGGATACATAAGTGATGTTATGAACAAGGTATCAAGAGATTCTTTAACTTATGAAGACTGGTACTTAAAATCATATAAGGAACCGGAAAAAATGCATCTGTTTACTAAACCAATAGGGAGAAATATTGATAATATATTTCGTTATTCTGCTGATGAAGTTTTTTCAATGTCTAAGGCTGTAGTAGATTATCATACTAAAGAGATTAAGGGTGTAATTCTTATTGATATAAAATTAGATGTTATTAAAAGGGTTATTGAAAATTCAAAACCAGGAACAGCTGGTTTTATATATATTATGGATAGTGATAAAAATATAGTATATACTCCTGTTAATAACATAGTTTATAGAATTAACAATGATTGGATAAAAAATATTAATAATGAAATAATAATAAAAAATATAAATGGAGAAAATTATCAATTAACTAAAGTTTCATCAGAATACACGGGGTGGGAAACAATAGGTGTATTTCCCGAAATTGAAGGATTACGAATAATAAAATATATAAGGTATTATTCTTTGGTTATTGGTATTATAGCACTAATAATTGCTGTAGGATTAGTTGTGTTTTTTACAAGATCTATAGTGAAGCCAATTCAAAAATTAAAACAATTAATGAAAAAAGCTCAAGATGGAGATTTGACAGTGTCATTTAATACTAAATATAGTGATGAAATAGGTGAACTAGGAAGTTCATTTAATACTATGGTAAAAGAAATTAATAACCTTATAAATTTAGTGCAAATAGAAGAAAAAAGTAAGAGAATTGCTGAAATGAATGTACTTCAAGCTCAAATTAAGCCTCATTTCATGTATAATACCTTAGATACAATAAGATGGATGGCAGAGGAACATAATGAGGAAGATATAGTAGAAATAATAGAAGCTTTTACAAATTTACTTAGGATAAGCTTAAGTAAAGGTAAAGAAATTATAAGTGTAAGGGAAGAACTAAACCATATACAAAGTTACCTAATCATTCAAAAAATAAGATATGAAGAGAAGCTTAATTATGAAATTCAATTTGATGAAAATATACTTGATTATCAATTAATAAAATTAATATTACAGCCATTAGTAGAAAATGCAATTTATCATGGCATTAAAGAAAAGAGAGGTAATGGTAAGATATTAATAACAGGTAAAATTGAAGAAAATATGTTGTGCTTTACTGTAAGTGATAATGGAAAAGGTATGGAGGAAGAGGTATTAAATAAAATAAATAAAATGCTTTCTAATAGTGGTGAAAATAAAATTGAAATAGGATATGGTATTTTTAATGTAAATGAGAGAATACGTATTATATATGGGGAAGAATGTGGATTAAAATATAAGAGTGTTTATGGAGAAGGAACAATAGTAGAATTAAGACATCCTATAGTTGAATAAAATGTATATCAAATACCCTTGTCTAAAAGTTCAATATATATTTGTTGAGCCTCCTATAGTTGAATAAAATGTATATCAAATAAGGTAAAGTAAATAGTATTAAAAGTATATAATAATTAATAGTAAGAGAAGTAATATAAGATTCTATATTGCTTCTTTTTTTTCTAATACGAGGAAATTATAATAAAGTCAAATCTGTGGATAACTCATAGAGGTAGCAGATTTAAATATGGACAAAGAATGAACGATTTAATAATATAAATAGTATGATTAAGAATAAAATAACAGTTAAAGAAATATTGGAAGATAAGTACATTGATTTTAAAAATAAATATTGGGATAAAGTTCCGAAGCATATGCGTGTACAAATTGATGAAACTGTAAATAAAGCTATAAAATGTAGTGATACTAAGTATGATTTTGCTGAATATTGTGGTGGAGAATGCAGTTTAGAACAAGACTGTAAAAGAAAGGGAATACCAGTAATGGAGTGCCCTAATTGTAATGCAGATTTTTATTATTCAGGAGAAAAGAAAACAGAAGAAGGTTCATATTGGATTGATGAAGATGAACCAATTCCGTTTTAAAAGCATAAAACTCTCATAGTCCCCGGTAGGGGATTATCTTATCTTATCTTCCATACTTTCTATAACAGCAGTATCGCCATCTTCTGCTATTTCAATATGATTATATTAAAATAACATAATCAGAGAGCCAACTCAAGAACTCTTTTAACCCTATCTAGCGTAAGTGTTCCATTTTCCCCTAGCTTGATTTGAAGAGCTTCTAATGGTTCTAGAGTTTCAACCACTTTAGGTACATTTCCTTTACCTAATCCATAGCTCGAAAGGTGAGTTGGCACACCAACCCTTTCGAAAAAATCTCTGGTTTTGTTGATCGCAATAGAAATCATCTCGTCTTCTGATTCACCCTTGATTCCCCATACACGTTCAGCATATTGTAACAGTTTATCATGCTTCTCCATTTTCTGCACCTCAAGCATTGCTGGAAGAACAATCGCTAAAGTTTGTCCATGATCTAAGCCATATAATGCTGTAATTCCATGGCCAACCATATGTGTAGACCAATCCTGTGGAACACCAGAACCAATCAGACCATTCATAGCCATTGTTGAAGCCCACATTAGATTTGAACGAAGGTCATAATCATTAGGATTTTCAAAAGTCTTTGGACCTTCTTCAATTAAAGTTAGCAAGAGTCCTTCCGCAAGTCGATCCTGAATTTTGGCGTTAACTGGATACGTAAGGTATTGTTCCATTACATGCACAAAAGTATCAATGATGCCGTTGCTGATTTGTTTCACTGGAACACTGTATGTATAAAGGGGATCAAGCACAGAAAATCGCGGAAAAATTGCGGAACTACGGAAAGGAATTTTAGCTCCTTCAGACTTAATTGAAATGACAGCTTCACCATCCATTTCAGAACCTGTGCCAGATAATGTTAGTATGGTTCCAAGAGGAATAGCTGTTGTTACAGGTAATTGTTTGATTAATATATCACATGGTTCTCCTCTATTAAATAGTGCTGCAGCCGCTACAAATTTTGTCCCATCAATAACTGATCCTCCACCAACCGCAAGCAAGAAATCATATTTTTCTTTTTTAATTTTCGCTACAGCCTTCATCAACGTTTCATAAGTAGGATTCGGTTCAATTCCACCAAATTCACCAATTTCGTAATCTTTCAAAACATTTTTTACTTCATCAAGGAGGCCAATCTTTTTTATACTCCCTCCACCATATAATATTAGCACTTTTGAACCTACTGGTATTTCCTTAGAGAGATTTTTTATCTGTCCTTTTCCAAATAGGATTTTGGTTGGGTTAACAAGTTCAAAGTTATTCATATTTTCTCCTTTTCTAAATGATATTCCTTATAATATATGTCGATTTAAACCTAGTTCAGATACTGTAAAAAATTATCAATCATTATCAATATAATAATTGATAATTTTTAAGGGCTTATGGTATTATTATTATTATTACAAAACTATTATCATGGTACAAGGAGTGTAATTATCCTATGACTGACACTACTAGCTTACTAAACAAAGCAAGAAAAGATAGATTAATGGAATTAGCCAATTTTCTACGCAATCGCAGAGAGCGAATAAAACCTGAACTTTTTGGAATACCCATCTCTGCTAGAAGAAGAACTCCTGGTCTACGACGTGAAGAGTTAGCTCAATTAGCTGGAGTGAGTGTTTCTTGGTATACTTGGCTAGAACAAGGTCGATCTATTACAGTCTCTGATCAGGTCTTGGAAAGCATCGCACATATTCTCCAACTTGACTTTACTGAACGCAGGCACCTATTTCAACTTGCTAGAGATCAGTTTTCCACCCCGAAACTCATTAAGAAAAATATTTCTCAGAGTATTATCTCAGAGCTTCAGCCTGTGCTTGATTCCTTTGGATTTTGTCCTGCTTATATTTTTGACCAGTGCTGGAATCTTGTCGCTGGAAACCAGATCGCCTATAGAATTTTTGTAGACACCTCTGTAGTGAATTATGCAGATCTCCCATGGAGGGAAAGAAATCTTATGTGGGCGCTATTTACTAATCCATACCAGAAAAAATTACTGCTTGACTGGGAAAATGAGGCTAAACGATGCATTGCGTTATTTCGATTCAGTAGCAACCAATATATTGGGGAGCCCTGGTTTACAGAATTTATTGATGATCTTACATATATTAGTCCTCATTTTCAAGAATGGTGGCCACAATATGATATTCAATCTCCTCATGGTAAACGCAAAATACTTAACCATCCAATAGTTGGTCGATTAGTGCTACAAGCTACAACATTACTGATTCCTGAATCTCCAGAACTACAATTGATTGTTTATACACCTCTACCAGAAGAAGATACAGCTGGCAAACTCGCCAGATTGGCGACCTTATAACAGTGGTTTGTAATACTGATTTTAAATAGGTTATTCTGTCTACTCTTCCAAGTTGTGGTGAGAAAATTAAAGCCTTGCTGTAATATTCTCACAAAATAGAATAAAAAAATAAGCATGAAAAGTTTAACTTTTCATGCTTACTATATTTACATAACTCAATTCTCTGTGCAGGCGTTTAGGTAGTTCCTCTAATTTTACCCATACGACTTACTATGTGGCCAAATTATACCATTAAGGACCATTTTTACAAACTTATAGAACCTGATAACATAGAATATATATGCAAACTATCACAATGAAGTACACCCTAATGCCCGTCGCTCATCTGTTTCATGATATCAGAAATATAGATTCTTTTGAAGTATTGATCCCATATACTTGGAATAAGAGTGTTATTTGCTATTTTTTTAATAGTTTCATCTTAAGCCTCCATGTAACGCTAATTAAATTTAGATTATGTAGAACTAGAAAATTTATTCTAATTAGATTTACTCTCAACAAATTGTTAAGAAATCAATTTTTTATTTCGCTAAATATTTAAGGTTAGCAATATTTAAATTTAAGATTTAATTAAGAGTGTAGTGAATGTTTTCCTATATAATATAGAATAAGGTTTTATTCCTAAGAAGATAAAAGTAAATAAACAATTAGATTATAGGCTATTTTGATTTATTATTTATAGAGTCTAATTAATAAAATTCATTTCTTAAATAGGAAACTTGTTTATAATTACTAAAAATAAGAATTAAATTCAAATCAATTATCTTTTTAGAAAATTATATTAAATTACAAAGGAGAAAGTAATATGCAGTTAGAACTAAAAGATATTAAAAAATCTTTTGAAAGTAAACATGTGCTAAAAGACATAAATTTTACTTTTGAAAAGGGGAAAATTTATGGACTTCTTGGACGAAATGGAGCAGGGAAAACTACTCTGTTTAATTGTTTAAGTGGTGAAATTAATCAAGATGAAGGACATTCTATTTTACATATTGATGGACAAGAAAGTGAATTAAGTAATGATCATATAGGTTATGTTTTTTCAACTCCAATTCTTCCTGAATTTCTTACAGGATATGAATTTATAAAATTTTATATTGACATAAATAAAAATAATATTAGTGAAATTAAAACTATTGATGATTATTTTAATATGATGAAAATTCAAGAAGAAGACAGGCATAAATTAATAAAAGGATATTCACATGGCATGAAAAATAAACTTCAAATGTTATGTTTCATAATAGCAAGACCACCTGTAATATTACTTGATGAACCACTTACTTCTTTAGATGTAGTAGTTGCCTTAGAAATTAAAAAAATATTAAAAGAAATAAAACATGATCATATAATAATATTTTCAACTCATATTTTACAACTGGCAACAGATTTATGTGATGAAATTGTAGTGATTAGCGATGGAAAGTTAGAACAAATTGATCATGAAATGTTAAAGAGCAGTGAATTTGAAGAAAAAGTAATAGAACTTTTAAAGGATGATGAACATGATTGATACTCTAAAAAATATTTTTAACATTAGCATGTCTAATAAAATTAATTTTTTCATTTATTATTTTAAACGACTGCCATTAATAGGTAAATTATTGAAAGATACTGTATATAAAGAGTTAAAGACAAAAAAAATTATTTCTTTAGGTGTATTAATAATTAAGGTTATACAAGGATTTTTAGGACCGATTTCATATGTTGGATTTGCAATATGTTTACCTATAATTTTCTTGTATAAAGATTATAGTTTAGAAAATAAATATTCTGTATTTACATATTTAATATTCATACTTAGTTTTCTTATTGGAGGAATTACAACTACAAAAGTGCTACAGCCTAGTAAAGAAAAATTTATTTGTGTTAAATTAATGAAGATGAGAGCTAAAGATTATGGCGTTTCAATGGTATTTTCCCAAAATATATTGGGATTCATATGTTTGTTACCTACATTAATTATTATTAATAAGATTTTCGGTAAAACTATTTTTCACGGAATTATTTTAGCAGCGTTAATTACGATGTTTAGATTTTTTGGAGAGGCGTTAAATTTATTTGTTTTTGAAAAGAAGAACATAATATTATGTAAAAAATATGTTTTTATAATAAGTTACAGTGTGTTAATGCTAATAATAGCGTATGTTCCGATATTTTTTAAATTAATAATACCGATGGATAAATATTTATTGAATCCAATTATTATTTTAATTATTGTTATGCTTGGAATTATTAGTATTGTATATATATTAAACTATAAATTTTATTTTAAAGCATTTAACAATGCAAATAAATTAGGTGAACTATTTGAAGATCAATATGCAATAAATCAAGAGAACTTTGCAGATGTACAGATAGATGAAAAGGAGTTTAATAATTTATTATTAAATTCTTCAGCATTTAATAATAAGGTAGGATATGAATATTTAAATGCTATTTTCTTTAAAAGGCATAAGAAACTTTTATATAAGCCTATGTATATACAACTTATTATAATTGGAATTCTTTTTGTCATAAGTTTATTAGCAGAAATTATATTTCCAAGTTTTATGGAAGAACTTATTAGTAGAATTTATAAAGCTATTCCAGGATTTCTACTTATTATGTATTTAATATCTAATTCGAGTAGAATAACTAAAGCAATGTTTTATAATTGTGATATAAGTCTTCTTAGATATAACTTTTATCGTGATAGAAAAGTAATTCTTAAAAATTTTAAAATAAGATTATTTAAAGTTGCTTTTATTAATTTAATTCCCGCAGTAGCAATATCCGCGTCACTTGGAATTATTGTAATGGTCAGCAGTATAGAAAACTTAATTAATATATTGCCAATGATATTTATGATTTTGATTTTATCGTTATTTTTCTCTGTTCATGATTTATTTTTATATTATATAATGCAGCCATATACTACAGAACTTAATATTAAGAATCCTTTCTTTAGAATAATTAATGGAGCTATATATTGGATTTGTTATTTAAGTTCAAGAATTAAAACACCACCAACATATTTTGCTGGAATTGTACTTACAACTACTATTGTATATATAATTGTAGCTATTTGTTCAGTATATAAATTTTCACCAAAAACATTTAGAGTTAAATAGTAATAGATAATAAAAAAGACAAAGCCTGGGGAGCAGGCTTTGTCTTTTTTTGATTATTAAAAATAGTAAATAATAGAAATTACATAGAGCTATATTTTTAATCAGGGGTATGATTATAAAAATGAAAATGAATTTTATATTGTAAAATAACTAAAATTTACTACTAATATATATATTAATTAAATTGTAAGATTTAATGTAATTAATTGTGAATTAAGATAATTAGTTTAAATTTTTAAATTATTTCCAAGCAAAGCTAGCAAATTTTAATTCATTTTTGAAAGTTGAAAGTTTAGTATCATTGTTAATTAATACGCATTCGATACCAACCATATCTGCCCAATCAACTAATTGTTCTTCATCAACTACAAATGAGAAACTAGTATGATGAGCGCCACCAGCCATAATCCATGCTTTAGCACCTTCTTTTAATGATGGTTGTGGTTTCCAAAGAACGCTTGCTACTGGTAAGTTAGGCATATCTTCAGTAACTTCAACACAATCAACACTGTTAACAATTAAACGGAATCTGTTACCCATATCTATTAATGAAGCAGCAACAGCAGGACCAGAAGCACCTTTAAATACTAAACGAGCAGGATCTTCTTTATCACCAATTCCAAGTGGGTGTACTTCAATAACTGGTTTAGTTGCGGCAAGTGTTGGACAGATTTCAAGCATATGTGCACCAAGAATTAGTCCGTTTTCAGAATCAAGGTTATAAGTATAATCTTCCATTAAGCCTGTACCTTTTCCATGAGCCATAATTTTCATAGCTCTAAGAAGTGCAGCTGTTTTCCAATCTCCTTCAGCACCAAAGCCATAACCTTCAGCCATTAAGTGTTGTGCAGCAAGACCTGGAAGTTGTTTCATTCCATGAAGTGCTTGGAAGTTAGTTGTGAAAGCTGTATATCCTTTTGCATCTAAGAAAGTTCTTAAACCAATTTCAATTTTAGCTTGTTCACGAATAGAATCTATAGAAGCTTTAGGATCTATATCATATAAATTAGCGTATTCAGCCATTAATTCATCAATTTGACCTTCAGTAACTTTATCCATTGATTTAACTAAATCACCAACACCGTAATAATCTATAGTCCAGCCAAATTTGATTTCAGCTTCTATTCTATCACCATCAGTAACAGCAACATCTCTCATGTTATCTCCAAAACGAGCAACTTTGATTGTTCTGCCTTCAGTAACAGCAACAGCAGGAGCCATCCACTTAGCTATATCAGCTGCAACAGAAGCATCTGTCCAGTGACCAACTACTATTTTACGAGCTATATCAAGTCTAGCCCCAATATATCCAAATTCTCTATCTCCATGAGCAGCTTGGTTTAAGTTCATGAAGTCCATATCAATTGTTCCCCATGGAATTTCTTTATTAAATTGAGTGTGAAGGTGAAGTAATGGCTTTCTAAATTCAGTTAAACCATGAATCCACATTTTTGCTGGTGAGAATGTATGCATCCAAGTGATTATACCAGCACAGTTTTCATCCATATTAGCATCATTACATACTTTTCTAATAGAATCAGAATTAGTAGCAACTGTTTTAAATACAATTTTATAAGGTAAATTTTTAGTGTTTAAACCATCGACAATAACTTTAGTGTTATCAGATACTTGATCTATTACTTCAGGACCATAAAGAGGTTGACTTCCTGTAACAAACCAAAATTCATAATTTTTTAACTTTAACATTTTAACATTCCTCCTAAAATAGTAAAATACGTGATTTTAGTATACCTTTTCATAAGTACAAACATCAATTAGTTGTATGTACAAGAATATTATAATACAATAATGTTGTACATACAAGATAAAAATAGAAAAATATTAATAGATAAAAAACTATTGATATAATAAGGAAATGGATATATAATCAAATCATCAAGTGCGTACAACTATTAAAGCTATTAATTGATAAAATAATGGTGAATAAAAATGTATAGTAGATTTATTTGATGGAAGTGGTTGAAAATAATGAAAGAAGCTGAAACAAAACACGAGATTATTGAAAAATATTATATTAACCTTATAGAAGAACAAATGGTTTCAGCAGGAGACCAGTTACCCTCTGAAAATGAAATAGCCAATCAATTTAAAGTAAGCAGACATACGGTACGACAAGCTCTTACTTATTTAGTACAAGAAGGTTGGATATATAAAGAAAGAGGTAAAGGAAGTTTTTATTCTAATAAGAAAAGCAATGAAACAAAGAAAAATGTTGCAGTTCTTACTACTTATATATCAGACTATATTTTTCCTAAAATCATATCAGGTATAGAAGAAGAACTTAGAAAAAAAGGATATAATCTATTGTTGTTTAATAGTAATAATGATATTCAAAATGAAAGAATTTGTTTTGAAAATATTATTAATCAAGATATTGCTGGATTGATTGTTGAACCAGCTCAAAGTACTATAAATAATTTACATCACGACAGCATAAAAAAATTAGAAAAGAAAAATATAAAGTATATTGCAATAAATGCTAATTGTGATGAACAAAATTCTGCATATATTGTAGTGGATGACGAACAAGGTGGTTACAAGCTAACAAATTATTTGTTAGAACTTGGACATAAAAATATTGCAGCTTTATTTAAGGCTGATGATTTACAAGGTGAAAAGAGGAGAAAAGGTTATATAAAAGCCCTTAACGAATATGATTTAAGTTTTGATAAGAATATAGTAGGAGAATATATAACAGATAATCAAGAAATGTATATAGATCAATTCACTAAAAAGATATTGAGTCTTAAAAAGAGACCAACAGCAATTGTTTGCTATAATGATAAAGTTGCTTTAAAAGTAATAGATAATTGTAGAAAAGAAGGTATAAAAATACCCAAGGATTTATCAATTGTAAGTTTTGATGATTCTAGTTTAGCAGTTTCATCAGATGTTAAGCTTACAACAATAAAACATCCCAAAGAAGATATGGGAATAAGAGCAGCAAAGTGTATTATTGATATGATTGAGGGAAGAATAGATAAACCTCAATATACATATAATCCTGAACTTATAGTTAGAGAATCTTGTTCTAGAGTTTAAATTTTATATTTGCTTCATAAACGGATTTTAAATGTTTGAAGCAAATATGAATTTTAATATATATGCTATTAATAAAAAAGTTGATATTATATTATGTGCTCTTGTACGTACATACATGTGACAAGGAGGTATTTGAAGTGTGAAAGTCAAAAGGAATTAATTTTTACAAGTGCTGTAACCGTATACCCTACAGGGTTATAGATGACTATTTACTAACTACAAAAGAAAAGTTACCAATGTTATTCAAAAAATGTAGAAGTATATGCACATTATATAAAGAATATGAAAGACTTCATACTTAGTAGGTGGTAAAATAATGTAATGAAAGTTTTAAAGAATATATTTAAGAATAAATTTCAAAATAGTTATATAGTTAGCTGTTAAAGAGAAGATTACTAAATAATTTTTAATAAAACACGTAGTGGTTTCATTACTAATTTTCAAATATTCACTTATAACTGAATTATAATGGAGGGATAAAAATGTTAGAACAATTAAAAGAAAAAGTTTATGAAGCAAATATGGAACTTCAAAGAAAAGGAATGGTAATTTACACTTGGGGAAATGTTAGCGAAATTGATAGAGAAAGTGGACTAGTAGTAATAAAACCAAGTGGTGTTGACTATGATACTATGAAAGCAGAAGATATGGTAGTTGTAGACTTAGAAGGAAATATTGTAGAAGGAAAATATAAACCTTCAACTGATACACCAACTCATTTAGTTATGTATAAGACTTACAAAAATGTTGGTGGTGTAGTTCATACTCATTCAGATTGGGCGACAACTTTTGCTCAAGCAGGAATGTCTATACCAGCATTTGGAACAACTCATGCAGATTATTTCTATGGAGATATTCCTTGTACTCGTGACTTAACGAATGAAGAAATCAATGGAGAATATGAAAAAGAAACTGGAAATGTAATAATAGAAACAATAGGAGATAAAAATCCATTAGAAATTCCTGCTATTGTAGTTAAAAATCATGGGCCATTTGCTTGGGGAAAAGATGCTGATTCAGCGGTTTATAATGCAGTAGTATTAGATAAAGTAGCTGAAATGGCATATAAGACAATGACTTTAAATAACAGAGTAGAAGGTGTTAAGCAACATCTTTTAGATAAACACTATCTTAGAAAACATGGTGCAAATGCATATTATGGACAATAAGATAGACTAAAATGAAATATATATATATGGGATAAAAGTGCAAGTAATGATTTGTTATAAAATAACAAATTTAATATATAAAAGAGGAGATGTTAAGGAAATGAGATTTTTTTTAGACACAGCAAATGTAGATCATATTAAAGAAGCAAATGAAATGGGAGTAATATGTGGTGTAACTACAAACCCATCACTAGTAGCAAAAGAAGGAAGAGACTTTAACGAAGTAATTAAAGAAATAACATCAATAGTAGATGGACCAATAAGTGGAGAAGTTGTAGCAGAAGATGCACAAGGAATGATAAAAGAAGGAAGAGAAATAGCAGCAATTCATAAGAATATGATTGTAAAGATTCCAATGACAGCAGAAGGACTTAAGGCAACTAAAGTTTTATCAAAAGAAGGAATTAAAACCAATGTAACATTAATTTTTTCAGCAACACAAGCATTACTTGCAGCTAATGCAGGAGCAACATATGTAAGTCCATTTTTAGGAAGAATAGATGATATATCAATGATAGGTATGGATTTAGTTAGAGATATAGCAGAAATATTTGCAGTTCATGGAATAGAAACAGAAATAATTGCAGCTAGTGTAAGAAATCCAATTCATGTTATTGAAGCAGCAAAAGCTGGAGCAGATATTTCAACAATACCTTATAGCTTAGTTCTTCAAATGATTAGTCATCCATTAACAGATCAAGGATTAGAAAAATTTAAAGCAGACTGGGCTGCAGTTTTTGGAAAGTAGAAATCTAATTATTGACTGTATATATTGAATGTATGTGAACAATTTGAAACAAAAAGTTAAATATAAATTAAGTGAGGTAAAAAATGAGTAGAGAATTAGATAAACTATCTATTAATGCAATAAGAGTACTTTCAGCAGATGCAATTGAAAAATCAAAATCTGGACATCCTGGACTTCCACTTGGATCAGCTACAATGGCGTTTACGCTTTGGTCAAAAATGAACCATAATGGAAAGAATCCAGAATGGGATAATAGAGACAGATTTGTATTATCAGCAGGACATGGTTCAATGCTTGAATATTCATTATTACATTTATTTGGATATGGAGTAACTGTTGAAGACATTAAAAACTTCAGACAAGTAGGAAGTTTAACTCCAGGACATCCTGAGTTTGGTCATACTAAAGGTGTTGAAATTACAACTGGACCACTTGGACAAGGTATTTGTAATGCAGTAGGTTTTGCTATGGCAGAAGCACATCTTGCAGAAAAGTTTAACAAAGCAGATTATAGAGTAGTTGATCATCACACATATGCAATAGTTGGGGATGGTTGTCTTATGGAAGGAATTTCGGGAGAAGCATCATCACTTGCTGGAACTTTAGGTCTTGGAAAATTAGTTGTATTATATGATTCAAATAATATTTCAATTGAAGGAAGTACGGATATAGCATTTAGAGAAGATGTAGCTAAGAGATATGAAGCTTATGGCTGGCAAGTATTAAAGGTTGTTGATGGAAATGATATAGATGCAATTGAAAGTGCAATAGAAGCAGCTAAAGCAGAAACTTCAAAACCATCAATTATAATAGTTAAAAATCAAATTGGTTTTGGATGTCCTGCAAAACAAGGAAAAGCTTCAGCTCATGGTGAACCTTTAGGTGCAGAAAATATAACTGCAATGAAAGAAAACTTAGGTTGGAAGACAGAACCAGCTTTCTATGTACCAGATGAAGTGTATTCAAATATGAATGAACATATAGAAAAAGGTGTCTCAAAAGAATCAGCTTGGAATAAATTATTCAGCGAATATTCTACTAAATACCCTGAACTTGCAAAAGAATATGTAACATGGATGAGCAACGAAGTTGATAAAGAAGCATTATTAAATAATGAAGAATTCTGGAGCTTTGATAAAGAAATGGCTACAAGAGAATCTTCAGGAATAATGATAAATAGATTAGCTCAAATTATCCCTAACTTAATTGGAGGATCAGCAGATTTAGCTCCTTCAAATAAAACTTATATGGCTGGAAAGGGAGACTTCTCAGCAGAAGAAAGAAGTGGACAAAACCTTCACTTTGGAGTTAGAGAACATGCTATGGCAGCTATAGTTAATGGGATGTATGCTCATGGCGGACTTAAGGTGTTCTGTTCAACATTCTTCGTGTTCAGTGATTACATGAAGGGTGCTATGAGATTATCTTCATTAATGAACCTTCCAATAGCTTATGTTTTGACACATGATAGTATTGGAGTAGGAGAAGATGGACCAACTCACCAACCAATAGAACAATTAGCAGCACTTAGAAGTATGCCAAACATGGCAGTATTTAGACCAGCAGATTCAAAAGAAACTGCAGCAGCTTGGTATTATGCTGTAACTAATGGAACAACACCAACATCATTAGTGTTAACAAGACAAAAACTGCCACTATATGATGGATGCCCTAAGAGAGCATTAAAGGGTGGATATATTCTTAAGGATTCTAAGAAAGAAACTCCAGATGTACTTCTTATGGCATCGGGTTCAGAAGTTGAATTAATATTTAAGGCAGCGGATGAATTAGAAACTAAAGGAATAGATGCAAGAGTTATAAGTATGCCAGCATTTGAATTATTTGATGCTCAAGATGAAGCTTATAAAGAATCAGTAATGCCAAAATCAGTTAGAGCAAGAGTTGCAGTTGAAGCATTAACAAGCTTTGGATGGCATAAATATGTAGGTCTTGATGGAGATGTTATTTCTTTAGATACTTTTGGAGCATCAGGAAATGCAGAAACATTATTTAAACAATTTGGATTTACTGTAGAAAATGTAGTAGCTAAAGCTGTTAAAGTTGTAGCTAAATAATCTAAACAAAAATAATAAATATAGCAAA
>Ga0209281_1000550_pt1 | contig 46598 bp, 26 predicted proteins | sample MedtruBG_FD_187514 | JGI IMG/M metagenome (GOLD analysis project Ga0209281, IMG submission 187514) | Root nodule microbial communities of legume samples collected from California, USA - Medicago truncatula BG (SPAdes) (version 2) | ecosystem: Host-associated > Plants > Roots > Nodule | place... | reverse complement strand
GCTAAAGATGTATTAACACTTTATACAAGACTTACATGATACACAAGAGTTTTGTGTAATACACATTAATACGCCTGTAATACAACCAGGAGTACATAGAGACTTACTAGTTATAGCTGGTCCCACTTTTGTTGTATCTGCCTTTACCTTTACGTCTAAATCAAAATCATCTAATTTTCCCATATTCTTCACCCTCATCTCTCTTCTTATTTTAATAATATATTTTAATATTAAACTCATCAACTTAGCATATATCAAACTTCCGGATTGTGAGATAAATGCTGAATTTAACTCGCTTGATAATAAAATCTGATTTACTTTACATATTTATATTAATACCAAATTATAATATTTTTATAATGTTTTTACCAAAAATAAATTTTATTACTAAAAAATTTTAAATTATTATCTTTTTATCTATAAAATGTAAAATACAACAAAAAAATAAAGCGCATCAAAGTGACTCTAAAATCACTTTGATACGCCTTATCCTAAAGATTATCGGTTAATCATAGCTTTTCTTTCCTTCCCATCTTTCAAACCAGATTATTCCCAAAGCTGTTATTAAAATAAAGAAAATACCGATGCTTAAAATGCCTTTCTGAAACTGTACATTAAAATATTCACTTGCGGTAGTACTTGTGGGAATATAGACTCCATTTATAAACACTCCTGGAAGTAACCCAATTCTAGCTGGATAAGTCCACGGTATAATTTCCCAAACTTTATCTCCAACTGGTGTTGCTCCTAATATAGCCGCAATCAAAACTCCCATTGCTCCAATCCCAATAGATGCACCCATACCAAACATAAAGCTTATCAGCAAATCTAAGGAGCAAAGAGCTATGGATGCAAAACTTATAAATAGAGATCCTTGTAAAAATATTTTGTAATCTATGCTTTCCATATGAAGTATAAATCTTAATCCTCCAACCATCATAATTGTTGAAACTATGATATCTATAGTTATAATTAAAATCAACGTAATTAATTTACTAATATATATTTTAGTTCTAGATGCAGGTATACTTAATAATCCATTAAAGTTCCCTGCATTTTCTTCTTGTTCACATATGAGTGCTGATATTAAAGCTATTCCTATAGGAAGAATAATCGCCATTGCATTGAAAAATGTATCATAATTTTGAATCTGAAGTTTATTATTCTTGTTATACATTATCATACATATTGAGTAAGCAATTGGTGTTATATATGCTATTAACCTTATAGGCGTACGCTTTGTCTTCATCCAATCTGCACCTAGCATTCTAATCAATCCCATTATTAATGCACCTCTCGCTTCTTAAACCAAATTGACGTTACCAAAGATATTGCTATAAAAAATACTAGTGATAAAATTATACCTTTTACAATTGGATCTGCAGATAATAGCGGACTACCTTCTGGAAGCATTGTACCATTTGGGTGTACTCCAATAATAGGACACATTAATCTCAATCCAAAACTCCAAGGAATTAATATCCAAAAGGATTCGGTAGATGCTATGACCCCTGCTATAATTCCAATTATACTAGTTATAATTGAAACAGCAGTTCCAAATAGTGATGATATAAATAAATGTATAGGAATTAATACTAAAGATACAACCCAGCATACAATCGCTGCTTCAAATATACTTATAATAGAAATACTACTATCTTTGACTAATATATTTGATAATATTACTACTGCGAATAACTCTATTGTTGAAATAAAAGTATACGAGGCTATGACACTTATCTTACTAAACCAAACTTCTATTTTACTAATGTTACACAGATATGAACTTTTATAATTACCTGCCTTTTTTTCTCTCATATGAGCCAATGAACATAATAAAGCTGTTCCAAGAGGCATAAAAATTAATGACCACCAATTAAAAACCATGCTTATATAATATTTTGATCCATCAGTAATGAAAAACATTATGCAAATTGCGTAAATTGCAAAAAATAAGGGTGCTAAAATTATAAGCTTTCTTGAAAATGTTCTTTTGCATTTTAAATTCTCAGCTTGAATTATATTAAGCATTTTAGACTTCCTCCTTTGAATTACATTCTTTTACAACTTCCATAAATAGTTTTTCTAAATCCTGATTTTTTTCAATTTTATCTTGATATCCCAATTTTCCATCACTAATAATTCCAATATAGTCCGCGACCTGTTCCACTTCAGATAAGATATGGCTTGATAAAATTACTGTTATTCCATTCTTAGGAAAACTCTTTATTAAATCACGTAATTCTTGAATTCCTATAGGATCTAATCCATTTGTGGGTTCGTCTAGAATTAATAATTTAGGATTATTCAAAAGTGCAATTGCAATTCCAAGTCTTTGTTTCATTCCAAGAGAAAATTGTGATGCTCTTTTTTTGTTAGTATTCTTTAAATCTACAATTTCTAAAACCTCATCTATACGAGATTTAGGCAAGTTTAATAGTTTAATATAGACTTCAAGGTTTTCCTTAGCTGTAAGATTTCCATATAAGGCTGGAGTCTCAATAAGGGCTCCGATATCCTCAAGATTTTTTCTACTCCACTTTTCTCCATTAAAAATTATTTGGCCTGATGTAGAATGCAAAAGACCTGTTATTAATTTTAGTGTAGTTGATTTACCAGCTCCATTTGGTCCAAGCAGCCCATATATAACATTTTGTTTTACTTTTAATGAAATGTTATTTACTGCGATTTGTTTTCCAAAATTCTTAGTTAATTTATCTGTTTCTATAATGTATTTTTCCATAAAATAAGCTCCTTGCTTCATAATTTCAGTTTATTTTAGCAAGGAACTATAATATATTTATAATGTCTTAAATTATTTTTTACTCACACTTTACTTATTTTTTACCTTTTAAGGCATTATATGCATTAACTAATCCTGAACCATAATATTCTTTGGATTTACTGCCGTCTAATTTTTCAGATGTTTTATACATTAATTTAGCCACTTCTTTTGGCTTAAGGCGACTATCTTTACATAGAATAAGTCCTGCCACCGCCGAAACCTTTGGGGCTGCTATTGATGTTCCTTCTACGAACCAATAATCTCCAACAGATGTGCTTAAACACATATCTAAAATAGAACCAGTTTCAGACGAATCTCCTCCTGGTGCTGTCATATCTATAAAATTCTTACCATAATTTGAGTACTTTGCAATCTTATCAGTCTTTCCTGTAGCCGAAACATTTATAACGCCATCTATGCTGCCTGGCACCTCATATGTTAATCCTTCATATTTAAATCCTTTACTCCCATTTTGATCATTAAGATATTTGGTTAATTTTTTTGTATTACCACAGTCAATTCCATCATTTCCTGCTGCTGTGACTACTGTAACATTATGTTTTATTGCATACTTAATTGCACGCTTATACAACTCATATTCTGCCATATCGTCACCTAATTTATATTTAGTCCCAGTCTTTGGGTCAGTCCAATAACATTTTCCTTTTAAATCATACCCCGACATACTCAGATTAATTACTTTTGCTCCATCATCAGTTGCCTTAATTATTGCTGATGATGCTATAGTTGCATTTGTATTTCCTTCAGAATCAAAAATTCTATAACTCTTAAATCCTATATTAGGCGCTACTCCTTTAGTCCTACCATTTGCTGCTATAATTCCTGCAACATACGTTCCATGCCCTAATCTATCTTCTATATCTTCTGAATCTCCAGTTTCTGTTTCATCATTATTAAATCCCTTAGGTATAAGATTCTCTCCGCCCATAAAATTCCCTTCTAAGTCTGGATGATCAGCTTTTACCCCCGAGTCTACGATAGCCACCACCACATCATGATTTCCAGTATTTAAATCATAACTTTTTCCATCGCTTGTTACTCTTTTTATATCCCATTGGTATAAATCATATAAATCTCCACTAGCATTATTATCACTATTATCATCAGCAGCTTTACTTATAGATTTATTCTGATTCTTTTTCAAGTTTTTATTATCTTTAAATTTTACTATTTTTTCTTCCGGTGCTTTAATATTATGATTTGGAGCTAATGAACTTACAGTATTATAAGTTTGAAGCTCTGGTATTAATTCAGCCTTACATTGAACTTCTAATCCTCCAACTTCCGGTAATGTGTTTACTACTTCTCCTCCAGATTTACTAATAAAATCCTTAACATGGTTATCAATCTTATCTTCGTTAAATAATACGACTAGATCAATATTCTCTTCTGAATCCTTTGTGGAAGCTTGTACATCAATTCCCGTAAAAATAGTGCTGACAAATAACACCGCAATTAAAATAGAATGCAATTTCTTTAAAACTAATCCCTTTTTCATAATTCCCCTCTTCCCATTACTTTAATTTACATAATAATAATTATATAACATAAATACCATATCATTCTAATATTTTTATAATGTCTAGTGGTAATCTTATATTTTATTTTAATAAAATATACTAAGACGGAACTATGAGCGATACAAGTTCCTAAATCAATAAAAGTTGTTCCACAAGGATTGTTCAATCCCTGTCATTGAGGTAAACATTGTTGGTACAACTTCCAGTAGGAGAATAATACACTAAAATCCCTGGAAAACAGAAACTTCTACCTAATACCCTAGATTTGAATACACATAAAATCAATAGAAATTATATAAATGTTTGTGGAATAAGCATAATTTATGCTTAGAAATATACCTTAACTAGAAATAAGTAACATATTGTGTGGAGTGTTTCATCGGAATTTTGATGGCAATGATTCTTGACTAGAAGTTGTTCCACAATGCTTGTTCAATGTCTGTCGTTGAGGCAAGCATTGCGGGTACAACTTCTAGTCGTAGAATCATCCATTAAAATTCCTGGAAACTGGAACACAATATGTTACTTATTTCGATGAACTATCTGCATGAGTCTAAATTTTAAATTTATTTACTTCTACTTCTAAAAGTTCAGCTTTTTGTTTTAATTTTTCCGCTTCTTTTGATACCTCTGAAATAGCTTCAGTTTGAGTTTGGATTGATGCCGTTACTTCTTCAGAGCAAGCTGCTGTTTCTTCTGATATAGCTGCTATATTATTTATGGAAGCTACAACTTGTTCATTACTTTTATTCATCTTTTTAACAAATTCACCCATATAGTCTATGGCATTTGTTATAGTATCTGTCGCTTCTGTGATCTTAGTAAATGCATCATTAACATGATTTACTGAAGTAAATTGCTCCTCAGAAACTTCTTTTACTTCTTTCATAGCACCTACACTACTTAAAATATCTCTCTTTATATTTAAGATTATTTCAGCTATATCTTTTGTGGATTGCGCTGAATCTTGAGACAATTTTTGAATCTCTTCTGCTACTACTGCGAATCCTTTACCTGATTCTCCTGCTCTAGCTGCTTCTATTGACGCATTTAAGGCAAGAAGTTGAGTTTGTTCTGCAATATCTTTTAAAGCTTGTAGTATTTTTTCTATATTATTAGACTTATCACTTAAACTCTCAATATTCTCTTGAGTCTTTTCAACTATATCAACTGTAGTTTGTGCTTTTGATTTTAAATCGTCAACTTTAAGAATTCCATTAGCAATTGCTTTAGATGAATTAATTGATTCTTGAACCATTAAATCAGTTTTTTCAGCCAATTGGCCAAATTCATCTTCCATTAACTTACCTAGTCTTGCACTTTCTTCAGCTCCACTTGCTTGATTAGTTGCTCCATCAGCTATCTCTTGAGCTGTTAGATTTATTTCATTAGCAACATTTGTAGTCTCCTGAGATTTATCTGTTAATATAATAGAACTTTCTTTTATATCATAAGTTAAATCCTTAGTTCTATTTAATAAATCAGAAATCTTATCAATCATTTCATTGAAGCTTGTACTTAAAACTCCTATTTCATTTTTAGAATTAATAGAAGATTTCACCTTAAAATCCCCAGTAGATGCTATAGCTAATAATCCTGATATTTCTTTTATAGGTTTAGCAATTTTTCTAGCAACATACACTATTACTATTGCTGCTATAATAAGTATTATAAGGCTTGCAACTAATGAAATTTCTATTACTTTATTTATAATTGCTTTTGCGTTAGTCTCTTTCTGTAGCGTTATAACTGACCAATTAGATGATTTTCCATTGAGTTCTATACGTGTATATGAACCATAGTAGTTTTGTCCATTTTCTTTAAACTTTAAACTTCCGTCATAACCTAACATTGCTTGATTTACAATTTCTTTTAGTCCATCAGATACTTCTATTGGTTCTTCCTTAGGATTTCCTTCTTTTGATCCTGTTGTCTTGGTTCCCTTTTTATAATTATATAATTCTTGTATCAATTGATTATCTGGATGGGCAACTACTACTCCTTCTCCGTCAATTATAAAAGAATATCTTCCTGCACTTTCATCTGAGCTTTCTTTTACTAACTCTTGTAAATTGTCTAGTTTAATATCTCCTGCCATTACCCCTTTAAATGTATTTCCATCTAATAGTGGAATAAATATTGATGTAACTGGATTATTTGATGAAACAGAATAATAAGATTTTGAAATAAAAGGCTTTAGTGAATTTTTAGCCTGAGCAAACCACCATCTATCTGATCTATTAGCAAGATTTCCCGATGAACGCCCTGTTTGCATTCCTGTTTCATCTTGTATGTATAATAACTCAAAATATGGATTTCTATTTAAAGTATCTTTAAATACCTTTCCTTTAGTGTCACTATCTCCTAATCTAACTTCTGAATTATACGCTAGTTCCTCTGTAATTTTATATGCTGAATTCATATATGTAGCAGAGTTTCTGGATACAAGTTTTGATACAGTTTCATTTTTACTATTTATCTCGTTGTCATAGTATTTTGACAAAATAGTCGATACACATAAAATTATTCCCACTGTTAAACCAACTGCTATTGTGAGCATTGTAAATAACAACTCACTTTTTATACTTTTTACACCTTTAAAAATATCTTTTGAATTTATATTTACAGGTTTAATATTATCTTTACGTTTTTTTTGCTTAACCTTAACAGTACTTTTCTCTTTCTTAAGATTCATAAAAATTCCTCCTTGATAAACTAGGTTAATTATATTAAGTTCATTTTTCTACAAGATTATTCTTTAGTTAACAAATATTCAATATGAATTATAACATATAACTAATTTTACTATTTTGAACCATTAGTATTTATAACTTGAATTTAACTTTGTTTTAATTATATTACTGATAAATAATACTATTATATAATATTTTGTCAATATTATGTACTTTTTTCCATAAGGAATATTTTTATTTTAAACTTATATTTTAAATATTATAAACTTAAGCTCCTTAAAGAAATAAAAAAACACAATATATTGGTTATTTTTTTCAAGAAAACACCAATATATTGTGCTAAAATGATAATTTAAAATTTTTGAAGCCTAGTTTACAGACCACAATCTATATTTATTCATATTATTAGTTAATAGCTTAATCTAAAGATAATGAAAGCCTATGCTCCGTTATTCATATAATTTGGGCTAGTTATCGGAAAAGTCTAAATCTTGAACTTATTTACTTCAACTTCTAGAAGCTCTGCTTTTTCTTTAAGTTTTTCTGCTTCTTTTGACACCTCTGAAATAGCTTCAGTTTGAGTTTGAATTGATGCTGTTACTTCTTCAGAGCAAGCAGCTGTTTCTTCTGATATAGCTGCTATATTGTTTATTGAAGCAACAACTTGTTCATTATTTTTATTCATCTTTTTAACAAACTCGCCCATATAGTCTATGGCATTTGTTATAGTATCAGTAGCTTCTGTGATTTTATTAAAGGCCTCATTAACATGATTTACCGAAGTAAATTGTTCCTCAGAAACTTTTTTTACTTCTTTCATAGCATTTACGCCGCTTAAAATATCTCTCTTTATGTTTAAAATTATTTCAGCTATATCTTTTGTAGAACGTGCCGAATCCTGAGATAATTTTTGAATTTCCTCTGCAACTACAGCAAATCCCTTACCTGCTTCGCCTGCTCTTGCAGCTTCTATTGATGCATTTAAAGCAAGGAGCTGAGTTTGTTCTGCAATTCCTTTTAGCGCTTGTAGTATTGCTTCTATATTATTAGACTTATCACTTAAGCTCTCTATATTCTCTTGAGTCTTTTCCACTATATCAACTGTAGTTTGTGCTTTTGCTTTTAAATCATCAACTTTAAGAATTCCATTCGCAATTGCTTTTGATGAATTTATTGATTCTTGAACCATTAAATCTGTTTTTTCTGCTAATTGATTAAATTCTTCTTCCATCTGCCCGCCAAGTCTTGAGCTCTCTTCTGCTGCACTAGCTTGATTAGTTGCACCATCACCTATTTCCTGAGTAGTTATATTTATTTCATTTGCTACCTTTGCAGTCTCTTGAGATTTATCTGTTAATATTATAGAACTTTCTTTTATTTCATAAGTCAAATCTTTTGTTTTATTAACTAACTCTGAAATCTTATGTATCATTTCATTAAAACTTGTCCCTAAAACACCTATTTCATTTTTAGTGTTGATTGATGATCTCACTTTAAAATCTCCTGTAGATGCTACAGATAACAAATTCGATATTTCTGATATAGGTCTTGAAATCTTTCTTGACATATGAACAATAACTATCGCTGCTATGATTAAGATTATTAATCCTGCAATTAATGAAACTTGATTTATCTTGTTTATAATTGCTTTTGCATTAGATTCCTTTTGGACCGTTATAACTGACCAGTTAAGAGAATTACCATCAAGTCTTATATTAGTATACGAAGCATAGTAATTATCACCATTTTCCTTATATTTAACACTACCATCATGACCTGCTTGAAGCTGCGCTATAATTTCTTTCAATCCTGCTGATACTTCTATTGGTTCTTCCTTTGGATTTCCCTCTTGAACTCCAGTAGTTTTAGTTTCATTTTTATAATTATAAAGTTGCTGTATCACTTCGACATTAGGATGAGCGACAACAACCCCTTCGCCATCTATTATAAAAGAGTATCTTCCTGATTCCTCATCTGAATTTTCTTTTACTAATTCCTGTATTTTTTCTAACTTAATATCTGAACCCATTACTCCTAGAAATTTATTATTTTCAACTAAGGGAATAAATATTGATGTTACTGGATTTTTGGATGAAACTGAATAGTATGATTTTGATACAAATGAAGTTAACGTGGTTTTTGATTGAGCAAACCACCATCTGTCAGCACGATTTGCAACCTCTCCAGATGATCTTCCTGTTTGCATTCCCGTCTCATCTTGTATATATAACAATTCAAAGTATGGATTTCGATCTATAGTCCTTTTAAGAACCTTTTCCTTTGTATCCTTATCTCTTAATCGTACATCTGAATTATAGGCTAAGTCTTCTGTAACCCTAAATGCTGTGTCCATGAATGTTGAAACATTTTTCGAAATTAGCTTTGATAACATTTCATTTTTACTATTTATCTCATTATCATAATATCTAGATAGAATAGTAGTAACACAAACTATAATTCCAATAGTTAAGATAACAGCAATTGATAACATGGTAACTAATAGTTCACTTTTAATACTTCTAACTTTTAAATTGGTTTGTGTTACTTTCTTTTTCAATCCACTTTTTTTATCAGCAATTTCATTTTCCTTTTTGTAATTCATTTTATTACGTATTCTTTTCAATCCCATTTTATTTCCTCCTTATTATCCCTTTAACGCTTGTCAGTTTTTTATGAATCAGTATTTATGTTTATATTTTATTTTGTAAAACTTTTATCATATATTTATTCTAAATGTTTATTTTTTTACAAAATATTCTTTTTTTCATATTTTATTGATAAATTATAACATATTGCTATTTTTTATCAATGGATTAATCATGTTTTTAATAATGTATTTATATATTTAGTGTAAATTTTTAAAATTTTTATAAAAAGTTTATATTTTTTGATATATGAACTGATTTGAAAACAAAAATAAGTGTAGGTGTTAATCTTATTTTTTATATTTAACACTTACACTTATAGATAATTAATTTATGCTTCGCCTTATGCAGAGATAGAACTATACATAAACCAAGAAAATAAATTCTTCTTTAAGTATAGTCCTATCCTGAAAATCATAGTATTATATTTTACTTAAAATGTACAAGAATATCTAGTTTACCTGCATTTCTTGGGATTAAATTACCCTTGACTGCATTTCCATTAATAATAACTTCTATATTATTATCATTAACATTATTCTGTGTCATATTAGGTATGGTTGGTTCAGCTTGTGCCTCATTACTAGTTTGATTATTTTGTTCTTTTAATCTTGAAACCTTTATATTATAATCTTCTTTTTCATTTGTGATTTTTATTTCAAATTCGTTCCAATCATTTGGTACACAAGGATTTATGCTATACCCTTTATCTTTAACCCTCTTAAGTCCTAAAATATTTTCTATTCCAACCCTATACATCCATCCTGAAGCTCCTGTATACCAGCTCCAGCCTCCTCTACCCGCATGAGGTTCTTTTATATAAACATCTGCAGCCATTACATACGGCTCTACTTTGTATGTCATACACTCTAATTCTGTCTTAGCATGATTAATTGGGTTTATCATATTATAGTACTTTAGAGCTTTGTCTCCAAGATTAAGCTTAGTTAAAGCTAAGATTACCCAAACCGCTGCATGAGTATATTGCCCTCCATTTTCTCTTACTCCAGGTACATAGCCTTTTATATATCCCGGTTCTAGCTTAGAATTATTAAATGGTGGTGCAAGCAATAATATCATTCCCTTATCCTTTTTAACAAGGTTTCTATCTACAGCCTCCATGGCTTCAACTGCACGTTCTCCTTGTGCCGCTCCCGAAATTATAGCCCAACTTTGAGATAAAGAGTCTATTTGACATTCTGGATTTTCTCTTGAACCTAGTGGTGTACCATCATCAAAGTATGCTCTTCTATACCAGCCACCGTCCCAAGCATTCTTTTCTAGATTTTCTCTTATGAATTCTTTTCTTTCTTCATAATGATTTTTTGTTACTTCATCCTTTTGCTTCTCCGCTATTTCAATAAAACTTTCTAGAATCGAATATAAGAACCATCCAAGCCATACACTTTCTCCTTTTCCTTCGTTACCGACAGTGCTCATACCGTCGTTCCAATCCCCACTACCCATTAATGGAATATTATGAACCCCAAATTTTAAGCCTCTTTCTATAGCTTTTAAACAATGCTCATATATAGTTCCTTGTTTTGAAGATTGATTTACTATTGTATATCTTTCATCTTCGCCTTCTCTTAATGGTTCGTCTTCAAGATAAGGTGCTGTTGCATTTAAAATATCATAATCTCCAGTGGCATTAATATATTCAGCAGTTACATAAGGTAACCATAATAAATCATCACTAAATCTTGTTCTTATACCTGAATTTACAACCGGATGCCACCAATGTTGTACATCCCCTTCCACATACTGTCTTGATGCACTTCTTAGGATTTGAGCTTTTGGTATTTCAGTATCTGCTACACCAAGAGACATTGAATCTTGGAGCTGATCTCTAAATCCATAAGCACCTCCACTTTGATAAAATGCACTTCTGCTTAAATATCTACAGCTTAATGTTTGATATAATAACCATCCATTTAACAGATAATCTAATGATTTATCTGGTGTCTTAACTTGTATATTTCCAAGGAAATGTCTCCAATATTGTTTTACATTATCAAATTCTTTTTGAACATTTTCAAAATTACTGTATTTATCGATTATCTTCTCTATTTTTTCTCTTTCTTCTTGCCCAAATAATATAATTAATTCTTTCTTCTCACCCTTTTTTAATTTAATTTTAGTAGAAGTAGCTAAACAAGGATCATAAATCCCTCCATTGTTATTACTTAAATCACTGCGTTTTAAGGCCTCTGGGCTAGAAACTTCTCCACCAATGCCTATAAATTCTTTATTATCTCCAGTAAAACTTATATTTTCTCCACCTAAAACAGTTAAATAAGCATTTAATTTACCAAAGTATTCACTATAAGGATTATGAGCTCCTATAAATTTGCTGGTGCTTGAAGTAGTTTTGTAACCATTTTTAGCCGGATTAGCATTCTTATTATCTCCCGCTGCCTTAATAGACAAATCTCCACTTATATATGTTGATATATATCTTGAGCTCTCATATTCATAAACACCTAATACAAGCTTTGCATAATAGAATAATGAAATATCTCTGTCTTCATCACTTAGGTTTTCTAAAGTAACTCTTTGAATTTTCAATTTTTCATCTTTAGGTGCAAATATCTCAAGTTTTCCTTGTATATTATAAGCGGTATGCCTATATTCAGAATACCCGAAGCTGTGCTTTATTAAATAATCCCCACTATCCCTGACAGGTTTTGGAGTTATTGAAAAATAATCTTTACTGATGTTATCTTTAATATAAAGCGCCTCGCTCATAGGATCTCTTATGTAATCATTGCTCCAAGGAGTTATTTTATTTTCTCTAGAGTTTCCACACCAAGTATATCCTGAACCTACCTCAGATATATGGAATCCAAAATCCTCATTAGAAATAACATTAATCCAAGGTGCTGGAGTGTTTTTATAATTAGACAATTTAATTATGTAACTATTATCTACTTTATTGAAACCGCCATATCCATTAAAGAAATCTAAGTCATTTGCATTAAAGTTTTCATCTATATTACTATCTTGTTCTTTATCTGATAAATTAATTTTTTCAGATATATCTAAATCCAAGTCAGCTAAGCTGGAAATTTCCGAGTTATAAACTAACTCTCTTTCCTTTTTATTTTTATTATATTTCTTCTCTGCTTCTTTATTATCAGCTTGTTCTTCTGGTTGACTTATATTTTTAATTAAGTCATCATCATTTATTACTTCTTCATCATGATCATAAAATTTATAAGGTATATCCGTAGCATCTGTAGATTGATCTTTGCTAACAAGTTTATCCTCTTCTCCTGGTTCCTCATCCTCTTTAAACATATCTTTAAACCTTGCGTTATTTCTTAATGCTATACGTGAATCTAATCCTTCTTCATTTAAATCAATATATGAATTTAAGCTTTTTTCGAAGTAAACATATGAACTCAAACTATTATTTTTATCAACAGATATTCTTGAAATACCTATTAACAATTTAACAATTTCAATATTCATTGTCGCTTTATTGTGGATAAAGATTCCCCCCGGCTTATTTAGCGAATTGCTTTCATTAGATGCTCTTACAGCATCCATTATATTCTTTTGTAGCGGCTCATCATAAGAGACTTCCTCATCATTATATATAATTAAATCTAATTTAACTCCTTTAAGCTTTAAGTAATAATGGAATTTAATCATATTATATGCTAAATTAATTTCTTTTTCATTTTCAACAACAAGCATAATGATAGGTAAATCTCCGGAAATTCCATAAGACCACAAATCTTTTTGATGCTTTGAAATATTCTTTATATATTCCTCTCTATTCTTTCTATTGCTGCTTAAGAAGAATATTGAACTTGCAGCACTTTGGAATGTATTAGCCATAGCGCTTCTTATTCCTACATTTTTAAGTTCAAGTTGTGTACTTATGCTATAATTTCTAAATATCCTGCTAAGCTTGCTGTTATCATCATTTTCTCTACATATTTCTAAAGCCTGTTCTTTTGAATCACATATTCCTGTTATGTAGTATATTTCTCTTTTTGAATCCGGTTCTAGCCTTATCCTTGTTCTTATACTCATTATAGGATCTAAAACAGTTCCTACTGTATTATCTAGAGCCTTATCATTATCCATAGCTAATGGATTCTTCAAATCTCTATTTCTACCTATAAAATTAATTCTAGATGTTTCATAAGTAATATTTCCCTCTAATTCACCATCAACAACAGCTTTATGGAATATATAAGGAATTTTTGCGTTTTTAACTCTTCCTCTTCTACTTCCTATTAATATATCTTCTTTTTCATCATATTCAGTTTGAACGAACAGATTAGAAAAAGTCGGATGAACTGCATCAGCACTAAAAGCAGCTAAAGTTATTTCCATATAACTTGTTACTTCAACACTTCTGCCTTTATCCCCTAAATTCTTTAAGGTCAGCTTTCTAACTTCAAAGTTATCCTGCGAAGAAATTACAACTTCCATTTTAGTTTCAACATTACCATCTATTCTAGTAAATTTAGCTTTGTCTAAGTTAAATTCTACTTGATACTTATCTCCTATACTTTTGCATGGCTCAAAAGTTGAACTCCAATAATCATTAGAATTCAGATTTTTTATATAAAAGAACATTCCACTATCATCAGTTGTAGAACTTCCCTTCCATCTATAAAGCGTAGTATCATTCATTTTAGAATATCCGCTTCCGTTTACTGTAATCATAGATGAATAACTACCATTTGATAGTAACAAAAGCTGTGGACTATCTTGTTTAACATCTTCAAATATTCTCGGAATTAATGTTTCTCCTTCAAAAGTTTTACTCTTTATAGAGAAATCTTCGTTTCTTTCAAAGACTACATTTTGTGGCATTTTCTCCTTTAGTAAAAGCTCTGTTGCTTTAACTTCAGGTAATTCATGAAATCTATTAACTAAAATGTTATTTAATAACACATTATCTAAAGCCATAAGAGACATCCCCAAGTGGTGGACCATGTAATTTCTTACCATGTTAGGTTTCTGTGGATAACCCTTACTTAAATGATCCTCATTATTAGTGCCCTTTGTGTACATTTCTTCATTATTCTCGGAGTTATCCACAATTTCAACATCATCCACATTATACCTGTTAGCGAAATATCTGTTTTTATTCCTTGTGTTATCCACGCTTTTTTTAGAGTTATCCACAAAATCATCGTAATTATCCACATTTTGTGTATAAGTTTCCCCAGTTGTTGAAAAATCACTTTCACTATACCCATTTTCATATATCTCTGTTCTATCTGTAGTTCCATCCTTCGGCAATTTCATTATATATCTGTCACGTCTCGCCTTGGTGTAATCGACAGCTTCAATAAATCCATACCTTCCGAAAGCCCCTAATTCTTCAAGCCTTTTTAAATTCTTTATACCCGTATTCTTCGCAAATTGAAGTGTCATTAGTGTTGAATATGGTGATATTACAAGATCATTTTCAAGACCTCTTTTAAGCCCAAGACCTGGCACTCCAAATGCTTTATATTGATAATTTTCTGCTGCATCAAATTCATAAAAAGCAGATTCTGATATTCCCCAAGGGGCTTTCTTCTGCTTAGCAAAAGCCATTTGTGCTTTTATTACAGATTTATAAGTTTGACTTAACAGGGTTTTAGGATAATTCCTCATCATTAATGCTGGCATAAAGTATTCAAACATAGTTCCACTCCAAGATACTAGTGAATGAGTACGGAATGCATTAGTCATTGCCCTTCCCAGCTTAAACCAATGAGAAGATGGTACATCATTTTTAGCAATTGCAACGAATGAAGCTATCCTGGACTCTGATGCTAGTAAATCATAGTAGGATTCTCCAAGAGACTTTTCTTCAACATTATATCCGATTGAAAATAATCCCCTGTTTTTATCATAAAGAAAATTAAAATCCATTCCTTCAGAAATTGAATTAATCTCATTAATTATATTATCTATTTTTCCTAGATACTTCTTTAACTCATTGATTTTTTGTCCCAAAGTATTACCGAAGTTATCCCCATTTTTTCTTTTGTAATCTTCGCACTTGTGGATTAACTCTTTTAAATCAGGAACTCCTTCAAAAAATTCATTACTATATAATTTTTCTATACCCCCGAAAACGGAATTATAGTAATTAATTTTTTTCTTAATTTCATTTACAAGCTTATCAACCCAATACTTCATCTCTGGATTATCTAAGTTTATTAAATTATTATTTACTGCATTACCATCATCTTCGTTAGAATTATTATCCTTCAACTCAGATAATTCTAATAACTTACCAATTGGCTCATTATCTTTTAATGACTCAAATTTAAATAGCACTTCATTTAAAACTTTTAAATATTCTCCAATACTAATATGTGAAGAGTATTTAAGTCTAATTGCAGGATTTTCATCTTCAATTATTTTATAAATATCATTAAGAGATATAACTTCTTTTGTTCTTATTACTTTGCTGGTTTTAAGTTCCTCCATAGCCTGCTTCAATATCCATAGGTTTCCCAAAAGATTTCCACTATCAACAGCTGATACATATCTAGGCCAGAGAGGTTCCTTAGTTTTTGTATCATACCAATTTAAAAAATGGCCATTTACTTTTTCTAAGGTCTTCATATTATTTAATATAAGCTCAATTCTATCGATAAATTCTGTCATTGTTATATAACCCAAGTCATATGCAACAATACTTGAAGTTATCCCCATTCCAATATTCGTTGGAGAAGTTCTATAGGCAACTCCTTTAAATGGCTTTTCTTGATAATTATCTGGAGCTAGATAATTATTTTCTTCATTAACAAAATCTTCGTAATAAGCATATATACGTCTAGATATTTTTCTTAAATAGTTCTTTTCTTCATTTTTCAAAGTAATCTGGTTACCTTCTGGAAGCTTTATGCTTATGGCATAGGCCATATAAGGACTTACTATCCAAAGTGCTGCCACTACTAAATTATAAGTAACAACACCAATATTGCTGTAAAAAGATAGAAAAAGTACTAGGATACCCATTATTGGAGATATCCACATTCTTTTTAAATAAGCAGCGAAGTCATTCTTAGAGTTCTTTTCTACTGATTCAGCTGATTGCCATTCTAAAAGATTTCTTTTAGAGAAAATCACTCTATATAAAGTGATAGTTATAGCATCGAGCATTAAAAACGCTTGGTAAGGTACAAAACTTATTATCAACACTATTTGTTCAAAATTCTTAAAAGTTCCCATTAATTTATTTTTAGGTGTTACAACAAAATCTGTAACTGTAAATACTAACGGAATTACTAGTGCTAAAAATGCAAGAAGTGCAATTTGATTTCTTCCATTTAAAATAGTCAATGATAAAATAAGCGCTAAAAGTATATTGGGTGCTAATAAACTTCTTCTTAAGTTATCAAAAATCTTCCACTTGTATAGTAAACTTAATTTATTACTAAATAGCCACCCAATTAACTGCCAATCTCCTCTAACCCATCTATGCAGTCTTTTGCAGCTTGACTCGTAAAATCCAGGATATCCATCAATAAATTCTACATCCGTTAATAATCCGCATCTTGCAAGGCCACCTTCAAGAAGATCATGGCTTAATATCTTATCGTCTTCTATAGAAGTATGTAAAGTTTTATAAAACTCATCTATACTAATTATCCCCTTACCAGTAAAGGTTCCTTCCCCAAATAAATCTTGGTAAGTATCCGAGTAAGCTACTGAATATCCATCAACCCCTCCTTCACCACCAAAAATTCTTGAAAAAAAGGTTTGATTCTTAGCTTCTAAGCTTATACTTACTTTTGGCTGCATTATTCCATAACCTCTAGTAACTCTGCTTCCTTTAATATAAGGAATATTAAGCACATGACTCATAGCACCTACAAGTTTAAATACGCTTTCTTTAGGCATAAAGGTATCTTCATCTAAAGTTACTAGATATTTAACATAATTAAGTACCTTAAAATCTGAACTAAATACATTATATGTATGCTCATTACTATTTCTAATAAGAGCCATAAATTCCATTAGCTTTCCACGTTTTCTCTCTTTAGCCATGAATATATTTTGCTTCTTATTATAAAGTCTTTGCCTGCTAAAAAAGAAAAATCTATTAATTCTTTCACCATCTACTTCACTATTAACTTCATTTGTAAAATCATTTGAATACTTCTCATTTAATGCTTTAGCACATTCAATTCCACATCGAATTATTTCAGCATCACCTTTTTCGGTTTCATGCTTACTATCACAGAAATCACTTAGCAAAGCAAAATATAAATTTTTATCCTTATTTCCACAGTAGGTCACTTCGAGTTTTTTCATGAGATCTTTTACTTTTTCTTTAGAATTCACTATGGCTGGAATTACAATTACTGTCTTTTGCTTACTAGGAAGCCCCTGACTAAAATTTAATTTAGGGATTACTTTAATATCCACAACTTTACTTACAGTATAGTTAGTTAAACCTATTATAATTTCGTTTATAGGAATTAGCATAATTAAAAATGAAATCATGTATTGAGCTCTAGTATAGCGCACTCCTAATAAACTGCTAATAAACAAAATAAGAAAACTTAGCAATAGTGTTCCAAAGATATTTAAGGCTACATATATATTTTCAGATATTGTAGATTTTACATTTACGCCGTATTTTTTTAACTCATTTACTCCATTATCTATTAAATAATACCCTATATGACACTTAAAGTTTTCTTCTCTACTATTTTTGCAATCTTGTGCAAGGCTTAGAATATTATTTGCTAAACCAATTTCGTTTATCCCACTGGTCTTCGCTAACTCTTCAAGTTTATGTCTATAATAATCTTTAGTTGCAAAATCCATATTATTATATACATCCTCAGGATCATTTTTTAATATCTGTTCAACTAAGGATGTGCTTTCAAAAAATTTACGCCAGCTTATTCCCTCAATTTTTCTTATTGAAGTTATATAATCTCCTATATTCCTTTCTAAGACCTCTTCCCTTAAATCACTTTTAATATTATTATTATCTAAATCTATTTTCCATTTTGTCTCTATTAGATTATTTATTCTTTCATCATCTATTGAATTATCTCGTAAAACGCTAAGGAATTCCCTCAAAAACAAATCACTAACATTTCCACATTCAGCAACTATATTGTCAATTACATTGTCGTATTTATTATTATTAATAGCATCTATAATACTTTCAGCTACATTTTTTCCTTTTATGATTTCTTTTTGAATACTAACGAGTTGATCTGTATATTTAGATAAATTTATTATGATTGATATTTTAAGCATTAACGGGAATGCCCATAACTCCCCCATAGTAAATGCAGCTTCCTTATTATCTGAATTTAACTCATCTCCCTGAAGCCCATTTATATAAGATATTAACTTATCACAATTTATTGTATTTTTATTATTTATATAGTCCTTAGCTATAACAAAGATACGTGGAACTTGTTCTTCATCATCATTTCTTTCATTACCAGCTCTATTATAATTACTTTCACCTACAGAAGATAGTCCTTTAAAATAATCTATAGGCATCTCAACTTTTATTGCTTTATACTCTTTTTCAATTAAATATATATTATCAAGAAGCCATTCAGACGCTCCAAGTACTTTGTAGCCATCTTTAGATAACTTACTAAAATACTTAAAGTTATCATGGATGCAAGAAAATCCCTCTGCAAGCTCTTTTAAAACATTCTTTCTCACTCCATAAGAATTATTTCCCTTCAAGTAAAAAACTCCCTTCTCCATACAACATAAAATATAATTGCTCAATAGAGATATTTTTACCAAAACTTTAAAAACTATTCTATTAATATAAAAATACTTGCTATCTTATAATACTTTAAGTTATCTGATAGATAACCGAAAGAGACTATATGTGTTTACTTTGGTCCTTGGAAGATTTTGCTAGGTGATTCTAAGAATCACCTAGCAAAATCTTCTAATGAACACTGCGCAAAAACATATAGTCTCTTTCTAGATTAACAATAAACTTCAAGTGATGTATATTCTAGCAAGTATTTTTATATTTTGGTTGTTTGAATATCATACTGAAAATTCTAAGAAACTCAATCAGAAAAATATTTCCAGAAAATTCTCTAATGCAACCTTCCGCAAAAGCATAACTCTGCTTTCTTTGTTTAGTAGTAACTTTAAACCAAACATATTTTAGCAAGTATTTTTATATTTGAGTTGTTCGAATACCATACAGATAATTTCAAGAAACTCAACAAAAAACATTTCAACAAATACTATATACTGTTTGAAGTTTAATTAAATTTCTTATTTTTTCACTCTACATTTTTAATTTTTTCTATTACATATTTTATAAAACCTAAAATAAAAATGTAAATCCATGTGTTAATAAATTTCGACTATCATTACTAGTTTTAAATAATATTCATATTTTGATATATATTTAACCAGAAAGAGAATATACTCTTTTACGCAGTGTTGCATTGAAAATAAAACTACAGGTATTTCTTCAGTAAGAGTAGTTCCATTCCTGCTTGTCATTAGCTTGCCTAAGGAACAAGCAGGAATGGTGCAACTTTTGCTGTTAGAAATCCGTAGTTATATTTTCTAGCAATCGAGTAACAGAGTATATTCTCTTTCGGTAAGTTATTATTCAAATTCAAGAATAGATTTAGTTAAAGAATTCTGTGAAGGCTTTTATTGTATATTCGTTATCTTTTACAGTTGCCAATTCTCTTATAGAGTGCATACCTAGTAATGGTGCACCCATATCAATTACAGGTATATTTAGTTTTGATGCTGTGATTGGTCCTATTGTTGTTCCTCCTCTTAAGTCTGATCTATTTACGAAGACTTGGTATGGAACTTCTGCTTTTTCACATATACCTTTGAATACTGCACTTGCATAGCTGTCTGTTGAATAACTTCCTCCTGCCGCGATTTTGAGAACTGGCCCTTTGCCTAACATTGGTTTATTAGTCGGGTCACATTTTTCTGTGTAATTAGGATGAATGGCATGAGCTAAGTCTGCTGAAATCATTATTGAATTACTTAACGCCCTTTTATAATCTTCCCTTTCTTTTTTAAGTCCTAAGGTTATTCTTTCTAAAATATTATCTAATATTGAAGAGTTTGCACCTTGAGATGTCAAACTTCCTATTTCCTCATTGTCTAGAGCCACCAATATTTTAGTAGCTTTTATTTCATTACTATTTATCAAAGCTTTCAAACCTGCAAATACCATCCAGAGATCATCTAATCTTCCACATGATATAAATTCATCATTGGCTCCAATTATCATACCTTCTGCATATTCATATAAGAATAAATCAAAATCTAGTATATCAGCTGAATTTACATTCAACGCCTCTGAAATTAACTTTATTAAATAACCCTCTTTTTCTAATTTATCTTCTATTATTGTAACTAGCGGCAATGTATCTTTTTGCTTATTAAAACTATATCCATCATTGATATCTCTGTTCATGTGTATTGCTAAATTAGGGATTATTAGAATTGGCTTATTAACATCTAACAATTTAACTTCTGGTTTAAATGGGTTTTCACCTTTTAGTGTAACTCTACCAGCTATACTTAGGGGTCTATCAAACCATGTACTAAGTATTGGTCCACCATATACTTCAGTATTTAACTTTAAATATTGTTCTTCTACTAGCATTTCTGGATTTGGTTTAATTCTAAACCCAGGTGAATCAGTATGAGCCCCAATTAACCTAAATCCATCACTTTCAATTTCACCATTTCCAATTTCAAATGCAATTAGAGCAGAATCGTTTTTAATAATATAGTACTTTCCACCTTTTTTTAAGTCCCATTTATCTTCTTCTCTGATTTGAACATATCCTTCACTATCTAAAATACTCTTAACCTTATAGGCACTTTGAAAAGCGCTTTTACTTTTATTTATAAAGTCTAATAATTCTTGTGTGTTGTTCATAACCGTTACCTCTTCTTTTACATTTTAGTTCAACTTATATCTAAGCAAACTTTATATTTTAAATATTTTTTCTCATATTATATTAATTATACCAAAATATTTAATCGTTAGAATAATATTTGTCTTATAGATTATATGCAATATTTACTCTAATATTTTCAATATGCTAAGTTCAAGTCTATATGAATATTAATTTTCCAATTAAATAAAGCACTAAACATTAAAATTATAATATTTAGTGCTTTTAATTATCTTTAAAATTAAATCTTTTCTTTGAAATATCATCACAAAAATATAAAGATACTTGCAGTATGAGAATAATTTAAGTTTACTGCTAAATAACCAAAAGGGAATATATGTGTTTGCTCCGGTTCTTGGAAGGTTTCTCTGGATGATTCTAAGAACATAAGTTGTGCCCAAAATGCTAGCCTCAAAAACAGGTTTTGAACTAACATATTTGGAACAACTTATGTTCTAAGAATCACAACCAGAAAAACCTTCCTATGAACACTTCACAAAAACATATATTCCCTTTCTTTGTTTAGGAGTAAGTTTAAAATAAGAATATATTAATGCAAGTATTTTTATATTTATTAGATTTGCAATGCCTTTATTTAAGGATATTTACTATCTTTCATAACTTATACCTCCTTTATAATACATCGCATATATAATATTTAGGTAGGTATCTGCGAATACTTAAAGTGACATCAAAACAAAGAAATAGAATACATATATGTGGAGCAGGCATTGAAAAATGAGCTGCCGGTATATCTTAATGGGAAGTTGTTCCACTTTTGCTTGTCCTGTACTCGCTACAGGAGCATGCAGAAGTGGTGCAACTTTCTATTTAGATATTCCCAGCGAAATTTTCATAGTCCTGAGGAACATATATGTATTCTATTTCGGTTGTTCATTGCTATCTTTTTATAGTATTCTTATATAAGATTATTTTTAGCAAGTTCTGCACGTAATGTTTCTAAATTCTTACCTTCCATAGGGAATAATGGCATTCTAAGCGGCCCAACATTATATCCTATAAGCCCCAACGCTGTTTTAACTGGAATCGGATTTACCTCTATAAATAGTGTATTAATTAAATCCAAATATTTTGTTTGAAGATTACAGCTTTCTTCTACTTTGCCTTCAAAATAAGAACTACAAATATCATGAGTTTCCTTTGGCATAATATTTGATAAAACTGAAATAACACCTTTTCCTCCAAGAGATAAAATCGGAAGTATTTGATCATCATTTCCAGAATAAATATTAAGTTCATCTTTGCAAAGCGCTTTTACCTTTGCGATAGCTGATAAATCTCCACTTGCCTCTTTCGTAGCAACTATACGTGGATGCTTAGCTAATTCAGCATATGTTTCAGGTGTTATATTAACTCCTGTTCTTGATGGTACATTATATAAAATAATAGGAATATTAACTCTGTCTGCAATATAATTATAGTGTTTTATTAAACCACTTTGAGTAGTTTTATTATAGTATGGTGTAACTAGTAAAAGTGCATCAGCACCAACATTCTCAGCATACTTTGATAACTCTACTGCATAAATAGTATCATTAGAACCTGTACCTGCAATAACTGGAACTCTTTTATTTACATACTCGACTGTAAATTTAATAACTTCCTTATGCTCTTCATCAGTCATAGTTGAAGATTCGCCTGTAGTTCCTGCAATTACGATTGCATCACTTCCATTCTCTATATTAAAGTCAATTAATTTTTTTAATTCAGAGAAATTTATTCCATCTTCTGTAAAAGGTGTAACAATTGCAACTGCCGCACCGGTAAATATAATATCCTTCATAAAATTGCCCCCTTGAATATTTTCTATATAATTATAACACAGTCAGCTAAGACTATAAACTTAGAATATACATAAAATGAATAAAATATATATCAATTAACTCCAGAAATACTCTATTATATTAAAAAAATGTTAATCAATCAAAATTATTTTAATATATCCTCGCAATATTAGAATGTATTAAATATACATTATTATTAAATAAATATACACGCTTATCTAAATCAAAAATATGATATGAATATAGAAATATAGTACAGCACAAAATAGATTCACGTAACTTGTTATTTTTTATAATATGCCTTAATATAATGATTATATTCCTTTTTGGTAATTATTGATATAGAAGATTGGAGTGTCTTAAATGTTTTTTAATTTTATTGTTCACAGGTTTATAAAGGATAATTCTAACGTTAAAGATGATAAAGTTAGAAATTCCTATGGTGTAGTTGGAGGAATAGTCGGGATATTAATAAATGTAATTTTATTTATTATAAAACTTTCTGTTGGAATGATTGTTTCAAGTATAGCTATTATGGCTGATGCTTTTAATAATCTTTCTGATGCCGCCTCTTCTTTAATAACTATTTTAGGTTTTAAACTTTCAAATAAACCAGCAGATAGAGAGCATCCCTTCGGTCATGGAAGAATCGAGTATCTCTCTGCTCTAATTGTCGCTTTCATGGTAATGTTAGTTGGAATTCAATTTATTAAATCATCCTTTGAAAGAATTGTAAATCCAACTCCTGTTACCTTTGAACTAGTTCCATTTTTATTACTTTTTGTATCTATATTCTTTAAAGTCTGGCTTTCAAGGTTCAATAAATTTATGGGTGAAAAAATTAATTCTGCTGCATTAAAAGCATCTTCTACAGATGCCTTAGGTGATGTATTTACTTCCACTTGCGTTGTAATATCATTTTTAGCAGCTAAATTCACTACTTTCCCGATTGACGCTTATATCGGAATGATTGTAGCACTATTTATAGTTTACTCTGGTTTTAATTTAGTAAAAGATACTATAAATCCTCTTTTGGGCGAAGCACCAGACGACGAACTCGTTAATTCTATTACAGAAATGGTAACCTCTTATGACAACATACTTGGTACACACGATTTAATTATTCATAACTATGGTCCTGGTAAGTGTATGGCGTCAATTCACGCTGAAATACCAAGTGATATAAGCGTTGTAGCTATTCATGAAATTATAGATAAGGCTGAAAGAGAAATTTCAAAATCCCTTAGAATCTATTTAGTAATACATATTGATCCTATATGTGTTATTGAAGGGGAAGTAAAGTCAGCCTACAATGAAATATTATCTATAATAAAAAAATATGACTATATTGAGTCTATACACGACTTTAGAGTTGTAGGTGAGGGTGACGTTAAAAACTTGATTTTTGATGTAGTTATCGAGCCATCAAAAATATCTCCTATATCTGATGATGAACTTGCAAAGTTAATATCTGATGGTGTAAAAAAATGCCATCCATCCTATAACTGCGTAATTACTGTAGATAAGCACTATACATAGTAAGGTATTGTGAATCATCCGAAATATAAAAATACTTGCGGTATGAGGAAAATTCAAGTTTACTGCTAAACAACCGAAAGGGAATATATGTGTTTGCTTCGGTTCTTAGAAGATTTTACTGGATGATTCTACGATTATAAGTTGTACCCAAAGTGCTTGCTTCACTGACTACGCACTGAACAAGCACATTTGGAACAACTTATAATCTAGAATCATAACCAGCAAAATCTTCTTATGAACACTGCACAAAAACATATATTCCCTTTCTAGCTTAGCAGTGATCTTAAAATACTGATATATTAATGCAAATACTTTTATATTTCTTTAGTTAGCAATACCTTTAACGGATGATATTTACAATTGCTAATACAATATATATGGAATCTTAATGCAGGTATCTATGAAATAATTAAAGTGAAAATAGGAATGATATAACGGCCTCTGCTATCTTATGACTAGCATGCAAACGAAGGACTTAGATACATCTGTGCGAAATAGGTATCTGAAAATAAGCCGGAATAGCGCAACTTTTAATCCTATAAATACTTATACATATCTGTTACTATTTATTCTTAAACTTATATACACCCTATACAAAGAAATTAGATACATGTTTGTGGAATAGCCATGTGAAAATAAGCTAAAAAAAACACTTAATGGCAGGTTGTTCCGTTTTTGCTTGTCCTGATAAAATCAGGAGCAAGCAGAAGCGGGTGCATCCTACCATTTAGTGTTTTCCAGCGAAATTTTCACTAGTCCTATGGAATAAACATGTATCCAATTTCGGTTGATATATGAATAATTCTAAAGTATTTATAGGACTTTAGATAAAAAGTCTATTGTACGTGGATTTTTTGGGTTTTTGAATACTTCGTCTGGTGTTCCTTGTTCTACAATTTTTCCACCATCCATAAATAGTATTCTATCTCCAACTTCTCTTGCAAAGCCCATTTCATGAGTTACAACTACCATTGTCATTCCTTCTTTTGCAAGATCTTTCATAACATTTAAAACTTCTCCAACCATTTCAGGGTCTAATGCCGATGTTGGTTCGTCAAATAACATAACATCTGGCTGCATAGCTAATGCTCTAGCTATTGCAATTCTTTGCTTTTGTCCTCCTGATAATGAAGCTGGATAAGCATCTATTTTATCTACTAATCCTACCTTTTCTAATAAAGATACTGTAATTTTCTTAGCTTCGTCTTTTGACATTCCTTTTACTTTCATAGGAGCCAAGCATATATTTTCACATACAGTTTTATGAGGAAACAAATTAAAGTGTTGGAATACCATTCCCATTTTTTCTCTCATTTTATCTATATTAGTTGCTTTTGATGTAATGTCTTTACCTTCAAAAGTAATTTGTCCTGATGTAGGAGTCTCTAATAGGTTAAGACATCTTAGAAATGTACTCTTTCCTGAACCAGATGGCCCAATTACAACTACAACTTCACCTTTTTTTAAATGCTCATCTATACCTCTTAAAACTTCATTTTTTCCGAAACTTTTATGTAAATCTTTAACGTATATCACTTGCCTTCAGCCTCCTCTCAACATAACCCAAACCTCTTGTCAAAGTGAAAGTTAAAATAAAGTAAATTACTGCTGCAACTATAACTGGTTCTAAACCTAAAGCTGTATTTCCTCTTACTATACCTGCGTTGTACATAAGCTCTGCAACTCCAATAACAGAAACCATTGAAGATTCTTTTATTACCGAAATAAATTCATTACCAAGAGCAGGTAAGATATTCTTAAATGCTTGAGGTATTACAACATGAAACATTGCTAATCTTTGATTCATTCCTAAACTTCTAGCAGCCTCCATTTGACCTTTATCAACTGCTTCAATTCCAGCTCTTATTATTTCAGATATATAAGCTGCTGAATTTAATGATAAAGCTACTGCACCTACAGTCATATCAGGCATGTCTATCCCAATTAACTTAGGTAATCCTATATATATTATATAGATTTGAACTAGAAGCGGAGTACCTCTTACAAACTCTACATAAGCTGTTGCTATATAACTAATCGGCTTGATTTTTGAACGTCTTAAAAGCGTTAATCCAAGCCCTAAAATTGTCCCAAATAACACTGCAAAAAATGCTAATACAACGGTTATCTCTGCACCCTTTAAATAATATTCAGAGTATTTTCCCAAAAATGAAAAATTCAATATTTTCCCTCCTAATCTTAGATTATTTATAGATAAATTAATTAATAACGATTATACCAATTTTTAATTATACTTTATGAACTAATTTTTATCAACTGTTGTTAATTTCCAACTACAAATATTTAATACTTTAATGTTACTCAAAAAAATAACAAGTTATTATGTTAGTATATTTTGCATCATACCCTATATTTATGTCGCACAACAGTACCATACATAAAACATATCTCATTGTCTAACACAAAATATACGTCACATCTTTAACTCGTTATCTTCTTGTCATATTACTTTATATCTATTAATACTAATCTACTAATTTATTTGCATCTGTTACAAGTTGTTTAATTTTATCTTCATCTTTTAATTTCTTTATTGTTTTATTAACTTCTGCTAATAATTCTGGTGAATTCTTTTTCATAGCTATTGCTGTTCCACCGTCTGGATCCTTAACTTCTAAATTCTTTGCAATTGCAATACCTTCATTCTTTTGAACATTTATTTCAGCTACTGGTAATTCAATTAAAACAGCATCTACTTTATTGTTCTTTAAATCTAATACTAAATCAGTAACTTTATCTAATGACTTAATATTATCTTTATCAAAGTTTTCTTGAGCTATACGTTCTTGAATTGAACCCTTTTGAACTCCAATCTTCTTTCCTTTTAAATCTTCCATTTTAGTTATTGAAGTTTCTTCTCCTGATCTAAGTACAAATCTATGTGTTGCAGTATAATATAAGTCTGAGAAATCTGCATTTTGTTTTCTTTCATCTGTTGGAGTCATACCTGAGAATACCATGTCTATCTTATCCGATTGAAGCGCTACAAGTAACCCGTCAAAAGCCATGTCCTTTATTTCAAGTTCTACTCCTAAATCTTTTGCAAATTGTTTTGCAATTTCAATATCAAATCCAACGATTTGGTCTTTTCCATCTATTTCTTTATGGAATTCATATGGTGGGTAATCAGCACTTGTTCCAATTACAAGTTTCTTTTTTGCTTTAATTGCTTCTAATGAATTTTGTTTTTTATCAGCAGCACCGCTTCCACATCCAACCATGCTTATTGCTATAGTTGTTGCTGCTGCAAATGCCATTATTTTTTTTACTATTCCAGCTTTCATTTATATATACCTCCAAATTTTTTTCATTATAAATTTATTCCCTTAATGTTATTCCCTCAATGTCGATAGCATAATTATACACATTATTTTATATTTACTCAATAGAAATATAGTATTTTTTTTAACTTTTATGAATTAATATTAAATTTTTTGTACTCTAAGTATATTTTTCTCTATTATGCTTACACCCTACATTTTAATTCTTATATGCTCAAATTAAAAACTTTGGCTTATTTACAGCATTTATACATAATAATAAATATAAAAAATCATCATTATATTTTTATTCATAAATACCTTTTATAAATTAGTATATCTAAATATTTTATATTTAGATATTAATTTATTGCCATATAATCATATTTATGCTGAATATTTTTTCATTTTGCATAAATCCTGATAAAATATTCATCATTATTCTACAAAAGACTTAATTCCTCATATAGGCGAATTATTTAGAAACATATTTTATATATGTATATATATATTTATACCAGAATTACTTTTTACCTATATGAATTTAATTACAGATAATCTGTGTAGTGCTCTAGTGCACATAATATATTTAACTAAAGGCTGGATTCCCTCATTTTCTACTATTATTACTCCATCAAATTCCAATCCCTTAGCTAGATATGCTGGCATAAACACTTTTCCACCCTTATAAAGTACATCTTCATTATCTAAGTTTTGTATGCTGGTTTTTTCCTTAATAAGAGGTGCAAATTCGCTAAGCTCTTTCTTGCCCTTAAATATTACAGCAATATTTTCATAACCATCTTCCTCGTAATCCTCAATTATAGAAATAAGCGTATCTATAAGTTCCTCATTATTTGAAACTTCTTCCTCAATTACAGGTTCACCTTTTCTAACTAAAGGAACTATTCTATCTTTATCTAAGAACTTATTTGAATACTGCATTATCTCTTGAGTTGATCTATAACTCTTATTTAATTCATACTTTTTAATTTCAAAGTTAGAATCTTTGAATACTTGATCTAAGTGAAGCATTGCTGGTTCTTCGTTAGTTTCAATTAATCTTTGATTTGAGTCTCCAACTATTGTATAGCTATTGCATCCAGTTATTTCTTTGATTATTTCAAATTGCATAAAGCTATAGTCTTGCGCTTCATCAATTACAATATGCTTTATCTCTTCTTTTGATTTTAATCCTGTTAATTTAACCATTAAATAAAGAATTCCTGCTAAATCCATGTATCCTAGATTTTCTTCATAATTCTTATAGATTCCTTCAGTAATCTCCCCAACTTCTTCACTATTTTTTGAGAATGCATCTGGATTAATAATCTTTTTATAAATATCTATAATTGGTTCAACTTTAATCCAAGAATCTAATTCATCACGAGAGTTCATAACAACTCTTATGATTTTTCTTATTTCAATTTTTCTTAAATATTCTAAATGAGTTTTTTCTATTTCTAAGTCTTCTGCTGATAAACTATTTATTTTTTCTTTAAACTCAGCATTTATTTTATATAATTCTTCATCTCTTTTATCTTTTATTTTAGAGGTTAATACTCTCTTAATCTTTTCACTTCTTCTAAATAGAGGCATATCTTTATAATACTTATTAAATAATTCTTCTACCTCTTTAACTGAAACAATTTCCTCATTATTAAATTTAATTGCTTGTATTTTAAAGTATTCCTTATCTAACTTTTCTATATTTGAATTTAACAGCTCAACAAATTCTCTAGAACTCTTATATTTATATTCTGCCAAAGCATCTTCATTTTCATTCATGGCATCTTCAATATAATTTCCCAAACTTTTAAATTTTTCATATCTTAAACCTATTTGTCTGATTGCAAAATTTTCAAAAGTGGTTTGTTTTATATTACTTTCGCCAAGTGAAGGAAGTACTTGAGCTATATAATCCATAAAGATATCGTTAGGTCCAAAAATTAATACTTTGTCTCCAAATTGTTTTCTGAAGTTATAAAGTAGATAAGAAATTCTATGAAGTGCAATTGTGGTTTTTCCTGATCCCGCAACTCCATTTACAACAATTATTTTATTTCTATCTTCTCTTATTATTTCATCCTGCTCTTTTTGGATAGTCATAACTATGTCTTTTAGCTTGTCGGATGAATTTTCAGTTAAAACCATTTGCAATATTTCATCTTTAACATCTATTGCTGAGTCAAATATACCTTTTAACTGGCTTCTTTTTATAATAAGCTGCTTTCTTGATAATATATCAACATCTATTTCACCTGACGGTGGATTAAAATTTGCTTTTCCAAGAGTTCCTTTATAAAAAAGTGATGCAATTGGTGCTCTCCAGTCTACAATTAGAGGTTCAAAACCATTCTCTACAGTTAAGCCATATCTACCTATATATATATCCTCTGGAATATTATCATCCTCTTTAAATGTAACTTTTCCAAAGTAAGGTACTTCCTTAAGCTTTGTAAATTCCATAAGTCTCTTATCAATTGTTCTATAAGCCTCTTCTTTAACGTAATTTTCATGATCAAAATAGTCAATTATTTGATCTTCATCATCTTTGTACTCTTCTACATACTTTTTTCTTGCATCAAGAATATAGTTCGTAACATTCTTTCTCTTCTCTAAATACTTTAAAATTTCATCATTTAATATTTCTAAGATTTCTTTTAGTTTTTCTTCTTCTCTTAAAAAATCTATTTGATTACCCATAATTACGACCTCCAAATATAGTTAGCATAAGTCCTCTTGCCAGTAATTAAAAATCAGGTCAAGGGACTGATTATTAATAATTGCTTTTCCCCTATTAACTTTCTTAAAGAATATTGCTTAATCAATAAATAACAAGCCACGTTGTCCTTTCTTAGAACAGCGTATTAACTAATTATATCGTAAGAATTATAAAATGCACAATGTATGGCTAAAACTTTCTTTAGCCTATATCCCCATTGTGCATCTCTTTAATAATATATTTTAACTTATATTATTTAATATACTTACTTTATGAAATATTACTATTTATAAATCTTTGTTTATAGATTATTATTAGAGTTATTAGATTCAGTATCAGCTATATTGCTTTGGTTTGTAGTTTCACCTTCATCCTCAACTTTAACCTGATTCTCATCCTTTTTATTAGAATCCTCACCTATTTTACTCATGTCTTCAGTTTGCCCACTAGATGTAATTTTATTCTCAGATACTGTCTCATCTTTTTTACTTATTACATCAGCTGAAATTTCTGACTTTGTACCTGCTTTATCATCTATAACAACATCCAAAGAATTTTTCTTAGCTCTTCTTTCTGCAAGTTCTTTTACCTTCTTCTCATTCTCTGACTTTTCTTTTTCTCTTTCCTCTTTCATTTCTGGATATTTTTCATATATCGTGTCAAAGAATTCTTCTCCAAAGATTGTTTCTTTTTCTAAAAGAACTTCTGAAATCTTATCTAATAAGTCTCTATTTTCTCTCAAAATTTTTCTTGCATTTTGATGAGCAGTTCTTATGATTTTTAATGTTTCCTCATCTAAAAGAGTTGATGTTTCTTCACTACAGTTTCTAACTGCTCTACCGTCTAAATATCTATTTTGTATTGATTCTAAAGCCATCATATCAAATCTTTCACTCATACCATAGACTGAAACCATACTTCTAGCTTGTTGCGTAGCTCTCTCTATATCATTTGAAGCTCCTGTGGAAACTAAATCAAATACTTCTTCTTCAGCTGATCTACCACCTAACATTACAGTTATTTGATTTATCATATCCTCTCTAGATGTTAAGTATTTTTCTTCCTCTGGCAACTGCATAGTATAACCTAATGCTCCCATAGTTCTAGGCACTATTGTTATTTTATGTACTGGATCTGCACCTTTAAGTAACGCCGCAACAAGTGCATGACCTACTTCATGGAAAGCAACAACTTCTCTTTCCTTTGGTGATAAGATTCTATCTTTCTTTTCTTTTCCAGCAATTATTACTTCAACAGCTTCTCTTAAATCTTCTTGAAGAACAGTTTTTCTTCTTCTTCTTACAGCTCTTAAAGCACCTTCATTAATAATATTTGCAAGGTCAGCTCCAACAGCACCTGGAGTGCTTTTAGCTATCTCAGATAAATCTACATCTGGACCTAACATTACGTTCTTAGCATGGACATGAAGTATAGCTTCTCTTCCTTTAAAGTCTGGTCTATCAACTATAACTCTTCTGTCAAATCTACCTGGTCTAAGTAATGCTTTATCAAGTATTTCTGGTCTATTTGTAGCTCCAAGTATAACTATACCTTTAGATGAATCAAATCCATCCATTTCAGAAAGTAATTGATTTAAAGTTTGTTCTCTTTCATCATTACTTTGCATTTGATTATCTCTGCTTTTACCAATTGCATCAATTTCATCTATAAATATAATACATGGTGACTTTGCAACTGCATCTTTAAATAATTCTCTAACTCTTGAAGCTCCAACTCCAACAAACATTTCAACAAAGCTTGAACCTGAAAGTGAGAAAAATGGTACTTTAGCTTCTCCTGCTACTGCCTTAGCAATTAACGTTTTTCCTGTTCCTGGAGGTCCTACTAGTAAAACACCTTTAGGTAACTTTGCACCAATCTCAGTATATTTACCAGGACCATTCAAGAAATCTATTACTTCTTTTAAAGATTCCTTTGCTTCTTCCTGACCTGCAACATCATCAAATGTTACTTTTATTTCACTTTCCATGTAGACTTTAGCGTTATTCTTACCGATGCCCATGACACCGCCTCCGCCGCCTCCCATTTTAGAAAATAGGAATCTCCACATGAAGAATATGAGCACCATCGGTAGTATCCATGTAAGCACAAAATTCATAATAGGAGTTTCTTTAGGATTTTTTCCTGTAAAATCAACTCCAGCCGTGTTTAACTTTGTTATTAACGTCTCATCATTTACATTTGCTGTGTATAAAGTTTTTCCTTTATATTCAGTATTATTTTCACTTGGTGTTATTAATAAATTTTCGCTAGTTATGGTAACTTTTGAAATTTGTTTTTCATCTAATAATCTTAGGAATTCATTATAATTGATTTCCTTTGTCGTCGCTGTATCTCTTGCATAATTGAATGCCATTAAAAATGCAAAAGCTATTAAAAAATAAGTAATTGCTACAGTAATAGAATTCTTATTTTTATTATTCTTTTTGTTATTTCCGTTATTATTATTCTGCATCTAATCACCTTCCCTTAATTTTAATTTAATCTTCTTTGTTATTAACAATATTCATAGATTAGATCACTCTTCCCACATATCTTTCATACTTTCATCTATCTGCTTCTTTCGAATTAATGTGAAAGTTTCATCTACTTCAAAATATTCATTTCTATTAATTAAAATATCTCCTTCTTTAAAGCTGCCTTTAATACTGCATATAGATATTTTATGCATATCTCCATTTTCTTTTTCGACTATTGCATAATCTCCCTCTACTCTATCTATTATATACTTTTCATCCATTTAACATCCTCTTTTCACTTTATAAATTAATTCCAAGCTTAGGGAATACAAACCGAGTTTCCTTAATTTAAACTCCTATCTATATTATAATAAAAACTCCTAGAAACCTCTATTAAGTTAAACTACCAAAATCTTTAAATGGATAAAATTTGATTCTAGCTTTCCCTTGTATGTTAGATGCATCTATATATGGATTAATCCATCTTCTAGCATCATTTGAACGACTTCTATTATCACCTAAAAAGAAAAATTTATTTTCAGGTACGTCAAATTCGAGTACTCTATCGAGCTTTTCATTATTTTTTACATAATCTTCTTTAATATCCTCCCCATTTATATTAACTATACCATTATGTATTACAATATGATCTCCTGGAAGTCCTATTGCCCTTTTTATAAGTATCTCATCGAGTTCTTCCGAATAAAATACTATTATATCGCCTCTTTGGATTTTACTCGTATCATAGACTCTTGTCACCATTAGCTTATCACCAACATTTAAAGTCGGCACCATTGATTCACTAGGTATATAAACATTATAAACTAAAAACTTATTTATTAAAAATGCTATTCCTATGGCAGCTATTATTGGAATTACCCATTCTCTGAAGAAACCATCTTTTGATGTTAAAAATAGCAGGAATCCTTTTTTTGATAAATTATCTTTATCGTTGTTCCCAGAATTATCAACATCTGTTGTACTAGTGAAATCATCGTGATCATTACTAGTGTCATTTGATTCCATTATGTTATCATCTTCTTTCATTAATACTCTCCCTTTTATCAAGATTGTTTTATCAAAATTATATATTAAAGTTAATGCTATTTATGCTTATATTTAAATTTTGCAACTAATTATATTACTTATAGATCTCAAAGTCTTTTATTGGATAATATTTTATTCTAGCCTTTCCTACTATATATGATTCATCTACATACGGATTATTCCAATATCTTGAATCATCAGAATGAGCTCTATTATCACCTAAAAAAAAGTACTTATTCTTCGGCACCTCAAAAATTCCATTATATATATTATTATTTATTAGATAGTTTTCTTGAAGCTTTTCGCCATTTCTAAAAACAACACCATCTTTAATCTCTATCTTATCACCTGGAAGTCCTATTAATCTTTTAATTAATATATCTCCTTTAAATTCATCATTTTTAAATAATACGATATCGCCTTCTTTTAAACTCTCTGAATTATAAACCCTAGTTACAATAAGCCTATCTTTAACTTCCAATGTTGGTATCATGGATCCACTTGTAATCCAAACGCCATATCCTACAAAACGCCAAACTAGAACTCCTATACAAGCTATAACTGCTAAATCAATTATCCATTCTTTTATTATTGACTTTTTTTTCGATTCTTTGCGCTTCAAATCTTCATTTTCATTATTTTCAGCCACAGCATTGCCTCCATACCCAAAATAAACATAAATTTATATATGCTTTATATTTACTATCATACATAATAACTTATTTATAATTTAAATTAATAGCATAGCAAATTCTAATTTACTTTTTTTCAAAATAATCTTGGTCACGCTTAAAAGTTCCGAATTGTGCTTCGCACTCTTTTCATATGTGAAATGAACTTAATTGTGCTTCGCACTCTTTTCATATGTGCGCGCTTTTTTTTATATGTCAAATGATCCTGATTGCGCTTCGCGCTTTTTTTATATGTGTATATTTTTAATACTATTTTAGTATACCATAATTTCATCAATAAAATATTTACAAGTTGTTAACTTTTATCTAGTTTGCTTTCATGAATACCCAATTTTCTTACTTTGTCTTACTTTGCCTTATCAAAAAACAAATTTTTTAAATATATTTGTAATAAAAATATGCACTAATCTAAAAATCAGTGCATATTTCTTTTATATATTTATAATCTTGGGAAAGAATATTAATATAAGCGCATTAATTGTAACTTTGCCTTAATCTATATCTTAAACAATAATTTAAGTAATATACCTGTAGATACCACAGATTATCAATTACCTGCTTACTCTATATCATTTTTTAATAAATCTTCATAGGATTCTCTCTTACAAATTAGTCTTGCTTCATTATCCTTAACCATTACTACTGCTGGCTTTGGTATTTTATTGTAATTGCTTGACATTGAATACCCATAGGCACCTGTAGTCATTATTGCTAAAACATCACCGCTTTCAACTTGTGGAAGTTTAACATGTTCTAATAATATATCTCCTGACTCACAGCACTTTCCTGATATAGTCACAATTTCTTCTGAAACATCAGAAACCTTATTAGCAAGAATACATTCATATTCTGCATTATATAGAGCTGGTCTTATATTATCAGTCATACCTCCATCTACTGAAACGTATTTTCTAATACCTGGAATCTCTTTAATTGATCCCACAGTATATAATGTTAGTCCTGCATTAGCTACGATACTTCTTCCTGGCTCTATTGTAAGAATTGGTCTTTCCTGACCAGTTCTAGCACAAACTTCATCAACTTTATTAATTATCGTGCCGCAATATTCCTCAGTAGTCTTAGGTTCATCATCCTTAGTATAGTATACACCAAAACCGCCTCCAAAATCTACTTCTTTTATTGAGTAGCCAAGGTTTTCTTTAGTGTTTCTTACAAGCTCCAGCATTATTTCGACAGCATCTGCATATGGTTCTAAATCAAAGATTTGTGACCCTATATGACAATGTATACCTGCAAGATTTATATTTTCTAAGCTTACAGCCATCTTAATAGCATCTTCTATAACCGTATCTACTGGCGCAAATCCAAATTTAGAATCTATTTGTCCAGTTTTTATATACTCATGAGTATGAGCCTCAATTCCTGGTGTTATTCTTAAATAAATGTCCTGTACTTTATTATATTCCTTAGCTATATTATTTAGCACTTCCATTTCATAGCAATTATCTACTACAAAATTGCCTACTCCTAATTTAACACCTAGTTGAATTTCATCTAATGTCTTATTATTTCCGTGAAACATTACTTTTTCAAGTGGAAATCCTGCTTTATAAGCTGTATATAATTCTCCTCCAGAAACAACATCTAAATTCATTTTTTCTTCCTTTAACAACTTACACATTTGAAGTGTTAAAAATGCCTTACCGGCAAATGCTACCCTATTATTGTTTTCTTCACATTTAAAATGCTTTCTATAATCTCTACAATATTCTCTTATTAATTCTTCATCGAATACATATAAAGGACTTCCATATTCTCTTACTAAATCTTTAGCACTAACTCCCCCAATTACTAATTGATTGTCCTGTGCTTTCATTGTTCCAAACAATTTCATTTGCCTAACCCCCAAATTAATTATACTTACTATAAAGTTACCTATCTTTAAATAATCCAGCAACGATAATAAAGGCATTCATCCTCTATTTATCCTGCGATTAAAAAGCAACAGTTATCGAAAGCCATTAAGCCCCCTTTAATAATATTATAAAAAAAATCTATATGATAGTTTTTATGTATTCCATGAGAAGAAATTATCTACATCTTTGACTTTATTATGATTTTTGCCCAAAAAACAAACGCCACAGAATATGTCTGTGACGAGTGGTAGATTACGCTAAATTTGTATGCACATTAATTTCATTAATTATCAATTTATAAGATTAAATTATTAAATATTTTTTCAAATATAGAACAATCAAAATTATTATTTTAAATTGTTAATTAAAATGCACCTTGTAGCTCAACACTTTCGTGACAGTTATTCACATATTCTATGAATCCCCAGAAATAAATTACTGCATAATAAGTTATTCCTTCGGCCTTAATACCTTTCTGCATAAATCATCGTTTGCCAACTCCTTATACCTACTCTTTATTAAAGCACCTCTACCCCAGGTCATATTATATTTATATTCTATCTAATAGCAGACTTCTTATCTACTATAATATCTATTTTTAGATTTATAATGACTATAATATCATATTATTAAACTGTTACAAATATGATACCATAAATTTTACTTAAATCAACATTTTTTTTAATTCCCACACATCAAGTATTAGAATCATCTCTCCTATTCCTTTCTGTATTGATCCATAAGGCTCCCCATAATACTAGCTGAAGACGGTGGCGTAAAAGTTATGGCATTAGCTCCTGCCTGAATTGTCTCATTAATTGATTCATCAGTTGGCCCGCCAGTTGCTATTATCGGAAACTCTGGAAACATCTTTCTAATATTTCTCACTATTTCAGCTGTTTTCTTTCCACCTGAGACATTCAATATAGTCGCACCCGATTCTATTCTCTTAGCAATATCTTCATCTTCCGAAATAACAGTTACTATTACCGGAATATCTATAGTAGATCTAATTTTCCTCACTACTTCATTGCTTGTTGGAGCATTTACTACTACCCCCATGGCCCCCTTAAATTCTGCATCCATTGCTAAATTTACTACTCTCTTCCCTTGAGTTATGCCTCCTCCCACACCACAAAATACAGGAACATCTGCTGCCATCACAAGTGCTTGTGTAATCACTGGCTGTGGTGTAAATGGATAAACCGCAATAATAGCATCAGCATTACTATTCCTTATTAAAGCAACATCCGTACTAAATAACAATGATTTTATTCTCTTTCCAAAAATCTTAATTCCGCCACAATTTCTTATAACCGTTGGAACTTCAATTACATGATTTCTAAGTGTACCTTTTATTTGCGGAACAAACTTAGCCTCTTTATTTGTCATAGTTCTTATCCCCTCCCCATAATTATTAAACTTAATAATTGTAATTCAACTTATAATTATTATTTAAATCATGCACTCTTATATAACTTAAATTTAATATTTTTACAGTAACTCATATATCTCTCATAAAATCTCTTTATCTGCAAAACATAATCTTATATGTGTTTACCATATTCATTAACCTTACAGTAAACCTATTTTTTAATAGTGTCTTACAGATTATAGCAAATAACTTATCGTATATTTAAGCATCCTTAAAAATGTATTAGCGTATCCCAGCAAGAATATATTCTCAGCTCTCTCTACTATGACTATATTCTTTTAATTCTATATTATTATTATACTATTTTATCATTTTCCTTAAAGTTAAATTTGTATTTACTATTTGTCCACATTATCCACACTTTTTATCCACAGAATTGTGTATATTGTTTATAACAATATATTATAAATTCTTTTACTGCAAAAATGCTAGTAAAACTTTTTTGCAAAATCTTCTCAATATAGCTAAATAAGCCTAATTTTCAACATTTAAAATAAAAACTTTGTGCTATTATGCTATTAAACGAGTATAAATAGCATAATTATTCACTTTATGATATTATTGGAAATTAATAATTAAATGCATTTAAGCTATAAAATTATGATATCTACAAAGGATCTTAAAAAAATATCACTCAAAATCTTTACTTCAACACTTTAATAATTATTTAAAGAACTTAATATTTGTCTTACTTTTCTACTTGACTTATCCACAGATAACATAGGTTTATCAACACTATAAACAAACCCTGTAACTTACAGGCTTTGCTACATATTTTTCTCTAATATTTATACAGTTTGTCCACAATCTTATTCACAGCTTTTAATGTTATTGAAATAAATTATAAATACTTTGTGAATATCTTTTCTTTAAACCTTTTGCGCACATTTCTCTCCTCAAACCTTAAAGATTCCTTAATAGTTTGTTAACTTCTAATATAATACCTTAATAAAACATTAAACTATGGCGTACTGTATTGTAGTATATTCATTCCTATCATATACTTTTAATCAGGAAAAAGATTTTAATAAAGGAGGTTTGTTTAATGACGCAGAATGAATTTTTTAATATACTCATGGATGGTCTAAAAGAAATTCCCGAAACAAAATTACAGGAAATTATATCTTATTATGATCATAATTTCGCACTTGGACTAGCTACTGGAAAAACTGAAGAAGAAATAGTACACGAACTAGGTGATCCTAATTCCATTGTTAATAAATATAGAAATGATAATTTAAATATACATTCTAATTTAGAATGCTCTATTAATGATGATGCCAATCAAGCAAGTACTGACGCTTCTTATAATCCTATAACTATTAGTAACAATATTTCAAACGATATACATGGAAATTTTAAAACAAACGATAATTTCAACAATAACTCTACTAATAATGAAAATGATCTAAAAAATAATGTTGAATTAAAAGACTTAAATATAAATGATTCTAATGAAAATGCTAATTTAGATGATGATTTTTATGGACTTCATAGTTCTACTATATCATCTGATAATAAAGAATTCAATTCTCAATCTGTAACTTCATATAAGCCAGATAAGAATTTTAGTGTTGACAGCGATTTTAGCTATAATGTTAATAACAAAAATAATAACTCAAATCATGATTATAACACCAAAAATAATTCCAATAGCTTCTCAAATAATTTTACTAGTAAAGCTTCTAATAATAAATCACCACAATCCAGTGTAAATGCAGTTTTAAAGTTTTGTATAGCAGTTCTAACTTTGATAATATTCTTTCCTGTTATAACTGGAGTCATTGGTTTTGTTATTGGTATTTTTGGAGTAGCTATAAGTATTTTTATCGCCAGTATTGGAGTCTTAGTAGGTGGAACATTTACAAGCTTTATTGGGTTACCTAATGTACCTGCTTTTGTTGCTAATTTTCCGTATCCTGTTATAGTCCTCTTCTCGTTAGGCTCGATTTGCCTATCAATGCTTTTAACACTTTTATTTTATTATCTTTGCAAATTTTTTATACGAGTATTTATTAAAATCTATAATTCAATCAAAGGAAAAGGAGGGGCATTTTAATGAAAAAAAAGTTTATTTCTACTAATATGAAGATATTTATACTTGTATTATTTCTTTTATCCATTACTTTTTATACCTCTGGATGCATTGTTTTAGTTCAAAGTGGATATAAACTTTCTGATTACGCTGATGAACTTCATCTAAATCCTAATTCTTTTAAATATGATCTAGATTTATCTGGCTTTAACCTTGACTTTAATGCCTCTTATGTTTCAAAAGATTATACAATCAATGATAATATTAACGAGATTAATTTCAATTTAAATTCTCAAGATATCAAAGTAATAAGTTATGATGGTGACAGTTTAAAAGTTCAAATAAAAAGTTATAACACAATATCTAGTGATCTATCGCAAACAGAAAGCGGAAATAAAATAACCTTAAATACTAGGTACGATACCCCAGGTAATGCCAGTATTTCAGTAAGCATTCCTAGCAAGCTTAAGGATAAAACAACTTTGAAGATTATTACAAGCAGCGGAGATATAGATGTTTCTAATTTGTCTATGGATACTTTGAACCTTACTACAGCTAGTGGTGAAATAAATACTGTAAATTCCAACTTAAATTATTTAAGCCTAAACAGTTCTAGCGGAAGTATTAATTTTAATAGTATGACAGCTTCAACAGAAACAAAATTAACTTCCTCTTCTGGAGATATACATGGGGATGGAACGCTAGGAATTTTAAATGGTTCTACTTCTTCTGGAGATATTGATTTAAAGTTAGTGAATTCTCTACAGAATGTATCACTAAGTACTCAATCAGGCTCCGTAAATTTGTTACTCCCAAAAAATTCAGGTTATAAAGTTAATTACGAAACAGTTTCTGGAGATCTAAATTCACATAGCAATAACCTTTCAGCTGGTGATGAAAGCTCACTTATTAATATTAATACCGTAAGTGGAGATTTAAATATAAATTAAATATATGTATACCAACCGAAAGAGAAGGTGTTCTGTTACTCGGTTGCCAGAAAAAATGATTGTGGATTTCTAACAGTAAAAGTTGTCCCATCCCTGAGTGTTCCCGAGTCAAGCTCGTGACAAGCAAGGCTGGAACAACTTTTACCGAAGAAATCCCTACAATCATTTTTTCAATGCAACACTACGTAAAAGAGCACCTTCTCTTTCTAATATATGTACATTTTAAAAGTAGGACTGGTGAAAATTCCACAAACTTTTATCCAATTTCTTTGTTAATACATTTATTTAATTATGATGGATTATAGTTACGTACTTATGATATGCTGAAGTTTTTAAAGTTATATATATAACTTTAAAAATTTTATTTATAATCAAAACTAATATACATGATTATAATTTCAAACGTATCACTATACTAGAAATAAGTAACATATTGTTTGCAGTGTTTCATTGGAATTTTGATGGTAATGATTCTTGACTAGATGTTGTTCCACAATGCTTGTTCAACGTTTATCGTTGAGATAAGCATTGTGGGTACAATTTCTAGTCATAGAATCATCCATCAAAATTCCTAGAAACCGAAACACAATATGTTACTTATTTCGGCAAGTTATGTATTGGATCTCTATACTATAATTTAAATTTTGAAATGATGCTGCTTAATTCTTCAGCTTTTGTAGCTTCTCTTGATATTGTTTCTACTACCTGCTTCATAGCTATAGATGTATCATCTATGCCTTGTTGTATACTGTGAGTACTGCTTGAAACTGTTTCTGAATTCTTAGCTGTGTTTGATATAGCTGCACTTACTTGTTCGATAGATGCATTCACATGTTCAGACATTTCAGCAATTTGCTTTGACATTTGGCTTATAAACTCCCCATCTTCAGTATATTGAACTGCAACACTTCCATACCCTTCTAAATCCTCTTTAACATTCGTTTTAATAAATGTTAGCATTTCCTTGCTATTCTCAGAAAGATTGCTAAATGCCTTTTCTACCCTTTCTATTGTATTCTGAATTGTAACTACAGATGAAGATGATTCTTCTGCAAGCTTTCTTACTTCCTCAGCAACTACTGCAAACCCTTTTCCTGATTCTCCTGCTCTTGCCGCCTCAATTGCAGCATTTAATGCTAGAAGATTTGTCTGTTCTGAAATACTTGCTATGGAATCTGCCATTACTTTTATTTCTTCAACTACTTTTGATTCTTCAATAGCTTTCTTTATATACTCTTCTTTACTGTGGTATACAATCCTTGTATTTTCAATTGCCTTCTTACTATTTTCTTCTACATTTTTAGCTCTTTCTTTTATATTATTTGAATTTTCATTTCCTGTTTCAGCTTTTGCTGCTAGCACTTCCATGTTTGCAGTTACTTGTTGAATAGATGCATATATTTCTTCAACATTGCTGCTATTTTCTTGAGTACTAGAGTCAATCTTTTCAAATTCTGAATTAATATGTTCAAGGCTTGCTGATATTTCTTGAACTGTAGCAGATGATTCTTCGCTTAATGAAGATACATTTGCTGCATTATCAGCGCATAACTGAACCATTTCCCTTAGATTATCTTGTGCCTTATTTAAAGCTCGTCCAATATGTGCAAATTCATCTTTTCTAGTAATAGTAATATTAGTTGATATGTCAAATTCACTCATTCTCTCTGCTAAATGCCTTATTTTATGCAGTGGTGTTATTATGAATCCTATTGTTGTAAAAATTAATGTTCCACCTATCACAACTGCTACAGCTACAGATATCATTGTTAGCAATAAGCTTGTTTTTAGTCCTATCCCAATACCAATTCCCATTAATATCATTACGATATAAACCGAAAAGATTCTTGCTGAAGTAGAGTGTAAAAAACTTATCTTATTATTTTCATTCATAATTTATGCTCTCCTTTTTCTTAAATTTAATTTATTTAGAGTTTTTTCTATTTTATCATTGGTCATCCGCAGAATTTAATTCAATTGCTCAATGACAGATAACTAACCTCGCTACTAATCTATAATAATTTAATATCTGGAGTTGACTTAGAAAAGATTTTAAGAAATGTTGTTTATAATAATACAAACATGCTCATATAGCATAATTCATAAAAATCCCTTTTTATTTACAATAAAATTCAAAAAAGTATATTTTTATGTATATTCTTTAATAGAATATCACTCATTTTTTTCTTTTTCAACCATATTAATGAAAATTTAAGTTTGTAACTTTTTCTACAAATGTAGCTAAATCCTCCATTTAAATATCACACGCTTATTACAACATAAAATTTGTTATTTCTTACAATAAGTCATCGAAATCAAAAAACCACATCTCAAAGGTATTGAAATGTGGTTTCTATATTTATATTGCATATTACTTTGTTTCAATGTACTTATACTTAGCATCTTTTCCTCTTGTTTCAAGTGAAAGATCAGCATAAGGATTTATAGCTGTATTTGTAACAACTTTATATAAGTTATATAGAGTTGGTAAGAATACTCCCCAGTTTCCGATTTCTTCTTCACAGTGAGCGGCCCAAACTAATCCATCTTCTTTGCTTTCTTTTTTAAGCATTCCAATAGCTGACGACTTACCTACTACACCAAAATCTGACTTTTCCCATTGATGAATTCTATATCCCATAACTTGTGGATTTTTTAAAGCTTCATCTCCTAGACCAATTCCTGCTACTACGACAACATGTTCATATACTATATATTCTTTTACTTCGTCTGGAATTGTTGATAAATCTTCAAATCTAATATATAAGTTTTGACGTGTTCCATCATTCCAAGTTTGAGGTGCTATGTGTATTGATCCAATTGGATTACCATGTACTGGTGCAACTGCCCATTCTAAAGGTTCATGTTGTGCTGGATGCCATAGTAAAAATCCCTTTTCCATATTGCTCCAGAACCAATCGATCATTTTAGGTGTTACCCCTTCATGTTCCCAATCTAAATGCGTTCCCATTGAATCTTGTGTTAATTTCATTGCCATAATTAATTCCTCCTAGTTTATCAAGTTTAAACTATATTTATTGTAACTTTCATTGTAATGCTATTGTTTTTAAAATCGCCCTAATTATCCTAATCTTCTTTCATTCTTAAAATATAAAATCCATCATCTAATGCATCTATGATAATATTTCCTCTATCATCCACTATACAATCTTCAGTTGTAGCATTTCTTAACCCTGGGAATCCCGGGAAATACGATTCTTCTGGTGTTTTATTTGGATTCGGTGGAATAAAATATGCTATCTCTTTAATATAATATGGATCAGAAACATCATATACGCGAAGCCCTGCATGGAAATAGCAACAATATACTCTATCTCCACGTTGCTCTAACCATGGTTTTCCTGACATTGGTTCATGAAGGTTATGTGGCCCAAATGGTCCAGTTGCTCCATCTAGCTGCATCTCGTTGAAATTTCTATATGGGAAGTCTTTTGGTACTTCCGGATATGGAAATTGTGCAATCAATGTTGGATTGTATGGATCACGAACATCTACCATATGAATATTATTCATTGCATGAGCACGATTTTCTGATTTTAGTTTTTCTGGCGGGAAGAATTGAAAGCGCTCCCCTTCGTTTGTTACGATTACTAAATCACGTCCTGGTAGTGGTAATGCTGTATGAGTTCTTGCCCCTGCTAAACGACTCGAAAATGCAGGCATAAACTTTAATTGTCCTAATGCTTTTGGACGTGTAAAATCTTCAACATCTAAAACAACTAATCCATCTCCGCAATAACCTAAATATGCCTTGTCTCCTACTACAAATGGAGGTCCATGCATCCATGGTTTATCCATAAATTCTGGATTATGTGCTGCATGCGGATCAAAAGTACGTCCTGGATACCCATCTGCATATTGTTCTGGTGACCACCAACGACCAACTTCTACTGGCTTTGTTGGATCATCAATATCAACAATACGATAAATCATCCCCTCAAATCCTCTGCATTCTGCAGATAAATGTACGTAACATCCACCATTATACATGAATCTATGAACTCCGATCGAATGTGGCACACCGCAATCCCAATATCCTAAGTATTTTGGATTTTCAGGATCTGTTCTAATATCGTAAATACGAATACCAGCTTCACACTTCATATTTTGAAGTTCAGACTGATCTACCAATGCTCCTGGACCACTCCCTGCACTCATTGCAACAATCATAAGGCCATCTGCAATCTGAAGTTTTGGTGTAGTTGTTGTTGGGTATTCTTTCTTATCAATAACTTCAAACTGCTTAATAAACTCTGGTTTTGTTGGATCTGTAACATCACTAATCATGACACCTACTTGACCGCCACCAAAGCATGCTCCGTAAAGATAGTATTTTTCTTCGTCTGTTTTATATAGTGCCATCTGGAACATTCCACATTTTCCATTCAAGTTACAAAAAGAAAGTACTTCTAGATTTTTAATATATCCTTCATTTCCTTCTCCTTTTGCATAAAACTTTTCTGACATATGCTCTCAACTCCCTTGCTTTGATCTATTTTATTTAATTACTAGAATTTCTATATTTCATAAGCTCTTAGCAAAATTGATTTTCAACTACGCTTAGTAAAACTACCATTTCATTTTGTAGCAAAATAGAATCCACATATTATGAATTCTATTCACTAACTTATGAGCTATTATTTTGCTTCTGGCTTAGAATAAGTTAAATAATTTTTATATTTCTCTAACAATTGAGGTAATTCAGCTATCCTTGGGTTTGGTTTTAAAGCAATATTATTTAGCTCATCTCCATGTTCAAATTTACCAGATAGGAATACATGGGCATGATGCTTGTCTTCTTCCGCAATTTCAAACTTAACTTTATTGTCTACAACATTTAAAGTTCCTCTTACACCGCAAATTCCACAGATTGCTGGATAATTTTTATCTTCATTTCTTATTTCTATAAGTTTTGAATGACATAGTGGACATATTCCATCTTCTCCTATGTATTCTGGTCTTTCCTTATCATCTGATATACTTCTATCAGTTTGAGCTAATAAAGTTTTAGCTACGTGACGTCCAGATTCTCTAGCTCTATTTATAGCCTCATCATTAAATAAGACACTTCCTGGAAGACCTGTCCAATTTACTAACATTTTATCTACGATATCCATATGTGTTGA
>Ga0209281_1000549_pt1 | contig 46622 bp, 42 predicted proteins | sample MedtruBG_FD_187514 | JGI IMG/M metagenome (GOLD analysis project Ga0209281, IMG submission 187514) | Root nodule microbial communities of legume samples collected from California, USA - Medicago truncatula BG (SPAdes) (version 2) | ecosystem: Host-associated > Plants > Roots > Nodule | place... | reverse complement strand
GCAGTTTCGACCGGCTCGACAGCTATCTTCATGAACTGCAGCGCAACGAGAAATCGGATCAAGACTGAACCGGGTTCGCCCGACCGCAAGGGAGAAGATCATGAATGCCCCGTCTCTGAAGGAAGAGAACGCGCTTACCATCACGCGCGTCTTCGACGCGCCCGCCAACCTCGTCTTCAAGGTCTGGACGACACCCGAACACCTGGCACGCTGGTGGGGCCCGAAGGGCTTCACCGTGCCCGCGATCACCACCGATTTCCGTGAAGGCGGCGCCTGGCGCGGCTGCATCCGCTCGCCGGAGGGCCAGGACTACTGGGCGCACGGCATCTATCGCGAGATCGTGGCCCCGAGCCGTATCGTCCTCAGCTTCGCCTGGGAGGAGGAGGGCGCCATCGACACGCTGATCACGGTCACCCTCGATGATGTGGCGGGCGGCACGCGTCTCACCTTCCACCAGGCGCCGTTCACGAGCGCCGAGAGCCGCGATTCGCATGCGGAAGGATGGAGCGAGTGCATGGACCGGCTGGTTTCCTATGTCGCTGCCCGGAAGGAGGAAATGCAATGAAGAAGACCTATCACGGGAGCTGCCATTGCGGCGCGGTGCGTTTTTCCGCAAATCTCGATCTTGCGCCGGAGGGAAAGCGATCCGAAGCGCCGCGGCCGGGCGTGTGGTGGACGACGACCTTCCGCTGCAACTGTTCCTCCTGCCTGAAGACGCGATTCTGGAAGGTGTTCGTCGCGCCCGAGGATTTCTCCCTGCTTTCCGGCGAGGAAGCCTTGGCGGAGTACCGCTTCGGCGAGCGCATGATCCGCCACGTGTTCTGCCGGCACTGCGGCGTCCACCCCCTTGGCAGCGCCGATTTCGAGATCATGGGCGGGCCGTTTCATGCGGTGAATATCGTCTGTCTCGACGACGCGACCGACGAGGAGCTGGCGAATGCCCCGATCGTCTATGAGGACGGGCGCCATGATGCATGGGATCGGTCACCCGCGGTGACGTCCTATTTGTGAGGAGCCGTACCGCTCCTTCGCGTCTGCCGCGGTAGCGACTTGGATCCGCGGCAGAAAACTCCGGGCAGAAGCCCAAGCTTCCTTCTTCCCCCCGCCGCCTACGTAGAATGACGTATGTGCAGTGCAGCGCGGCTGCCCGATTATCCCCCGAGCAACGGCCATGGAGAACGGCCACTTGCGTTGCGGCGATCAGAACAAGGGGGTTCAATCAGATGACTATCAGGGCACGCGTCACCGGCGCATTTCTCGCTGCCGTCCTTTCTACGACGGCGTTCAACGGCGCCTTTGCGGCCGACGAAACGATCAAGGTCGGCATCCTGCATTCGCTTTCCGGCACCATGGCGATCTCCGAAACGACGCTCAAGGACGCCATGCTCATGCTGATCGAGGAGCAGAACAAGAAGGGCGGCCTGCTCGGCAAGAAGCTGGAAGCGGTTGTCGTCGACCCGGCCTCGGACTGGCCGCTCTTTGCCGAAAAGGCGCGCGAACTCGTCTCCGTCGACAAGGTTTCCGCCGTCTTCGGCTGCTGGACGTCGGTGTCGCGCAAATCCGTGCTGCCGGTCTTCGAGGAGCTGAATTCCATCCTCTTCTATCCGGTCCAGTACGAGGGCGAGGAAAGTCAGCACAACGTCTTCTATACGGGCGCCGCTCCCAATCAGCAGGCCATCCCGGCCGTCGATTATCTGATGGAGAACGAGGAGGTCGAGCGCTGGGTGCTCGCCGGCACCGATTACGTCTATCCGCGCACGACCAACAAGATCCTCGAGGCCTACCTGATCTCCAAGGGTGTCGCGCCCGAGGACATCATGATCAATTACACGCCTTTCGGCCATTCCGACTGGCAGACGATCGTCTCGGACATCCAGAAGTTCGGCTCGGCCGGCAAGAAGACCGCGGTCGTCTCGACCATCAACGGCGACGCCAACGTGCCGTTCTACAAGGAACTTGCCAACCAGGGCATCAAGGCCGAGGACATCCCGGTCGTCGCCTTCTCGGTGGGCGAGGAGGAACTTGCCGGCCTCGATACCGGGCCGCTCGTCGGGCATCTCGCTGCCTGGAACTACTTCCAGTCGGTCGACAACCCGGCCAATGCGGAGTTCATCGAGACCTGGCAGGCCTATACCAAGAACGACAAGCGGGTCACCAACGACCCGATGGAAGCCCATTACATCGGCTTCAACATGTGGCTGAAGGCAGTCGAGAAGGCCGGCACCACCGATACCGATGCCGTGCTCGACGCCATGATCGGGGTCTCGGTACCGAACCTTTCGGGCGGCTATTCGACGATGATGCCGAACCACCACATCACCAAGCCCGTGCTGATCGGCGAGATCCAGTCCGACGGCCAGTTCGAAACGGTATGGGAAACGCCCGGCCTCGTCGTCGGCGACGAATGGTCGGACTACCTGCCGGACTCGAAGGACCTGATCTCCGATTGGCGCGCGCCCATGTCCTGCGGCAACTTCAATGTGGCCACGGGCAAGTGCGGCGGCAAGGGTTCCTGATTTCATGACGAAAGACTTGCTCAGGGAGCGGCCCGGGTCGGGCCACTCCCCCAAACGCCGCTTTTCATGACGAACCGCTAGCTCGAAATCCCCTCCGTCCGAATGCTTCCCGTCGGACGGAGGCCTGCAAGGCGAGAGACGAATGTACCGCATCATCCCAACCGTGCTGGCTGCCCTGTTCCTTTTCGTTGCGATGGCTCCGGGGCTTCGCGCGGAAGAGGGACTGCGCGATCTGGTGAACGCGCTCGGCGAGGCGAAGCTGTCCGAGATGGACGAGCATATCGCGGCACTGGCGAAGACCGGAAAGCCCGAAGTCGTCGCCATCCTCGAGGCGCTCGGCGAAGGCGAGCTCTATGCGCGCAAGGCGGACGGCCAGGTCTTCCTGACGAAGGAGAACGGTTCGAACCTGGCCCTTACGGATCCGATCTCCGGCGACAGCGCCGGCGAAGCGCCGAAGGCGGCACTTTCGAAGATCAGGGTGAACAACAGCGTGCGGCGCGCCGTGCGCACCGCCCTCGGCAGCCTGACGCTCCTCAGCCCCGATCGCAATCAGCGCCTCAGGGCCGCGCAGTCGGTGCTGCAATCGCCCGATGCCGACGCGCTCGGCGCTATCGAGAATGCGCTGGCTGCCGAGAAGGATGGAGCCGTTCGTGCGGTTCTCGAACAGGCGCGCGCCACGATGCTGCTTCTCTCCGACCGGCCGGTCGAGGAGAAGAAGGAGGCGGTGCGGCTGCTGGAGGAAAACGGCGGCCGCGAGGCGCTGCCGATCCTTTCTGCCGCGCTCGGCTCTGCCGACGAAAGCCTGAAGCCGGACATCGAGGCGGCGCTCGCCAGCATCGAACAGGCGCAAGCCTTCTGGAATGCGGGCCAGAACATATGGTACGGCCTGTCGCTCGGCTCGGTGCTGCTCTTGGCGGCGATCGGTCTCGCCATCACCTTCGGCGTCATGGGCATCATCAACATGGCGCATGGCGAGATGGTGATGCTCGGGGCCTATACGACCTTCCTCGTTCAAGATGTCGTGCGCACCTCCTTTCCTCATCTTTTCGAGTGGTCCTTGGCGATCGCGCTGCCGCTCGCCTTTCTTGTTACAGGCGCCGTGGGCCTCGCACTGGAACGCGGCGTCATCCGCTTTCTCTACGGGCGCCCGCTCGAAACGCTGCTTGCCACCTGGGGCATATCGCTCATCCTCCAGCAGACGGTGCGGACGATCTTCGGCCCCACCAACCGTGAGGTCGGCAATCCGTCCTGGATGTCCGGCGCCTTCGAGCTCGGCGGACTGGCGATCACCTGGAACCGTCTCTGGATCATCGTCTTTGCGCTTGCCGTGTTTGCGGCACTTCTCTTTCTGCTCAAGAAGACGCCGATGGGCCTGCAGATGCGCGCGGTAACGCAGAACCGGCGCATGGCCTCTTCCATGGGCATCCGCACGCCCTGGGTCGATGCGCTGACCTTCGCGCTCGGCTCCGGCATCGCCGGCATTGCGGGTGTGGCCCTTTCGCAGATCGACAACGTCTCGCCGAATCTCGGGCAGGGCTACATAATCGACAGCTTCATGGTCGTGGTCTTCGGCGGCGTCGGCAATCTCTGGGGCACGCTTGTCGGCGCCTTCTCGCTCGGCATCCTCAACAAGTTCCTGGAGCCCTATGCCGGCGCCGTGCTCGGCAAGATCCTCGTGCTCGTGCTGATCATCCTCTTCATCCAGAAGCGGCCGCGCGGGCTCTTCGCACTCAAGGGCCGGGCGGTGGAAGCATGATCACCTCGTTTCTCGTCAAATCGCTGGATCGGACGATCGTCGTCGCTGTCGCGATCCTGCTGGCGCTGGCCGTTATCGTTCCCGCGCTCAACCTCCTGACCGCGCCGGAACACCCGCTGCATGTGCCGACCTATCTGGTCTCGCTCTTCGGCAAGTACCTGACCTATGCGCTCTTGGCTCTGGCGCTCGATCTTGTCTGGGGTTTCTGCGGCATCCTCTCGCTGGGGCATGCGGCCTTCTTCGCGCTCGGCGGCTACGCCATGGGCATGTATCTGATGCGCCAGATCGGCGCACGCGGCTCCTACGGCAATCCGCTGCTGCCGGACTTCATGGTCTTTCTCAACTGGAAGGAGCTGCCCTGGTTCTGGTACGGCTTCGACATGTTCTGGTTCGCAGCGCTGATGGTGGTGCTGGTGCCGGGCCTGCTTGCCTTCGTCTTCGGCTGGTTCGCCTTCCGCTCGCGCGTCAACGGGGTCTATCTCTCGATCATCACCCAGGCGATGACCTATGCGCTGCTGCTCGCCTTTTTCCGCAACGACATGGGCTTCGGCGGCAATAACGGGCTCACCGATTTCAAGGACATCCTCGGCTTCAACATCCAGGCCGACGGAACGCGTGCGGCACTCTTTGCAGCCTCCGCGCTGGCGCTTGCCGTTTCGCTCGTCGTCACCTCGGGCATCGTCCGCTCGAAATTCGGCAAGGTGCTGGTGGCGCTGCGCGACGCGGAAAGCCGCACACGCTTTCTCGGCTATCGCGTCGAGCACATGAAGCTCTTCGCCTTCACGGTCTCGGCAACGATGGCGGGCGTCGCCGGCGCGCTCTACGTGCCGCAGGTCGGCATCATCAATCCGGGCGAGTTCGCCCCCGCCAATTCGATCGAGGTGGTCATATGGACGGCCGTCGGCGGGCGCGGCACGCTGATCGGTCCGATCGTCGGCGCGATCCTCGTCAACGGCGGAAAAAGCATCTTCACCGCCGCCTTCCCCGAATTCTGGCTCTTTGCGCTCGGCGGGCTCTTCGTCCTCGTCACGCTTTTCCTGCCGAAGGGCGTGGTCGGCACGGCGCAGAACTATCTCGCAAGCCGGCGCGCATCACACGCGGCGGCCCGGAAGGAAAGCGAGAGCGAAAAAGCGGCGAGCCTTGCGGACGCCGAAACGGTGGCCGCGGAGTGATCGCCATGACCGGGAAGAAACCCAGGAACCTGCTCTATCTCGATGGGGTCTCCGTCTCCTTCGATGGCTTCAAGGCGCTGAACTCGCTCTCCTTCGTCGTAGAGCCGGGGGAACTGCGCGCGATCATCGGCCCCAATGGCGCCGGCAAGACGACGATGATGGACATCATCACCGGCAAGACGCGGCCGGACGAGGGCGAGGTCTTCTTCAAGGGCGACATCGACCTCACCAAGAAAGACGAAGCGGCAATCGCCGAGCTCGGCATCGGCCGCAAGTTCCAGAAGCCGACCGTCTTCGAGAACCATACGGTCTGGGACAATCTGGAGCTGGCGCTGAACCGCAGCCGCGGCGTCTTCGCGACCCTGTTCTATCGGCTGACGAGAGAGGACAAGAACCGCATCGAGGAGATCCTTTCGACGGTGCGGCTCACGGCGCGCCGCGACGATCTCGCCGCCAATCTCTCGCATGGCCAGAAGCAATGGCTGGAGATCGGCATGCTGCTCGCGCAGGAGCCGGAACTCCTGCTCGTGGACGAGCCGGTGGCCGGCATGACCGATGCGGAGACGGCGGAAACGGCGATCCTCCTGAAGGAAATCGCCAGGACGCGCTCGGTGGTCGTCGTCGAGCACGACATGGGCTTCATCCGCGATCTCGGCGTCAAGGTCACCTGCCTTGCGGAAGGCTCGGTGCTGGCGGAAGGATCGATCGATTTCGTCAGCAACGATCCGAAGGTGATCGAGAACTATCTCGGCCGATGAGCGGGAGGAATTGAAGCGATGCTGAACGTCGAAAACGTCAGCCTGCATTACGGCGCCGCCCAGGCGCTCCGCGACGTCTCGTTCAAGGCGGAAATGGGCAAGATCACCTGCGTTCTCGGCCGCAACGGCGTCGGCAAGTCGAGCCTGCTCAGGGCCGTCACCGGCCAGCATCCGGTGACGAGCGGCACGATCTCTTTCAACGGCGTGCCGCTCGACGGCTTGGCGCCCTTCCGGCGCGCCAAGCAGGGCGTCGGCTACGTGCCCCAGGGCCGCGAGATCTTTCCCCTGCTGACGGTGAAGGAAAATCTCGAAACCGGCTTCGCTCCGCTGAGGCGGGCTCAACGCTCGATCCCCGACGATATCTTCAGTCTGTTTCCGGTACTTCAGACGATGCTCGGCCGGAGGGGCGGCGACCTTTCGGGCGGCCAGCAGCAGCAGCTCGCGATCGCTCGCGCTCTCGTGACGCGCCCGAAAATACTGGTGCTGGACGAGCCGACCGAGGGCATCCAGCCGTCGATCATCAAGGACATCGGCCGCGCGATCAAATATTTGCGGGATTCGACCGGTATGGCGATCCTGCTCGTGGAGCAATATCTCGATTTCTGCCGCGAGCTTGCCGACCATGTCTATATCATGGACCGTGGAGCTTTCGTGCACGAGGGCCCGCCGGAGACGCTCGACACCCCGCAAGCGCGCCGGCATCTAACCGTTTGAAGCCCCATGGCGAGCCTGCGCGCGGTTTTCCACAGACCCGGAAACAGCGGGTAAAGTCAATGACTTGGGCCGGAAGCCCGATCTCAGGGGCGCCTCCGGGCGACAGAAAAATCCACTTCTTTTGTGGATTGCATTTGCCCGCTCAAGCGCTTTGACCCATACTGCACATGCATGTTCGATGATTGCTCCTGCATGATTCTTCGACCGGAACCGGTCGAAGGGTTAGCCCATGCAGCAGTCCAAAGTGTCACGGCGCGTTCCATGTCTCTGGACGAAGCATGGTGCCGTGGCGAGTTTCGCAATCACATCTCACTGACAGAATTGGCCATTTCGCGTTTCCGGCCTATCCAATCGGAGGAGACCCTAATGACGAATTTCCTGCCCGCCCTTCATGAAGGGCACGCCCCCATTACGCTCCAGACACTCTTCAAGGATGCCCTCGAAGCCTATGACGACTGGGAGGAGGGCATGCCCGAACCCATCGTTTCCTTCGAGGACAAGGTGCTTCCGGTCAGTGCCGTTTTCGAATGGATGAGACCCTGCACGGACCTCATGCCGGCCAATATGATCGGCATAGTCACCGACCGGTTGACGAAGCCCTGGAGCGGCGCCGGACCGCTGGACGCGATGACCTTCTCGACCGCCGCCCGGGTCATGTCCATTCTGGTGCGGCGGCGCTTGAGACGCTTCGGGCGCGGCTCCATCGAGGCCTTTGCCGAGCGCTTCAGCCATCCGATGCATTCCGTTCCCTCGCCGTCGCCGGATTCGGCGGGATCTCGACCAGCCGGCCTATGAAGACATCGCTCACGACCGTGGCGATGCCCATATGGGCATCGCTGCGGCCGAGCTGTGTCGCTCTAAGGCTTCTGATTCTCCACGAAGGCTGCATGCCACTTGGCGAGCATCGACACGGCTTCCTGGACGACGGCCGGATGGGTGCCCGGGAGGAACTCGATCCTCGGCGCCTTCCCATCACGCTTCAGCCGAGCGAAGACCCGCCCTGCCGCGTCCTTCAGTTCCTCCGGCCTTTCCGGTTCCGGCTTGTCGCTTTGCGACAGGCGATTGAAGACGAGCTGAAAGCGTTGGTCTGAATCGACGGCGCGGAAGCGTGGCGAAGCGATCTCGTCTTGGGCTCGGGCGCGCGCCTCTTGCCTTTCAAGCAGCGTCCCGATCGCCATCCAGCGCTCGCGTCCGGCCTTCGGCGCCGGGCCGATGGCGCGGGCGACTTCGTGCGGCACACCGTCCGCCACCTGCAGGAGGCGCGAAAGTTCGCTCTTCTGCACCGCAAGCGCATCGCCGATCACCTTGCGGTCGAAGCCGCGCGCTACGAGCGCAGCGGCGAAAAGCGCACGTTCGATGAAGGAAAGGTTGCGCCGCTCGGCATTTTCCTTGCCTTGCGCAAGCACGAGCTCGGCATCTGTCAGCGTCCGGACGATCGCCTTTACCTGGAGCTCGAGCCGGCGCACCGCCTTCAGGCGCCGGTGGCCGTAGGCGGTCTGGTAATGGCCCTGCTTTTCCGGGTGCGGGCGAACGAGGATCGGCGATTGCTGGCCGTTCTCGCGAATGCTCTCGACGAGCGCGAGGAAATCCGCATCGTCTATCTCGCCGTCGGTCAGCCGATCCTCGACGAAGGAGCTTTCGACCAGCGCCGGATCGAGCGAAACGACGCGTTCGCCCTGGGTCAACGCTTCCCTGAGCACCCGTGCTTCCTCGGCCTCGCGCGTGATGCTGCCGAGAGAGAGCCCCATGGCCTTCACTGCGCCGGAAGCCGCACGGGGCGCATCGAGCGGAGCGGCCGGCCTGGCGTTGACAGGTGTCAACTCGCCCGACGCCGTTTCGGCGGGGGTTTGCGGATCGGCGGCAGGCGCACCCGCGGAAAACAGTGCCCGCAATTCGTTTTTCCGGTTATTGCCAGCCATGACTCAGCGCCCCCATGCCGCGTGAATGAGAGCCTCGATCTCGCCGTTGACGGCGTTCAGCGACTCGATCGCCCGGTCATAGGTCGCGCGGGTGAAATTCTCCCGGCCCACCTCGTAGAGCGTCTGCTTGGTGAGACCCGCATCCGAGATCGCGGTCGACTTTACCATGGCGGAGGTCAGCACCCGGTCGCCGAAGAGCGAGCGCATGAAGCCGACGATCTGCGCCTGCGGTCCGTCATTCGGCTCGAAGCGGGTGACGAGATAGCGCAGGAAATCGAAATTGAGCTCGCCGCCGGCGTCGCGCACGACGCTGAGCAGGTCCGAGGTCATGTAGAGGAACTGGTTCATCGATGCGACGTCGAGCATTTGCGGATGCACGGTGACGATGACCGACGTCGAAGCGCAGAGCGCCGAAAGCGTCAGGTAGCCGAGCTGCGGCGGGCAGTCGATGACGACGACGTCGTAGTCGTCGGCGACGCTTGCGAGCGCCGCCTGCACCCGGGCGAAGAAGAGCGGCCCGGCATCGGCGCCGCTCTGCCGCGCACTGAGCGCCTGCGGCGTCGTGTGTTCGAACTCCTGCAGTTCGAGGTTGCCCGGCACCAGGTCGAGCCCGTCGAAATAGGTCTTGCGGATGATGTCCTTCAGCGGGCGCGCCTCGGCGTCGTAACGGATTGCGCCATAGAGCGTGTCGTTGCCGGTCAGGTCCAGTTCCGGCTGGTAGCCGAACAGCGCCGAAAGCGAGGCCTGCGGGTCGAGGTCGACCGCAAGCACCCGGTGCCCGGTCAGAGCGAGATATTGTGCGAGATGGACCGATGAGGTCGTCTTGCCGGAGCCGCCCTTGAAGTTGGTGACCGAGATCACCTGCAGATGCTCGCTTCTCGCGGCATCGCGCCATTTGAGATAACCGCGCGCCTTGGCGCCATTGCCTTTGGCGATCGCCTGTTCGGCCAGATGCCGGCGCAGCGCGTTGATATCGGAAAGCGAATAGGAGCGTCGTCCGCCGGCGCCGGTGTCGGGCTGCGGCCCCTCGCCAGCGAGCGAAAGCTGTCGCAAGTATCCGTCGGAAACGCCGATGAGCTTGGCGGCCTCGCCGGAGGTGAAGCTCCGGAGCGTCTTCATCGCTGTCGGTGCAAAGAGCCGGTCTCGCATCGCTTTCAGCTGTTCGGAAAGCGCCCGCGCGTCGGCGGCGATCGCCTCGTCTGCCGGTCTGCGCGATGCCCCGCCGGTCGCGCCTGCCGTCGTCGCCGCCGCTGCCGTCATCATATCCATGGTCAAATCTCCTCGTGCCCGCATGGCGCCCCGCCGCCGTGCGGATGCGCCTGACGCATTTCCTGACAGAACAATCGTTTAGCTACGCCGAAATGCGGAATATGCGGTCTATTCCGTTAGAGGAATGATTCATCCTCTGATTCGCGTCAACTCATTTCTCGGTTGGCGCGGACGGTCCAACCGTCAAGGCTGAAGGCACCCGCGCCGAAGGCTGCGATCTGAAGGAAGCCGCCGGTGATCGCCAGATTCTTCATGAAGTGGATCATCTGGTTCTGGTCGGCGAAGTCTGTGTGAAAGCCGATCGCCGAGGCCAGGGTGAAGGCTGCAAGGATCAGCGCCACCCACCGTGCCCGGTAGCCGAGGACGAGGAGGATGCCTGCGCCGATCTCCACGGCAAGAGCAACCGCATAGGCGACCGGAGGCAGGGGCAGCCCCGCCGACGCGATGTAGCCGATCGTGCCGGATGGATCGCCCAGTTTTCCGAAACCGGAAAGAATAAACATGGCGGCGAGAAGCAGGCGGCCGATGAGGGCCAAGGAGCTTTGAAGTGCGGGATTGTCGCTCATGTGACGTGCCTTTCTTCACTGTGGCCTGATCGCGAACGCATACCCGCTCCGAGCCTTCGGAACGGCGGCAAGCGCTCGCTGCTCCATGATTGTAAATGCACAGCCCGCGGATCGGAAATTTTCCACAACTGAAACAGAAATTGAACGGAAGGGAATTGCATCGCCAAAGCGCGGGAAAGCCTTGCGCCGCGAGCATGGGACGGTACTTGGGAGGGTTTTCGAAGCGGCCCGGCGCCCTTCCGGCGAGCTCCCGGAAGTAAGTTGTTAACCTTCATTTCCTATTCCCTAGGGCAGCCCCTTCGATGATGAATTTCGAGTTTTCAGGCCATGCGCATTCCCCGGACAAATTTCTCGCCTGCAGCTTTGTACGACGCAAATCACGCGGATGATTACGAGGACCCGCATCCGGCTGCGCAAGGTGCCGCGCATGTTCCGGCGGCGCCTGAGGCGGCCGCTCACGACCATCTGTTCGAGGCACCGGAAGCGCCGCGGCGCGCGCCCGGCCATCGTGACGAGGAGACAGGATATGCAGGCCGCCGCGCCGCGCGCCTCTACGGTCACGGCTCCGCCTATGCTCCTGCCGAGGTTACCGTCTCTACGCGCGATCCGCTTCCCACGCTTGCCGAGATCACCGGCCTATCCGGCGAGCCGGGCTGGGAGAGCCACTTCTTCCTGTCGCCGAATGTGCGCTTCACGCGTACGCCCGAGCGCGAACTCATGAAGCGTCACCCGCCGGCGCCCGAAGAGAGCCGGATTGAGGCCGACGAAGCCGCGGCGGAAGCGTCCGATGCCGAAACGGTGATGGACGTGGTGCCGGCCGAGCCCGCTCCGTCCGTGGTCGAAACGGAACTGCCGTCCTACAGTCCGTCCGAGCTCCTCCGTGTGCTGACGCAGCAACTGCCCTCCTGGAGCGCTGCACGCTCGCAGGCGCCGGAAGCGAGCGTCACCAAGCCGGCAATCACCGAAAGCGTGGCCGTGGCGGAGGAAGGGCCCGCCACTTCTGAAACGACAGCCCTGCCGGTAACGGACGAAGTGCCTGTGGTTCCGCATGCACTGCCCGTCGCGAATCTTGCGCCCGAGAGTGCCGCAGTGGAGGAGGACGTGCCCCATCAGGCAGACGCGCGCCTGGCCTATCTTTCCGATTTTGCGTTTTTCGAGTTCATGCCGCTCGAAGTCGCGGCTGTTCCGCCGACTGTCACGGAACCTGTGAAGGAAGCCGCGCGCATTCCCGCGCCGATCGCAGCCGCGCCGAAGGTCTCGCCACCGAAGATCGTTGCTGCAATGCCTGTCGAGATCCGGCCGCAGCCGCCCACGGCGATAAGCTCGCTGTTCCGGGTGGTGGAATGCCGGCGGCCCGAGCCCGCCACTGCCGAACCGGTTACGGCCGCGCCGCAGGATATCGCCGCTGAGCCGGCCGCCGCGGAGGCTGCCGCCCTTCCGGCCCACCAGTTCGTCGAAACACCGGCCCCGGCGCTCGCCGAGCCTGCCATCGTGCCCGCAAGCGAACCGGCTCCCGAAGCGCCGGTGACCAGGGCGGCGATCACCATGCCGGCCGTGATACAGCGTTCGTCGCCGTCTCTGCCGCCGATCGGCGCCATCGAGCCGCTGCAGGGTGGCGACGCCTACGAATTTCCGTCGAAGGAGCTCCTGCAGGAACCGCCGCAAGGCCAGGGTTTCTTCATGACGCAGGAGCAGCTCGAGCAGAATGCCGGATTGCTCGAAAGCGTGCTCGAGGATTTCGGTGTCAAGGGCGAGATCATCCATGTCCGCCCCGGCCCTGTCGTCACGCTTTACGAATTCGAGCCCGCGCCGGGCGTCAAATCCTCCCGCGTCATCGGCTTGGCCGACGATATCGCCCGCTCGATGTCGGCGCTCTCTGCCCGCGTCGCTGTCGTGCCCGGCCGCAACGTCATCGGCATCGAGCTGCCGAACGCGACGCGCGAAACCGTCTATTTCCGCGAGCTGATCGAATCCGGCGATTTCCAGAAGACCGGCTGCAAGCTGGCGCTCTGCCTCGGCAAGACGATCGGCGGCGAGCCGGTGATCGCCGAACTCGCAAAGATGCCGCATCTGCTCGTCGCCGGCACAACCGGCTCAGGCAAGTCGGTGGCGATCAACACCATGATCCTGTCGTTGCTCTACCGGCTGAAGCCGGAAGAATGCCGGCTCATCATGGTCGATCCGAAGATGCTCGAACTCTCCGTCTATGACGGCATCCCGCATCTGCTGACGCCCGTCGTCACCGATCCGAAGAAAGCGGTGATGGCCCTCAAATGGGCGGTGCGCGAGATGGAGGACCGCTATCGCAAGATGTCGCGGCTCGGTGTGCGCAACATCGACGGCTACAACCAGCGTGCGGCGGCCGCGCGCGAGAAGGGCGCGCCGATCCTCGCGACGGTGCAGACCGGCTTCGAGAAGGGCACCGGCGAGCCGCTCTTCGAGCAGCAGGAAATGGACCTTTCGCCGATGCCCTATATCGTCGTCATCGTCGACGAGATGGCCGACCTGATGATGGTCGCCGGCAAGGAGATCGAAGGGGCGATCCAGCGGCTTGCGCAGATGGCGCGTGCGGCAGGCATCCACCTGATCATGGCGACCCAGCGTCCCTCGGTCGACGTCATCACCGGCACGATCAAGGCGAACTTCCCGACCCGCATCTCCTTCCAGGTGACCTCCAAGATCGACAGCCGCACCATCCTCGGCGAGCAGGGGGCCGAACAGCTCCTCGGCCAGGGCGACATGCTGCACATGGCCGGCGGCGGCCGCATCGCCCGCGTCCACGGTCCGTTTGTTTCCGATCAGGAAGTCGAACATGTGGTCGCACATCTGAAGACGCAGGGGCGTCCGGAATATCTCGAGACGGTGACCGCGGACGAAGAGGAGGAAGAGGTCGAGGAGGATCAGGGCGCAGTGTTCGACAAGAGCGCGATCGCCGCCGAAGACGGCAACGAGCTCTACGATCAGGCGGTGAAAGTGGTGCTGCGGGACAAGAAGTGCTCGACCTCCTACATCCAGCGCCGCCTCGGCATCGGCTACAACCGCGCCGCCTCGCTGGTCGAACGGATGGAGAAGGACGGTCTCGTCGGTCCGGCGAACCATGTCGGCAAGCGCGAGATCATCTACGGCAACCGCGACAATCCGCCGAAGCCGGAAAGCGACGATCTGGACTGAGTTATCATCGCTTCTGCTCCCTCCGGCCTGCGGGCGAGAGGGAGCTGCGGATCACGGCCGCACGGTGATGTGGCCCTTCATGTTCGGGTGGTAGCGGCAGATATAATCGAAGCTGCCCGCTTCCTGAAGCACCAGCCGGCCGGATTTGTTCGCCGGCAGAAGCACGTCCGCGCCGCCTTCGACGGTCGCCGTGTGGACGAGCGCATCCCTGTTGATCCACTCGACCTCGTCGCCCACCTTCGCCTCGATCTCCGCGGGCAGGTAGACGAGGCGATCGATCGCCACCTGGATGGTTTCCGCCTGCGAAGGAGCGGCGGCGGCCGCCGCTCCCACCGACAATAAGACAATTGCCGCTCGCGTTATGAACATCGCCGCGCTCACTTCAATTCGGCCGCGACGTGCTCGGCATGCTGCTGATGTCCCTGGAACAGCTTCAGTCCGGTCTCCAGCAGCGATTTGAGTTCGGCATTCTGAGCCGACGGGATCAGCAGCGTTTCCAGCGCGCCGTTGACCTCCTTGTGGTAGGCGACCTCGTGTTCGATATAGGCCTTGTCGAATTCCCCGCCCTTGAGCTTCGCCAGCTCCTGGCGTTTCGCCTCGGCCGCTTGCGAGAGGGATTTGCTCGTGTCGTTGTCTTCGGGCGTGACGTTGAGCTTCTTGACGAGATCGAGGGCTTGCTTGTTCACCGACTCGTGGTCGCGCAGCATGCTTTCGGCGAATTCGACGACGGTCTTGTTCTTCGACGTCGCGATTGCCTGATTGGCGGCTTCGACGTCGAGCACGCCGGCAGTGTAGGCGATGTGGGCGATTTGCGGGTCGGTCGGCTTGTCGTTGCCGAGTGCCCCGCCGGTGCTGAAGAGGAGGGCGATTGCGGCCGCTGCGCTCGTCAGTTTGATAGTCATGGGATGTTCCTTTCCTCGAAGATCAAAGCCTGGTTTGAACGACATGCTTTGGATGCTTCGCGGCTCGAAACGTTCCCGCTATTTTCCGTCCGGTTCCGGGGGCCGAGGCGAGATGCGGGCAAGAACCGCCTCGGTCAGACGCTCGCAACGCTTTCCCGCGAAAGGAAAGGCATCGAGCAGAACCGGGCCGATCTGCCGCTCCAGCTGCTCTTTCAGGATGCGGCGCGCCCGGTGCAGCCTTGTGCGTGCCGTTTCCGGTTTGAGGCCAAGCAGGGCGGCCGCCTCTTCGTTGTCGAGCCCTTCGATGACGCGCAGCACGAATACGGTGCGGTAGGTGTCCGGGAGATCGTCCGTCAGCCTTTCGACGAGGTCGAGGATTTGTCGCTGTGCCATCGTCTTTTCCGGATCGCTGATGCCTGAATTGAGGGGAAAGGCGATGATCTCCGCCTCTTGCGACTGCCGCATGTACTTGGCCAGTCGCATCTGTCGCCGTCTTTTCCGCAGGCGGCCGAGCGCCTCGTTGATGACGATGCGGGCGAGCCAGGTCGTGATCGCCGCATCGCCGCGAAAATCCTCAAAGCGCGTGAAGGCCCGGACATATGCCTCCTGCAGCACGTCTTCCGCATCGCTGTCGTTGCGCAGGATGCTGCGGGCGATCCGGTAGAGCTTGCGGTTGTGCGCCTGCATGATCGCGCGGAAACGGGCGAGGTCCTGCGCAGGTGGCGGCGCATTCAGGCAAAGGTCGGTTTCAGCGGTAGGCATGGTCGGGCTCCTTCTCGGATATTGGATGCCCTAGCTCCGGAAATGTTCCCAGCTATGTGCCGGCCAAGTTTCGGATCTTACCGCGGTGTTGTCTTGTAAGGATAACGGAATTCGGGATCGCCGCCGGCTCAATGCCTCGGCTGAAAGAGAAAACCCGGCGCGGGAGGAGGTGCGCCGGGCTTTCGATCCTGACCGGCAACTGGGAGGAGGAGGGTTGCCGATCCCGCGATGGAACTGGGAGGAGGAGTGTTCCATCGACAGTTATATAATAATGCTGCGGTGCAGCATCTTCAAGACCGAAAATGAAATTTTTTCCGGCTGATAAAGAAATGCCCGAGGTCGGGCATCGGCAGCGTCAGGAAGACGCTTGCCTTAGCCGCCATATGCGCCAGATTCGAAAGGGAAAGGAGGGCAACGTCATGACGAAGGACCGCAGGGCCGCTCTGGTCAGGATTACCGGACGGGTACAGGGCGTGTGCTTTCGCGACTGGACACGCGAGGAGGCCGAAAAGCTCGGCCTTGACGGCTGGGTTCGCAACGAGAGCGACGGCTCGGTGACCGTCCTCATCGCCGGGCCGGACGGGGCCGTCAGCAGAATGCTTGACCATTTCTGGAAAGGACCGCCCGGCGCTTCCGTCGCCGATGTCGCGAGCGAGGAGGCTTCTTCCGTCGAAGCGCTGGCGGGATTTCGCATTACACGGTAGCGGATGATCTTGGGCACTGCAGAACCCCTCCCCAACCCCTCCCCACAAGGGCGAGGGGCTCCGTGCCCGCGACAATGGCCTCCAGTTTCGGCGTTTCGCCTCGGGAGACCCCGACGCAGAGCCGGAAACGGTGCCGCACGTAAACCCCTCCCCGTTGTGGCGAGGGGTTGGGGAGGGGAAAGCATCGCCGCCTTACACCCGCTCCAGCGCCACCGCGATGCCCTGGCCGACGCCGATGCACATGGTGGAGAGCGAGGTGCGGCCACCAGTTTCGGCAAGCTCCAGCGCTGCCGTTCCGGTGATGCGCGCACCCGACATGCCGAGCGGATGGCCGAGCGCGATGGCGCCGCCGTTGCGGTTGACGCGGGGATCGTCGTCGGCGATTCCCAGCGCGCGCAGGACCGCAAGCCCCTGGCTGGCAAAAGCCTCGTTGAGCTCGATGACGTCGAACCGATCTTGCGTCGCGCCGAGCCGCGTCATGAGCCTCTGCGAGGCGGGCACCGGTCCCATGCCCATGATGCGCGGCGGCACGCCGGCCGAAGCGCCCCCGAGGATGCGGGCCATGGGTCGCAGCCCATGCTTTCTGGCAGCCTCCTCGGAGGCGATGATGAGCGCCGCAGCGCCGTCGTTGACGCCCGAAGCGTTGCCGGCGGTGACGGTGCCGCCCTCCCGGAAGGGTGTCTTGAGCCCGGCGAGCGCCTCGATCGTCGTGGCGCGCGGATGCTCGTCGCGGTCGATGACGACCGGGCCACCCTTCCTTTGGGGGATGGTGACGGCGACGATCTCGCTCGCAAGGCGGCCGTTCGCCTGGGCGGCCGCGGCCTTTGCCTGGCTGCGCAGGGCGAAGGCGTCCTGGTCCTCGCGCGAGACCTTGTAGTCTTCGGCGACGTTCTCGCCGGTCTCCGGCATCGAGTCGGCGCCATATTGCGCCTTCATCAGCGGATTGACGAAGCGCCAGCCGATCGTCGTGTCGTAAATTTCGGCGTTGCGCGAAAAGGCGCTCTCGGCCTTCGGCAGCACGAAAGGCGCCCGCGACATGGATTCGACGCCGCCGGCTATCATCAGCTCGGCCTCGCCGCATTTGATCGCCCGCGCGGCCGCAATCACCGCGTCCATTCCGGATCCGCAGAGCCGGTTGATCGTCGTGCCGGGAACGGCGACGGGCAGCCCCGCAAGCAGCAGCGACATGCGTGCGACGTTGCGGTTGTCCTCGCCCGCCTGGTTGGCGCAGCCGAAGATCACGTCATCGACCGCTTCCCAGTCGACCGACCTGTTGCGGTCCATCAGCGCCTTCAGCGGTATGGCGCCGAGGTCGTCGGCGCGCACCGAAGCGAGCGAGCCGCCGAAGCGGCCGATCGGGGTGCGGATATAGTCGCAGATATAGGCTTCGCGCATCACGCTGCCTCCTTTCCCGCGGCCTTATGGGCTTTTTTGGTGCGGGCGTTGATGTCGCGCAGAACGACCAGCTCGGTCTCGGTCGGTGCCGGTGTTTCGATGACGGTCTCCGCGAATTTGATCGGCCAGCCGCAATTTCCGGAGATCTGATCCCGAGCGACGCCGGGGTGCATGGAAACGACGGTCAGTTCCTTCGTCTCCGGATCCGGCTCCAGAATGCAGAGATCCGTGATGACCCGGGTCGGGCCGCTGGTCGTCAGTCCGAGCCGCTCCCGATGATTGCCGCCTTCGCCGTGTCCCATGGAGGTGACGAAGGGCAGCCTCTCCACGAAGCCGCGCTTCGTCAGCGCCATGGTGATGAAGATGCGGCCGCAATTGGAGGCGATTTCCGGCGCACCGCCGCCTCCCGGCAGGCGCACCTTGGGATGGTCATAGGGGCCAACGACGGTCGTATTGAGATTGGCGAAACGATCGATCTGCGCGCCGCCGAGGAAGCCCGTGGTTATCCGGCCTCCCTGGAGCCAGTAGCGGAACATTTCCGGCACCGAGATGGTGAAGAGCGCGGTATCGCATAGCTCTCCGTCGCCGATCGAGAGCGGCAGCACGTCGGGCTTGGTGCCGACGGTGCCGCTCTCATAGATCAGCGTGATATCCGGCGCATGCGTCAGCCGCGCCACATTGCAGGCGGCTGACGGCGCGCCGATGCCGACGAAGCAGACGTCGTCGTTGGAAAGCGCGCGCGCCGCGGCGATCGTCATCATCTCGGTGGGGGTGAAATCAGTCATCTTTTCTTCCCCTCAAGCAACCTTGGCCGCGGTCTTCGCAGCGTGGCGGGCGAAGTCCTCGGGCTTTGCGGCAAGGACGTTCTCCCTGATCCATGCGGTGAACGTCTCCCGGTCGCGGGCAATCTCGTCCCAACGGATGTAGAAGGCGTTGGAGCGGGGATAGTAACCATGCGCATAGGACGGGAAGGCGCCGCCCGGCACATGCGCGACGGCAGTCACCGCCCAACCCGGCAGCACCACCGAATTGGGCGAGGGCGGTGAGAGTTCGTCGACGATCTCCTCGACCGTCACGATCGAGCGCCTGGCGGCGAGCACCGCTTCCTTCTGTACGCCGACGATCCCCTCGATCAGGACGTTGCCGTTGCGGTCGGCACGCTGGGCATGGATGATCGTCACGTCCGGGCGGATTGCAGGCACCGCGGCGAGCACCTCGCCGGTGAAGGGACAGGTCACGCTTCTGATATTGAGGTTCACCTTAGGCAGGTCGGCGCCGATATAGCCGCGGAAGGCCGCAAAAGGCAGGTTCGCGGCACCCGCCTCATAGGCATTGGCCATGGCGGCATGCGAATGCTCCTCGATCTCGAGCGGTCGCGGCCATTGGTTCTCGACCGCATCGCGAAAGCGGTGCAGCGAGCCGACGCCGGGATTGCCGCCCCAGGAGAACTTCATGCCCCGTGCCGCACCGACTCCGATCAGCTGGTCGTAGAGGATGTCGGGCGTCATGCGCACAAGGAACAGGTCCTTCCGGCCTTGGCGAATCACCTCGTGCCCCGCGGCGTAGGGGATCAGGTGCGTGAAGCCTTCCATCGCAACCGTATCGCCGTCTCTGACATTCTCCTCTACCCCCTCGGCGAGAGACATTATCCGCGCCATCGTTTTCCTCCGGTGATGTTCGAGCCGAATAAGCGCCTGTTCTTCGCAAGCGTCAATTTACTTCGTGCGGTATTTGACATTTGTTCGTATAACGCACAAAAACGATGGCCAGAGACCGGCAGGAGGCACAATGCGTGAAACGGATTTCGTCAGCGGTTTTGCACGCGGTTTGAAGGTGATCGAAGCCTTCGGCGAGGCGCAGCCGCGGCTTTCGATTGCCGATGCCGCGAAGATCACCGGGCTCGACCGGGCGACCGTCAGGCGATCTCTGCTGACGCTTTCGCAGCTTGGTTACGCCGATTACGACGGCAAGTTCTTCACGCTCACACCGAAGACCCTGAGGCTCGGCCATGCCTATCTTTCGGCGACGCCGCTGCCGACTATCGTCCAGCCTTACCTGGACCAGCTCGCGGAAAAGGCCGGGCAGAGCGCCTCCGCCTCGGTGCTCGACGGCACCGAGATCGTCTATGTGGCACGCGCGTCGCAGCGGCGGGTGATGTCGATCAACCTGACGCCCGGCTCGCGTCTTCCCGCCTACTGCGCCTCGATGGGGCGGGTGTTGCTTGCCGCACTGCCCGAGGCCGAGGCACGCGACATTCTCGGACGTTCTGAATTGAAGGCGAACACACCGCTGACGCGAACCGATCCGGAAGAGCTTTTGACGGAATTGCGGCGGGTTCGCGACGAGGGCTATGCGATCATCGACCAGGAACTGGAGCTCGGCCTCTGCTCGATCGCGGTACCGGTCGCCAATGATCGCGGGCAGGTGCTCGCGGCCCTGAACATCGGCGCATCTGCCGCCCACGTGCCGGCCCGCGAGATGGCCGAGCGCTTTCTGCCGCTGCTCAGGGAAACACAAGCCGCGTTGCGGCTTGTGTTTCGCTAGATCACGATGATTCTGGCTCGAGTCGGCCTAGAATCATGAACGTGATGGATTCAATAGGTTAGCGCGGGATGCGGGCGGAAAACCGCACGCACTTTTCCTCATCCCGCTCTAGCCATCGCCCCTCAATATCCGCGCGCAGCACCTGCGCCGATGCGGCTGTCGACGGCGCCGTTGTAGCGGGCGCCGCCGCCAGCCTCGATCTCGGCGACGTTCTCGCCGCCGACGAGGATGCCCGCTGCCTGGCCCCAGATCATCCAGTTCTCGTCGACCTGAACGTCATGGCCCATGGCGGAAAGCAGTTTGCGCGTATCGGGCGAAAGAGCATAGGGCTCCATGAAGACCTTGTCCGGAAGCCACTGATGGTGGACTCGCGGCGCGTCGACGGCCTCCTGAATGTTCATGCCGTGGTCGATCACGTTGATGATCGCTTCCAGCGTGATGGTGATGATGCGGGCGCCGCCGGGGCTGCCGATCACCATGAACGGCTTGCCGTCCCTGGAGATGATCGTCGGGCTCATCGATGAAAGCGGCGTCTTGCCGGGCTCGATCGCATTCGCCTCGCCCTGCACGAGTCCATAGAGATTGGGGGTGCCCGGCTTGGCGGTGAAATCGTCCATCTCGTTGTTGAGGAGAATACCCGTGCCGGGCGCGACGACGCCCGCGCCGAAGGAGCCGTTCAGCGTGTAGGTCACCGCGACCGCATTCCCCTCGTCGTCGATGATGGAATAATGGGTCGTCTCCTTGCTTTCGGTAAAGCCCGCCGGCATCAGCTCCTGGGAAACGCCGGCCTTGAAGGGGTCGATCTTGGCGCGGATTTCTTTCGCGTAGCTCTTGTCGACGAGCTTTGCGACCGGGTTCTCGACGAAGGCCGGATCGCCGAGCGCGGTGTTGCGATCCACATAGGCGTGGCGCATCGCCTCGATCATCGCATGCACCGTCTCGGCAGAGCCATAACCGAGATAGGAGAGCGGATAGCCTTCGAGGATGTTGAGGATCTCGCAGATGATCAATCCGCCTGACGATGGCGGCGGCGAGGAGACGATGTCATAGCCGCGGTAGTTGCACTTGACCGGCTCGAGCTCGCGGACCTGATAGCGTTCGAAATCCTCCTTGGCGAGAATGCCGCCCTTATCCGCGCTCGCCTTGACGATCGCGTCGGCGATCGCACCCTTGTAGAAGGCGTCCGTGCCTTTTTCGGCGATGCTCGAAAGCGAAGCGGCAAGATCGGTCTGGACCAGCCGGTCACCGGCTGCAAAAGGCTTGCCGTCCGGCTTCAGGAAGATCGCGGCGGCGGCCGGATCCCTGGCGAGCCGCTCGGTCTCGCCGTCGAAAGATTCGATATCGCCCTGTTGGAGCACGAAGCCTTCCCGCGCGAGCTCGATCGCCGGATCGATCAGTTCCTTCAGCGGCTTGGTGCCGTAACGGCTGCGCGCGAACTCGAAACCCATGACCGGTCCGGGCACGCCGACGGCGAGATAGCCTTCGGTGCTCAATCCCTCGACGAGATCGCCCTTGTCGTCGAGATACATGGTCTTGGTGGCGGCGAGAGGCGCGCGCTCGCGAAAATCGAGGAAGGTCGTCTTGCCGTCCTTGAAGCGGATGGTCATGAAGCCGCCGCCGCCGATGTTGCCGGCGGTAGGGTAGACGACGGCGAGGGCATAGCCGACCGCAACCGCCGCATCGATCGCATTGCCGCCCTTCTTCAGGACCTCGACGCCGATGTCGGATGCAAGATGCTGGGCGGTCACGACCATGCCGTGCTCTGCCTTGACCGGCTCCGGCGAGGCCGCCAGGCCCTGCCGCGGTGCGAACGTACTCAGCGCGACGATCAGGGCAATGGATAGGGATTTCAGGCAGGGACTGCGCATGCTTTCCTCCCGGACAGGAATGTTGGCTTCAAGTTCGGCGCGGGATGCGTTACCGCCCCCTCAACCGGGGACTGTAGCATCAAAAATTACGAGTTACAGTCGAGGATGGAGCGTTAGAGCATTTCCGCTTTTTCTCCGAATCGCGGAAACTCTCTTTTTTCCGAAATTCCGGGCGGAAAACCGCACACATTTCCTCATCCCGCTCCAGCGTCAATCGCCGGAATAGCGCTCCTCCAGCCACGGGTCGCCGCGCATGTGGTAGCCGTTCCGCTCCCAGAAGCCTGCCGAATCGGCCGCGCGGAAATCGATGCGCTGCAGCCATTTGGCGCTTTTCCAGAAATAGAGATGCGGGACCACCAGGCGCATCGGCCCACCATGGGCCCGCGTGATCGGCGCGCCTTCCCAGGCGGTCGCGAGGATCGCGTCCTCGGCGGCAAAATCGGCGAGCGGCAGGTTGGTGGTGTAGCCGTCAAAGCTCGTCAGCATGACATAGGCGGCCTCGGGCTTCGGCATGACGCGATCGAGGAGGTCGCGCGTGGATACACCACGCCAATTGTTGTCGTAGCGCGACCAGGTCGTCACGCAGTGGATGTCCGACAGGCTGTCGCTCTGAGGCAGCGCCTGGAAGGCGTTCCAGTCGAGCGAGAGCGGGTTCTCGACGAGGCCGGTGACGTCGAGCCGCCACGTCTCGTGGGTCAGGTGCGGCTGCTGCCCGAGATCGAGAACCGGCCAGTCCCTGACGAGATGCTGACCGGGCGGCAGGCGGTCCGTCTCAGGACGGGCAATGCGGCCGGTGAGAAACTTGCCGTCGGCCGCCCAGCGGCGCTTCGTGGAAGTCAGCTTGGTTTCCGGCGCCTGTGTTTCGTCGGCCACGACTGCTCTCTCCTGCATGTTTTCTTTGATCGTATCGCGATTGACGGAAAAAAGCATGCAGCAGATCAAAGCGCTACAGCCGAGCCGCCGGCGATGTACGATATCTGTAAGAATTCGCGTGCCGATTCCGGCGGGACAGCTGCAATTTCCTGGGGGAAGTGGGAGGACAATCATGCGTACTCAGGTCGTCATTATCGGCTCCGGACCTTCGGGGCTCCTGCTCGGGCAATTGCTGACGGGAGCGGGGATCGCCAATGTTATCCTCGATCGCGCGACCAAGGATCACATTCTCGGCCGTGTGCGCGCCGGCGTTCTGGAGGAAGGCACGGTGCGGCTGATGGAGGAGGCGGGCTGCGGCGCTCGCATGCATGCCGAGGGCCTGCCGCATGACGGCTTCTCGCTCGCCTTCGACGGGCGGGACCATCGCATCGACCTCTTCGGCCTGACCGGCGGAAGGCGGGTGATGATCTACGGGCAGACGGAGCTCACCCGCGACCTGATGGACCATCGCGAACGGGTCGGGGCGCTCTCGATTTACGAAGCGGCGAACGTGATGCCGCGGGATTTCGACGGGCGGACGCCGCATGTCGCCTATGAGAAGGACGGGATCGCGCAGCGCATCGACTGCGACTTCATTGCCGGCTGCGACGGCTTTCACGGTGTCAGCCGACGTTCCCTGCCGGAAAAGGCCATCCGCAATTTCGAGAAGATCTACCCCTTCGGCTGGCTCGGCATCCTTGCCGACGTGCCGCCGGTCGACCACGAACTGGTCTATGCCAACCACCCGCGCGGCTTCGCGCTCTGCTCGATGCGCTCGCACACGCGCAGCCGCTATTACATCCAGTGCCCGCTCGAGGAGAAGATCGAGGACTGGGACGATCAGCGCTTCTGGGACGAATTGCGCCGCCGCCTGCCCGCCCATCACGCCGAGCGCGTGGTGATGGGGCCCTCCTTCGAGAAGTCCATCGCGCCGCTCCGCTCCTTCGTCGCCGAGCCGATGCGGTTCAACCGGCTGTTCCTGGCCGGTGACGCCGCCCATATCGTTCCGCCGACCGGCGCCAAGGGCTTGAACCTTGCGGCGAGCGACGTGCACTATCTGTTCGAGGGACTGCTCGAACACTATCAGGACCGCTCGAATGCCGGCATCGACGCCTATTCGGCCCGCGCGCTCGCCCGCGTCTGGAAGGCGGTGCGCTTCTCCTGGTGGATGACGACAATGCTGCACCGCTTTCCGGAGACCAGCGACTTCGACCAGAGAATCCAGGAGGCGGAACTCGACTATCTCACCCATTCGCGCGCGGCGGCGACCGCGCTCGCGGAGAATTACGTGGGGTTGCCGTTTTGAGGCCGCGCGCAAACCTCCCTGGACGCTACTTGCGCGGGGATACCGGCTCTGCTCGACTGTCGCCGGTGAGGCAGCTGCCAGGGAGGGTGCGATGGGGCTTACGCTACGCCAGATCGAAGTGATCCGGGCGGTGATGATCGCCGGCACCATCGCCGGCGCGGCGCGTCTGATGAATGTCGCCCAGCCGGGCGTCAGCCGGACGATGAAGCATATCGAAAGCGCGCTGGGGATAAAGCTCTTCGTCAAGAAGGCCGGCCGTTACGTGCCGACCGACGAAGCGCGCGACATCTTCGCCCAGCTCCAGGAAGTCCATCGCAAGGTCGACGACCTGCAATTTTCCATCGGCCAGCTGGAGCGCGGACGAGGTGTGGAACTCGCGCTCGGCTCGGTGCCGAGCATTGCGAATGCGATGATGCCGCAAGCCATCGCCGGGCTCATGCGGCGTTATCCGGACATCCGCATCAATTTCGATATTCTGAGGATAGAGGAGGCGATCGATTACCTGTTGCTCGGCAAGGGAGAGCTGGTCGCGATGAGCTATCATCTCACCCATCCTTCGATCACTTTCGAGCCCCTGTCCAAAGGGCACCTCGTCTGCATCGCCGCCAGGGAGCATCCGATTGCCGGCCGGTCCAGGATTTCCGCCCGCGAGATCGCCGGGCATCCGCTCATCGGTATCGACCCGCGCGATCCCTACGGGGCGATAATGGCGGGCATATTCGAGAGGGAGAAGCTCGAATATCGTACCCCGATCAGGGCGCGTTTCGGCACGACGGTTTGTGCGCTGGTCAAGCGGAATCTGGGCATCGCGGTCATCGACGCCTTCACCGTGGGCGGTATGGCCGACCAGGGACTGGCCGTCATTCCGATCACCGAGGACACGGAGTTCCAGACCTATGTCGCCTATCGCGCCGACGCCGCGCTGTCCAGCTATGCCGAGCGGTTGGTGACGACGCTGCGCCGCGTCATGGACGACTCGACCGGCCGTTCGCGTGGCGGCCGAGATGCATAACAAAACTGTATGGAGGACGCAAAAAACGGTATTTGCGGTATAGGCAAGAAGTGACGATCATCGAGGTCGACGCTTCGCCTTTTCCGGAAGCAAGCCGGCCCTGACACCCGGCAAAGGACGAGGCCAGCGACAGGAGATCGGCATGAAGACCTCGATCGCGACCGTTTCGATCAGCGGCACTCTTTCGGAGAAGCTCGCCGCCGTCGCTGCGTCAGGCTTCGATGGCGTGGAGATATTCGAGAACGATTTCCTGACCTTCGACGGCGCGCCGGCGGAGGTCGGCCGCATGGTCCGCGATCACGGGCTGGAGGTGACGCTTTTTCAGCCGTTCCGCGATTTCGAAGGTCTGCCGGAACCGCACCGGTCGCGTGCTTTCGACCGGGCGGAGCGCAAGTTCGACGTGATGCAGGAGCTTGGAACGGAACTGATGCTCGTCTGTTCCAGCGTTTCCCCGCTCGCATTGGGCGGCATCGACCGCGCTGCCGACGATCTGCGGGAGCTGGGCGAGAGGGCGGCCAGGCGCGGCTTGCGCGTCGGCTACGAGGCGCTTGCCTGGGGCCGACATGTCAACGATCATCGGGATGCTTGGGAAATCGTGCGGCGGGCGGACCACCCGAATATCGGGCTGATCCTCGACAGTTTCCACACCCTGTCGCGCAATATCGACCTGCGGTCGATCCGCTCCATTCCGGGGGACCGCATCTTCATCGTTCAGCTCGCGGACGCGCCGCGGATCGAGATGGATCTGCTTTATCTCAGCCGCCATTTCCGCAACATGCCCGGCGAAGGCGATCTTCCCGTGGTCGATTTCATGCAGGCTGTCGCCGCGACCGGCTATGACGGCGCCCTGTCGCTCGAAATCTTCAACGACCAGTTCCGGGGCGGATCACCCAGGGCGATCGCCGAGGACGGGCATCGTTCGCTGGTCTATCTGATGGATCGGGTCAAGCGGCGCGAGCCGGTGGCGAAGAGCGCGCTGGCGATGCCCGACCGGGTGGAGGTGCTGGGCGTCGAATTCGTGGAGTTCACCGCCGATCGGCCGGAGGCGGAGACGCTCGGCTCGCTTCTGGGAACCATGGGTTTTCACGCCGTCGCCTCTCATCGCGAGAAATCGGTGACGCTATGGCGCCAGGGTCGCGATCATGGAGGCGTAAACATCGTCATCAACACCGAGCAGCAGGGCTTCGCTCATTCGAGCTACCTGGTGCACGGGGCATCGGCCTATGCGGTCGGCCTGAAAGTACCCGATGCCTCCGCCGCCATCGAACGCTCGCGCGCGCTCGGCGCCGAAATATTCCTGCCCGAGGCGAACGAAGGCGAGGGGGCGATGGCCGCGATCCGCGGCATCGGCGGCGGGTTGATCTATTTCCTGGACGAGGCCGACGACGTCTGGTCGCGCGAGTTCGTCTGGTCGGGGGCGACGCCCCAAGGCGCATCGCCGCTCCTCGCCATCGACCATGTGGCGCAATCCATGCAGGCGGAGGAGCTCCCGAGCTGGCTGCTCTTCTACACGTCTATCCTCGATGCCGACAAATTGGCAGAGGTCGATATCGTCGATCCCGCCGGTCTGATCCGCAGCCAGGTCGTTGAGAATGCGAGCGGGACGCTTCGGCTGACGTTGAACGGAGCGGACAACCACCGCACGCTCGCAGGCCACTTCATCGCAGAGAGCTTTGGCTCGGGTGTCCAGCATGTGGCCTTCCGCACCGACGATATCTTTGCAGCCGCCGACCATATGCGCCGCAGCGGCTTTCGCCCATTGGCAATCTCGCGCAACTATTACGACGACATCGAGGTGCGGTTCGGGCTCGAACCTGACTTCGTCGACCGGCTCAGGGATGAGAGCATCCTCTATGACCGCGATGAGGATGGCGAGTATTTCCAGATCTACGGCCCGACCTATGGAGAAGGCTTCTTCTTCGAAATTGTCGAGCGGCGCGCCGGTTATCGCGGCTACGGCGCAGCCAACGCGCCCTTCCGCATCGCCGCCCAGAAACGCTCGCTTAGGCCCGCCGCGATGCCGGCCCTTTAGGTTCTTCCCGCGAGTCGTCTCCCCTTGTGGGGGAGATGCCCGGCAGGCCAGAGGGGGTTCGATAACCCCAGTGCTAGGCCGTCCTCTTTGCTTCCGCAGCCATCGCCGTCCCCGCCGCTTCACGCAGCGTCTGCATCAGGATCGAGAGCGGCAGCGACAGGATCGCGTCGGTGCGCATGGTAAGCCCGACGGGTCCCCTCGTCTCGCTCGTGTCGACCGGCAGCGCCGCCAATACGCCATCCGCGATATCCGTGGCGACGACGCCCGCCGATATGATCCAGATGGCGTCGCTGGAGCGTACGAAGGCCCGGCCGAAGGAGTCGGAAACGGTCTCGATCTGGTTCGGCAGGCCGGCAATGCCGTTGGCTATCAGGAAATGCTCGACGAAGGGGCGGATGATCGAGGCGCGGGTAGGCATCAGCACCGGATAGTCGCTCAGGTGCGCGAATAATGACTGCCTGCCGGAGATGAGCGGATGCCCGGCCCGCACCGCGAAGACCACCTGTTCCGAGTAGAGATGCTCGAACGAAAATCCGGTCATCTTGTCCGGAGCGGCGAGCCTGCCGACGACGAGGTCGAGATCGCCGATGCGCAATTGTTCGAGAAGCACTGCGTTTTCACCGGTGACGATCTTGATGCGTGCGCCGGTCTTCTCTTTCAGGAAGAGCGCGATGGCGCGCGGCATGATGCGGGTCGAAACGGTCGGAAGCGCACCGACGCGGATCGGCGGGCCTTCGCCGGACCGCTCCTGCGAGACGGAATCGAGGCCTTGGCGCAGCGCCGTCAGCGCGGCGCCAGCATGGCGCAGAAAGACCTCGCCGTAGCGCGTGATCTTGATGCCACGCCCCTCGCGCTCGAAAACCGCGACGCCCAGAACCTCTTCGAGTTCCCGGATCGTCTTGGTGACCGCCGGTTGCGTGACATGCAGGAGTTCGGCCGCCTTCACCACGCTCTTCTGGCGTGCGACCTCGACAAATGTCTGCAGATGGCGAAACTTAACGCGAGCGTCGATCACGGATCGTATAACCTCCTGGTTAAGGGAAAGCCACGAAATATCATTTTACCTAACCGGATGAAACATCCAATTCTGACGACGGAGGAGAACTGCCGTGCAATTCACCCGCATCAACGACGTCACGATTCACTATCGCGTGGTTGGCGCGGTCACGGAAAAGCCCGCGCTCGTCTTCATCAACTCGCTCGGCACGGATTTCCGTATCTGGCGCGATGTCGTCCTCCGGCTGGCCGGCGATTTTGCCATCGTGCTCTATGACAAGCGTGGCCATGGGCTGTCCGATATCGGCCAGGTTCCCTATTCCATCGAGGACCATGCGACCGATCTCGCCGGACTCCTCGATCGCCTCGCCGTGAAACAGGCGATTGTTTGCGGACTTTCGGTGGGCGGTCTCATCGCGCAATCGCTCTACGGCCGCCGCCCCGACCTCGTGCGCGCGCTCGTGCTTTCCGGCACCGCCCACAAGATCGGCACCGTCGAGTTCTGGGACGCCCGCATCACGGCGATCGAGGCGCACGGCATCGAGGCGGTCGCCGATGGCGTGCTCGAACGCTGGTTCACCCCGGCCTTTCGGCGGCCCGAAAACCTCGCCTTCACCGGCTACCGCAACATGCTGGTCCGCCAGCCGGTGCCGGGCTACGTCGGCACCTGCGCCGCCATCCGCGACGCCGATTTCACGGAAGCCGCAGGCAGGATCGCGGTTCCGGTGCTCTGCGTCGTCGGCGACCAGGACGGTTCGACGCCGCCCGATCTGGTCCGCTCGACGGCCGATCTCATACCGGGCGCGCGCTTCGAAGTGATCCGCGGGGCGGGACATATACCCTGCGTCGAGCAGCCGGAAGCCTTGTCGTCGGTGCTGAGACGCTTCTTCCGATCCGTGTTGTCTGGAGGCAAACCATGAGCGATGCCCTCGCGCCTTCCGGGCGCTACCGACAGGGAATGGCGACGCGCCGCGCCGTTCTAGGCGACAATCACGTCGACCGGGCGGAGGCGGCGTCGACCGATTTCGACCGTCCTTTCCAGGAGCTGATCACCGAGGCGGCATGGGGGCATGTCTGGTCGCGTGCCGGCTGGACGAAGCGGGAGCGGTCGATCGTCACCATCGCCCTGCTTGCCGCCCTCGGACAGGACGAGGAGGTGGCCATGCATGTCCGCGCCACGGCCAATACCGGGGCGACGCGCGAGGATATTTGCGAGGCACTGCTGCATGTCGCCATCTATGCAGGCGTTCCGGCGGCCAATCACGCGATCAAGATCGTCAAGCAGGTGTTCGCGGAAATGGATGCCGGCACGGTTGCTCGATAGGCGAGGGAGAAGGACGATGCCCGACAATCAAAATGGCAGACGGAACGGCAAGCCCGAAACGGGCGCCTTTTTTGCCCGCGACCGCGCCTGGCACCCGCCGGCCTTCGCGCCCGGCTACAAGACCTCCGTGCTGCGTTCGCCGCAGAAGGCGCTGCTGTCGCTCGACGGCACGATATCGGAGATCACCGGACCGGTCTTCGGCCATTCGATGTTGGGCGAGCTCGACAACGACCTGATCCATAACTTCGCCAGTCCCGGTGAAAGTGCGATCGGCGAACGCATCATCGTCCATGGCCGCGTCCTCGACGAACGCGGCCATCCGGTTCATGGCGTGCTCGTCGAGTTCTGGCAGGCGAATGCCGGCGGACGCTACCGTCACAAGAAGGAAAGCTATCTCGCGCCGCTGGACCCGAATTTCGGCGGTTGCGGCAGAACGATCACCGACGAGGAAGGCCGTTACTGGTTCCGTACGGTCAGGCCCGGCGCCTATCCATGGCCGAACGGGGTCAACGACTGGCGGCCCGCCCATATCCATTTCTCGGTCTTCGGCCACGGTTTCGCCCAGCGCCTGATCACGCAGATGTATTTCGAAGGCGATCCGATGATCTGGAAATGTCCGATCGTCGGCACGGTCCCTGACCGCCGGGCGATCGAGCAGCTGATCGCGGCTCTCGACTGGGGCAACACCGTGCCGATGGATGCGCGCGCCTACAGGTTCGACATCGTGCTGCGTGGCCGCCGCTCGACCTTCTTCGAAAACCGGCCGGAAGGGAATTGAGGACGCACCGATGGTTCAGGATCTCAGCACCCTCAAGGAAACCGCGTCGCAGACGGCCGGACCCTATGTCCATATCGGCTTGACGCCGAATTTCTGCGGCATCGGCGGCGTATATGAGGGCGACCTCGGCGCTTCGATGGTCAACGACAAGACGCTCGGTCAGCGCATCACCGTGACCGGTCGCGTCATCGACGGCGCCGGAATGCCCCTCAGGGACGCACTTCTCGAAATCTGGCAGGCGGACGCAGCCGGGCTCTACAATTCCCCGTCGGAGCTGCGCGGTACGGCGGACCCGAACTTTACCGGCTGGGGACGCTCGCCGACGAGCGACGAGGGCGGCGTCTTCACTTTCGAGACGGTGAAGCCGGGCCGCGTTCCATTCCGCGACGGCCGGCTGATGGCCCCGCATATCAGCATCTGGATCGTCGCGCGCGGCATCAATATCGGCCTCCACACGCGCATGTATTTCCCAGACGAGGCGGCGGCGAACGCCGAAGATCCGCTGCTTGCCCGCATCGAGCACCGCCACCGGGCCGAGACGCTTGTCGCGGCGGGTCAGGCGCCTAATTATGTCTTCGACATTCATCTCCAGGGCGAGAAGGAAACGGTCTTCCTGGATATTTGATCGTTCGGCAGCCCGCCCCCGCGTTGCCGCATGCGTGTGAGGCTCCCTTCGAACCGAAGGGAGCGAGAGCTGGAGATGCGGCATGACCTATTCGGCCTTCGATCACCCCTATCTTTCCGGCCTTCTCGGAGACGAGGCGGTGGCGGCGGAATTCTCCGTCGTCGCCGATGTTCGCGCCATGCTGGCCTTCGAGGCGGCGCTTGCGCGTGCCGAGGCGCGCCACGGCGTCATCCCCGAAGCGGCCGCCAATCGCATTGCCGAGGCATGCCGTGGCTTCTCTCCGGACGTCGGCGCCATGCGCCGGGCAACTGCCATCGACGGTGTCGTCGTTCCCGAGCTCGTGCGGCAATTGCGCCGGGCGGTCGGCGAAGAGGCGGCGGAACATGTCCATTTCGGAGCCACCAGCCAGGACGTGGTCGATACCAGCCTCATGCTGAGGCTGAAGGCGATCGCGGAACTTTTCTCCGGCCGGGTCGGCGACGTCGTGACGGCGCTCGAAGCTTGCGGGCGGCACTGGGGCGAGCGTGCGCTGACCGCCCATACGCGAATGCAGCCGGCGATCGCGATTACGGTGGCCGACCGCCTGCGGAGCTGGATCGAGCCGCTGCTCGACCATCAGGACAGGCTGGATACCACGGGCACGGACATTTTCGCGGTGCAGTTCGGAGGAGCCGCCGGCACGCTCGAAAAGCTCAAGGGCAAGGCCGACATCGTCCGTGCGACGCTGGCGGAGGAACTCGCGCTGGTCGACTGCCCGCAATGGCACAGCCAGCGCCTGCCGATCGCCGATTTCGCCCACCTCCTGTCGCTCGTCACCGGCAGCCTCGGCAAGTTCGGTCAGGACGTGGCGCTGATGACGCAGGCGGGAGACGAGATCGTGCTTGCCGGCGGCGGCGGCTCCTCGGCCATGCCGCACAAGCAGAACCCGGTCGCCGCGGAGGTGCTGGTGACACTCGCCCGCTTCAACGCGACGCAGGTTTCCGCCATCCACCAGTCGCTGGTGCACGAGCAGGAGCGCTCGGGCTCCGCCTGGACGCTCGAATGGCTGATCCTGCCGCAGATGGTCGGCGCGACGGCGGCCGCATTGAGGCTCGCCGCCGAGCTCGCCGGCAATGTCCGGCGGCTAGGGCGGGTGTGAGGTTGATCCGTGCTCACGCCTCGACCAGCAAGGCGACGGGGAAGTCCCGTAGAACGTCCGCCACGGCAAGAAGAGGCCGAGGCTCGGTGACGCCGCCGGTCAGGAGATTGCACATGGGCTTGAATTGGCAGTCCTCGGGCCAGGCGAGGAAGGTGTTTCGCCACAGTTCCGGACGGATGGACAGGCGACCGTCTGGCGTCTGGCCGAAGACAAGCCGCGGGACGACTGTGAGCGCAAAGCCATCCCTGCTGCGACGCATGAAAGCGGCTGCGTGGCGGGCACCCGGACCTTCGACGCGCACTGCGCGGTATTCGCCTCCCGCAAGACAATCCGCGCCGCGCCCCCGGCGATAGTTCAGGCCTATTGAGATCAGCCTCTGCTTGCAGTCCTCGAAATCGCCGATCGTCGGCGCTTGGGGTAGCTGGGAAAGCGAGCCGCGCGGTGAAAAGCCGCGGCGGTTGTCGGGATCGACGAGGGAAAGGTCGATGCGTTCGCTGCCCTGATAGATATCGGGAATGCCGGGCGCGGTGAGCTTCACCAGCGTTTGCGAGAGGCTGTTGATCAGCCCGGCATGGATGAACGGTCCGGCCGTTTTCTCGAAATCGCCGAGGAAAGACCGGTTATGCCAATCCAGGAGATCGCCGAGAAAGGCCTTGATCGCTGCTTCATAGCGCTCGTTCGGATCGTCCCAGCTCGTCCTGAGCTTTGCCTCCCGCAGCGCCTTCACGGCGAAATCGACCATGCGCTCGTGCAGGGAAATCAGGTCGCCTTCGTCACCAAGGGGCGCGACCGGCCAGACGCCGAGCAGGCTCTGATAGAGAAATTGCTCGACCGGAGCGTCCGGTTCCTCGCCGGCCGGGAGTCGGCCCATGCTTTCCGCATTCATCCCGTGCCAGCGGTCCACCGCTGCAGCCCAGACGTCCGGTGCCTCGCTGACGACGTGGAGCCGGGCGCGCGCATCCTCCCCCCGCTTGGTGTCGTGCGTGGAGGTAGCCGAAAGGCCGTGCGGCATCTGGCTTGCGCGATCCTGCATCATCGCATGAAAGCGGCCGACGCCGCCGGGCGTCCAGAAGGGGGAGGCACCCACCTCGTTCGCCGCGAGATAATCGCCTCTCCGATAGAAGAAGGTGTCCTCGACCGCCTTGGCCATGACTGCGCCGCTCAACTGCTGAAACCGCGTGCGGAATTCGGACCGCAGCTTGCCGTCCGCCGAGTCGACCGGCGCCCTGAGTGCGGAAACGATCGCTGCGATCTCGGCGCCGGCGCCGGGCGCGCGCGCCGCTGCCTTCGCTGCCATCCCGTCGAGGATGCGGCTGTCGCGCGCTCCGGCCTCCTGGTCGCCGACATAGGTCCGATAGACGGGCAGTGCCGCCACCAGCTGGCGAATGGCCTCACCGGTCCGCACGTTCTGATCCGGAGTCCCATCGCCTGTGAAGCGAGCGGCCAGTCCGGTCAGCCGCCGGACTTCCGTATTGAAATTGCGGCCGAGGACCTGAAGCTTGCATCCCGTGACCGCCTCTTCGGCCGCGGATCGCCTTTCCTCGCTTGAAAGCCACGAAGACGGAGTGTCGTCGGAAAGAAGATCCGCGAGGGCCGATATGAACTCGTAGCCGGTGGCCCCCTCGACCGGCCAGTCGGACGGCAGCGTTTCGTTCTCGCCGAGTATTTTTTCGACGATGATATAGGTGCCGTCGCCGGCCTCCCGGCGGAGCCGATCGAGATAGCCCTTAGGATCTGCCAGGCCGTCGATGTGGTCGATCCTGAGCCCATCGATCAGGCCTTCCCGGACGAGGGCGAGCGCGAGCCGGTGGGTATGCGTGAAGACCGCTTCATCTTCGACGCGCATGCCGATGAGGCCGGCGACCTCGAAAAACCGTCGGTAGCTGAGCTTGTCCCGGGCCGTCTGCCAGCTCATCAGCCGCCAGGATTGCATTCGATGCAGCCGGTCGAACTGCAGTGTGTCCGCGGAGAACCGGTCGAGACATTGGTCGAGCTCGGCCGCGATCGACGGCGTCGCGACGACAGAGGCGATTTCCGCGTGGAACTGTGCGGCGGTTTTCCGTTCGGCCGTGCCGGCGACAGCCGCGATCCTTTCGAGCGCGGCATTGCCGTTGCGCGGGATCGCCGCATAGCTGGCGGGATTGAGCGGATAGAGAGCCTCGTAATATCGAAGCGCCAGGCAGCGGTGCTCGTGGTCGTATGCAAGGCGCAGATTGCCGGCTGCGACCTCTTCCTCAAACGACTTTCCGAGGAAGGGGAGCGTGAGCGGCTCCCGCGAGTCGATGTCGAAATAGTCGGCAAATTCGCTAAGGCGGCCCCATTCGATCACGCTGTGCCACCAGTCATTCTCGAGATGCGCGGCCATGTGGTTCGGGACGATGTCCAGAACGAGACCGAGTCCTTCGGCCCTCAGCGCATGAGCGAGCCGCACAAATCCATCGTAGCCGCCCAGGACCGGGTCGATCTCGTTATAGTCGACGATGTCGTAGCCATGGGCCGACCCACGGACCGCGGTGAAAAGGGGCGAGGCGTAGAGGTGAGATATGCCGAGCCCGACGAGGTGCGGGATCAACTCCACGGCTTTTGCGAAGTCCATCCCGTTGCGGAACTGGAGACGGTAGGTTGCGTCGGGCAGATGCATGGCGGTCTTGCACTTGTCTGGCGGTAACACCGCGGCCGGTGCTTTGTTCCCCGAGGGACGCCCCCAAAGCAAAGTCTTCTTGTTCGCGTATCGGGAATAGAATGGCGTTCCTTTAGTCTACTAAGATTATAGATTTTGATGAATACCACCGAAGCATGGATCTCACGGGGAGCTAAAGCGATGCCGCAGACACGAGTGGTGGGTATTTCAGGCAATATCACGCGTCCGTCCAGGACACGCGCATTCGTGGACCATATCGTCCACCGGCTGGCGGTCGATGCCGGCGCGTCGGCGCAGACCTTCGATATCGAGGATTTCGGGGCGTCCCTGCTCCCTGCGAGAAGGCTCGACGAACTCGCGCCGGAGGCGCGCTATGTCGTCGGCCAGATCCTTGCAGCCGACATCCTGGTGGTCGCGTCGCCGACCTTCAAGGGAAGCTATACCGGCCTCTTCAAGCACGTCTTCGATCTGCTCGATCCCTCCTCGCTCCGCGGCAAGCCCGTCATCCTCGCCGCGACCGGGGGCGGGGAACGCCACTCGCTGATGGTGGAGCATCAGCTGCGGCCACTGTTCGGCTTCTTCGAGGCGTTGGCGATGCCGACCGCGATCTACGCCTCCGACAAGGACTTTGCCGACGGCGCTCTCGCCTCGGAGGCGATCCATGACCGCGTCGGCAGGGCGGTCGGCGAGGCAACGCAGGCGCTCGCGCGCGCCGCCAGGGCAAGCTTGGCGGCCTAGCCGCAAATTCAACCACACCAACCCGGTTTGCGTCGGCAATCGAAGCGAAGTGACGCCGGCCGGTGAAGCAAATCCAACGGAGGCAGCAATGACCAGACAGATCAAGCTTGGAGCCTTTCTCCCCGGCGGCGGCCAGCATATTGCCGCCTGGAGGCATCCGGACGCTCCGGCAGACGGTGCCACGAACTTCGAATTCCACAGAAGGCTCGCCGAGACCGCGGAGCGCGGTCTGTTCGACGCCTATTTTCTCGCCGACAACCTCTCCGTCGGGCTCGGCGGCCGCGAAGGCGGCAATGCGAAGATCGCCGGTTTCGAGCCTGTCACCCTCTTTGCAGCACTCGCGCCGCTGACGACCCATCTGGGCTTCATCGCCACGGCGTCGACGACCTATGAGGAACCCTACACGCTCGCCCGCAAGTTCGCCTCGCTCGACCTACTTTCCAACGGGCGGGCAGGCTGGAACGTGGTCACCTCCGCCGGCGACGAGACGGCACGCAACTTCAACAGAGAAACCCAGCCGAGCCACGCCGACCGCTACGAGCGCGCGCACGAGCACGTCGAAACCGTCAAGGCTCTGTGGGACAGCTGGGAAGATGATGCCTTCATCCGTGACAAGGCGACCGGCCGCTTCTTCGACGCCGGCCGGGTTCACGACATCGACCACAAGGGCAAGCATTTCAGCGTCAAAGGACCGCTGAACGCGCCGCGTCCCGTACAGGGGCACCCGGTCGTGGTGCAGGCGGGGCAATCCGAGGACGGACGCAGGCTTGCGGCGGTCAGCGCCGAGGTGATCTTCACCGCCCATCAGAACCTCGCTTCGGCGCAGGAATTCTACCGTGACATCAAGGCACGGGTGAAGCGCGCCGGCCGCAACCCCGAACATGTTCTGATCATGCCGGGGGTGGCCCCCTTCGTCGGCCGGACCGAAGAGGAGGCGCGCTCCAAGTATGAAGAGCTGAATGCGCTGATCGTGCCGGAGGACGGCGTGGCGCTGTTGAATGGCCTGACCGGCGGCACGCTCGACCTGACGGGATATCCGCTCGATGGGCCCTTGCCCGTCAGCAATGAGACAGAGGGGATGAAAAGCCGGCAGGCGCTGATCCGGAAGATCGCGGATGAGCATGGCTTCACCATCCGCCAGCTCTATCAGTGGATCGCGACCGCACGCGGTCACTACACCGTCGTCGGCAGCGCCGAGCAGGTCGCCGATCAGCTCGAGGAGTGGTTCCTGAGCGAAGCCGCCGACGGTTTCAACATCCTGCCGCCATGGCTTCCGGGCGCGCTCGACGATTTCGTCGATCTGGTCATCCCGATACTGCAGAGACGCGGCCTGTTCCGCACCGCCTATGAGGGGCGGACGCTGCGGGAAAATCTCGGTCTTCCCCGTCCGGCGAACCCGTGGACTTTGGCGCGCGCCACCGTCCAGGCGGCCGAGTAGGAGGGAGACACGAAAATGAGCTTGCAGGAACTCGACAGGTCGATCATCCACGAAGGCGGCAGCGTCAGCGCAAAAGCGGACGAGTATCTCCGCCGGTCAGGCGCCGCCGCCGGCAGCTGGCTGTCGCGCTACGGACTGCTCATCGCCTTTCTTGCGCTCTGGCAGGCGGCCAGCACCGCCGGCTGGATCAACCCGGCCGTGTTTCCGTCCGTCGGTGCCATCCTTTCCGCCCTTTGGACGGGAATTTCCGGTGGGGCATTGCTCGACGATATCGCGATCAGTCTTCAGCGTTCCGGCACCGCCTTCGTAGGCGCGGTGGTTCTGGCTATACCGCTCGGCCTCTTGATGGGGCAGGTGCGTGCGATCGAGAACGCACTCGATCCCGTCCTCCAGCTTTTCCGCCAGACGTCGGCGCTCGCTCTCTATCCGGTTTTCATCCTGCTACTCGGACTCGGCGAGGCCTCGAAAGTCTTCGTCATCTTCTGGGCGACGCTCTTTCCGCTGCTCCTGAGCACCATCAGCGGGGTCAAGGAAGTGGATTCGAAGCTGATCGAGATGGCGCGGGTCTATGGCGCGTCGCGTCTCACTGTGTTCCGTCGCGTGGTTCTCCCGGGCGCCGTTCCTTCGATTTTCGTCGGCCTGCGCTTGAGTGCAACGACTGCCCTGCTGCTGCTCATCGCATCCGAGATGATCGGCGCCAACAAGGGCATCGGCTTCCAGGTCATGAACGCCCAGTACAATTTCCAGATTCCCCTGATGTTCGCGGCGATCTTCATTCTGGCCGGGCTCGGGCTCGTCTCCAACTACGCGCTGGTCTTTGCGCAGCGCCGCCTCTGCCGCTGGAGCGACGCCTCGAACTAGAGCAATTCCAGGAAAAGTGTGCAGCGGCTTTCCATCCGGAGTTGCGGCAAAACGGCCTCAACATTCGAAACTTCCAGATCACGGAAAAGGTGACACATGACGATTTCCATTCGCGCCCTCGCATTCGGCAGCCTGTTCTCGATCGGTCTTTCCAGCCTTGCGGCAGCAGAAGCTCCGGAACCGGTGACGCTGCGGTTCCTTGCGAGCCAGGGCAGCCTATCGCCGCACGAACTCGCCTATGAGCTCGGCTATTTCGACGACCTCGGCATCAAGCTCGAGAATGTCGGTTATGCGGGAGGCGGGCCCGCATCGCTGTTCGCGCTTGCCTCCGGCAGCGTCGACATCGGCTCGGCGGCGACCGCAGCCGTCATCAACTCGATCGCCGGCGGAAACGATTTCGTCGCGGCCTTTCCGACCAACGGAATCAACGAGCAGGTCAAGAGCATCTTCTACGTGCTCGACGACAGCCCGATCAGGACCATCGAGGATATCGCAGGTAAGACGATCGCGGTGAATACGCTCGGGGCGCATCTCGACTATGCGGTACGCGAGGCGCTGCACGGCAAGGGCTTGCCCGAAAACGCAGCGAACCTCGTCGTCGTACCCGGGCCGCAGCTCGAACAGACGCTCCGGTCGAACCAGGTCGACATCGCCGCCGTGGGATACTGGCAGGCGACCTTCAACGGCCAGATCGTCGATCACGGCGGGGTGCGCGCGGTCTTCGACGACACGGATGTGCTCGGCGAAATTGCAGGCGGTTTTGCGGTTCTCAGGCGGGATTTCGTGGAGAAGAATCCGGTGGCCGCCAGAAACTTCGTAGAACAGTCCGCGCGCGCCGCCGACTGGTCACGCGAGCATCCGGAAGAAGCGCGGGCCGTGCTGGCCCGTATTCTGACCGAGCGCGGCGAAAACGGCGATCTCGCCAGGCATTGGACGGGGTTCGGCCTGCGGAAGGGCGCGCAAGCGACCGAGCGCGATCTGGATTTCTGGATCGGCGTTCTCGAGCGCGAGGGCAGCCTGCCGCAGGGCAAATACAAGGCTTCCGATCTTCTGTTCCGGCCAAACGCGACGTCCGCCGCGGCGAATTGAGGTGGTGAAAATGGCTGAAGTCAGAAGCCTGAGCAGAGGGGAGGTGGCGCTGCGCGATCTCTCGAAATCCTTCCAGATCAACGGACGGCCGCTCAGCGTCCTAAGGAACCTCAATCTGGACATCCGGTCCGGGGAATGCCTTGCAATCGTGGGCGCAAGCGGATCGGGCAAGACGACATTGCTGCGGGTTCTTGCGGGTCTCGAGACGGCCGATGCGGGCCGGGTATTGATCGACGGCCGGCCGGTTGCCGGTGTGGGCAGAGAGCGCGCGGTCATCTTCCAGGAGCCGCGGCTGCTTCCATGGCTGACGGTCCTCGGCAATGTGGCCTTCGGCCTGAAGGTCCGAGGCGAGGATTCCGGACGCGCCGAGCAGCGTGCACGTCACTACATCTCGCTTGTCGGCCTTGCCGATTTCCAGGATGCCTATCCGAAACAGCTATCGGGTGGAATGGCGCAGCGCGTCGGGCTTGCGCGAGCGCTGACGGTAAAGCCCGAGATCCTGCTGCTCGACGAGCCGATGGGCGCTCTCGATGCGATGACGAAACTGACGATGCAGCAGGAGCTCGAGCGCATCTGGCGGGAGGAGAACGTGACGATGGTTCTGGTCACGCACGACCTCGAGGAGGCCATCTATCTGGCGGATCGTGTCCTGATACTGCCGAAGCAAAAGGACGGAGCGCCGAGAGCGATCGACATCGACTTGCCCCGGCCGCGCGATCGCAGCGGCGCACGCTTCGTGCGCTACAGGCAGGAGCTGCTTCGGGAATTCGGACTCTACTAGGGCCCGCGCGCTTCCTCCATAATCCCCGCACAAAACAATAACCGGGGGATTATGGATTTCCGCCCATATTTCATTTTTGCATCACCGTTTGACATGGCAGACTGCCCGCTGTCGATTGCGATTGATGTAAAAGAAAGCGATGCCGGCCGGGAGTAGCGGACGTCGCGGGGGGAGGAAATATGAGAAGGATCATTCTGGCCGCGCTCGCGGCTCTGGCAACGAGCGTCGCGGCGCAGGCGGATACGATCAAGGTCGGAGTCGTCGGGCCGTTTTCCGGTCCCTTTGCGCTGCAGGGCAAGAACTTCAAGGCGGGCATCGACGCCTATATGGCGGTGAACGGCGCCAAGGTCGGCGACGACGACATCGAGATCATCTACCGCGACGTGCCGCAGGCGGACCCGGCCCAGTCCAAAGCGCTGGCGCAGGAGCTGGTGGTAAAGGAAGGCGTGCAATATCTCGCCGGCTTCTATTTCACGCCCGACGCGATGGCCGTCACGCCGCTGCTAGAGCAGGCGAACGTGCCGCTGGTGATCATGAATGCCGCCACGTCGGCGATCGTCACCAAGAGCCCGCTCGTGGTGCGCACCTCCTTCACGCTTTGGCAGACATCCACGCCGATCGCCAAGGTGGCGAAGGACGCTGGCGTCTCGAAGATCATCTCCGTGGTCAGCGATTACGGCCCGGGTGTCGATGCGGAGAAGGCATTCAAGGCCGGCTTCGAGGCGGCGGGCGGCGAGATCGTCGAGGCGATCCGCATGCCGCTCTCGACCAACGATTTCTCGCCGATCATGCAGCGCATTAAGGATTCCGGTGCCGAGGGTGTCTTCGCCTTCCTGCCGTCCGGCCCGACGACGCTCGGCTTCGTCAAGGCGTTCAACGAGAACGGCCTGAAGGACGGCGGCATCAAGTTCTTCGCGCCGGGCGACCTCACCCAGGAATCCGACCTGCCGGCGCTGGGCGACGCCGCGCTCGGCCTGCAGACGACCTTTCACTATGCCGTTTCGCATGACTCACCGGAAAACAAGGCATTCGTCGAGGCGGTCGGCAAGGCGATCGGCAATCCGGCCGAGCTTTCCTTCCCCGCGGTCGGGGCCTATGACGGCATGCATGTCATCTACAAGATGATCGAGGCGACAGGCGGCGAGCAGGATGCCCAGAAGGCGGTCGACGCCGTGAAGGGGCTCTCCTGGACAAGCCCCCGCGGACCGGTCTCGATCGACCCCGAATCGCGCCATATCACCCAGAACATCTATCTGCGCGAAGTCGCCAAGGCCGATGACGGCACCTATTACAACAAGGAGATCCAGACCTTCGAGAAACAGGGCGATCCGGGTTTAGCCGCGGTGAAATGATCGGCGGCCCGCTGTATGCGACGGCTGCATCGTTGATTTGGCGGAAGCCTTCCGGAATGAGGATCGAGGGTGAAGCCTTGCCACAGCGTTAGGATGCGCTCATGCAAACCATCTTCAGCATAGCCGTCGATGCGCTCGCCTATGGCATGGTGCTGTTCGTGATCTCGATCGGCCTTTCGGTCACGCTCGGCCTCATGCGCGTCGTCAATCTTGCCCACGGCGCCTTTGCGATGATCGGCGGCTATATCGCATCCTATGCGGCGCGTGATCTCGGGCTCGGCTACGGCGCCGCGGTGCTGATCGCGGTCTTCGGCACGATCGTCATCGCCATCCCGATCGAGCGCCTGCTCTACCGCCGCATCTACGGTCAGCCGGAGCTGACTCAGGTGCTGATGACGATCGGGATCAGCTTCTGCATCATCGGCATTGCCAACTACGTCTTCGGCCCGACTCTCAAGACGATCCCGCTGCCGCCGAGCCTTGAGGGCTCCGCCGATCTCGGCTTCCGTTCGATCGCCGTGCACCGGATCTTCGCGATCGTCTGCGGCCTCGCCGTTGCCGGAGCCCTCTGGTTTGCCATCGAGAAGACCGCCTTCGGGGTGAAACTCAGGGCCGCCGTCGACAATGCGGCGATGGCGGCAGCACTCGGGGTGCGCACGGAGGTCGTCTATGCCGTAAGTTTCGCCGTCGCCGTGGGCCTTGCCGCGTTCGGCGGCGTCGTCGGCGCGGAACTGCTGCCGGTCGAGCCCTATTATGCGCTCAGATACATGGTCACCTTCCTGGTGGTCGTTTCCGTCGGCGGTGCGGGGTCGATCCCGGGTGCGCTTGCCGCCTGTCTCCTGCTTGGCGGCATCGATACCACCGGACGCTATCTGATGCCGGAGTTCGGAGAGTTCTTCTTCTATCTCGCCGTCATCGCCATTGTCTGCGTCTTTCCGCGCGGCCTTGCCGGGAGGATGAAGTAGGTGACCATGGCAACGATGAACGAAGCAGCCACGGCACTTTCTGCGGGCAGGCGGGGGCTCGGCCGCGATCTTGCGGGCCTCGCGGTGATCCTCGTGCTGGCCGGGATCGGCTATCTCTTCTTTCCGAACAATCTGGCGCTGCTCACCCGCATCACCGCGATCGCGCTGCTGGTACTCTCGCTCGATCTCGTCACCGGCTATTGCGGCGTCGCGACCCTCGGCCATGCCGCGCTGTTCGGCAGCGGCGCCTATGCCGCCGGTATCGCGGCCGTGCATTTCGGCATCACCGATCCGCTCCTCATGCTCGCCGCCGGCATTCTCGGCGGTGCGCTGGCGGGGCTCGCCTGCGGAGTCGTGATCCTTCGGGCGCACGGTCTCCCGCAGCTGGTGCTCTCGATCGCCCTCATCCATCTGTTCCATGAATTCGCCAACAAGGCCTCGCCCTGGACGGGGGGAAGCGACGGATTGGCCGGCATCGCGCCCGATCCGCTCATCGGCCTTTTCGCCTTCGACCTCTGGGGCCGCACGGCCTATGTCTTCGGCGTCGTGCTGCTCGCAATCGTCTTCGTGCTCCTGCGCCTCGTCGTGCGCTCGCCCTTCGGCATGCTTTGCCGCGGCATCAGGGAGGACCCGATCCGCATTCGGGCGATGGGCGCGTCGCCGACGATCGCCCTCCTCAAGATGTATGTGATTTCCGGCGCGGTCGCCGGCGTTGGCGGGGCGCTCAACGCCGTCTCGACGCAGGTCGTCGGTCTCGACAGTCTCTCCTTCACGCTCTCGGCCGAAAGCCTGGTCATGCTTGTTCTCGGCGGTACCGGCTCGCTCTTCGGGGCGCTTACCGGCACGATCGTCTTCATGTTCTTCGAAGACCTCGTCTCGGCGGCCAACCCGTTCCATTGGCTGACCATGGTCGGGGCCCTGTTGATCGCGGTCGTGCTCTTTGCGCCGAAAGGGCTTTACGGCACGGCCGCAGAGATCATCGCGCAGCGACGTGGGGCGGGCCGATGAGCGCCATATTCGAAGTCAGAAATCTCAAGCGTTCCTTCGGCGGTCTCGCCGTCACCAACGATGTCAGCCTTTCCATGGCACCGGGCGACCGCGTCGCGTTGATCGGCCCGAACGGTGCCGGCAAGACGACCTTCGTCAATCTCGTCACCGGCAATCTGAAGCCGGACGCCGGAGAGGTACGGATCGGCGGCGAAACCGTCACCAACGTCGACGCGATCGGCCGCGTCCGCCGCGGACTCGTGCGTTCGTTCCAGGTGACGCGCCTTTTCCAGGACATGACGCCCGCCGAGCACGTGGCGCTCGCGATCCTGCAGCGCGACGGCCGGGCGGGGCGCATGTTCGGCAATTTCCTGGCGATGCCCGGGGTGATGGCGGAGGCCGGTAGCCTGCTCGGCAAGCTTGGCCTGCGCGATCTCGCGCACCGGCCGGTGCGCGAGATCGCCTACGGCCAGCAGCGGCTGCTGGAGATCGCGGTGGCCCTGGCGCTCAAACCGAGGGTGCTGCTGCTCGACGAGCCGGCAGCCGGCGTGCCGCAGAGCGACACGGGCCGCATCGAGCAGGCGCTCGCCGATCTTCCCGATGACCTCGCCGTGCTGATGATCGAGCACGACATGGATCTCGTCTTCCGCTTCGCCAAGCGCGTGATCGTGCTTGCTGTCGGCACGGTCATCTTCGACGGCTCTCCAGCCGACGTCACCAAAGATCCGCGTGTGCGCGAAGCCTATCTCGGGAGCTATGCCGATGCCGGCAGCGCCGCTTGAGGTCGACAATCTCTCCGCCGGCTATGGGCCGACGCGGGTGCTGGAAGGGATTTCCTTTTCGGTGCCTACCGGCGCGCGGCTTGCGGTTCTCGGGCGTAACGGCATGGGCAAGACGACGCTGCTCGCTACGCTCGCCGGCCAGACGCGGCGCTATGACGGGCGCATCCGCATCGGCGATGCCGACGTGACCGCGCTGCCGAGCGTATCACGCGCGCTGAAAGGCCTCGGTTTCGTGCCGCAGGCGCGCTGCGTCTTCCCGTCGCTGACGGTCGAGGAAAATCTCTTCGTCGGCCTCAAGGGCCGGCCGAAGACGGCGCTGAGCGAGGCCTATGAGATGTTTCCGCGCCTCTACGAGCGGCGCCGAAACCTCGGCTCGCAGCTTTCCGGCGGCGAGCAGCAGATGTTGTCTACCGCCCGCTCGATCCTCGGCCGGCCCTCGGTCCTGCTTCTCGACGAGCCGCTCGAAGGTCTGGCGCCGGTCATCTGCGAAGAGCTGATGAAGGCTTTCGCCGAGCTCGCGAAGGCCGGCGACATGACCATCCTGCTCGTTGAACAGCGCATCCAGAGCGCACTCGATTTCGCCGACCGGGTGATCATCCTCGAGCGCGGCAGGCTCGCCTGGAGCGGAACGCCGGAGGCGCTGGCGAAGGAGCACGCCACGGTTGAGCGGCTGCTGGGGGTTGGCGGGCTGCATTGAGCGCCGAGCCCGTGATTTGCCCCCTCATCCGCCTTCCAAGCGGCTAGCTCCTGCCCCGATCTAAGGAAGAGGCGTTACGGCATATTCCCTTCTCCCCGCTTGCGGGGAGAAGGTGCCGGCAGGCGGATGAGGGGCGATTTGCTTATTCATCCCGACAGCCGTTCCCGCTCACGCTCGTAATAGCGCGCGAGCGGCGGCAGCGCCGCCTTGAGTTCATCGAACAAGCCGTCATCGGCAGCGATCTCGCCGCTGTATTTCCGGGCGAGGTAGGCGCGGTGGCGTTCGAGCGCCGGTTCCGAAGCCCCGTCGGCCAGGGTGAAGACGGGGGAGACCGCGCTGCGTCCCTTGACCGTGATGCGGTCGAGCTCGGCAACCGCAAATTTCCGGGCGGCAAGTGTTGCCGTACGCTCGCCGAGGAGCAGCGGCACGCCGTAGTCCTTGGAGGCACCTTCAAGGCGGGAGGCGAGATTGACCGCGTCGCCCAGTGCCGAATAATCGAAGCGGCGGGCCGAGCCCATATTGCCGACGACGCATTCGCCCGTGTTGATGCCGATGCCGATCCTCAGCGTCTTCGGCGGACGTCCCGCCGCTTTCGCCTCGGCTTCCAGCTCCGCGTTGAGATCGCCGAGGGCGGTGAGCATGTCGCGCGCCGCCTGAACGGCATGGACGGCATGGTCCGGATCGTCGAGCGGCGCGTTCCAGAAGGCCATCAGGCAGTCGCCGATATATTTGTCGATCGTGCCGCGCCGGTTGAGCACCGCCTCCGAAAGAGGGGTCAGGAGCCGGTTGATGAGCGTCGTCAGTCCCTCCGGATCGTCCTTCATGTCCTCCGATATGGTGGTAAAGCCGCGAACGTCGCAGAAGAGTACCGTGAGCGTCCGTCTTTCGCCGCCGAGCTTCAATTGCGAGGGGTCTCTCGCCAGCCGCTCGACGAGCGCTGGCGAGAGATATTGCGAGAAGGCACGGGTGATCGCGCGGCGGCGGCGCCTTTCTTCCGCATAGTCGAGGCCGGCCTGCCCGACTGCCACGCCGAGAAAAGCAAGTGCCGGTGCGAGCGGCGAGACGAACACATGGCCGAGGCGCATCAGGCCGTAGCTTGCAAGAAAGATCAGAATAAGGGCGAGGGCGCCGTAACCGAGCGTCTTCCAGCTTGTCGACCCGAGGACGGCAAGGGCTGCGGCAAGGCTGGCGAGGACGATCGCGGCGATGGCGACCGCCGCTCCCGTCCGCTTGACGAACAGCCGGTGCACGAGATTGTCGTAGATGGTCGCGTGGATCTCGGCGCCGGCGACGAGACCGCGGGAAAAGACCGTGTCGGAGGTGGCGAAGGCATCGATGCCACCGCCCGAGATGGTCGGGGCGTTCTGCAGGCTCAGGCCCACGATGACGACCCGACCGCGGAACGTTTCTTCCGGAAGGAAACTTTCGGGGTCGAGCGCCTGATAGTAGGAAACGGTCGGGTAGGTGCGCGCCGGGCCGAAGGTCTGCATCAGGGCTCGTCTAGGCGGATGGGCCGGCTCCGCACCGGCGACGGTTGCGAGCGTCACGGCCAAGCCGTCCTGATAGGAGGGAATCTGCCTGAGCGTGCCGTCGCCGCTGAGGTCGACCGAGGCGATGCCCACCTTGGCGCCCCGCTCCAGAAAGACGGGAAGAGGCTCGGTCCGGACGAACTGCTCTGCCTGCGGTGTCCGGATCAGCGTCTCGTCGCCGGCAAGCACCACATCGGACCCGAGGACTTCGGCAAGCGCCTGATCGTTCTCCGGCGCGGCGGCCGGTTCGGCGAAGATCACGTCGAGTGCGATCGCCCTGGCGCCGGCGGCTCTCAGCGCCTGGATCAGCCGGGCGTGCAGGGCGCGCGGCCAGGGCCACTGGCTGCCGATCTCGGCCATAGACGGTTCGTCGATCGCGACGATAACGGGGCCGTCTTCCGGAAGCGGCGGCCGGCCGAGGATCGAGAGATAGTCATAGGCGCGCAGGTCGACGAGCGACCAGGAACCGGTCAGCGAGACGAGCGAGACGAGGGTGGCCACCAAGGCCGCCAGGACGGCAAGCTTTGCCCGCCGGGAGGAAAGGCGAAGCTGGCGAGAGGCCTTCATCAGAACCGCACTTTGACGGTGCCCTTGACCGTGGGACCCCAGCCGGGCAGCCCGTC